>Ga0210404_10000561_pt1 | contig 18643 bp, 19 predicted proteins | sample IncBWH28MmetaG_FD_155455 | JGI IMG/M metagenome (GOLD analysis project Ga0210404, IMG submission 155455) | Forest soil microbial communities from Barre Woods Harvard Forest LTER site, Petersham, Massachusetts, United States - Inc-BW-H-28-M | ecosystem: Environmental > Terrestrial > Soil >... | reverse complement strand
GAACTGAGCCACTTCAACGACAAAATGAAGAGAATGGTGGCGATGAAGTAGGTGATCTCGATGAACGTTTCGGTGGGCATCATGGCTTTTTCGGCCCGCTGGATTTGAACATGCGCAGCATGCGGTCGGTGATCAGGAAGCCGCCGACGATGTTGCTGGTGGCGGCGACGATGGCGACGGTGCCGAGAATCGCGGCGAGATTGGTTTTGTGTTCGCCGGCGAGAATGATGGCGCCCACCACGGCGATGGCGTCGAGCGCGTTGGTGAGGGACATCAGCGGCGTGTGCAGCAGCGGGGAAACGCGGCGGATGACTTCAAATCCGATGAAAGCGGCGAGCATGAACACGTAGAGGCTGGTGATCAGGTCCAGCTTCATGGAGTGGTCCTCCTACGATGCAGAGAAAGCGCCCGCGACCCTTCGCTACTCACGGCAAGCAGTCCGCGGCCGCTACAGATGCGCGCATCATTCGCGTTGCAGATACGATTCGTTGAGATCCTTCGGGCTGCAGAAGGCGCAGCCCTCAGGATGACACCGGTTTTGCCATGGTCAATTTGTGCGTGCACTAGGCGCTCCCTTGAGTGGCTAGTGCGGGCAACTGGAAAACTTCGCGGAGGCGGGCGTTGACGATTTCGCCGGATTGGGTGAGGAGCGTGTCGCGAATAATCTCGTCGGCGGTGTTGAGCTGGAGTTTTCCATCTTTGACGAGATGGACAAGAAACGCGGTGAGGTTGCGCGCGTACATCTGGCTGGCGTGATAGGGCACGGTGCTGGCCAGATTGAACCAGCCGATGATAGTCACGCCGTTGACAGCGATTTTTTCTCCCGCCTTGGTGAGCTCGCAATTTCCGCCGCGCTCCGAAGCGAGGTCGACGATCACCGAGCCGGGCGCCATGCCGGCGACCATTTCCTTGGTGACCAGCACCGGAGATTTTTTGCCGGGCACCACCGCGGTGGTGATGACCACATCGCTTTCCGCCACCACTTTTCCCAGCAGCTCGCGCTGCTTGCGGTAGAACTCTTCATCTTGCGCGCGCGCGTAGCCCCGCGCGTCCTGCGCGTCTTTGGCTTCGATGGGCAGCTCCACGAAACGCGCGCCCAGGCTGTGCACTTGTTCCTTGACCGCGGGACGCACATCGTACGCGGAAACGACGGCGCCCAAGCGGCGCGCGGTGGCGATGGCTTGCAGTCCCGCGACGCCGCAGCCGATGATCAGCACGCGCGCGGGCGTGATCGTGCCCGCCGCGGTGGTGAGCATCGGAAACATTTTCGGCAATGCGTCCGCGGCAATGAGCACCGCTTTGTATCCGGCGATGGTGGACATGGAAGAGAGCGCGTCCATGCTTTGCGCGCGCGTGGAGCGCGGCATCAGCTCGACGGAAAAAGCGGTGACGCCTTTGCCGGCGATGTCGGTGATGGTTTCCACGGAGCCGAGCGGGCGAAGAAAGCCGATCAGGATTTGATCGCGGCGAAAGAGCGGAAGATCGGCTTTGCCGGTGCGATCGTTGGCGCCGTAGCAAAGCACTTGCGTGATGACGTCGGCGGTGCGAAACAATTCGGCGCGATCCGCGAGGATTTTCGCGCCCTTGGCAACGTACTCGGCGTCGGGATAACCGGCTTCGGCACCCGCGCCAGCCTCGAGGACCACCTCGAGTCCGGCCTTAGCCAGCGTGGGCAGCACCGCGGGCACCAGCGCAACGCGCCGCTCCCCCGGATAACTCTCGCGTGGTACACCAACAATCATGAAGCTTCCTCCGATACTCTTGGACTGAAATTGTATGGCAAGAAGAGCGCCATTGATGATTGGCTAGCCGGTGACAGAGTTGTCTGCATCAGGAAAGGTTTACAGCCCCAAAGGATACACGTTGAGGGCAGGGATGTCAGGTCGTTTTGCATCTGTCCGATAAATCGTAGCCAGCCTAAGGCAATGTCAAACGATTCTCGACCAGTTATGTGATGTCGGAAATAAGACTGCGGTTGAGGGTACGTGGAGGCGGATGCTATCCTGCTGTCTATGCCGGACCCGGTCATTTCCGCGCCGGAAACGGCGCTCGCTGCGCCTGCGGAACACTCGCGCCGCCAATTGGAAGCGCTGCTGGAAGTCAGCGAAGCGATTGCGCAGCAGCGGGATCTCCGCGTGCTGTTTCATGATTTAGCGACGCGGCTCCATTCCGTGGTCGAATTCGATTTTCTCACCTTGATCCTGCACGATCCCGCTCGAAACGTGATGCGGTTGCACATTCTAGAGACGGACCATCCCACGGACGCGCCGATTGGGAAGGAGCTTCCTGTGGAAGGCCATCCTTCGGGATGGGTGTGGCAGAGGCAAGAACCGTTTGTGGTAGCCGATACGCATGAAGAGAGCCGGTATCCAGAGTATATGGCGGTGCTGCGAGAGAAAGGAGTGCGGGCGTTCGCGCTGGTGCCGCTAACGACGGCGCAGCGGCGGGTGGGAGCGATGGGATTTGGACGCATGGTGCCGGACGCGGTGATGGAGCTGCAGTTCATGCAGCGCGTGGCGAGCCAGGTGGCGGTGGCGGTGGACAACGCGTTGAACCTGGAATCGTCGCAAGCTTACCAAAAGCAGTTGGCGCGGGAGCGCGACCGTCTGCGGGTGCTGCTGGACCTGAATAATGTGCTGGTGACAAGTAGGGAGCTGCCGGAGCTGTTCCGAGGAATCGTCGCGACCCTGCAGCGCGTGATTCGTCATGACTACACAAGCCTGGCGCTGCTCGATCCGATGACAGGGCTGCTAAAGATCTACGCGCTGGATTTCCCGGGACACCAGGGATTTTTCAAGCCGGAGACCGTGGTTCCGCGAGATTCTTCGCCGGCCGGCCGCGCGATTGAACAAGGGAAGACCCTCTTGGCCAGCGGGGCGGAGTTAGATGAGTATCAGAGCGACATCGTGCGGCAGTTGCGCGCGGAGGGATTGCAGACGATCTGCTGCATTCCGCTGACGAACCGGGCACGGACGTTTGGCACGCTGAACCTGGCGAGCCGGAGCACGGACGGATTTAGCGCGGCGGATATTGAATTTGTGCAGCAAGTGGCGGCGCAGATTGCGCTTGCGGTGGAAAACGCGCTGGCGTTCAAGGAAATCGACGCGCTGAAAGACAAGTTGGCGGTGGAAAAACTGTATCTCGAAGAAGAGATTCGCACGGAATTCAACTTCGAGGAAATTATCGGAGAGAGCGCGCCTCTGAAGAAAGTGCTGGCGCAGGTCGAGTTGGTGGCGCCGGCCGGGACGACGGTGTTGATTCTGGGGGACACGGGAACGGGCAAGGAACTCATTGCGCGCGCGATTCACAACCTGAGCCCGCGGCGGGAACGAACCTTTGTGAAGATTAATTGCGCGGCGATTCCCTCCGGGCTGCTGGAATCCGAGTTGTTCGGACATGAACGGGGGGCGTTCACCGGGGCGGTCAGTCAAAAAATAGGGCGTTTTGAATTGGCGGATCGCGGGACCCTGTTTTTGGATGAAGTGGGGGACATTCCCCTGGAACTGCAACCGAAACTGCTGCGCGTTTTGCAGGAGCAGGAGTTCGAACGGCTGGGGAGCAACCGCACGCAGCGAGTGGATGTGCGCGTCGTGGCCGCGACGAACGGTGATCTATCCAAACTGGTGGCGGAGCGTGCGTTTCGCAGCGATCTGTATTACCGGCTGAATGTTTTTCCGATACACGTTCCGGCGCTGCGCGAGCGGCGCGAGGATATTCCGCTGCTGGTGCGCTATTTCGTGCAGCATTTCAGTCGCCGGCAGAGCAAGGTTGTGCAGTATGTGCCGGCGGATGCGATGGATGCGTTAGTGAACTACGGCTGGCCGGGAAATGTGCGGGAGCTGGAAAATTTCATTGAACGCGCGGTGCTGCTCTCTCCGGGCAAGGAGCTGCGGGTGGCAATGTCAGAGTTGCGGTCTTCCACGGCGAATACAGACCATGCTGCGGCAGACGCAGCGGTGGGAGCTTTCGTACCGGGGGCGCCATCTATAGCAACGCTGGAAGAGGCGGAGCGGCAGCACATATTGCGGGCACTGCGGCAAACGGAATGGCGCATTGCGGGGCCGAATGGTGCGGCGGCGCTACTGGGCATGAAGAGAACTACGCTGCAAGCGCGCATGAGGAAGCTGGGAATTCGGCGGCCGGTATAGAGAGAAGAGAAAAGATTTAACACAGGGAGCGCGGAGATCGGAGCACAGAGTTCACTGAGCAGAAGACCTGACTACCCATGGCGGGCGGAAAGTCCGGCTGGGACGCGCTAAAGCGCACCCCTACAACCGCCTCTGATTTATAGCTCGGCGATCAGCTCGATTTCGACGCAGGAGCCGAGCGGAATTTGCGCTACACCGAAGGCGCTGCGGGCGTGGGCGCCGCGTTCGCCAAAAACATCGAGAAACAATTCCGAAGCGCCATTGGCCACCAAGTGCTGTTCGGTGAAGGTGGTGGCGCTGTTCACCAGCACGAGCAGCTTGACGATGCGGCGGATTTTGCTCAGATCGCCGACGGCCGCTTGCAGGGTTGCCAGCAGGTCGACAGCAATGGCTTGCGCGGCTTGCTTTCCCTCCGCAGTGGTAAGCTCCGCGCCGAGTTTGCCGGTCCAGGGCTTGCCATCTTTTCTTGCGATGTGGCCGGAGATGAAGAGGAGATTGCCGGCGCGGACGAAGGGAACGAAGGCCGCAACCGGGGGATCAAGCTGTGGAAGAGTGATATTTCGCGCGGCGAGTCGTTCGTAAATGGACATGGAAGGCTCCTAGTGGTTGCCACTGGCGCGGCCGAGAACGGATTTCCCTGGATCGGCCACAAAGTTCACTGCGGTGGTGTTGCCGCCGCACAGGAGAACGCCAACGCGTTCGCCGGGTGCGGGTTGGTAGCGGCGCGCGAGCAGAGCGGCGAATGCGGCAGCGCCTCCGGGTTCGGTGACGGCGCGCAGCACGGTCCACAGCGCTTCCTGCGCCTGCGTAATTTCGTCGTCTCTTACAAGTATCACTGTCTCGACATATTTTTGCGCTATAGGGAACATGAGTTCGCCGACGCGTTTGGGCGCGAGTGAATCGGCGGCGATTCCCCCGGCGGGGCTGTCCACCGGGCGGCCTGCGTTTAGTGCGTTCGCGAGCGTAGGTGCGGCTTCCGGCTCGACGCCAATGAGTTTGATTTTTCCGGCGTACCACGCGGCGATGCCGCCGATGAGGCCGCCGCCCCCTACGGCAACGAGCAGCGTGTCCAGTTGCGGGCACTGCTGCTGCAATTCGAGGCCGACGGTGCCCTGACCGAGCAGAGTTTCGAGTTGATCGTAGGCGTGAATGGGCATGGCGCCAGACTGCGCGATCCAAGCTTCGCTGGCAGCGAGGGCATCGGCGTAGCGCTCGCCGACGACCACGAGGTCCGCGCCACAATGGCGGATACGTTCGACCTTTTCTGGGGAGGCGACGTTGGGGACAAAAATCTTCGCGGGTACGCCCAGTTTGCCGGCGGCATAGGCAACGGCCACTCCGTGATTGCCGCCGGATGCCGCGACTACGCCGGCTTTGGGGACGTTGCGGGTGAGCATATTGGCGAAGGCGCCGCGCGTCTTAAAAGAGCCGGCGTGCTGCAAGAATTCCAGTTTGAAGATGAGGCTGATAGAATCCAGGCGGAAGTCGGCGCCGGAGGCTTCGAGGATAGGCGTGCGGCGCACGTGGGGCCTGATGATTGTTTCGACTGCGGCGATGCGCTCGCGATCCAACGGCATTTGGGTCATGGCAGTTCTCTCTGGGCCACACCGAGCCGAGAAGGGGCGCAGCAGTGCTGCGCCCCTACGAACTGCAGTATTATAATTAGGGATTTGGCTAAGTGTCTATATGAATCTTGAGCTGGCGCTGCGAGCCCTTTCCAATGAACGCAGACTGCAGATTTTGGACTGGCTGCGCAGTCCGCGCCGGCATTTTCCGCCGCAGGTCGATGGGGACTTGATCAAGGACGGTGTTTGCGGGCTGCTCATCGCGCGCAAGCTGCGCGTAACGCAACCCACGGCCAGCGAGCACTTGAAGATTTTGCAGCAGGCCGGGCTCATTCGAGGCAAGCGCATCAAGCAGTGGACGTTTTATAAGCGCGATGAGGCGCAGATTAGAACGATCAAAAAGCAGTTTCTGGCGAAAGTTTAGCCACATCGATCTATTGCAATAACACGAGGGCAAAGGAGCCGCAGCCAATGCAATATCGCCGGTTTGGACGCACAGGATGGAATGTAAGCGAGATCGGATATGGCATGTGGGGCATGGCGGGGTGGACTGGCTCGGAGGATGCGGAGTCGCTGGCTGCCTTGCAGCGCGCTGTCGATTTAGGATGCAATTTTTTCGATACCGCGTGGGCGTATGGCGACGGACACAGCGAGCAGTTGCTGGGGAAAATCTTGCGCGCGAATCCTGGCAAGAGGCTCTATACGGCCACCAAGGTTCCGCCGAAGAATCGTAGATGGCCGGCGCGGCGGGAGTACTCGCTGGATGATTGCTATCCGCCGGAGTACATCGAGGAGTATGTCGGCAAGAGCCTGGCGAACCTGGGCGTGAAGACGCTGGACCTGATTCAGCTTCATACGTGGGAAGACAAGTGGCTGGACGACAAGCGATTGCTTCCGGTGATCGAGAAACTGCGCAAGAGTGAAAAGGTGAGCGCGTTTGGGCTGAGCTTGAATCGTTGGGAGCCGTGGAATGGGGTGCGGGCGGTGCGCGACGGTGTAGCGGATGCCGTGCAGGTGATTTACAACATTTTCGATCAGAATCCGGAGGATGAGTTGTTTCCAGCGTGCAGGGAGAAAGACGTCGCGGTGATTGCGCGCGTGCCGTTTGATGAAGGCTCGTTGACCGGGACGCTGACGCTGGACAGCAAGTGGCCGGCGGGCGATTGGCGGAACACATATTTCGTGCCGGAAAATCTGAAGGCCACGGTGGAGCGCGTGGAGACACTGAAGTCAATCCGACGCGGCGGGATCAGCCTGGCGGAAATGGCGCTGCGATTCATCCTCAACAATAAGGATGTGAGCACGATCATTCCGGGAATGCGGAAGATCGCAAACGTGGAGTCGAACACCGGCGCGAGTGATCGCGGGCCGTTACCAACTCCCCTGCATGCGGAGCTGCGGAAGCATCGATGGGACCGGACGCCGACGAAGTGGAGCCAGTAATAGGTTTTAGTTGTTAGTTTTTTGTTTTTAGTAAGAACACGAGAGTTGAATCCGAGAGTTTATGCGTGTTGCGCAATTCTATTCGCAGCTTCCACCGGTAGCGGGTCAGTTCTTAAACGACTGACTCTCCTTCCACCGCGCCATTGTCCTACGGCGGCGTTACGCGGTTTGTTTTAGGGCGCGCTCGACGAGGGTCAGGCAGCGCTCGGCTTGCTCGCGCAGGAGATCTTCCTGTTCGTTGCGATCTTTGCGGATGGTGTGCAGTTCGTCGGCGATGGCGAGAGCGGCGAGCACGGCAACTTTTTGCGTGTCGATGGTGGATGTGACATCGGCGATGGCGCCCATTTTTTCATCGACATAGGCGGCGAGCTTTTGGACGTAGCGCTCGTCGAGGTCGCCGCGAATCGTGTAGATTTGGCCGAAGATTTGTACTTTTACGGCGCCCATCGCGAGGAAGATTATCACATCTACGTTGCACCAAGACATCGTTCGCCCTGCAGAGTCGAAAAGCGCCCGCGAAAGTCCGCGGCCGCTACCCTTCCAAGGTCAGGGCAAGCAGGTGCACACACATTTCGCTTGCAGGGGCGGCGCGGTCGAGGCGTTAGCTGGCGCGCAGGCGGGCGCCCAACTGCTTTTCCAGCGCAGTGATAATGCGCGCGGAGAAGTCAGTTAACTGCGTTTCGGTTAGTGTGCTCTCGCGGCTTTGGAAAGTTACCCGGACGAGCAGCGAGTATTGCCCGGCGGGAACGTTCTTGCCGCGATAGAGATCGATAGCCTCGATGGAGGCGATTTCGCGAATATTCAACGCACGAATTGCGCCGGCGACATCGGCGAAATGCGTGCCGTCGGCGAGGAGCAGGGAAAAATCGCGCTCGACGGCAGGAAAGCGGGGAACGGGTTCATACCTGCGCGATTCCTTCGCGGCGCGGATCGCGGAGTACAACGGCGGAAGGCGCAGCTCGGCGAGAAAGATTTCCTGGCGGAGCTTTAGCTCCTCTGCAAGGCTGCGCGTAAGCTCGCCGGCTTCCCCGACCGCTTCATTTTGAAGTGCGACGCGGCCGCGGCGGGCCGGATGCAGCCAGGCCAGGCCGCCTTCGTTCCACGTGAAACCACCAGCAAGAGCGCCCAGTGCGTCAACATCCCCCTTCAAATCCGCAAAGGAATAGTCTCGCGGCGTATCGTACAGACCTTTTTCACGGGCTTGGCCGGTGGCGCCGATGGTCAGGATCGGAGTCTCGACGGATTCGCTGCCATGCAGGCGGTACTGCCGGCCGATCTCGAAAAGGCGGACGTTGCGCTGGCCGCGATTGAGGTTCCATTCCAGTGCCGCGGTCATGGTGGCGATACCCGTGGACTTGAGCACGTTGGCTTCTTCGGAAAGCGGATTGGCCAGCCGCGCCGGCTGTACGTCTGGAGGACGGAAGAGGGCATCGCGCTCTTCAGCAACATGAGGGATCGTAAGAATTTCGCGATAGCCGAGACCGATAAGGCGCTCGCGGAGGCGCGCTTCGGCTTCGTAATGCGGCAGACGCGCAGCGCCCTGGCGAGCCGCGGGCAGCCGCGGTGGAAATTTGTCCAAGCCGTAAATGCGGGCCACTTCCTCGATGAGATCAATTTCGCGTTCGACTTCGGCGCGCCAGGAGGGCTGCGTGCACTCCCAGGCGGCGAGGAGCGAACCTTCGGCACCACGATTTTGATCGACACGCACGGGAGCAAAACCAAGCGCGCCCAGGCTCGCTTCGATTTCCTTGTCGGGGACATCGGCGCCCATGACGCGGAGAAGCTCGGCGCGCGTGAGCAGAATTTTCTTGGGGACGCGCTTGCCGGGATAGACATCGACAACTCCGGCGAGGAGTTCGCCTCCGGCGAGCTGAAGGATTAGCTCAGCGCAACGGCGCGAAGCCAGCTCGGCCATTTCCGGATCGGCGCCGCGGCCGAAGCGTGTGGAGGCTTCGGTGTGAAGCTTGAGGATACGCGTGGCGCGGCGAATGGCGACCGGATCAAACCAGGCGCACTCGATCAAGACATTTTTGGTGGAGAAGGAAATTTCTGTTTCGGTGCCGCCCATGATGCCGCCGATGCCGACCGCGCGGGAGCCATCACCATCGCAGATCATGCAGATGCCGGGGTCGAGCGCGCGCTCGATGCCGTCGAGGGTCCGGATTTTTTCACCTGGCTTGGCGCGGCGCACGACGATGCGATGGTCGCGAACCTTGTCGTAATCGAACGCGTGTAGCGCGTGGCCGAGCTCCAGCATGACGTAGTTGGTGGCATCGACGACGTTGTTGATGCTGGCGACGCCGGAGGCTTCCAGGCGGTCCTTGAGCCATTGCGGTGACGGCTGAATTTTGGCGCCGCGAATCACACGGGCGGTGAATCGGCCGCATAGTTCCGGAGATTGAATTTCGACGCGTGCGGCATCGCTGGCTTTTGCCGCGGCGCTTTCTTGCGGCTTGGGCGAAACAGGCTTCAGCGGGAGTTTGTGGACCGCGCTGACTTCGCGCGCGATGCCATAGTGGCCCAGGCAGTCCGGGCGATTCGAGGAGACTTCCGCGTCAATCACAGCGCCATGCGGGCCTTTTTCGATGCCGCCGATGTTGGTGCCAGACAAAGCCAGTTGCGAAGCGAGTTCGTCGGGCGTCGCCGCCACGTCAACGAAGTCTTTCAGCCAGTTGTAGACGATTTTCACGCGTCGGCCTTCAAGTGCCCGAAATAGATTCTGGTAAAGTAGTCCATGCGCACTTGGCCGTCTTGTTGGTAGGCGTCGAAGAGCTTCCGCAGCTCGTCCATCATCGGCGCATAATTCGCGTGGCCTTCCGTAGGGGTGAAAGAGCTGCTGCGAAGGCGGCCGCGGAGAGAGTCCCAGTCGAATATCTGAAAATTCGGCAAGTCGCGCTGCGAGAAGGTGCTCAAGAAATACGTGATGCGATCCGCTTCGGGATAGGAGTCTTTCACCTGTTTGTAATCGATGCCAAAGCGGTCAAGAAGATTTTCGTACGCGCGCGTGAACGGCGCTTCGTCCATGCGCCGGTCGTTCCAGGCAATAACCATCCAGCCGCCGGACTTGAGGATGCGAACGAACTCGCGGCGGGCAGAGTCGGGCTCGAACCAGTGAAAGGATTGGCCCGCGGTGACAAAGTCCACGCCGGCGTCATCGAGCGTGGTGGCTTCGGCAGAGCCTTCGATGCTGGAGAAGCCGTCGTAGGAGGCGAGATATTCCTCGCCGGCTCGCCGCATGGCTTCGTTGGGCTCGATGCCGTAGACGCGGTTGCCATTTTTCAGGAAAAGCTCGCTCAGAAAGCCGGTGCCGGAGCCGATGTCGGCGATCACGTGGCCAGGGCGCAGACTGCATTCGGCACGCAGAAGGTCGAGCAGAGCGGTCGGGTAGCTCGGGCGGTAGCGGACGTAATCGGCCACGCGATCAGAGAAGCGCTGTTTGGGGTCCGCGAAGGTCATGGGAATTGGCGCAGGAAGCGCACGTCATTTTGGAAGAAGACTTGGATGTCGTCGATTCCGTATTTGAGCATGGCCAGGCGGTCGATGCCCATGCCGAAAGCGAAGCCGCTAACTTTCTTCGGATCGTATTTGACGAAGCCGTAGACGGCGGGATCGACCATACCCGCGCCGAAGAGTTCAATCCAGCCGGAGCCTTTGCACTTGGAGCACGTGCCGCCGCCTGCGGCTGAGCCGCTGCCGCCGCAGAAAATGCAGGACACGTCGAATTCGACCGAAGGCTCGGTGAAAGGGAAGTAGCTCGGCCGGAAACGAGTCTTCACGCCGGGACCAAAGAATTGTTTGACGAAATATTCGATGGTGCCGGTGAAATCGCAGAAGGTGATGTCGTTGTCGACGGCGAGACCTTCGACTTGGTGAAAAATGAAGGAATGCGTGGCATCCGGATTGTCGCGGCGATAAACCTTGCCGGGCACGATGACGCGAACGGGAGGCTGGCGCTTTTCCATGGTGCGAATCTGCATGGGCGAGGTGTGCGTGCGCAGCAACAGAGGCTGCGTGGCACCCTTGGGGAGATCCAAGTAGAAAGTGTCCATGTCGTCGCGGACGGGGTGAAACTCGGGGATGTTGAGGGCCTCGAAATTGTAATAGGGCGTTTCGATTTCGGGGCCCTCCACGACGGAAAAGCCGATGGAGACGAAGATGTCTTCGATTTGCTGAAAGACTTGGCGAATGAGATGGTGCGAGCCAAGCGGACGGACGACTCCCGGCAGGGAGAGGTCGACGCGCTCGCGAGCGGTTGCGGCTTCATCGGCGCCGGCTTCGATGGCTTTGCGGCGCTCTTCGATTTTGGATTCGACGTGGGCGCGGAGTTGGTTCAGTTCCTGGCCAACGACGCGCTTGAGTTCCTGAGTGGCAGGCTTGAGCCAGTTATCGGTGATTTGCGTCAGCGCGCCGGATTTGCGGCCCAGCCAAGCGTCGCGAAACTGTTTCCAAGAGAATTCGTCGCGAGCGGACGCACACTCCTGGTCGAAACGTCCCCGAAGGTCGGCAAAAAGTGGCGCGAGCTCCTCTGGGCTAGTGATGCCGAGGTGAACCAGAGGCAGACCCGTTTTGTTTTCAGGCGTGCTCATAGGCATTTTGACGTGGACGAGAGACTTTGCGATCGTGAGCCAGTAAGAGTCCGTGCGAGTCGAGGCAAACGCCGCAAGCTATCTGGCTGCCGTCAGGACCAAGTCGCAGACTCCGCCCTGCTTCACAAGTCGTGCTCGCCCACGTCGAATAGGTTATGCCGTCTTCTTCAGTTGCGGCGGAGCGGCGGCTTTGGCCTTCTCGGCCAACTGAGCGAAGGCAGCCGCGTCGCGCACCGCGAGATCGGCCAAAACCTTGCGATCGAGCGTGACGCTGGCCGCCTTCAGGCCGTGAATGAGTTGACCGTACGTCAAACCATTCTGGCGGGCCGCGGCGCCGATGCGCTGAATCCAAAGCTTGCGATATTCGCGCTTCTTGACGCGGCGATCGCGGAAGGCATAGCGATCAGCGCGATTGGCGGCTTCCTGCGCGGACTGGTAGAGCTTGCTCTTGGTGAGAAAGAAGCCTTTCGTGCGCTTGAGATACTTCTTACGGCGGGCGCGGCGCTTTGTGCCGCGTTTTACGCGTGCCATGGGTTTCTCCTTTTTGTTAGCGAGACAAACAGGATGCGATCAGGCGCGCGAAGCGAGCCGACGCAACGGGTTTGTCTCGGTTGGTGCTTTGTATCGGCCGGCAGGCACCCGTGAAGCGCTGCCTGGCGCGATGGCGGGGCTTGCGCCCCGCGTGTTGCGCCTCAACTCTGTGAAACCAAGCTGAGGATTACGCTGAGATTCAGCGCAAAATCTAAAGCCCGTAGGGCAGCATCTGCCTGATTGCGGGAACGTCCTTAGCACTCACGAGCGTCAGCTTTTTCAGTTTGCGCATGCGGCCCTGCTTCTTCGTGCCGGTGAAGTGGCGCTTGCCAGAGTGCATGCGAACGATCTTGCCGCTCGCGGTGATTTTGAAGCGCTTGGCGGCGCCACGATGCGTTTTCAGTTTTTTCTTTGGCTTCGTCGAATTTCTCGGCATTGCTGGAATCTCTCCAAAATCGTTTCTCGCGAAACCGAACCGTTAGGCCGGCTGCGCGGCTTGCTGCGGACTTGGTTTTGCCGCCGGAGCGCCCTTCTTGGGCGCCAGCAGCGCTACTAAGACGTTGCCTTCCATGCGCGGCATGGTTTCGATCTGTCCATGATCGCCGATTTCACCGAGCAGGCGCGTCATCTTGGCGCGGCCCACTTCCTGGTGAGCCATCTCGCGTCCACGATGAAAAATCATGGCGCGAACTTTGTGGCCTTCGCCGAGGAAGCGAATGATTTGGTTCTTGCGGACCTGATAATCGTGCTCCGCGGTGGCCGGTCGAAATTTGACTTCCTTGAGCTGCGAGCCACGACTGCTCTTGCGCTGTTGATGCGCCTGTTTACTTTGCTGGTAGAGAAATTTGCCGTAGTCGGTGATCTTGCAAACCGGGGGATCCGCCGTGGGCGAGATTTCCACCAAATCAAGTCCCCGTTCTCGCGCCAGACGAACTGCCTCGTACGGCTGCATCACCCCAAGCTGGGCGCCTTCCTCATCAATCACCCGGACTTCGCGCGCCCGAATCCGCTCATTGACGCGGGTGCGGTCGCTCTGCCGGAAGCTCCGTTCTGCGATAATTCCCCCTAACTAACGTAAGGCGCCAAGGTGCCCGCCTCGCCGGGCACGGGGCCCGAATTTGTTACACCGCCACCACAGCGCAAAACCACTTGGGGACGGGTTACAAAGTATAGCATGGGCCTACGCTGCGTCGACAAGAGCTTTGATGAGCGCCAGGTGGAGGCGGGCGCAAGAAATTTTCAGGAGTCCAATGTTAGCTCGCGTTTTGGGTTGACGATGGTTGCTTGCAGAGCTGCTTTGTCACTGATCGAGACAGCTACGTCGAGTTGAAGCAGATGAGCAATTTTTTCAGCTCCTCTATATTTGGAGCGACGCTACAGACTGATGGTGGCAGAGCACTGGCCGCGTTTGCACAGGTACGCATGCCAGAACAGGCGGGCGGCTACGGCGCGCAAAGGGCGCCACGGTATGCTCATCATTTCGAGTTTTTCCGGTGAGGGGCGCTTGCGAAGGCGCTTTACTTCCTGCACGGCGGTGGCGAGCGCGAGGTCCCCGACCGGCCAGATATCCGGTCTGCGCAGAGCGCTAAGAAGGTAGATGTCGGCCGTCCAAGGACCAATCCCCTTTAGTGCCGTGAGTTGCTCGCGAGCAATTTCGTCTTCAAGTTCGTGGAGTTTGTGCAGGGCGAATTCCTTCCGGCGGATCGCTTCGGCAAGAAGGCGGGTGTAATGGGCCTTTTGGCGGCTGAAGCCGAGGCGTCGCATTTCAACTTCGGTGAGCTTGAGAAAGCGGCCGGGTGTGAAGGGCTTTACCTCTTCTTGCAGGCGCTGGTAGAGCGCGCGGGCGGATGCGAGCGAGACTTGTTGTTCCAAGATGATGTAAACGAGGGTAGGGAAACCTGGCTCGCGCGTCCACAATGGCGGCAGTCCGTATTTTTCAATTACAGCTGCCAAGTCGTCGTCTCGTTCCGAGAGTTCGCGCACCGCGTGAACGAAGAACTGCTCGTCCAAGATTATTTGGGTCGTTGCCGCAGCTAGCGCCGGCGTAGCCATGCGAAAAGGTTCAGCTTGTCGCGCGGGAGTCGGCTTCTTCGCGCAAGGAGGCGACGACTTCCGCGAGGGGTTTGGGACCGAGGTCGCCTTTGCTGCGGTGGCGTACGGAGACGGTGCCGGCTTCGGCCTCTTTTGCTCCAACCACGAGCATGTAAGGAATTTTTTGCATTTGCGCGTCGCGAATTTTGGCCGGCAGCTTTTCGTTGCGGTCGTCGAGATGGACGCGAACGCCATGGCGCTTAAATGTTTCGGCGACGTGCTTCGAGTAATCCGCGACTTTTTCGCTGACCGGGCAAATTTCGACTTGCACGGGAGCAAGCCAAAGCGGGAACGCTCCGGCATAGTGCTCGACCAGTATGCCGAAGAAGCGCTCGACCGAGCCCAGCAGCGCGCGATGGACCATGAGCGGCTGGTGTCGCGCGCCGTCCTCACCTACATATTCCAAGCCGAATCGCGCCGGTAAATTGAAATCAAACTGCACGGTGGTGAGCTGCCACGGACGTCCGATGGCATCAATCAGCTTGATATCGATCTTCGGCCCGTAAAACGCGGCTTCGCCCTCGATTCTCTTGAACGGTATCTTCAGGCGCTCCATCGTCTTAGCCAGCGCGGAGGTAGCACGCTGCCAATCCTCTGCTTTGCCGGCGTAATTTTCCGGGTGCGCGGCGTCCCAGTCCGATAGTTCCACCTCAAACTTGTCGAAGCCGAAATTTTTCATCACCGCGTAAGCGAAATCCACGCAAGCTTCCACTTCGCTTTCAATCTGCGAAGGCATGCAGAAAATATGCGCATCGTCTTGCGTGAAGCCGCGCACGCGCAGCAGTCCGTGCAGCACGCCGCTGCGCTCGTAGCGGTACACAGTGCCGAGCTCCGCAAGCCGTACGGGCAGATCGCGATAGCTGCGCAACTTCGATTTGTAAATCAAAATGTGCCCGGGGCAATTCATGGGCTTGAGCTGGTAATCGGTCTTTTCCACTTCCAGCGGCCCGAACATACTGTCCTTGTAAAAGCCGGTGTGGCCGCTGGTCTTCCACAGGTCGAGACGCATGATGTGCGGCGTGTAGACGAGGTCGTAGCCGCGTGCGAGGAGCTCGTTGCGAAGCCAGTCCTCGATGATCTTGCGAATCAGGCCGCCCTTGGGATGCCAGAAGATGAGGCCCGGGCCGGCTTCCTCTTGAATGCTGAAGAGGTCCAGCTCCGTGCCCAGCTTGCGATGGTCCCGGCGCTTGGCTTCTTCCAGGCGATGGAGATATTCGTCCAGCTCTTTTTGCGTGAAAAAGCATGCGGCGTAGATGCGCTGCAGCTGCGGATTGCCTTCTTGTCCCTTCCAGTAAGCGCCGGCGACGCTCATCAGCTTGAAGGCCTGGATGCGCTTGGTGGAGGGAATGTGCGGACCGCGGCAGAAATCGATGAACTTGCCGGTGGTATAGAACGAGACGATGGGCTCTTCCGCTTTTTCCTGGACCAGTTCACATTTGAAAACTTGGTTGGACTTTCTGTAAAGCTCCAGAGCTTCCGGCTTGGGAATGAGCTTGCGCTCGTTGGGCAGATCCTGAGAGGCGAGCTCGTGCATCTTGGCTTCGATCTTGGCGAGGTCGTCCGGAGTAAAAGGTTCGTCACGGAGAAATTCGTAGAAAAAGCCGGTGTCGATCGGCGGGCCAATGCCGAGTTTGACGTTGGGATATAGCTCCATGACCGCAGCGGCGAGCAAATGTGCTGCCGAGTGGCGGAACACGAAAAGCGCGTCGGGATCTTTTTCGGTGAGGATCTGGAGCTTGACGTCCTGCTCGAGCGGGCGGCGCAGATCGATGAGCTCGCCCGCGCCGTCATTGGGCGCCGCTACGCGCGCGACCAGCGCCGCGTCGGCAAGGCGCGGCGAAATTTTCCTGGCGATGTCCGCGGGCGTGGTGCCCTTGGGCACCTCCTGGACTTTGCCATCCGGCAACGTGATGTGAATCGGCTCCATGCGCTTCCCACCCGAAAGGGAAAGAATAAAGCTTATCGGCGCAGCGGTGCAGGGTCAAGGCGGCGACAGAGGTGCACGCCATTCGCGTGAAACTAGATCAGTGTGACTCCGGGCAGGCCCGAAAAGTGCGCGTCTGAGGTGATGAGTTCAGCGTGAAGCTCATGTGCCGTCGCGTAGATGATGGCGTCGGCCATCGGCAGTCCAGTCTCCGAGCTCAACCGAGCAGCCTGCACCGCTAAGTTTGTATCGAGCACGATTGTGCTATCCACGAGTTGGCGCGCTTGATCAAAGAATTGCTCTGCCATCGAGATGCCGCGTTCCCTGAGGAGCTTCTTGAACACTTCATAGATGACGATCGTGGGCAGCAGCAGCGCGTCCTGCTTTTCGAAGAAACGCTCGTAAGCCTCAGCCTTGGGACCATCCCCGAGATACTCAACCCAACCCGACGAATCGACGATGTATCGCTCAGAAGCGTTCTGAGTGGTCACGGTCCTCGCTCTTCCAACGTATCCCCTTGGCCATTCCGCGAAGTTGTTTGATGGAACGAGGAGGGCTGAGCCGTATGGTTCCATCTAGAACATAGACATGTAGCTCGATACCGGGCTTGAGTTGTAACTGCTCCCGAACCTTCTTCGGAATGACCACCTGGAATTTTGGGGACACTTTAACGGTTTCCATTGCTACGAACTCCTCCCTGTCATGCTATCGATGCCAATGTCGTATGTCAAGATACAGGTCGATATCCAATAGGTATTACGACAAGTGATTCGATGCGCGGGCAACCAGCGTAGGGTCGGAATCTCCGACAGCGTCCGCACGAGTTCAACCGAAGCCTGCGGGCGATTTCGCTGTAATGCGGGCGGAGGGTACACTCTTTCTCTTATGCGGACAGCCCCCTGCCGGGTTCATTTCTCAACAAATTTTCGAGGCTATTTCATGAAGCAACTCGCGATCTTTGTGTTTGCTCTGCTCCTGGCTCCCCTCAATAGCGGCGCGCAAGAAGCGAAGCCGCTGCCTACAGCGGACGAGCGGTACAAGGCGGACATTCTCTTGGTGGTCGCGCACCCGGATGATGAAGGCGCGGCCACGCCATATTTAGCGCGAGCGATTTATGACGAGCACAAGCGAGTTGCCGTGGTTTTCACCACGCGCGGCGGAAGCGGCGGCAACGATTATTCGCGTGAGCACGGTGCGGCACTCGCGGATATTCGCGAGCAGGAGGCGCGGCAAGCGTGCGCGGCGCTCGGGATCACGAACGTGTGGTTTCTCGACGGCAAGGACACCGCATCGCAGAACCTTCTGAATTCCCTGGCCAACTGGGGCCACGGCGCAAATCTGGAGGCGCTCGTGCGAATCGTAAGGCTAACCCGGCCCGAGGTAATCCTGAGCTGGCTGCCGGGCATCTTCATCGGGGAAAATCACGGGGATCATCAAGCTTCCGGTGTGCTGGCCACCGAAGCATTTGACATGGCTGGTGATCCTGTGGCGTTCCCGGCGCAGGTGGCAGGCGCCTCCAAGCGATTGGAGCCTTACCTGGAAAATCTGACGCCCTGGCAACCGAAGAAGATCTATTTCTTCAGCGACGCCAGCGACGAAAAGCAATTCGCGGGAAAGGGGCCAGCGTATTCGGTCAAGGAAATTTCGCCGTCGCAAAGGAAACCGTATTGGCGAATCGCTCTGGATGCCGCAAAACCGCATCTCACCCAATTCCCGGGTGAGATCCACATGCTTTCCAAGCTCAGCGAAGAACAGTTGAACGCGATGATGAGCGACCCGACCCACATGTGGTGGTCGGAGCCAATGACGCTCATTTTTGGCAAGGCCACGGTTCCAACGCAGCCCTGGGCAGCGATCTTCCCCGATGTCGAACCTCGACAGAAGGAACCACCGGTGACAGTTGAAGTCGGTGGTGGTCCAGTTTATGAGACGCAAACCCTTAGCTTGGCCTTGGGCGACCCCTGGAATTTTTATTGGAAATTTCGGTATGCGCACAAATTAACTGACCTGCCCGTCGCACGCATTCCGGAAATCGCGGTGAAAGAGGGCAGCATCGTCGTGGTTCCTTTGATCATCACCCGAAAACCCGGAGGAGCGCGCGAAATCACGGTGAAGGCCGCGGTGCCAAGCGGATGGAAGGTAATCAGCGGGGAGGGAAAACTCCTTTTGCCTGACGAGGAGATTAATTATTTGCGTGTGGAGTTCCAGTCGCCGCAAATCGCCGACAATGAGTTGAAAGGAAGGCAGCCCGATTCCATCGTGGTGAGCGGAATCTCCGGAGACAAAACTATCGGGCAGGCGGAACTGAGAGTCTTGCTGCGTTCCAGTGGTTTGCCCCAATAAAGTCGCGGTCGC
>Ga0210404_10000560_pt1 | contig 18711 bp, 22 predicted proteins | sample IncBWH28MmetaG_FD_155455 | JGI IMG/M metagenome (GOLD analysis project Ga0210404, IMG submission 155455) | Forest soil microbial communities from Barre Woods Harvard Forest LTER site, Petersham, Massachusetts, United States - Inc-BW-H-28-M | ecosystem: Environmental > Terrestrial > Soil >... | reverse complement strand
AGAAACTTGCGCGCGCGCTGGCAGCGCACACAACAGCGCGAACGCTAGGAAGCAAAGGAAGCGTTTCATGTTTTATTCGCCTAGGACTGTCATTTCATGTTGCTAAGGAAAGTCAGTGCAGGTTTTGGCATCGAGCGGATACGGGCCGCCTGCGCTGCGGCCGCACCAATGGGATGAATCAATTGCCCCGCCCCGAGGACGACCTTTCCAGACCCGGAGGAGTTGTAGTTTTCCGCCAATCGCCGCGCAATTTCAGATTTCAGGTATAGCTCTTTCGTTGCGTCCGGTCCGAGCAACGAGCGAAGAAACGTGTCAGGATAACCACCCAAACCACCAGGCGTAACCCGAAAACCACCGCTCTTAATATCCTCGACGGCCTGCCTTGCGAGCGGGCCAAGATCAAAGTTTTCGCCCTTTAGGGTTTCGAGTTCGTGGACGGAGGAACGGTTGAGGATTCCATCAGCAACTTTTGCGGGGTCGTCCGTGTTGAGGATCCGGTAGAGAGGAGAGCCGCGCTCGTTGTAGAGCGATTGGAGCTTAGTGTTCTGCTGGCCGGCGGCACGAAAGGTCTGCTCGAAGGGCGTACCCTTGGCCGCATCCATGATTGCGTCATCCACCTTAGAAGCCGCAAGCTTATAGATACGCTGGCCAGAATCGGAAAGAGCATTTGCGCCAAAATCGTTCCCCTTTTCGAGTAGCGTGGTGCGGAGATTCCTCAATGATTGCACAGACTGGCGACCCTGCAAAGCAGGATCTGCAAGCATGCCCTCGATGTCCTTGATAGCCGCGCGCGCCGCAGTCGTCTGGAATACAGGCTGTTCTACCGCAGCATGGGGCTGTCTAACAAAAGTCTCGTCATGGATCAACTTTTGAAGTGGCGCCTGCACATCGCCGGCAAGGTCTGCCTGCTGATCTCTCACCGCCTTGTAAGCGTTGTTCACGTTTTCCTTGAGAACCGATCGCGCAATTTCAGCGGAGTTTTGCAGATGCTCGCCGGCCGCCTCGGAGGAAAGCCCCACGCGTTGGGGGTCGAGTTTGTCCTGAAATTCATGCACCGCATCTTCGAGTTTCGCTTTCTCTGCCGCGGCAGCGGCCTTTATTTTGGGGCCCGTGAGCAATGCTTCTTCGCCCAAGACTTGCTCAGATTTTGCAGCGGATGTTTGGAGCGCTTGAGCGGGTGTCAGCTTGATTCCTAGATCGGAAGCGTGCTGCAAGACATCAGTCGGAGTGATGCTGGTCGTTACTGGCCCGCCCGTAGTCGCAGCGCCGCGGCTTGTCGCTAGAGAGGAATTGGCCACTTCCGGAGCAAGGGTTTGTGTGATCGCGCGTCCCGTCTCCGTGGCCGAAGCTGCTTCGGGAACGGCCGATACTGCCCGCCGCACTAAGTTGGCGCCACCCTTCGCAACATTTCTAACCAGATTGATCGATTCGTCTTCCGGGGCTCCGCTGATCAGGCTGGTAACCGGATTGTTCACAAATCCAGTCTTCAAGTCTTGTCCGCCGCCCTGCCCGCCAACGAGCCATTGCTTAAATCGAGAAGCGAAGTCACCTACCGCGGCCTGCATAGGATGCTGCGCACGGCCTTCTTCTGTCATGTTCGACCAGTCGTGAAGTTTTTGGGCCGCATCTAGGGCTTGCTGTGCGAAGGGAACAAACATATTCCCCCCGGAAGGTGTCGCGCGCTGTCTTGGTCCAATCGTTGGCCCATTCGGATTGGTATCTATGTCAGCGGAAGTGAACTGGCCCTTTGGCGCGTCGAGGTCTGCCGCCGTGTACGTTCCGGTCTGTGGCATTATTTTACGTCGAAACTTCCGTCAGGATGTACGGCCGTAACTTTTAGCGGCTTGCCTTTGATTGAGACGGTTTGGCCAACCTGCAGCGCTCCGGATGAACCGCCGCCCTCTTGAGTTTTTGGCGCCTTAATTCCCAACCGCGTCCCGATGTCCGCTTTCTGTGCCGCAAGAGATGTATGGACGTTCGCCATATCCGCCTGCAGTACCTTCACGACGTTTTTGATCTGCGGGAGCGTGGCGTTCTCCGGACTGAATGCGGAAACTTCTCCGCGCGCGGAATCGGTCAAGGCGCCTGACAATTTCGGATCATTTGTGACGCGGGCAATTTCACGCAACGCCACGCTGCGGGCCGCCTCGATCGCAGGCATATACTGGGCGCCGACAAGGTTCTTGTTCAAGTTGCGAATTGGGGTGTTGAGCCACGGCACACCAGTGTCAGGAAGTTTGTCGGCCAAGTCTGTAAACTGTTTCAGGTTCTTCAGGCCGCTCTGCTCGAAGGCGCTGAGAGTATCGAGCGTGCCTGTCACGTTGTCATAAGACTTCTTGTTTGCTTCGTAGGAAGCTCTGTTGCCGGCCAATTCCGTAGTTCCGTTGGGATGCAGTTCCGCCGCGCGGCTCATAATAGCCGCAGACATCGCAGGACTCCGCATCCCGCTAGGCAGTTGTCCGGTCTGGAAATAATTCTCGGCGGCCATATCTCTGGCCTGATTGTTGAGTAGTCCGCCCTGGACGTTGATCTGCGCTTGGGGTGCAAGAGATGCTTTCCATTTTTCGTAATCTGCCGGCCCTTTACCAGGATTCTTGCCGAGCCAGTCCTGCATTTCCGCTTTATCCGGCGGCTGTAGCGCGCCGCCTGGCAGTTCAGCCTGCAATCGTTCCGCAGAAGTCTTAGCGGTGGATGAACGCGCCTCAGCTTCCTGTCTCGAGGTAAGCAGCTTTTGAACTTCAGGCGATTGCCCCATCAAGTGCTGAATCAGTTCCGGCGCTTTCTCCGGGTTTGCCATGAGCTGTTGTGCGATCGGCGCAACGCTTGGATCGGTCTGAGCGAGCTGCTTCAGTCCGGAGATGAGAATGTGTGGATCGTCTCCTGCTTGGTGCGCTGCGTAGGCCAGATTGCCGAGCATGTCTACACCCTTGGCGGCTACTTCCTGGTGTGTTTTTTGAAGTTCTGTCTGCGCTTGGTGCCATTTTACGAGACTGCCGGCGATTTCCGGTGCCGCACTACCGTAACCGGCCTGCGAGATTCCTTTGACCAGCTTTCCTTCATCGAGCTGTGGCTGACCGTTCTCATCGGGTGTGTATGCGCTCTGGAAAGCGGTATCAATGGCCTTTTGGCGGGCAAGATCGTAAGTTTGCTTCTGGATTTGCTGTTGCGTCGATTGAATCGTCTGCTGGCGCTGCTGGTTCTCAAGGCCCTGCGCTTGCAGCGCCCCGGGAATCATGGCGTTTTGGCCGAGCATCTCCTTCAGGCTGGCCATCTTCGCCATGTTCCCCAGCACATCCGGCGGCGCGACGTTCAAATTAGGGGGAGGAGCTTCTAATCCGTAGATCGGCATATTGATTTAGTCGTACGTGTTTGCCCCTGGATTTCCAGGGTTCATGTTGCTGAGTTTGCCCCATGGAAGTTGCGCCAGCGAGCTACCGATCCCGCCGATCGCGCCGCTCCAGGCATTCGCACTGCCCAGCGTCCCGCCGGCCGCTGCGCGTCCCTGAGCCGCTTGTAATGAGGCGATGTCCTGCCCCGCGCCCATATTGATACCGGCTGCGCTGTTGGCCGCATTGAGGCCCTGACCGGAAACTCCGAACAACCGGCTGTAGGTATTCGCCTGATTATTCTGGAACGTGTTGTATGCGCTCTGGTACTGCGTCAGCGCGTTGTTGAAAGTGTTCTGATAATTCGTGCCGGCAAGCCCTTGCGCATACGTGTTCATGTCGGCAAGGGTCCTGCCCGACAGAAGCCCGCCGCGCGCCGCTGCTGAGTTCTGCAGCGCATCTTCGCCAGCCTTTAGCTGGAACTGATAACCGGGAGTAGCGGCAGCCTGGTCCGCAGTCGGCGCCGTGAATTGTTGCGTCCAGGGAGTGAGCAAGCCCTGCCCTGGCGTGGACAGCATGTCGGAAAGCGTTCCAGTGGCTTTCGAGCCGGCACTGGTATACGGGCTGAGTTGTCCAAGGGCTGAGGTTTCTGAACCCTGAATCGTGCCGATGCCCTTTTGGTCCGCTTGGATTTGCTCTTGCGCAGCCTTCTTTGAGGCGTTTGATCCGAGGATGCCGCCAAACAGTGAGCCGAGACCGCTTACGATGGGGAGCGCGGCAGCTGCCATTAGAGCTCCGATACCTGAAGTTGTGAGTTATTCACGAGATTCGCTGTGAGTGCGTTGGTGCCGCGGACCGCAAAGTAGTAGCGATAAGGCTTGGTCTTATCGAGCCCCGAATCGATCCACGACATTGCCCCGCTCATGTTCTGTGCTGCCACCGTAGCCGGCCCAGCGAAGGAATCGCCGGCAACTGCCACATCGCCGCCGCCTGGTGCTGCGCCGTTCGCAGGGATAGCGCCAAGAGTCCGATACACGAAGACATAAAGCGTGCCGGCGCCACTGAGATTGAAGGTCGCGCGCACGTTCAACCAAAGCTCGGCGTAACGCTTCGGGGTAATTTGCCCTGTTCCAATGCCAGACGACTGCACGGCCCCATTGCAGACGATTGCAGTCGCATTCGTGGACGTGCTTACCCGGTTCAGCACGACGCGGTTGATGAGATCAACGAGCGATTGCAGCCACCGAATCCATCCAAAAAACGGGACACCTTTGCTATCGAAAGGCGTATCTGCGGGCATGTTGTCGAGGAGTTGGACGCTCATCCAATTTTCGCGTAGGACTTCACGAGACGCTGCTGATGCTGTTCTGTCGGGTTGTAATAGGCGTCAGCGATGCGCCAGGGAAGGGGATCAGAAACCGTTACCTTCGGCGTCCAACTGCGGAATTTACCGATCCTGCGATCGACCGCGCGCAGCCTGTAATTCCCTGCCTGGCCGCATGGAATCATGCGCTCCGGTCCCCACGTCTGCCCAAAGTCGCGCGAGTAAGAGAACATGGCGTAAGGGTCGCGAGGTTTTTGGTTTGCGTCCAGAAGGGGTGGCTGCGGTCCAAGGCCCGTCTGAAAATCAACCTGGAATTCATTGAAAAACATCCACGAGCTTTCCTCTGAGACCGTAGGACCTACCCTGGTTCTCACAATCGGAATCGAAGCGCCTGGGCCGATGCTGTCCGCAAGATTCGCGATGCTGAGCGAATACAAATTCCCGCTGGTTCTGTCGCCAACCAAGTGCTGGCCGAAGACGTATACGTGGCAGCGCCCAAGATGAGCTGCGGCCTTGCCACCAACGAGCGAGCTGCGTTGATGCCAGAAGCCTAGATCCGCGTCGAGCACCCAGGTCGTATTTGCGGACGGGAACCAAAGCACGTAAAAGTTATGCCCTTGGTCCTGCATCGAATAGCCCACAGCGTCTGCAGTCGTGGCCTGCTTCGACATCCAGTATTCGAGCGCGTGATCCGAGACGCGGTTAGGAGTAAAGCCGTTCGCGGCAAATACCATATTCGCGCCGCGCTCGTCCCCGCCAAGCCACATGATTGTTGTGCCGCGCGCTGTGGCCACACGCGCGACGGAGAACTGCGCCAGAATGCCAACCTCGATGAATCCGCCATTCACCACGTCGAAGGGAAACAGCGGCGCGCCAGAGTTGTAGTACGCGACTGCGCGCTTGGCCCCGAATACCCACAACAGACGATTTGTTGCGATCACGGAAAGAAGCTGATCGGAAAACACTGAAACCTGAGAGACTGCCAGGCCGGTCCAAGTTGTCGCATCCTCTACGGCTGACACCTGCCACGTATTGCCGGACGTCAGAGCGATAAAGAAGCCGTCAATGAACTCAACCATTAGAACGTTCGCAGGAGCGCCGGCAATCGCTGCAAACGCGTTTGTGTCGAGCCTGAAGACGGTCAGCGTACCGCCACTGGCAATGAGTAGCTGGCCAGGATAGAGCCCGCCACTTGTGCCGCCTGCGACCATGATTGCGGGCAAGCCGTCATCCACGACGTTATTGTTTCCGCCGGCCGCACCGTAATCCGTCACCACGCCAGTTGCACTCAGCTCAAACAGGTGCGTGCCCGCAACGGCGAAGCACCTACCTCCGGTGACGTAGGAACCACGCACGGAAGGCAGTCCCGGCAAGAGCTTCGCAAAAAGCGAAATCCCCGGCGTCTGGTAAAGCGCATATGGCGTGCGGGAATTCGGGCTCTCGGCCTGTTCTACGTACCAGTTAATCAATTGTTCGTTGGCCACTAGGGGAGATTGGGAAGCGTAAGATGGGCCGCAAAAACCGAAGCGAGGCACTAGAAACTGTGACTCCTGTTAGGGCTTCCTGTGAAAATGTTCCCTCTCGGTCGCGTTCCGAGGAGCGCTTCATCGCACCACGCAACTTTTATCTCTGCGTTGAATGACGTGATGACGTCCTTCGACTGTGCCGCAATCTTTATGACCAGAGGCAGCTTGTTCGGATCCCCTGGAAATTCCGCCGCGAGGTCCACAGCAAGGTTGTAGCGCAGAGCTCTTGAGTAGGCGGGCGGGAAGGAAATCTTCGTAGTCAGATCGCTGAAGAGCTGCAGGGCAGCCCACGGATAAAGCACAATCGGATTTGCCTGCGTCGGGATAGGCCAGAAAAACAGGGTCCGATCGGGAAATCCGAGATCGTCATGGCAGACTTGAGGAAGCAGCGAAGGCGTTGTTTTATTGGCAATCGCCTGCCATTCGACCTCATCGGCCATGTAGAGCGGGATCTCGACTGGAGTCGATTGGCTGGCCGAGTACATGATGGAAACGCGCTCCAGGCGAGGCGGGCGCGCAAGAAGTAGATTCTCCGCGCCGCTAACGTTCCCCAGGGTATAGCCCTGCCGGCCCGGAACAAGGGTGAAAGGGTTCCCGTTTTGATCGTTCGGGGTCCGCGGACTCTGAAAGATCATCACTTTTTGAGCGTTCCACGAATCAAGCAAATCGTTGAGGATTAGTTGCGCGTCGTTCTGCTCAGAGACAGAGATCGGATCGCCTGAGCCGATGGCTCCGATGAGACGCAGGGCGCTCAGAATGAGATCGAGCGCCGAGCGCTGAACAATGGCAGAAGTTCCGACGCTACCACTGCCGGAACCAGGGGGAAGTATTGGGCCGCCGGGCATTTTGTGTTATTTTCTTAGCAACGTGAGCGAAGACAGCAATTGGAAATGGGCAATTTCTGAAGCATACAAACGCTGCGGACCACCGCCACTCATCGGCACATTTGACCCGCAATTAGGTGACATCGGTGTTGACGTAGAAGGCAACTTTTACTTCTGGGACGGATCACGATTCCTCGGAAGAACCACACAGTCCAAACCATTTGAAGAGTTCTTGGGATTCGACCCAAGCTAGGCCGCAGTTCTCTTACCCTTCGCTTTTTTCTCCGGCACAGCCATTTCGTGCTCGCGAAGCCACAACTCTTCCTCATCCTTGTCGTGGACAATGCTCGCCGTAACAGCGGCCTTCCAGTCGGCCTTTGCCGCGCGGAAGTCCTCCAATGTGTCGAAATCCTTAGGCACTGGAGCAAGTGTTTTGTCCATCGTCTTCGGATATTGCCGGTCCTCAATGGAAACAACCGGATCTCTTCCGTGCCTCGCGATCCAGGCTTCCTCTTCGGCCTTACTGGTGACGATGCTCGCTGTTTGCAAGTCATCCCATTCCTTGCGCGCGTTCTCAAAGAGTAGGTCGGCGTCGGGCTTGCCCTTGAAGTCCTTGAGCTGCGGAGCTGGTGTTTTGTCCATCACTTTCGGGTATTCCTGGTGAAGGTAGGGCCGCTCCACATACGTGCCGTGTCGACCTTCGCCGGTCACATAAGCGTGAGGGCCGCGGCGAATCTTTTCCTGCTTGGACGCATCGTCCATGTTCATGTTCGCCATTAGACTTTCCCCTTCTTTTTCGACTTGGCGGCCGCTTCTTCGTCGGCATCTTTGACGACGATCGGATCGCCGGTTTCCTTGTCGTGAGCGATGGCCTTGGGATACTCCTGGTGCTCGTATTCCTTGGCCTGGTAGCCCTCCGCGGGCGAGTGCGCGTGATTCCCTCGCACTACCTGTTCGTGGGCGTCGTACGGCGTTGCGCCAATCTTTTCCGTTCCGTCGAGTTTCGGCATTTCCTTCTCCTTTTTGTGTGCGGGCGTCCTTTGAAGAACGCCCGCCACTTTTGTTAAATCGTGATTGTTTTTAGGCGATGTACGACGGGACCCACTTGCTGTTTTTGGCGTCCCACGTAAACGTCAGGGCTTTGTTGACGACCGCTGTGCCGGCAAGTGCAATATTCCCAGCCGCGGTCCACGTAAAGACAGCATCGGGAATGACCGTAAAGGAACACCCGCCAACAGCTGTCGCATTGCAACCGATGGGAATGGTCCAACTGGTGATTGCGTTGGTGCCGGTAACGTGGAACAAGGGGCCACTGGGTAGCGTAGCTCCGGCAACCGAAGCTACCGCCGCCGTGGGCGCAGCGAGAATCGGAACGAGAGGATTCCCGAATCCCGGCACCCATGTGTTAGTCACGCCAGAGCACAGCCATTGCGCCGCAGTGAGTATGTTGACCCACGGCGTTGTGGGTGTATTGGCCGCAGTGCAACCCCCGAAGAGTGGAGCATCCTGCGGGAAGAAGCCAGACGGAATCGGATTCGCTCCGTATTGGCTGTTTGTGGAGTATTGCTGGGCGATCAGCACCATGTCGCCAGAAGCATGCGGCGCGGCCTGTGTCCCAAGGTAACCGCGGAATCCTCCGACGATCTTCGTGGAAGTGTTCACCGTGAACACGCCGATCGCTTCCCTGCCAATGTAAATCACGCTGACAGGTGTGCCGGGCAGTACAGGAGCGCTGATACCGGCGACGGAAGCGAGGACGATGTTCTGGTCAATCGTGGTGGTGGTTCCGGCGTAAAGCGCTGGGCCGTTCACCTGCGATGCCAGGGTGGTTTGGGTGAGCGCGACTTGCGCGAAGGCCGCGTCTGTAAAGCAAAGGGCGAGCGCGAGAATTGAAACTGCTTTCAGTAGTTTTTTGATGTTCATGGTTTTGTCCTTAGCTCGCGATGCGCACGGCGCCCTGGGGATACATCGTGAGCCATCCGCCAAGCACGTCGAGCCTCATCAAGAGTCGATCGGTGTTGATGTCCGGCATCGCCCACATCCGAATGGCCAGGCCGAGTTCTTTGTCGGCCGCCATTTCCATGATGTGTTGGTTGTCGAACATTTCCAGATCCGCGCAGCCGAAGGTGAAGGCTTCGGGATGGAAGGCGAGCCCTCGATAGCTCTGGACCGCGCTTGCGCCCTGAACTGTGATCGCCGCACCGTTCGCCGGCGAGATGTCCACAGTCTGGTACGGGCCGCCAAGCGTCATACCATCGCCATCGACGCACGCAATGGATAGCGTCGCATTGCCGCCGCCGTCTGAGTTGACGTTTGCGAGCAAAACAAATTGTCGCAAATCGCCAGTGGATTGACGGGTGAGCGGGTTGATGCGGTGAACGCCGGCGATAGTGATGATGTCGCCAGCGCGCAGGATGTTGTTGATGCTAGCGGTCCACCCGTTCGTCACGAGTGAGCTGCCAGTTTGGCCGGCGCCGTTGACTACCGGAACTCCGCCTTGGGTTCCGGTCGTGAACGTCGGAACGTTCTGCGACATGAACCAGTCGAAGCCGAGGCCCTTGGCAACAAGGCCCTTGAAGTAATCTTCCTGGCCGCCTTCGCCCTTCGCGAAGTTCCGCAAGAAGGCAAAAGTGGAAGTGCCCGCACCGGTTGCGACCAAGCCCTGCAAAGCAGGGAAGATCGCGCGCTGCATGCGCGGCGAAATGTGGATCGACAAGCCTTCCTCATCATCAATGGGGAAACCTTCGTCGGCGAGGATCTGCAGTGCGTTCAGGTACGTATCCGGCGTGTTAGGAACTGTTCCGGGCGTTCCCACCTCGGCCGGCACGTCCACGAACCGCTGCAAACCGTCGTAGTCGATGTCGTTTGCTAGCTGCACGATCTTCGGCTTCGTGACGCGATTGGTGAAATCATCCAATGACAGCGCCATGTCGGAAGACGTAAATGCGCAGGCTTGCTGGTACTGCTTGTTCAGCACGAGCGGCACAGAACGTTCAATGTAATCCTGCAATTGAATGCCCTGGCCTGCGGTGCTGACCGAACGAGCTGGCTTGCGAATGTTCAGCAGGTAGCCGATTTTCGCGCCAGATCGCCCGAACCGGTCGTCGTAACGCCGGATGACTTTCTTGGTGAAGGAAATCGAGTTTTCGAGAACCATGAGGTTCTTGAAGCTGATCTCCTGGTTAGTTAGTACAACGTTGGCCATAAGTGGCTCCTAGGCTTATCTCCCCGCGCGTTGAGCAGCTTTGAAAGCTTTGAAATTTCCAGCTTTCGCAGCGGCTTGCGACGTGAGAGACGACGATGTGGCCGCAGTGCTTACCGGCTGGACTGGCGCCGGGGCTTTCGGCTTAGGTTTAGGGTTGGCTCCGCGGCCAGCGGCAGTTCCACCAGAGCCGGATGCTGCCGTAAGCTTTGCGCTTAGGCGTCCGACCTCCATGACCGCGGAGAGTGGTTTCATTTCTGCTAACTTCTTGGCGTATTCAGGGTGAGTGCCGAGGTAGTAGACAACCTCCGCGCCATTCTCCTGTTCCATGATCGCGAGCTGTACGCCCGTATGCATGGGGATGTCTTGGTTTACGACTTCGTCCCAATCGTCGTGCTCTTCCTTGAAGGCTTCGACGTTGGCTTTGTAGCTCGTCCAGGTTTCCTCGAGCTGCTGCTTCTCGGATTGTTCGGCTTCCTTCGCCGCCTTCTCCGAGATCGCGCGCTCGGTGCCCCATGCGAGCAATGCGTCCTCGTACTCTTCCTGGGAGGCAAAGGCGGTGCGTACAGGCCGCGGATTCGGATCGGCGGTCTCGTCTTCTTTCTTGCCACCCTTCTCGATGGCTTCAATCCGCTTCATCAGGTCGGCATTTTCCTGACGCAGTCGCGCAGTGATTTTGTCGATACGCTTCTGGAATTTGCTCGGCCTCTTTCGGCGGACTTCTTCCAATTCTTCGTCTTCTTCCGCCTCCTCTTCGGGCGGTTGCTTTGCTTGCCATTCCTCATGCGCCAGCTTGAATTCGTCTTCGGTCTCGAAGCCGTCGCGTTCCGGTTCGGCCTCCGGAACTTCCCTCTCGTCCGATTCCGGCTTATCAATCAGCAGGCCATGGGCTTCCAGCACTTTTGAAACAGATTCTTCCGTGGCCCCCGGGCTCGCGGAGGTCAAAATCACACCTGTAGGCATGGTTCTCCTTTACTGGTAAAAAATGGTCAGATTGCCGCCTGTTCCGCAAGCGACTGCGCCGTTTGCGGTGGTTGCAATTCCTACTGCGATTCCGCTCGAGAAATTGGCCAGGGCGATATCACCTGGCCCGACTGCTACCGGTTGCGTCGTGCTCGCTGGCAGCGGAATGGCAAAGATGACACCCGTTCCCAGCGTCCCAGCGCCAGCGGAGTTGATGAACTGCACCCAACACGTCGACGCGGCGCCATTTAGGGCTTGCAGCCCGTAGACGTTGCCCGCAGATGCTTTCACGTTTACCGATGCGGTCACCGTGGATTGGACTGAGGTGGTGAACGCCGAGCTATTAAGACTCGTTGGCTGCGGAAGATTGGCTACGGTTGGCGATGGATCAATCGCGGTTTGGGTGACGGTGATCCAGGTGTTTAGAGCGCCAGAAGCAATTGCCGAAACGCGCACGCGGAAACGAGTGGTAGCGACGAGCGGGCATTGCCAGGCGCGCGATTGATTGGCCGGCAGAATTTCACCGGCTTCGATGATGTTTACATCGGTGCGCGAACACAGCACCTGGAAATAATTCGTTCCCGCCGTTTGGTCGGAGAAATCAAAGGAAACGGTTGCGCCGGTATACGTTCCGGAGATCGTGACTGTTGCCACCGCATAGTTCGAGCTGTTGATATCCAGCGTTGTTCCGGTTCCACCTGGCACGTTTGGAAACGGGTTCGCGGTATTAGTGCAAAAGGCGCTTGGCGTCGCGCACGCGGCGTTCAGTAGCGCGTTGTAGGACAGGTTCGGAATCGGCGTTTGGGCGCGCGCGGTAATAGCGACTAGGCCAAGAATGGCCAGAAATAGCAGCTTTTTCATGGTTCCCCTCATATGGATGGACCCATTCCTGTGCTTCCAGGCACGGGATGCGGCGGCATCGCCGGCGTTACAGGAACGGCCTTCGGTTCAACCTGGCTGGGTAATTCAGGCGTTGCCGGGGCTTCTCCCGCCTCTTCGTCAACCGTCATCGATTCGTGCAGGAGCTCCATGCGGTGCTGAATCGTAGCGAGCTCGGCGTTCATGGCGTCTCTGCCGGCGTCCACGTTCGCCTTGATCATCGCTTCAATCATTCCGGCGCTCGCCTGGAACATCGCGATTCGCTCTTTCGACTCGATTTGCAGTCTGTTGGTGCGAATCGTGTCAGAGGCTCGGCTGAGTTCCGCAACAAGTTGCTGATGCTGCGCCCCAAGCTGCTGCAGCTGCGATTCGAGCATGGCCATCTTGGCGTCTTGATCATCGTCGCCATCGTCCTGCAGGTTTGGCGGCAGCATTTTCTTTAACCGCTCGCCCAAAACATGCGCTCCTGGCCAGTCGGCGTACTTCACCCAAATGTCGCCAACGATTGGGAACAGTTCTGGCTTGGCTGTCACGATTGCCGTCAAAGCCTGAAACGCCTCTTGACGCGCCGTGCGATAAGTAGGCCCGCTGGAAAGCGTGACGTCGTACTCGCCCAGGCCCACATCGTAGATTTTCTTGAGTGAGTCGCCATTTAGCAGGCCTTCCGCTTCACTTTGGTCGCTGTGTTGCGAATTGAAGATGACGGCATGCTTTACCGAATCGTCAGGGTTCACGATGCGCTGTACGCGCGCGGAAGTGATCAGCTTCGGAAAAAGGTCGAGGAGAATCTTCCCTTGCCAGCGGATTGCATGGTTCAGGTTGTCAGACCAATTGACGGTGCCCGTATCTGACTGTTGCTGGCGCTTCAGGATGGCAAAGCCAGATTCTTGCGCTGGTCCTTGTTCGCCAAGACCAGGCCCATAAATACCGATGACTGATTTCAGGTCGTAGTCTGATTGCTGCACCAGCTTGGCCATCGCCTCGATGGGGGGCTCACGGCTGGCGCGCGTTGGCGGAGGTAACGGCCTTCCCTGCTCGTCATAAGCTTTGAAGTACAGGTACGGAAAATTCTTCCGGTTCGCCTGACGGTACTCTTCTTCGTGATTGCCCAGCGAACCTTCTGCCACGTAGAGCGGATCCTTGGGAGCGAGCGCGATCATTTCCGCCATGCCGGTGACTTCGATGTTGTAGACCCGCTGCGGGTCGATCGCGTCACGAACGATTCCGGCCTTGTAGACTTTCCCGTTGATGTTGAGCTTGGTGCCATTCAGTTCGATGATGGGAATGTATCGGCCGCGATATTCGTAGGTGTTCAAGACTTCCGACGCGTTGTGCTTGACGCATTTGACGGTGCGGGAAACCGTGTCTCGTTCGTCTACGATTAGCCCTTTGTCGCCTTTAAATTCATCGCGGAAAATAGTGCTGCCATCATCGAGTTGAAGAAGCTGCCGCTTTTGCAGCTCGAGCCACCAATACTCGGCGATGCGTATACCGTCTTTCGTGACCCAGGACGGCTCCGCGTTCCCAAGGTTCGAAGTGAAATTGAGTCTCGCGAGGGACGAGTTCGGATGTGTTTCTTTATACTCGTCAAGGCCCATGTCCTGCGTGACGTGACACCAAAGTGGGTCTGACCCGTCCACCTGGCGGATCGGCGACATCCAGACGGCGAAAGAGTTTTCGATCGATCGGATCCGCGGCTCTTGGTCGAACGATCTTTCGCTAAGGTACTCCGTGCTCACTCGCCAATCAGTCCAGCCCGCGCGCAGCATGAAATCGTAGTGGTAGTCGTAAACCGTATCCGCAAAGCTCGCGACTTCGATATGCCTTAAAACGCCCTGGCAGATCTCGGCGACTTCCGGATCTGAACCTGAACCAACTGGATCTACGAGCATTGCCGGCCGATGCTGCCGTTCCTCGCCGGTGTACTGCCGCAAGAACGTTGGAATGCGATTTACCGTGAGGCATGGGCGGCCTTCAGTCTCGCGTCCAGCTTTGATCGATCCATCCCACTGCCCCTCGCCAACGCTGAAATTCAGGTCGAAAAGGCCCTTCGTTCGGATCTCCGACTCGGATTCAGCCGTGATCTTGTAGCGTTTGAGGGATTTCTCGATCAGCTCCCCGTCAGCCTGCTCTTTCCTGGACTGACGTTTGCTTTTCGACTGCAGGGTGATTGCCACTAGCGCCCAAACTCCGTCATGATTCCCCCGCAATCTTCCACTGGACAGCCGAGCGCGCCGTCGCCATCAACATCCGGTTCGCAGTCGCCCACTCGATTAGTCGAGCCGCAGACCGTGCAGACCATCGGCGCATCGAGGATGCTCGTGAGTGGTTCGGCTTGTTCGCTCACGCCATGTCCTTGAGCGAGCCTTGAGCTTTTCCGAGGATCCGATTCGCCTTCGCATCGATCTTGGCCTTCGATGAAGACGACAGCTTTCCAGCCTTAACCATTTGCGAGGCGCGCGCCTTTGCGTTCGCGGCGTGGCTGCGGTCCGGCATCGGATACTTGCGAGAGCCTGGCAGTCCGAATGTGGAGGTTGGTATTTTCTTGCGGGTTGCTGTCGCTAGGACGGCCATATCACTCTCACGTCCGCCTCTTGGCAGAGCGCGTATTCCCCTCCAAACGAATCCCAATCAACGTGCGGCCCGATGAGGACTTCCTGCCCAACCCTCAGACTCATTGGCCTGCCGTCGACGGGAACCCATTTCCATTCCCCGCCGGTGCCTTGCTGGATGCCGTTCTCATCGCTGGTCCAAACGACGCCCACTTTTCGCCATTCGCCTTCCGAGCGCTTGCCAAGGCCCATTTTCACAACCACCGCGCGATACGAAATCTCGTCGGTAATCTCTGGCCTCACGATAAGCGAATGCTCGCGCGTCTTTTCCGGCAAGCGCTTCACCAGGATCCGATCATTGAGAGGTTGCCAGTCGGCGTCGAATATTTCCGAGCCAAACGATGAGCCGTGCCAGCCACCGTCGCCATGGTGCGGGCTGAGATAGGAATCCTTTGCCACTGGCGCGTGGCGGATCTGTTCTTTGGTTTGTGGCATTTTAGAGGCTCGGGTCCCAGAATCGCGGATCTTCCTGGACTGATTTACACTTTGGCTGCTGGACGAAGGGAATAGGAATAGATTCAGCCTTGACATCTAGTCTGCGGGCGATCCCTGTTTCCTCGGTTCTTTTTGAATCCTTGGCCGTGGTACTTCTTGATGCCCTGCATGCATTCAGTGAAGCTATCGCTGCCATCGCTGCGCAAATCGCGGCTGACACGAAATACCTCCCATCTAAAGGGCTCGAAAAGTGCATCATGCCATGTCACTCAGCTTTCCCATCTTCTTCTCGTGCTTCCGCTGCGCAGCTCGCCCGCGGGCGGTTTCTTTGTTACCGCGCATGTAGCCGAGGGAATTCATGATCTTGTACGGGACTGCACTCTTGGATCCGTACTCAGACTTCAGCTTCTTTTCGAGGAAGGCAGGCATTTAATTTCTCAACCGAGCAGAAGCCAGCCACTCGCGTTCTTTTTGCAATTCTTGCGTTGCCAATTGCAGGTCAGTCGACGTTTCCCTACTGAGTTGCTCCCGCCCAGCGCGCTGCGCATTCTGGTTTCGAATGGTTATGTCCATCTGGACCGTATCCCAATTGAAACCGTTGCGCCCGGCGTAGAACGCGTAAACCCAGAGACCAAGCTTGTGCAGAAAGCGCATCGTGATCACCTCGACGGTGTAGCAATCGCCCGGGAACCCTTGAAATAGCTCGACGCCGTGCCCTTCTTGCCTTTGGTGCCATAGTCCTGGCGCTCGGTCTCGATATCTTCTTCGTTCTCGTGCATTGAGCCTTCCGCCTTGACCGGCTTGATGCCCAGATGCCGATGAAGGTGCTCGCTCAATCGGTCGTCTTCACCGTCTTTGAAGCTGTACTGGCGCGACTCGTGCTGGTAGCCGGAATACACATGTCGCACGGTATGGCCGCCGCCAATGGCGGGATGAATCTCAAGATGCGCGAGAATCTTTGGCCCGCCTTTGGGCTTCTTTCCTTCTGCTACTACACCAACTCCTGAAGTTGTCATCACTCCTCCTATGTCATCCAACCTGCACCTCCGGCCCGCTGCCAAGGCGAATACTCTGGCGTCTTCGAGCGGGACTCTTCAGGCCTCTGCAATTCCTTGATCGCTACAGCTAGAGTGCGAAAAGCATCGGCATCGTGCGAGGCCCAGTCGTGAAGCGGTTCTCGCTTGAATGCTCCGAGATTCTCATCGCGCTCGTATCGGTAGTGCCGCAGCGATTGAATCCCATCCGCGCATTTCTCTTTGTCAAACCAGCAGCGTCCGAAGATCGCACGTGTTGCGGCGATGCCATCGACCACGCTCAGCCGCGGCGTGCACCGAACGTTGCCGGCTCCAAAGATAGATTTCAGTTGCTCTTCGATGCTTCGGCCGGTTCCGAGCTCATGCGCTTTGCCGTCGTGCGGCAGCCAGTGCGTGCCGTAAGCGTAGGGCCGCTCCTGGAGCTGCTTCACGTAATATTGGAGCGGCTGAAGCGATGCGCTTATGTGCTCGAGGATGCGAAACTCAAACGGCATGGACTGCGCAAACCAAATGCTCGTGTTGTCACCGAATCCCAAGTCCCAAAACGTGTGGACCGGATGAATCGGATCGTACGGCACGCGCGTGAGCCGGCCTTCTCGCTCGGCTGCGAGCAATTCGTTGCGATAAATGGCGCCGTCGACTGTCTGCTTGCAGCTTCCCTCGTAAACGTGCTCGTAAGAAGCTTCGTCGCGCTCCTTGAGTTCCTTCATTTCCTGCAGCAGCACGCCGGGTACCCAGGGATTATCGCGCCAACTGATTTTCACGACTTTGCCGACCGCCGGGGGATGGATCACGAAGCGTTGGTGCGTTTCGTCGCTCTCGAGTTCCGGGTTGTATGACACCCAAATCTCGCTCCCGTCTTTGCGGATCGTGGGGATGAGCACGTTCCACGAATTCTTGCTGACGCTCGCCGCCTCTTCGACCCAGGCGATGTCGCAGCCTTCATAAGATTTCATGTTGGAGACGTTTTGCTTGATGCCGGCGAAGATGAATTCCGTGCCGTTGCTGCCAATGATGGTGTGCTTCAGAACGGTGTAACGGCCGCCTAGTCCCAAAGCCTCGATCTGGTCACCCAGCAGCTTGTGCACCGAGTCGGCAATCGACTTCTGAGTTTCGCGCGCGCAGAGGATGCGAAGCGGCTTCTGCATTCCGAGGATCAGTAAGGCTCGCGCAAATCCCCAAGACTTCGCTCCGCCGCGGCCGCCGTACGCAACCTTGTAGCGATGTGGCTCGAACAGAAATCCTAGTTTTTCCGGGAAGTCTGCGACCACTTTCACGGGATTCACTTCATGTCCTTCAAGGTCGGCCGCACCAGCTTTACCGTAACCTCGAGAGGTGCGCCATCAGCGCCGGTGAGCTCCATGCGATCTTTCACTTTTCCGTAGGCGCGATCAGCAAGAACACTGAAGGCATATGCGTTTCCCTTCGCCAGTTGATCCGCAAATCCCTTGAAGGCCTTTGCTTGGCTTTGCTCGATAACACGACGCGCGAGAAGTGCCGCTACATCAGTTCCTGGCAGGCCACCGGGATTGCCTGAGACACCTTTCGGGAAGGGCTTAAGATTTGCCTTTCCCTTGCGCGAATTAGGATGCTTCCCTCGTCCAATGCCAGGCTTTTTCCCGCTGCGCTCAGTGGAAACGGCCGCTTTATGCTCTTCGATCGATTGAGCCGTGCGTCTCATAGCCCTGGGTGCATCCAGTGGTAGGCGAGCCATCCCATAGCGAATGCGGCCGCCTTGCAGATCAGGATTAAGGCCGCGATCGCCGCGACCGATAACACGAACTGGAAAATGCGGGATGGAAGCTTCATGACTCGTACAGTTTCAACCTGCATGCGCAGGCCTCTGGAGTTTCCAGCAATTCCGTATGGCGCCGGCCGTCGCGCTCAATGACAAATGAGCCCGGCAAGAATCTTCGAAGGTTTAAGGGGACGAACGTCTCGGCAAGCCGATGCAGATCCGCGAATGAACGGAAGGTATATTCTTTCCCGGTGAACAGATATTTGCGTGGGGATGTTTGCTTGGCGAGTCCGGCAAGCAGCAATTCGTCACGCTCGGCGCGACCGATGTGTTTTCTACTGCCGTCAGGATAGGTCAACAGGTAGCTTTTGGAGATGAGAATACCCTTGGGGAGTTGCGTTGCAACGGAAAAGCTGGCCTGCCGCTGACAGGAAATTCTTTCTCACCATTCCCCTGCAAGTCTCTGGGCGGCATATGGTCCGGGGTGTGCGGACGCCGCCCAGGTCGTTCGTCAGTGGTGGTGATGTCCGCACTGTGGGGGATTGCTGGATTTGCCGTCAAGGGAAAACGACAAACTGACTGAGACCATGGCTACCGGTACCCTACAAGTTGGGTTTTAGCACGACATTCCATCTAAAATACCAACTGCTGTAGCGAGATGCTTTTGCAATAAGTCAATCGCAACTGAGCTCCATTTATGTTCGCCGTTTGGTGATTGCAGGCCGTACCGCAAAAAGTCATCAGCAACGAATGGCAAATCCATTCCTTCAATTGAGTGGTCTGGATTCTCCCTCACGTCGAACGCATACCCGTATCTTATTCCTCTGAAGCCTAGAAAAATTGAATGG
>Ga0210404_10000559_pt1 | contig 18730 bp, 27 predicted proteins | sample IncBWH28MmetaG_FD_155455 | JGI IMG/M metagenome (GOLD analysis project Ga0210404, IMG submission 155455) | Forest soil microbial communities from Barre Woods Harvard Forest LTER site, Petersham, Massachusetts, United States - Inc-BW-H-28-M | ecosystem: Environmental > Terrestrial > Soil >... | reverse complement strand
AACGAACTGTGCCTTGGGGGTGGGTTCGGCGAGCTTCACGAGATTGCTGAAGGAAAAGCCAATCCAGGGAACCACAATGGACCAAGCTTCCACGCAGCGATGGCGGTAGATACGTTCTTCGAGCGGGGCGAGTTTGAGGATTTCGTCCATGGAGAACTTGCGGGGCTTGGCCACTTCGCCTTCGACGGAAACAGTCCAGTTCGATGTGTTGAAGTTTTTCGAATTTTTCGCGGGGTCGCTCTTGTCGGTGCCGAATTCGTAGAAATTGTTGTAGTGCGTGACGTCGTCGTACGAATTTTGTTTCTCCGTGGTGCTGAAAGGGCTCTTGGCAAGGCCGCTGAATTTTGTTCCAGCTAGGATGGTTTGGGCAGGAGAGGCCAATTCGAAAAGACTGCGACCGGCCATGGCCGTGACGCCAGCGATGCCCATGGCGCGGAGGAACTTGCGCCGATCTAGGTAGACCGACTTCGGGGTAACATCCGCGTGCGTCAAATCGGTGGCTTTGCGAATCAAACCTTGCTTCTCCGAACAAAGGTCGACGGTGCGGCTTCCGTACTATCCTAAGTACTCTTCTTTCTATTGGATGCGAAACCTAGCCGCCGTGCCGCCCCTCTATCCTAACCGGGCTGGGCTGACACCGTCGTGCCGTCTTAACCGTTTGAGTCGCAAAACGCAGAAAAGTTACAGGCAAGATGAAGCATCTGCCTCCCCAATTTCCGCCCGCGAGGATGGTGGTAGGCGCAGCCAAAGCCTTTCAATTCGGTTGAAATTCAGAAGCCATATTTGGCAATTACCGACTTTTCCTGCTTTACGATGAGAGCAAGAGCGTCTTGTGGCCGGAACTTGAGCGTCAGGGGCGCTTTGAAAGACGTTGAGTCGTGCAGTTTCACGCCGAAGGTTTTCAAGCCGTCCGAGATCGCACCCCTGTTGGGTAGCCGTGATTATCCCGAGAAATCCACGGCTACCCGAAACTTGAGCGCAGCAGATCGGCTAGTTCTGCTTCATGTTGTCATCATGCTTCATGTTATCGTCTTTTTTCATGTTGTCGTCCGTTTTCATGTTGTCTTTCTTCATCTTGTCTTTCTTCTTGCTCGCCTTCTTGTCTTTCTTCATCTCGTCTTTCTTCATGTCGTCGTGCTTCATCTGGTCCTGCTTCATTTGATCCTGCGACTGGTCCTGCTTCATGTTGTCGCCAGACTGAGCGAAAGTGGCGAGCGGAGCTGCCAACAGACACAACATCATCGTCCTGCAGAACATTTTCTTCATGATCGGTCTCCTTTTGATTTATGGATTGGAAAGAACGCACTTGGGCGTACGAGTGGGATGCTCCAGTCGGTAGAAAGTTACACGCCCGAGTTGTGAAATCTTCGGACAGACTCCTCTATCTATTTCCATCGAGTTGTCTGTGTAATTTCACTGTCAATAAATTGCCATCCACTACGGACACGAATGACTCACCAGTGTCTTTCGCACATTCCGAACGTTTTGCGGGAATAAGACGCAGCCTTTTTGATTATAAAGTGCGAGGTGAACCTTTCGGCGAACCAACACGGTTCCGAAAGAGCGCGCGGCGCTGTTGGATGCGATCTATCTTAGCCTTCACACAATCAGCCTGGCGCAGTACGAGAAGAAAGCATCACCGATCATCGCGGACGGCGGAGATAACCACAGCCGGCACACGGAAAGCGAGATTAAGAACTGCGATGATTAGCTGTTCGCGATCATACACAGGTTCGACACTATAGCCCGTGCCGGGCGCGATAATAGCGTTGCTCCACGCTCCAGCCAACATCGGGCGCAATTCGGATGCGCAGGTTCCGTTCACTATCAAGGTAATCGATTCGGAAGCGATCAATGCTTTCGCCTTGCCGGGCGGGTTCTTTTACGTGAACTCCGGAGTGATTCTGGCGTCGGATGAAGAAGTGTAACTGGCCGGTGTGATGGCGCATGACGTCGGCAACGTGGCGGCGTGCCACGCAGCTAACTTCCTATCAAGCCGTTGCATCTCACTCGAGGAGCTTCATTTTTTCTCCTGGAGACCCAGCTGTGGAAACCACAGAAACTCTAGACCTTGAAAAGGGTCCAATCACTAAGAAGCCATCTTACAGGTCCTGGGAGGCTCAGCGGTTTCTTCCAGGTGGGTCGCTCGGCTTTGCGATAGTCCAAGGCGTTTGTGCCACCGCGGTATTTGTCGGCGGGATAAGCACTGCTCTCGGGCTCTCTGCTGCTGCTGCCGCAACCGCCGCCGGGCCAGCAACCGGTTTACACGCCAACAGGTTCCGGATTCCAATGCTGGCTGTCGCCGGAGTGGGTGCATTCGTCAACCTTCTCCTTTTTTGGAACGCAGAACGTATGCGCAGGAATCCGGCTGCTCGCTGGCGAATGCGTCCTCTTACCCGAAAGGAGCGCTTCGAGAAATGGCTTCAGCTCGGTGCATCCGAACTTACCTTACTTCTGATCGCAGGGGAACTACTTGCCCATCCGCTCTTTCACCACGAACTGTAGCCACCGTTATAGGCTGGCTGCTCGGGTTTCTCAAGTTCGCTTTCAAGCCTCGCACGCAACCGCTCACTGAAACCGATCGGCAAAGTGAATGTGCGTTTATCTGCGATCAGATAAAGAATATTGTGAGTCGAATCCAGAATAGCTGCGCAATGGCGGCAGTGGGCCAGATGTTCTTCCACGCCGGCACGTACGGAAGGATCGAGGTCGCCGTCAAGGTAATTGGAGATTTCGCGCCACACGTGTTTGCAATCGAGCACCATAACTAGCCTTTCGTGTACTTCCTGCATTGCGCTCGTAAATCCGGCGCCACGATTTTCTGCATCATCAAACGCGCCCGAAATAGCCTTGTCTTCACCATCCCTATGCTGATACCGAGCAATTGAGCGGTCTCCTCGATACTCATGTCACGACAATCGCGTAAGATCAATACTTCGCGATACTTTTCCGGCAGCTCGTTTACCGCTCGGCGTAAAGTTTCCCGCAGTTCTTTTCTCTCAAGGGATTCTGAAGGAATCTCGCGCCAGTCAGTCAGAACCGCCGGAGTGTAATCGCTATCACCATCATCCGCGAACCCTTCAAGCGAGATCTCGGAGCCCGCACGTGACCGGCGAAGCTTCATTCGCGCTTCATTCAACGTGATCTTAACCAGCCAACTACTGAACTTCGCCTCTCCCCGAAAGCTGCCAAGGGCCTTGTATGCCTTAAGGGCTGCTTCTTGCACAACCTCTTCAGCATCAGCCTCGCTCTTCAGAACTGAATAAGCGGTCAGGAAGACTGCCCGCTCGCATGGTTTTATCAAATCATAGAACAGATCCCGTTCGCCCGCTTTAATACGAGAGATCATCTCCGCTTCCGTGAGCGGCTGCGGGCTCGTCGTGGTCGACGACGACTGAGTCTCGATGTAATTCAAGCGGCAACCCGCGAATTATAAGCCAAGTACCCAGTAACATGTTGGACCACGACCGGTTCTGCAATGGCCGCTCGTTCCGGTGTATTTGTGTTTGTGAGCCTTTCCATCTCCGCTCTTCCGTGATCTGTTCCCTAGTATTGTTTTGTCCCGACTACTTCTTGATGACTGTTGAGGGCAAAAGTTACGGGGCGCGGCGCGCTGTGGGGCGAATTCCGGTTGTTCGGCTGTGCTTCAAGATTGTGTCTGTGCGCGGCTTTTGGTGGTTGTTAACCATTCGAACGAAGTCATCACGCTCCGAAGGAGGCGGTGCGCACAAGACGCCCTGTAACTTTTCTCGCCGCCTCTCATCTGAATGGCAGAACTTAAGACTTGATGTATGGCCTTCTTAGGGAGGGTCTTGACGGTTCCCGATGTTTTCGGGAAAGAAGAGGAAATAAATATGAAGTTATCAACGATCTGCAAGAATCTGCTGCCTGAGCTGGCCCTGCTCCTGGCTACCAGCGCATTCGCGGCAAACAACGTTAACAAGGGTTCAGTCGAAGTGTTTGAGCCCCAAACCATCAGTGGACATCAACTGGCGCGGGGCGGTACAAACTTACCTGGGACGGAACCAGTTCCAGGATTGAGCTGATGATCTTGTCGCAGGGGAAGCTGATGGCGACCGTGCCCGCTCGCTTGATTGAACTGGGTCAAGCCCGCCGTGAGAACGCGACCGAGTCACAAAAGAACGATGATGGTAGCCAGTCTCTGACCCAGATCGATTTCGCCGGCAAGAAGTACGCGCTGGCTTTCGGCATGGAGTCGGCGGCAACTGACTCGACGCCTTAGGGTGGCAGCCAGTAAATAACACTTGGTCGCGCAATCGGCCATGGTGCAGTCTACCTCCGGCGCACACAACGGCTACGGCCCGTTGTTGCGCCTCGTGCCTATAGCGATTTTTAGGCCCAACGAGGCCCAGCCTATGGCAGGAATTGGCCAAGCGATGCCCATCAAGGCCGAGGAGTGCGGCACGGAATCCTCCAGTCTCGAGCACGGCAGCAGCGAACTAGCTGGCCAATCCATAGGACAACCCGAGCCACTGGTAGACGAAACTCGAAGGCTCGAAGTGGTTTTGCGAGGTCGCAGAGGCCTAAGTCGGGTTTCAGATCGCGCCTCTAGATTTAGTTAGGGACCACAGATTTGTGAATGCGGGAAGAGAGATCGACGTTTAATTTTCTATGGATTCGCCGGTTGCATGAGGCGACGTGAATGCATCGTTCGTCGCTTTCGGCGATGGTTCCCAGAAAGAAGGAGACTATTAGAGCTCCATGTATCTGATGGTTTTTTCACGTAGGTTCGGGTCATCACCCGCGGGTTCGAAGGTTTTGCTTGTCTCGATTGCGATCATGCTCCTCTGCGGAGGTGTTCAGCTGCTGGCCCAGGACCAGCCCGCACCTGCTCCGAGTGTAAATACCCCGGCCCCCCCCAGCCGCGGGCGGACCGCAAGCAGATGTGGGGCCCTATGCTATTCCAAAAAAGAGAGATCAGCCTCCGCTCGCTCTACCGCCGGAAAAGCCAAGTAAGATCGAGGGCCTGCTCGACTACTCGATCCACGTAAATGTGCCTCTTGTGGAGATACCGGTTAGCGTCACAACCAAGGACGGACAGTTTATCTCCTCCTTGCAAAAGGATAACTTCCGCGTGTACGAGGACGGTGTCCCGCAGACAATCAGCAGTTTCGCTGTCTTTCAAGCGCCAATCACCGCCGTACTCCTGGTGGAGTTTGCATCAACCAATTATGCCTTCGTGATCGATGCTCTCCGAGCCTCTTATAGCTTTGCCAATACACTCAAGAAAGACGACTGGGTGGCAGTCGTCTCCTGCGATATTAAGCCGCAAACTCTGCTGGATTTCACGCAGGATAAGGGAGCGATCTTCGGCGCCCTAAACCAGTTGCGCATACCTGGCTTTGCGGAGACCACCTTGTTCGATGCTCTCTATGACACGCTCGACCGAATGGATCGGGTTGAGGGGCATAAGTACATTATTCTGGTGAGTACCGGTTTCGACAGCTTCAGCAAGATTAACCTGGATCAGATCACGAAGAAGATCAGGTCCACGCATGACGTAACCATCTTCCCCATCAGCGTCGGATGGCTTGCACGAGAAAGATACGAGGCGACGGGGCGAGCGGCGCCGCATGGATTAGGCATTCCGATTTCGCGCATCGACTACCTCCAGGCTGATAACGAACTGCAAACCTTTGCTCGCTTGACTGGCGGCCGCTTTTACCAGCCGCGCTTTGAGGCTGAATACCGGGAGGTCTTTCATGATATCGTCGGCGAAATCCGCAACCAGTACGAAATTTCCTTTCGGCCCACCAACTCTAAGCTGGATGGCAGTTATCGCAAGCTGAAAGTAGAAGTGGTAGCGCCGGATGGAGGGGCACTAAAAGTGCGCAACCAGAAGGGTAAGGATGTGAAGTTTCAGGTCATCGCCCGGGAAGGCTACACGGCGAAGAAGACTGTGGAATAGTTTAGCGAGACCATGAGCTTCGTTCGGGGGAGATTGTCTCAGGCAGGGGGGTACCATTTAAAAGCGACCCGCCGATCATTCTATTGGTGCGGTGGAGTCTCGACTTTGCACTCACTGAGGGACCTCGCCCTTCGTAACTCACACCCCGATCGAGAACGATTCAGATGAGGCGACAGAGCCGATGGAGGATGGCCCCGATAGTCTGAATGTGTCTCCAAGGACTCGCCCGCATCTCATACGCTGGAGCAGACTTTCACCTCGGCAACTCAGTTGTCCCATGACTAGAACATGAAGCAGGCGGAACCATTGCATCTGCCGGCATCGTTGTTCGACCAAGAATGCGAGCGGAGTTCTGAGATTTTGAAGCAGGTTGGTGTATCCCAAGAAGCTGTGATTGCTGAGCTGCGAAGTAGCGAAGTAGCTGATGTAATCCGGAGGACAGCGCCAATGAGCATTATAGAGAACCAGCCAGTCTGACTTTTCGTGACCTGTCGATGCACGGAAAGATCTTGGAATGGACAGCCCATGAACTGCTAGGTCAGTCAGCGTTTTGCTTTCTCGAATTCCTTGGCCAGCATCTCCCTGACGCGGACGCTGAATCCGGCCGGCAATTCAAATCTTTGCTCGTCGGCCAGTAAGACAAGCACATTGTGCATGCTGTCCAGCAACACCGCGCACTTGCGGCACTGCTCCAGGTGGGTCTCAAGCAAGCGCCGCATGCTTGGAGATATGTCGTCATCGAGATAATTCGAGATCTCCCGGCGAACCTCTTCGCAACTCAGGGTGATCATGGCCGTGCCTTTCCTGATCCTGGGTGACTGGCCCATGAGCGCGACACAAAGTAATCGCGGACCATGAGTCGGGCCCGCAACAGTCGAGTCTTTACTGCCGGCACGCTTATTTCTAGTGCCGCCGAGGCCTCGGCAATGTTAAGCCCGTCGATGTCGCGCACGATCAGCACCTCCCGGTAGATCTCCGGAAGCGCCTCCAATGCCTCCTCAAGATGCGCCGCGAGTTCCTTTTGTGCGAGGGCTTCTACGGCGATCTCTCGCCACTCGGCGAGTTCAATCGGAGTATATTCATTCTCGTTATCGGCGGATTTTAGAAGCTCCAGAGACACCTCGCGTCTTTGTCGCAGACGCATCCGGGCTTCGTTGGCCACGATGCTCAGTAACCAACTAGAGAATCTCGCCTCCCCACGAAATGTACGCAAGCCTCTGAACCCCTTCAGGATCGCCTCTTGTGACACCTCTTCGGCGTCGGCCGCGGTCCGCAGAATCGCATATGCTGTGTAGTACACACGGCGCTCGATCGGTGCAATGAGTTCGCAATACCGTTCATGATTTCCAGCTAGGATCTCAGCGACGAGCGCTCGTTCCCCCTCGAGGACTCGATCATTTTCGGATTCCGTAATCAGGGTGTTCTGCATTCGCACACAGCCGCGCAATCCCACCGCCGGTGGGAATCTGAGAGTCGAGTCCGCTGGTAGGATTCACGACCTGTCGGAAAGTTTCAGGTTTCCGACGCGCACTTTTCGACGTGCAGATTTCTGAAAACGATCGTAACTTTATCGAATGTTATGGCATCAGATTCAGGTGCGAGGTGGGGTGTGCCTGTCAACGAAACTGATCTCATTTCACCAGTCGATGAAACTCAGAAATCATCCTCCCCCTCTTTGCTGCTCTCGAGTGCAGCTCTCGTGGGCAGCCTCGTAGAGGGCGCGTGTGCGATCCTTGTCGCCAGTGCGTCCGCCAAGCTCTTTCTCGGACTCGGAGCTGTAGCGGGGGCGGTGAAGGCTTCGCGCTTGCATGCCGATATTGTGCGTATCCCAGTCTTACTCGTTTCGGCTGCCGCCGCGCTGATTACGCTGTTGGTCTTGTGGAACGCCTGGCACGCCCGGAACCGGTCTGCCGCTCGCTGGCGAAAGAGGCCGATGACGTTGCGCGAAAAATTCAGCTTTGCCGTTACCCTCTTGGCTTCCGTCATGACACTAGCTCTGGTGGTCGGCGAAGCGATCGAGCATCCGATCTTCCATATTCACTAGGAAATCTTCTCGCCGCAACCGGCTAAAAGTGGACAACCAATCCTCCCGAGACGACCAGATTATGCTGTTCTGTGCGCATGGAGCGGAACGCCTAAACTGGGGTTCTCTAACGTGTAGAAGTTCCCAAACTCGCCTCTGACGCCGATCGGCAACAGCAGTTTGAGCTGGGTACCGACCTCAGCGCCGAATTGCCCTGTCGCCGCGGTCCTATGCATCTCCGTGTTAGCTACTCCGCTTTGCAATACGCTACTTCCCTCGTACATGTCCGAAGCCGCGCGGATAGCCACGGCGACACGGGAGCGCGGCTGACAAACCGGACTCGCGACGGACGCGTCACAATTAACGTTGCGAGAGTGCCAAGCTCATTCTTCTCTTCTTTAGCAAAGCTAAGACAGCACATCCATAGCATCAACATTAGTAGAGGTTGAATTACCGCCCACCTCGCGAACAAGATCGCGCATAACTGGAGATGCTGATCGAGCCACTTAGTTACAGATCTCGGAAGCGCGAGTGCCTCGGAAACTTTTTCCCAAGTCTTGAATCATTCCGTCACGCCCGAAGTGGGCGAATCGCAAACGCAAAGAGAGATCCAACGAACAGGAACCTGATGATGCTACTGGCTTCGTGCGTTCTGGCGAGTTCCATCAGCGTTTTCGCTCAGGACGCCACGAAGCAAGATGGCGTGCAAAAAGAGGAACAAAACAAAATGAGATGAAGCAGGACTCCATGGGCAAGGACGAGATGAAACAGGATTCCATGGGGAACGACGCCATGAAGCACGATCAGATGACAGAAGGCAAGAAACAGAAGAAAGCCCACAAGTCCAAGAAGGAGAGCAAGAGGGCGCAATGGGCAAGAATGAGATGAAGCACGGCGACAACGTGAAACAGAGCGACAGCATGCAGAAAGACGAAATGCAGCACTGAGCTTGAATGACGTTTTAGCCTACCTGACCGCAACCCAAACCAAACCAAAACCCGAGTCTCAGAATCTCAGACCACAAACATCAAAGGAGAAGTGAATCGTGAAAGCAACTCATCGACAAGATAGAACAGCACTGGACAGTTCTCGCATACTAGCGATAAGCCCGTTCCTTGCACTCGCCGCAATTTTCTCTTTGGTGGTGTCGCCGGGGACCTCGCAAGCCCAGGTTTCCGTTAAGCGGCGGCTCTCGCCAGAGATCCTCGCAATGCACGCTCGCGCCAAGCGTCCTGCAGCTACGGCGCCGGCGACGAGCCTGGAACTTGCAGCGACTGCCACTGCACTAACGTCATCGAGTTTCAATTCTGAGCAGGGACCTGGTCCTGGCCCAATTGGTCCCGGCCCCGGGTGCAATTTGTTCCCAGCGCCCGCGTCCATAGGCACCACAGTCCCTCTATCGTACTTTGGACCGCCCCCTTCCGACACCAATCGTAGTTTGGTCGGGCCTGTTCAATTGCTGGATACCGGAGTGGTTGACGTCGCGCATGGGACCATTACCATACCGCTTTATTTAGGCCATCTGAAGGGAAGCGGAAAAAATGTATGGTACGTCTTGACCGATGTTGACGATCCCAATGTCGCTGCTGAGTTGGGCCTGAATTTTTCCGCCAAGCTTACTTTCGCGTCGCACTCAGCTAGAACGGGAAACCTCGATGCTAACGGAGATATCGTGTTTGACGCAGGCACTGTGAACTTTAAGCCTGAACGGAAGATTGTTCCTGGTCCTGCCGGTCACGAATTTCCTCCCACGTTTGCGACCCCGGGTGCCATTGGGGATGCGAACTATGGCCCACTCGTCCAAATCGTGAATGCCGGCAACGTGATTTACAACGCGCCCATGGTGGCTTTCGACGTGAACGCCAATCAGATCAGCTTCCCTAACGGTAATGTGGACTACACCAAAGTGCACGACCAGGTCGTGGCCATCGATCCGGTGAACATGACGGTAACTCTTAATCTCATTAACGGCTTCAGCTTCGGCCGCCCTGTTTGGTATCTCTCGATGGATACGAGCAACGCTCTAGGGGCTGCGATTGAACACAACACTCTCGCTCCGCTAATGCAAAAACTTCTGTTGGGTCACGATGACAGCTTCGCCAGCCCCGTCGAGCGTATCTTCATCAGCACCAATGGACCTGAATCGGGAGGCTGCAACAATCCACTGCGGCAAGGGCTGTCGGCAGATCTCGCCGACAGCTTTAGGCCAAACAACGTCTTGGGTGGAATCCCAACCATCGCGCTCGATTACAGCCCCTACTGGGATGCGCAATTGTTCGAATGGACCCAGGAGGCGATCGACCAAGGGTTCCGCGGACAGGTGCGCGAGGAGTTCCAGATTCTCACCTTTGTTCAAGACAAGTTGATCACTGGGCCAGGTGGAGCGGCGTTTGGGAGCTCGGGCTTCTCGATCAACTGCCCGATCGTCCAGCGTCTGGATTGAGAGCCGGCACGCTAACACTAAAGCGGCCCGCCATCTCAGACTTCGAAATGGCGGGCCTTTTCATACCGTAGCTTAGCCGGAATATTCCGCCGCCTCACGATTGGTTTCGGTGGCATCCTAAGCGGCGATTGATAGCACGACATGACCTTCACGATGGTCCGTTGTGCTCCAGGTAACTTCTTAAGGAGAACGAGATGGCAGTAAAGTTAGTGGTGATTTATCCACGCCCAAAGGATGTCGAAGCCTTCGAAGCAGCCTACAACCGAGAGCATGTGCCCATGGCGGTCGCGAAACTTGCCGGCAAAACCAAGATTGTCGCGACCGGGGTACTCGGTTCTCCGGCGGGCGAACCTCCCTTCCACCGCATCGCTGAGGTCTATTTCCCGTCGATGGAGGCTCTCGAACAGTGTGCGCTTCCGAAGGCGGCAAACAGACGATTGGGAATGCAGTTTCGATTTCGTCGGGCGGCGCACCAGTCTTTCTGGTCGCGGAGGAGAAGACGTTTGTATTTTGAATGGTACAGGCCGACAGGGCTCCTGCTATTGCCACTCGTGATGTTTGGGTTTGTGGCCAGCGCAGTCGGACAAACCAACCCTAATCACCCCGCACGCGAACAGTCGCGGTATCTCAGCCGGGCCATGAATCAACCTGTGGACTGGTACCCTTGGGGTGCGGACCCATTCAAGCGCGCAAAGGAGCTACACCGTCCCATCCTTCTAGATGTTGGAGCTGTATGGTGTCCCTGGTGTGCGCTCATGGATCGCGATACGTACAGCAACGTCGACATCGCGAATTACATCAATCAGCACTTCGTCGCTGTGAAGGTCGACTTCGATGCCTCACCGAAGCTGGTGGCGCAGCTGCAGCAAGCCCAAGCCGTGCTGAATCTTCCTGCCGGGCTACCTCTCACATCATTCATGACGCCAGACGGTAGGCTTTACTTTGGAGCCGGGTACCTCCCTGCTGAACGCAAAAATGGTAAGCCATCTTTTCGTGAAGCCGCTGATGAAGCTCTGGCTCGCTTCGCGAATAGATCCACGGTTGAGGAGCAGTCATTTCAGTTGGAGCTAGAAGAATGACCATGAAAAGATTAGTCTTGCATTTCTTTCTGCTGTCGATGCTGAGCAGCCCGCTGCTGTTTGCCATCGATAATCTGAAGCTCAATTCGAAACTCGATTACACAAGCGACAGCCTCGATGGTCCGTTGATCACGGGAGATGATGCGCAGAAAGGATTTGTTCCGGGCAAGCCCAACTACGTCATTATTTACGGCGAAGGATGCTTCAACTCCAAAAGACAGGCGCAGCGCACTGTTGAGCTGTACAACAAATACCGTTCCCGGGTGCACTTTGTCGTCATCGACCTAGACATTCAGCGCTCGCCCGAGCAGCAAAAGCTGGTCAAGCAATACTACAAGGGCTATATCCCCCACGTTCTAGTGTTGGATGCCCACGGTGAAGCCCTTTACAACCAGTCTGGAGAAGTGGACTCCGAGGCTATCGGGAATATCTTCGAGAAGGCTCTCGGCCACTGATCAAAGGATCTCGGCGCCGGTAGGAAGATCTGCTTTGACGCTGCCTAGGATTAGGACGTAGTGAGTTCGCCCACGAACGATAGATGAGGGGGCTACGCTACGATAGAAACGTTAATCTTGATCTCTGCGCTTCAGGGTCGGACGGTCGTCTTGACTGCCGGTATCGCTCCCATTGCCGGGCGTTTTGCTGCTGTCCGCCGTAGTGCGCTGCCGCAACGTAGGACGCTTGTCGTGTTCCACATTCTGATCCTGTATCTTACGACGGTTTTCGAGGGAAGCGAGCCGCGCCTTCACTTCGTCGAACTCTGAGGTCGTCACCAGGTATTCTGGGCGGGCTGGCAGGATCCGATGGATTTCTTCCTGCGTCTTGGTGATACGGTCGGGCGTCTGCGGGTGAGTTGCAAAGGCTTTGGCAAGCCTACCAGGTTTTTCTTTCTCCTGCGCCTGGACCTTCTCAAAGAATGCAAGAAAGGCCTGCGGATCGTACCCGGTCTTGTACATATACTGCACGCCGAGATAGTCGGCCTCGGCTTCGAAATTGCGCGAGAATGTCATAAATGTCAGCGGCAAGGCCAGACCAGCGGCGCTCTGAAGCGCATACCCGAGGCCGCCGCCCACAAAAATGAGCGGAATCGTGGCAAAATTGGCCAGCTGTCCACGGGTCATCTGGCGTGTCCCGTGACGTGCTGCGACGTGCGCAATTTCGTGCGCCATCACGCCTGCCAGTTCCGCCTCTTCGTCGGCCGCGAGGATCAGCCCCGAGTTCACGTAAAAGAAGCCCCCCGGCAATGCGAACGCATTAATTGAATCGTCATCGACCACCTTGATCGTAAATGGGACGCGCGCGTCGGAGTTGCGCACTAGATTCTGCCCGATGCGGTTGACGTACTCGTTGACCACTGGGTCCCGCACCAGCTTCGCGTTCTGCTCAACCTGCTGGGCCAACTCCTTGCCCATGCGGATTTCCGTCTCCAGCGAATACCAGTTTCCAAGCTTGCTTCCCTTGCCAACAGCGCGGTTGCCGATGGCATTCACGTCGTCCTTACCGCCGGGCTTGACGTTGGGCAGTCTTGATTCGGCAGAAGATGTTTGACCATCTTGCGAAACCGTCGCGAGCTGAGGGGCTTCAGTCTTGGTGGGTGAGCCGCTCGTATTCGGCGACGGTGGAGTCGCCGACACTCCGTTACCCTGGCTCAATGCGAACTGGCTCAACGACAACAGCAGGGCGGCCACCAGCGTACTGCCACGGAACCTCATCTGAAATCCTCGCTAACTAACACGCCCGGTGCGCTGCAAACACGAACCGGCTACCCGACCTTCTCAACCATCGCGAAGCCTGCTGGGCGGCTCAGTGAGGACAACTGACGTTTTGATCTTTTATTCCATCTCGACAATGCGATTTTGCACCGTTAGATCACGTGCCTGCTCTATGTCAAGTGCAAGCCGATTTCCCGTTAGCCGCTTTTAATTGTCCGTTAAATCGACATCTCTCGAGAAGTGGCAGCGGCGGGACTCGGTCCGGCACCTTGCCTGCAACACGGTTTGAATGTCCACCGGGATGCCCGGCATGAAGCCCACACATGGACTCGCCTTATGATGGCAGCAACTGTAGGGAATAAATCGGGAGCCCAAGGGTTATCGAACAGTGGTGGATCGAAGACCACAACGAGTGCGTAGCAACGACGACCGCAACGAAGAAGGCACCATGAACTGCGAGATCTGCAAAGTAATCCAAAAACTCGGCCTTCCCAAGTCAGCCCATGAATTGTGGTTAGGCACCGACAAAGGGATGCCGCATCGTCGAAGGCGCGTAGCCATGGTCCAGCGAATGAACCGTCGGCTTCGGAGAGGATTCGCATAAGATCGAGTCTGGCAAGGGCCATTTGGGGTAGCGGGGAATGATGTTGCTTGGCGAGACGATATGGGTACGTATCCCCAGATTCACCGGGCGCGAACAATGGCGCTGCTGTTGTTTCACCCAGTCCTAATAACGGTGGCGAAGCTGCGCTGGTTAACGCTTGTGCTGAAATCCTCATCATTCGTTTCCGCGCCACACATTTGAACACAGGGCATCTTATGAAGGCATGGAGTGCTTGGGGCAATCCCAGCTATTGTTGAGTGGGTCTCCTTGCCCGTCCTAGCGGCTAAATCCAAGAATTCCGGATCGCAGTTGTTCGACCTGTAGCTGCCAGCTTTTAGTGGAGTATTTCCCACTGAAAAATTGAAACGAAGGAAACAACAGTTGCAAGTGTTGTATGTATCATCATAAATCTATTCAGATTAGCGGCAGCGGCCAAGCTTGAGACTCACCGCCAGGTCATTGTGAAAATTATTACGAGTTTGTGGTCGCAGGCCGGTCCGCGATACGCTCAAACAGCGAAGCTCATTGACTGAGAATCGGATCCATCTCCTCGTATTCCTGTCTTCATTTGCAACCCAGTGACCCGCTCGTCGCCAGCGATTAGCCTGCCCGAAACGATTGTTGTCGGTGTCGAATCTTACCGCCTAGTGGGAAGTCGGTGAGCACAGGAATAAAAGCACCGTATTTACCGTTATTACTTCAGTACAAAACGCGATAAGCCAGGTAATCGGTATGAAGAAGATAACGTATTTAATGGTGTTGTGTGCAGTTTCGTTATTAGTGGGACGGAGCGATGCGAAGGAACCCAGCAGTGAGAGTAGAAACGCTTCGAGTTCCAGGGGTGACATCACTGTCCAGGGTTGTATAGCTAGGTCTACCGGCTACTATACCTTGATGCAGACCGAGCCAGAGAACACTTATAACCTTGAAGAGGCGATTAGGACGATAAAGCTCGGTTCGTACCTGGGTGAACAGGTGGAAGTAACGGGTTGGGAATCACCTCAATTGAGTAACAGTTTCTCAGTTTTCTATAGCACTGCGCCCAGTGCAGTGACGGTAATGGTCATGTCCATCAAGGCACTCGCAGAGCGCTGCACAGAGGGGGAAATAAGTGCGAGTGCTGATTCTAGCCAGGTTTCGGGAGCAGAACTGGATTTGTCGTCCACGCCCCCGGATGCGGAAATCGAAATAGATGGAAATTTCGTGGGCCACACGACATCTATTGTGGGTGTGTCGGCAGGTGACCATCAGGTCATCGTGAAGAAGAGGGGCTATCAGCCTTGGAAAAAGAGGATGGTGGTCACAAGCGGCCGAATAAGAATACACGCAGACTTGGAGGCCGAGTCGAAGTAGGCTGTAAGCAACAAACGCGCTCCCAGCAAGAATGTTACGTTGGTGCCTTGCACGGCAGTTTGCCTCACCGGCGAGGGGGGGCGATCTGGCTTACGTGTTTGACTGCGTCCATCGTCGCGGCACGTACCCACGCTCCGTCACGGACTGCTGAGGCCACACAAGGATTGAGGTGCACAGTGTCATCCAAGCTCAACCCCTTCCCCCAAGTCGGACGTTCTGTGCTCGGTTATCCAAGCAGACTTTTGAGTCGTACCAAGGTCGCTGAGAAGACCGTCGCATTCCAGTTTCAAAGGCCTCGTAACTTCTTGTTTCGTCCGGGACAGTTTATTGATTTGGGTCTGCCAGGACTTCCACGAAATGGGTCGCACGGTCTTACGCATACCTTCTCGATCGCAAGTTCTTGTTTCGCCTCCGACATTTTGTTGGCTACGCGAATGCGCGATTCTTGCTTCAAGCGTGCTCTATCGGTCTTGCCACTCGGTAACGAAGTCAGCATACGGGGCCCGATGGGCTCATTCGTTCTGCATAGCGATGTTTCAAGACCGGCAGTTTTCCTCGCAGGAGGCATCGGTATAACTCCCTTTCTGAGTATGCTTTCCTCCGTAACGATAGAAAAACATCGCCTACCTGTCTTTCTTTTTTATGCGAATCGATACCTCGAAGATGCCGCGTTTATGGACACTCTGTGCAATCGCGAAAAGGTAACCGGAAACTTTCACTTTGTCCCAACGTTTACCCGCATCGCGCCAGGCCAGGGCGGATGGAAGGGGACAACCGGTCCCATCAACGCACAGATGCTCTCGAACTACATCAGTAATTTGCAAGATCCGATTTATTACGTTGCCGGACCTCCAGGCATGGTGGCAGGGACTCAACAAACCCTGGTTGAGCTCGATGTCCGTGAAGAAGACATTCGTACAGAGAATTTTGCAGGTTATTGAACGCAAAGTGATTGGTGTCAATTGACTGATGGCGGAGCTTTCAGTCTCAATCAACGGATTCCTTGGCACCGGCGCTACCTTCGCTTAACTTGGTTGTGCAACTCGCCATGGGGCGCTCTGATCGTCGGACTGATTCTCGCAAAGCACAAGCTATCATCCTAGAAAAGAACACTGGAACGCAAGTCCATGCAACCGCCGGCACCATAAACGGAATTCGTGAGACTGCTGAGAACAAGCGCGCATATTGGACGCCCATTATCGGAGCCAACTATCCACAGAGATTCGCGATTCCCGACGTCACTGTTCGTGATGGAGAGCATCTAAGCATCGACGGCGTCGAACTGGTAGTCGATGATTTCGGGCCGACGGAATGTTCCGACAATACTGCGATTGGGTTGCCACAGATCGATGCGGTTATCATTTCCGATCTCGTCTACAATCGTGTGCACCCTTGGCTTGCGGAGGGCCGGTCCGATCCTTGGCTCAAGGCTTTGGCTAAGGCAATCGTTGTTTTGCATCAGCAACGGTGCTATAAGCCGGGCATGGCAGAGCAGGTTCACCATCGATCATCAACGAGCAAGCCTCTTGTATCAACGCGGTACAGGAGATCGTCGCTAGGGCGGTGAAGGAAGACCCAGGATTATCCGACGCCAGCCGGGCGGCTGCTATTCAACGGAGGGTGCGGGCTGCCTACAAGAATTGGCCACGCGAAATGATTATCGATATGAATACGACCGGCCTCACGGGCGAGTCAGATCGGAAACTTGGAAGCAGGCACCGGCTGTCAGCCGCCCCCCGCTCTAACCTCGACTTTGTTTGTCAATGTAAAGAATGATATGACGATCGCCCAGGATGAGATTTTCGGCCGCATGCTCCGTGTGATCGCCTACGACTCCGAGGATGAAGCGGTCCACAGTGCGAATGACTCCAGATACAGATCCTTTAGCACGCTAACGAAGCGGGCATGAAGTGCGCCAAGGCCACCAAGTGTTCATTTTCTCCGCCGCCAGAGTCGTCGAGGCAAGAGGTACGTGAAACCAGCAAAGCCCTCCCATTGTGTGGAGGTACTCGTCAATCCGTGATCAAAACCCGCATCGACCACGAGGTTTTTCCGCAGCGAATACGATGTGGACCATGGATTCCCAAGCGCATAACCGTGCGTCAACGGTTGTGTGAAGTGCCATATCTCACCAGAGATCGTCAACTTGCCGACCGGATGCGAGATCGAGAGCGTCCGGGCAAACTGCGCTCGCCGTATTCTGGTCTTGTCGTCCTGCTGCTCCATCACGAGCCCATTCACGTCGAAGTGAAAACCGCCGAGGTCGTCACTCAACAGGATGGTCGCGCTCTGGACGAAGGTGCCGAGATCGAGTTCCGGCGCTCGGCTGGCATAAAGCCGCCTCAGGTACTGGACGGAGATCGTCGGCCGTTCCGCACCCGGCAGAATGACCGTTTGTATGCCTGCGAAAATCTCTCCCAGTCGGTTGCCTGACACCGCCGCACCGGTACTGTGCGTGAAGGGCTCAGACAGGGCCAGCACCTCCATGCGCTCGTTGATGCTTAGCTTTGTTACTTGATTGATGCCGAGACGTTCGAGAACTCAGGCGAATCAGTCGCATACAAGACACCATTCTCGAATTGCAGATAGCCCACTGGGGTCAGCGTTGCAGGAGTTGAGAGTGTCGGCCGCGCAGGGTTTGCGTCTGGCGCGTCCGGAAGACTGGCCTGTGCTGGAAGCGTAGGCGGGCAAAGCAGGAGTAGCATTGCCAACAGAGTACGAACACCGTTCATCGAGCACAGTCTCAATGTCATTCCCTCGTGAGCTGCTTTCTGCATCGGAGCAAGTCGCAGAAAGATACAAGGTGAGGTGTCCGGCCCCTGTCAACTGCAAGAACTGGATGATATCTAACACAGCCACCATCCATGTTCGCCGCAGTCTTGAACTGCAACTCGGCGTCATCAAAAAGAAAGGAATGGAACATCGCCAGTCCAAGCTCGATGTGGGCCTGGCCTTTTTCGAGCAGGAGATTGGAAGTAGCATCAGCGACCTCGTCTCGAAGCCTCTCCTAAGGTAGAACTGACGCCTCGGACAAATATTCCCGAACACTCGCACGTCGCCAACGTTAATGAAGAAAAGCGGGTAAAGGTGAACTGGAGTTACCCTCGCCGGCTAGTTAATTGACGGTGATGGTTACAGGGGTGGAATGGCTTAATGAACCGGATGTGCCCGTCACCATCAAGGTGAGCTGAGATGCAGTTGTTTGACCTTTCGTATTGCTACTGCAACCAAGCGAAAACAGTGAAATGAAGACCAACAATCCCAGTACGGCTATCGATAAAATGCTCTTACGCGTTAGCGATTTCCGTTTGCGCGTCGTGAGAACGGTCCCGAATACGCCGATACCAGGTAGCAGAGCCGCAATGCCTGGTAGGGAATAACCTGTGGCCGGCGGCGTCGTGGCGGCAGAGATGGTCAAGGTCGAGGATGACGCGCTCGATCCGGGAGAGATGGTCGTTGGACTGAAACCACACGTCAGACCAGCGGGCGCAGAGCAGGAGAGCGAGATTTGACTGTTAAAACCTCCGACCGCACTGGCGCCGATCATCAGGTTAGCCGAAGCGCCCGGCGCGACGGTTATGCTTTGA
>Ga0210404_10000557_pt1 | contig 18790 bp, 51 predicted proteins | sample IncBWH28MmetaG_FD_155455 | JGI IMG/M metagenome (GOLD analysis project Ga0210404, IMG submission 155455) | Forest soil microbial communities from Barre Woods Harvard Forest LTER site, Petersham, Massachusetts, United States - Inc-BW-H-28-M | ecosystem: Environmental > Terrestrial > Soil >... | reverse complement strand
GAATATGTGAGGCTCCGGAACTTTGCCGATATCTTTGTTAATGAGACCTCCCTATTCCCCAAGAGTGATAGCCGGGACTTAGTTGACACGATGACCCAAGTTTTATTAAGATTGAATACTTCGGGGCTTATAAAACACCCTGATGCAAAGGACATGGAAGATACAGGAACCGTATTGAGTGATGCTCTGTACTGGTAATTGGACAAAGACAATAAGGAACGTTCTAATGCTTATCCTCACAAGGAAAATTGGCGATGCCATAATGATTGGCGATGATATATCTATAGTTGTGCTAAATGTTATGGCTGAAAACAGGGTGACATTTGGTATAAAAGCACCAAAAGATGTAGATATTTATAGACAAGAGATATATAATTCAGCTAAAAGAAAGCCCAAGCTGGATAAAGATATAGAAAAGGAGAGTGAGGTTTTTTATAATTCTTAGGAACAATGATGGCGAAAGAGTTTGACACAGGCAATTGGCATATAAAAGATGCTGATAAGGCCGATTTCAAATACTATACGCGATCTGTTCTGGAAGAAGAAGATGATAATGGCTTACGTACAATACTGGGGCTTACAGATGAGGAATGGAAAAATCGTGGCATCAAACCCGAGATAGTAAAAGCATTATGGAGAAATAGACCCCTCGTTTGCTCTTTTGGCACACATGAAGAAAAGGAATAAAAATAATGGCAAGTGTTAATAAAGTAATTCTAATTGGAAATCTAGGTAAAGAGCCTGAATGCAAGTGTATGCCCAGCGGAACCCAGGTTACCAAGTTCAGTCTGGCTACTAATGAGAAGTGGAAAGATAAGAAGACTGGCGAGATGCAAACAAAAACTGAATGGCATAATATAGTTATGTATAATAAGTTGGCTGAGAGAGCAGCCTTTTTAAAAAAAGGTATGTCTGTTTATATTGAAGGCTCTATCAGCACGAATAAATGGAAGGACAAGGATGGTCAGGATAAAACCACAACTAATATAGCAGCTAGCGCTATGCAGATATTAAGCGGAATGGAAGAAATAAAAAGACAACTCGAGGATATGGGCGGAGGAATAAAAAACTTCCCCGGTGAATTAACTCTCAAAAATATACCCGAGCATAAAGCACAGACTACGTTGGGATTCTTTGCTGATGACGATTTACCTTTTTAAATTAGGAAATTAATATGAGTGATAGCGACAATATGCGCGCAGATTCGCGCGGCACCTCCCAATCGGGCACATATTTGTCATTACGAACAGGTTTGGCTGCCCTTGCTAGCGGAGCATCCCATGCTTTCGTCACCCCTTCTATTGATAGGGCACGTGCATCACGTCAGCTTTTTGCTGAGACGGCAGGCCCTGCGCCTGCGCCAGCAGTAGAGGAATCTCTAACAGGATTGGACGCAGCGTTAACACCCTCTCCAGGCATGGTGCCCCCGCTATCCTATAGGCGCATAATGGATGATACTCGCGCTAATTTGCTGGCTACCCAAAATCTCCTAGCTGAAAGAGGATTAGATTTAGCAGCAGCAAGAACACGTATAGCCACACTGGAAAATGCGCTTGACCAACGACGCGCTAGAGAGGAAGCGGAAGTCGCCGCCCGTGAAGCGCAGACAAAATTAGATGCAGAAAGAGCCCGTGAAGAGGCAGCCAAACATGCTGAGCGCTTACTTGCTGAATATCAAGCTAGGCAAGAGCAGATAAGGTTAATAGAAAAAACAGCAATAGAAAAAGCTCGTTTAGTTGCAGAACAACATGCTAGAGAATTAGCAGAACATGCTGCTCGTGTAACAGCTGAGCAACAACAGGTTAGAGAAGCGGCAACAAGAGCTGAGATAGATAGGGAGGCGCGTGAAGCTGCGGCAACGGCAGCTACAGAGAGAGCTCGCCAAGAAGCAGTAAGAACAGCTGAGGTAGCCAGAGAAGCAGCAGAAAGACAGGCGCGAGAAGCAGCAGAACAAGCGGCCCGTTTAGCTGCTGAGCAACAACGTGCTAGGGAAGCTGCGGAGAGAGCGGAAAAAGCAACCAAGGAGGCGGCGGATATTCGTCAGCAATTACTGGAAGCTCGAGAACAAGCACAAAGGGGCGCAGCAGAAGCTCTCGCAAGAGAGGCAGCAAGAGCGCGCATTCCAACTCCACCGCCAGTAGCACAGCCACCAACAGATACACAAAGAGCTCGTTTTTTATTGTAACTATAACGATATATTATAAATTATCCCCAACCCACAGGTTAGGCTGTTCTTTGCTTGGATATGTCGATGGGGGTTGGTTTTAGAATATGCCCGTAAACGATGGGGTCGCCAATAATTATTAAAGACCTCTCTTACCGTAGCCTCCACGCTAAAATCTTTAACATTGTATCCCATTCCAATTTTTATTACCGGTAATATCTTGGTATTCTGGAAAATAGAACTAATATCAACCATTGTTGTATTATATTGATAAATAAAGGCGTGTGCTTTTACTCGAGAAATACTAAGACCCAATCCCCCTAGAGCATAGCAATTACCAAAATTATTAATCTTTATCAATACCATTAATGGTATATGTGACTGTCGCATCTTAGTGCGCATCCTAACAACATGTCCGGCTGGTATAGGATTGCTTCCGGCTACCATTTCTTCAGACCCAATAGATGCATTATATTTTTGACAGAAATAATTCTCGTATCCTGCTTCAATCCCAAAATGACGCGAAAACATAAATCCCGCGCTAACACCTACGCCTTTTGTATTCTTATGGAATAAGTTTTTTCCGTAATTGTTTTCCCATTGCGTATGATTAGATAAGGCTGATACCCCCAGTCTAATGGTCTTAGGATGGGCATATACTATCTTAAATGAACCATGTTTTTCGGCATAGGAAATGCTGGCAAATATTAATAATATGCTACTTAAGATTAATACTTTCATTATTTTATTTGCCCTTCTGTCATTTATGGAGCCCATTTATAGGGTTCACCCATGCCGGGGCCCATCGAGAACGGTCTCCATACGCCACCCTTATACACGCAAATCGCCACCGTCCCATCAGCAGGGATCCAAAGCTTTTCCTGTTGTTCAACAGTCATGTGGGGGATATTTATTTTTTCAGTCATTTGCGGCAAGCTTTTGTGCGTCGGTCATTTCAGGAACATCCTTTTCTTTTTCTTTCATTATTCGAAATCTATTAAATAACCGATACCTGGAGTCGTAAGAAAAATCAAACATATCACATAACGCGCGACAATCAGCTTCGCTTTCAAGCCCCAGTCTCTTCATGAGCTTGATCTGTACATCCTCTACGCATTGGTCAGTCATCTCTTCTCCTTCAATAAATGCCACTTATCCCCAGAATAATACTTAACACCTTCTTTGGTGTTAATCAACTGGCCTTCTTTGGGGTTTTTAATGAAACTTTCCTCAATAACGGGCATACGCGCAATGCTCTCATGGGTTGAGATTTTTTCTTCAACTGAAACATGCCAGCAAATAGCCAGGATTATTAATAATATGTGAAATAAAATGGTCAAGCATCCTTTTAATATTGATTCCTTCAACCATTATTCTACTCACATCCTTTATCCTGAATACTACATTATACTGTATATAAAGCCCATTTACCATCCGTATAGCGCTTAATACCCTCTGTAGTGCGAATAGCATGCCCTTCTGCGGCATCTGTAATGAGGTTTTCATCCTCAATAGGCGATTCCATAAGGCATTTATAAGCTGCCAGTTTTATTTCTTCATTCCAAATAGGTTGAGCAGGCTCTGCAACCTCTCCTTCAATAATTAAGTTTTCTTCAGTCATCTTTAATCTCCTTTAATTTGTTTAGAGCATCCCTTGTAGGGTTCCAAAATCCTACCACTACGCAAGTCTTCTAGGTATTTCTCAATCTTTTCTTCAGCATCCTTTAATAGGAAGGCAATCCCATCATATGAGGTTGCTGATTTATAATGCTGGTCTTCTTCCGGAATATAATCTAGTAATGCATCAATTCTCATTCTTCTGCGTACTGGTATCTCCAACTGCTCTGCTGTGCAAGGGGCATCTAGTTTGTCACGAAAGTGCAGCCGCCACATGTATCGCTCTTTTTCTATAGCCTGAGGAGCTGCTTCCCTCAGTCTTTTTACCATCTCTTCAGTCACCTATCTTCTCCTTACATAAGTTTCTCTTTTCCCATCTTGTATCCCACCAGTTCATATATACATTCTGCTCTTCTTCATCAGGCATTCCACATGGCATTCCTTTTACAGAATGGGTGCAACCGCCTCCAATAGCATTTATCTCATTACAGCCAGAGGAACGCCATCTACCGTGTGTTCTGGCTCTTATTTTCCAATCATTATCATATCGATTTATAAGCCTCCATGCATCAAAATATTTATCTAATTCCTCCATAGTCATTGGGATTCTTTCAGTCATCTCTAGTCCCATTTAATGTCTTTCTGTATTTCCATTTCTCATATTCCCACAATACATCCTTAATGCCATATCGCACACTCCTTAATAATTCCTTAATTTTTTGCTTAGACCATGCAGGTATTCCCTTTAACTTCTCTATGAAGGCTCCGCATCTTGTCAAATGCAACAGTCTATACATTTCGCTATTAGCCTTTTTTTCGGCATCTAGATAAGCTTGTAATCTCCCAGGGTCATTCATATAAACCCTAGGCGCTTCAAACGCCATTTTTGCTATCCTACCAATGCATGCTGCGCATTCTTCCATGTCAATTGGTTTTTCCGGCTCACCAGATATCTGATTATATAGAGCTGCAAATTTAACCAAATCAGGATGTTGGGTAACATCTAATTCAGGAAGGGGATGCACTATTTCTTTATATTTCTTGGTCATTTTTAGATTCCTTGTTAGTTTTAATATTCCCTTTATTTTAATACATCTTTCCAGCATTCATAAGAAGATATCCATTCTCCCAGGAAATAATTCTTCACACCCTCTGTAGTTCTAACAGGCTGGCATTCTCCTGTGTCTTTAAAGTTAAAAGAAAAGCATTTCCCAGTATCTATAGGGGGTCTCATCATAGCGTCAATGTATTTTACAAATACCTTTATTCTATCTGCGCTCCACACTAAATCATTCTTCGCCATCTCATCATAGTTCGGGGCAACCCCGCCTAGCGCAAGGTTCTTTAGAATTATACCAGCTTTTCTGCATGCTACCTCATCCCAGATGAGTGGTTCAGTCATTTAGGCCCCCATGGGCCGTACTGCTTATCAAGCTCTGCATGCCATTTAATATATTCTTCTCTATCTAGGTAGCACGTTTTACTCATCTTGATTCAAGCCATTTTAGTAAGTTTAAAATTGTTTGCATAGGTCTCTTAACTGAACCGCCTTTAGCAAACTTAAAAACCCATGCTCCATCTGGGTTTTGGTCCCACCTTCCCTGTCTATTGTTAGCGCCTAAATCTGGCAGATATCCCTTTCGCACTATAAGAGGTAATGCCAATGGACCAAAATCATCTTTATACACACCAAGCCGTCCCTGCTCAAAGTGCGGCAAGAACATGTTTAATAACCTTGTCTGGTAAAGCGGTCGAAATGGACCCGGAGATGTGGTTCTTTTATAATCCTCTGCCAAATAAGCTTGAGCATGCTCTTCTGGAACAAATGGAGGAATAAGGCTGTACAACCTTGCATGAGGAGCAAGTTTAGAAAAAAACTCAGAACAAGACTCATCTCCAGGGACTGCCCCGGGATTGCCTTCATCGCAATATGCCCTTTCTGACATAACCACGGGTGGTCGCGCAGCTAATAAGGGGCGAGCAGCCAGCGCCAATGGGGCATGGGTTGGCAATAAGGGGTCTCCAGGCGGCATTAATCCAGCCACTTGCAATGCACCCCGCATAGCCCTTCTCTCAGCATGGTCACTTAAGCCAGGCACTCTTGATATACTATTATCAGCAACAGTATGACTAGCCCCCTGCGGCAAATGCACGGTCACCCCTGCCACATTCCTGCGAAACTCTGGGTCAGCCCCTACTGCTTCCATTCGCTGGCGGTGTTGCAATGCAGCCATGCCTGACTCATAAGCCGGGTGGTGCTCATGATTTACAACATCCCTATAGGAACGCCAATCGCTCATTATTAAACAGCCTTCTTATCGTTAACTATCACGCTATCTTCTTCTAATAATAGCGCTTCTATTTTAAATTCTAAATTCATGATTGTTCCTTATGTATTTTTTTCGCAAGACGTTCAACCATTTCTTCGGGCTCTACTTTTCGAACCGGTGATATGCTTACAATCTCTTCCGTAACTTTTTCTTTTAATCCCATATTATACCCTATCTTCTGGAAAAAAGGGATTGCCACGATTAAATACACACAACCCCGCTCTCCTGTTATCTTCGATAGCCTCTGCTAATATCTCTTCCTTTATTAAAACTTCCTCGTCATCTAACTCTAAATCTATTAAATATTGATAAATATCTTTCATATACTCCCTTAATGTTGTTGCGCTATTACCAGTAATCTCAATGAGAATCGCAACCTTTGGTTCTTTCATATAGTATATCGATATCTCGTTTAATTTTACGAAGCTCTTTTTCTAATTTTTCTAAATGAGCTTTCAACTCATCTGTCACTGTAAAGTCTTCTTCTTCATCTTGCACGCACCTACCTCCTAATTGCATCGGGCCATCATATTTAGTAAGCTTATGAATAACCCATTTAATATAATCCAACTGCTCTAATACTTTTATTACACTCATTCTTACCCCTTCTTGTCCAACTCATTCGCTAACACTTTAACCCTACCCACAATTTCCTTAGAACTTTCCTCAAGCTCCTTAAGTTTTCCCTTATTATAGAGCCAGGGATTATCCTTAACGCTATAGAACACTGGCTTACGCGCACCACCATGCAAGTCATCCGCTAACCATCTAATCATCTTGATAGCCTCAGACTGCTCTATCTTTTCTTTTAAGTCAGAGAATGCCTTATATGTCATGCTCTTTCTCTAGCCATTCCGGCAACTTATTTAAACGAAAGATAATCATATCTAATTCATCCCGCATCCTGCCAATCTGGCCCTCAAGCTTCTCCGCTCTATCCTGCATTCTCATTATTTCAACTATAGCTCTACTTAGGCATATATCCTTAATTTCTTGCGGAATCGCAGCGTTTTTCTTGACTTTCTTCTTAAACAAGCTTCCGGTCATTCCTAAACTTACTTTATGATTAGCTAAAGTTTTCTTAATATCGCTCACTTGCTTCTTACCCATATTAACCATCTTCAACAAATCCTTCTCGGTTTTTTGCACCAAATCTCCAATAACATTAATCCCATCATGCTTTAAGGCATTGGTAGCCCGCGTGGAAAGTTTTAAATCCTCTACTGGTAAATCTAAAAGCCCTTTATACATCTTCCCTTCTCCTTTGCTATTTTCTCCACCGCTTCACGAATAAGCTTAATCTCATCTTTAATTCCATATACTGCGCACATAATGAAAAATATGAACAGTATTGTAAAAAACCTTGCCATTTAAAACTCCTCCAATATCTGTAGCGCATGCCTAAAGCTCCTTGCTTTAAATATAGGACACTTAGTTCTAACAATCCAGCTATCAGGCGCAATCAAAGGACCATATACCATGCCACATGATTGACGAGGAATGACCACGACACACATAGAGCACACCTCTTGCTCGGTCACCTTCTCATGGGTCTGGAATATATGAGGCTTAACTTCATTAACGCTTAGCACCTTCCCTTTTGCAAACACATACCACAATTCCCTGTCATCATCAGGAGGGATGTCTCGCACAAAAGCCACATTGGGCGGCACTTTCCCGAGGAAGCCGTCTATTTCTTTCCACACGGGATTGGTTGGTTCTTTCTTGGGCTTAATTACTTTCTTGGTTGGTTTCTTTTTAATCATTCTAAATCCTTATTCAACATAATTTCCATCGCATCATCCCTCACCCATTCAGTATTTACGCGCCTATATATAGTCCAATCCTTAGTATCACAGAAAACAAGCCCTTCTACCGCAGGAATTTTATTCATTTCTTCCATAGACAGCATAGGTGTTGAGAAAGCACAGCAATATGCTCTCGCCCTTAATTCACGCTCATTCATTCTATGTCCTGTTCCATTTCTTTTTCCATTTCTTTTATGTAATTCGCCGCAGCTTCCCACCGGCTTTCATGTCCATCTAATATCTGACACAACGTAGGGGGCTGATTAAAATGGTCAGCCAAAGCCCTCATAATGAAAGACTCTTTCTCTTCTTTTCTATCAGGATTTATTAACATATCATCAAGATTGTTAATTATGTCATCTCTATTTATAGTAATAGTAACTGCTTCATCTTTATCTTTCATTCGTTGTCCCTAGAATTATTTTCAACCCACCTCAATATATCCGACTTACGATAGAAATAAAAGAACCTATTCTTCTGGAATGGAATGCCGCCCGCTTTGTATGCCATATCCTTCAGCCATGAAACAGGGCGTCCTATTGCAGCAGCAGTGACTGGGCGACTAAGTAATGCATCAAGAGGAGCTTCATCAAATTGTGCTAAGAGCTCTTCTTTATCCATAGCCATCGTAAACAAATCCTTCTCAGTTTTTCATACCAGGCCTCCAATACTAAATCTGTAAAAGAGTTAACGGCCCACCTATGACTATGGTCACCCCCCCTCCACATCATCTAATGTTTCTTCGCGGTATGCATACACGTAAATGTTATCTATAATCCCGTTATCAATATCCTCATAAATCTTCTTGAATACTTTATCTATCGCCCTCTTCATATTTTTTGTTACATTGTTCACTTCATCATCTCCATCCATTCAAGCAAGTCTTCCTTAACACAAAACCACCTCTCTCCATGCTTTGACAAAGGAACCCCTTTAGCCCTTAACATGCCAGCGGTGGCATAGTAGCAACCACTCTTGTGAAGAACAGCATTTATAGTGGTACACGGAAACACCTCACCAAGAGGCGCATTGTTGAAATCTTCTCGCAGCTCAGCGCGTGTTTTTCTTTTCATCATCATACTCCCTTTCATTGATTGCCATTGATTATTCCTTTAAAAACGCTGATGCCTTACCCCTTATCATTTCCTTAATAATTGCCACCCTGTCTTTACTCTCTGCTAGAAGCGCTTCATGTTCCCTGAAAAAGACTTGCTCATCAACTAGTGATTTTAACTTATTTTTTATAGAATTATCAACGCTTTCTACCTTGCTATATGTAAGGGATGACATATCGTGCCAATGGGATTTACAATATTCTTCAATATGACAAGCAAAATCTTTAATGTTAGCGGCAAATTCATGAAGAGCTTCTACTAAATTATAGGATTGTCTATTTGTAATTACTTTAGTTTTCATCATCACATTCCTTTGTTAATATTTCTCGTTCTAAATCATTCATATGCCAGCTACCAGAGACCCTCTTGCTAACTCCGTATAATACGCGACCTACGGCACCCCTGTCTGCTTCCTTGTAAATCTTTGCTAATGTATTCTTTAATCTTAACTTAAAGCTCTCTAAACCTTCTTCAACCTTAAATATATCTGAAGAAGAAGAGGATATATTATCATACCATATGGATATATCTCCACGTTCTCTTTCTTTATATAAAGCTATTACAGAAACCTTTTCTATTGTACCGTTGTCGCCGTTATAAACATCTTCTAGCAGTAAATCTATTCTTGCTTTTAATACTTTAGTTGCTGCTTTCACTTCTAGGCCTCTCCCTTATCAAGTAATTAATAAGCTTGTTTTTATACTCAACGTCGAATACAAAGCCCTTAAATACCAATGTACCCAAGAAGCTATCTCGCATTGTTATTATCTGCCTCATCCAGAATCGCTCTTTTTTCCATTTGCCGCAGATATCCTTGAATCTGAATATCTTTTCTAAATCCCCTTCGCCATCAAAAAACATCTCTTCAACATATATAGGATTCGCTATCCAAATGGGAGATAGAAGCTCATTGAAGCCTTTAGATAGGTGAAAATATAAACCAGGTTCGAATACCTTGTTGGACCCCCCCCTCCTCTCCAGCCCATTTACTGGTATACGACATTTTAAAAGGATTGAGGTGGCATCTAGTGCCTGGTTCAAAATCTTTATGTCCTGCATTAAATACATCTATTACGGGCTCAATCACCCTAATCCTCCACACTTTGATGATGTTCAATATTATACTGCGCCCTTCGCAATAATTCATGCAGGTGCTTAAAAAATTTATGCATTGATACAGATAGCCAATCCGATGGCATGTCGGATTCAGGCTTGTAATCGCAAATTTCATCTATTGCAGCATGCATTCTTGACCTTAAACTTGCTGTTTCTTCATTCATCCTAATCCTCCCCCCATCATCCTCCTCCTCAAATACTTTACCCATCAAAGTAAAGCCATCATAAGCGAATTTATTCCTTTCGCTATCCTGGATTTCTTTAGCTTTCTCCGGCATAGCAACCCATCCAGCGGCAGTGAAGTGCTCTATAGCCCTATCTCCTCGCACCCACCTGTAATCCATATAGCGCTTACTCATCTTCCGCTTATTCTCCAATTAAATAAAGTAGTACTGTGTCAGTAATTATTGGCATACTTTCCTTGCAATAACAAGCCTTACATATCTTGGTACCAGCTTCGTGGTTACCCTCAAGAATACGCTCACTTGCCATTTTACTCATCTTCACTGCAAACATAACTCCGCCATACATATATCAAAGTAGTTGAAATGGCTGCTAACGTAATTCTAGGACATAATAAAAAGCTTACCATAATTACGCATAGCTTTAGCATACAATGCTTTCTAAGTAGTGCATGAACAAAGACTGCTATTAATATTAATGGAGTAATAATAATTATATCAAACCCCTCTTCATGCTCTGTTGATAATTCAATTCTCTTCAACACTTCCACCCTATTCTTCCTCCATTAAATCCTCGAGCACCTGCCCAACCTTGTCTCTGTAACTTACGCGCCTTTCATCCCAGTGACGAATAAGGTCATTATAATAATCAATAAACTCTTCAGCAGTTATATCCTTATATGCACCAAGGTGGTTAATGCTGCTATGGCAAATGTCTGCATATTCTGTAAGCCCTTGCATATTAATCTCGGTTGCCCTTGCCTCTATGCTACGATATACTTCACCTATAGTCTTTAGACATCCTATTCTATGTTCCATTTCTATCATGTTCGTCTCCTTGATTTTACATTACCGCAATCTTAGCCTCTAGCTCTTCTATAACCGCCAGCATTGCCTTGTGTATACTAGCGCCAACATATGGCTTCAAGAATGACTTCTTGAGAACCTCTATTTGACGAATAATATCAGCTTTGGTTTTCATTTGCTCTCTCCATTAAAGCCACCGTTCCGCCCATCTTTACAACATTGCCCTTATCATCTTCAACCCACTTCCACCCTTTTGAAATAAGGGCGTCTATTCTGGCGTCACGTTCAGTTGGAGTTTCCAGTATCGTTTTGTACACAGGAATTTCACAAGTGCACGTAGGGCAATCACAACTCTCGTAAGGGGATACCTCTTCTCCGTTCTCCCCTATATAAAAGACTTTAAATTCAACAACCCAACGATAATCAAACCCTTCTTTTTGCTCCCTGTATAACGGGGATTTTTCTATAGAAATCTTATCATTCATTATCGCTCTCCAATTTCTTCACACCAACACCCCATAACTTGTTTAAAGCTTGTTCCAGGTTAGCCTCAAGCTCAGCTATGGTAATGGCTACATCTCTGCGAGAGTTTACCTCAACCCTTAGCTGCTTCAGCAGAACACCCAGAAGGTCTAACTGTTTCTCCCATTCTTTCGCCTCTTCATTGCTCATTGGCGAGTCTTTCAGGTTTCCCACGATACTCGCTAAGCCTCTTTGTAGTTCATCTAATTTACTCATGATTTTTCCCCTTCTTCTGATTTAACGGCCGCAACAATTAACACTAAGTTACGTCTTATCTCATCACATGCCCTCTCAACTGCTTCGCGAATGATAATCGTAGAGTTGTGAGTCACCATAGTTAAAGGCACCGCTAAAAGCCCACTCAAAACCACTAACTTATCTTTCCAGCTTAGCGCTTTATAACTAACCATTTCCTCTATTTTATCTTCCACAAACCCCACATTACTCATGATTTGTCTCCTTCTTTATTACCAATACGTGTAGTATCACGTATTAATTTAAAGTTGTCAAGCATTGGATTTTTGGAAGGACGGCGGAAAAACGGGGAAGCCGGGCAACTTCCCCCGCTTAATGCAAAAGCACTAGGAATTCTAGATAATTTGAATGTTGTTTATCGGGGAAGCTGGGAAGCTAATATATAAACCTAAGAGAATGGACTCAGAGTATCCCAGAGAAAAACGTAACGTTCCCTTTTCTTTATCCACTGGTAAGTCCCTTCTCTTTATCAAGTTTCTTAATGTACTTCTGTAATATCCCCTTCTCATACAATAAGCGCATAAATTCATCTGCCTTACCTTCAAGGAACAACCATCTAGCGTCTGTGCTTTCTAGTAGCTCCATCTCTTGTTTCTTTTCTACAAAGACACCCTGGGCTACCCTACCTAAGCCCCTGTCTAGAATCTCCTTCATCACAGGCCACTTAGCCATGTCTATAAACATGCTATGGCCCTTTAAATCAGCTATGCAGGACTTTATAAGCTCAGGGGCATACTCGTTACAGAGAGCATGAGAATCCCTGACATTCTCTATGGTGCGCCCATTTAGAAAATCAACTGAGGCAGAGGCCCCCTCTTTTTTTGAGAAATCTACCTGATTAGTATTTTGCACACATGCTGGTAAACTATTGGTAACTTCCTTTTTCTTCTTAGCCATTAAACTTCCTTAACTTATGCTTGATGACACATACTTATTGAGTTATAAGAGTACCATGGGTATATACGTAAGCGATAGAAAGAGAGACAGGTCATTCACCATGAGGATGCCCAGGAAAATGTTTGAAAAGCTAGCTTATGTATCCAATCATGAGTTCCTAACCATGAACAGCGTATTCTTAAAATGCGCAGAGAATGCTCTGGACCAATGGTATGCCTTGATAACCAAGAAAGAGAAGGAGCATCAGGATAAATTAAACAAGATAGCAACGGAGGAAAGAAATGAATACAACCTTAAGTGATATAATAGAGCTAATCCTAATTATTTTTATTGGCATACCAATGCTTCTGGTTATATGTATTATTTGTTTAATTATTTATATGTCACCTTACATAGTAGCCGGAACAGCATTATTGCTAATCTACACTAAACTTCTAAGATGAACCCCATCCTCATCAACATATTCAAGGCCAAAGAAGCTCAAATTAAACCACAAACCATAAAGGACAAATAATATGAAACTATTTATTACTTACATTCTCAAATCCATCACATTAGCATTAATATTTGTCATGGAGCGTATTTTAACCTTTCTTCTTAATCTTCACGCCCAACTAGAAAAATGGAATCAAGAAAATAGATGAACCCTATCCTCATCAACATATTTAAGGCTCTCGTGCTAATATCTAGCTGCATTGTAATGTTTATACTTACACTTCTCACTCATATCATGATAAACCAAATCTAGCATTCCATCTGAAATCATCCTCTCTCCCTGAACCGAACCATGTAATATATTACATATCTCATCATTAGCTGCCTTCCATGTCGAATATGATGACCTTACAACTTCCGCGCCCTTCTTGGTTAACTCATAATGAACCGACCTTCTGTCTTTAGCTTCTGTTTGTTTGATATAACCGCGCATCTCCAACGGTATTAAATTGCGCGTAAGCGTAGACCTATCCATGCCCAATGTCTCAGAAAGCTCAGTTAACGTTTCATACTTACCCGATAACCCAACCAATAGATTAAGTTGAGCCCCCCTAATCCCTAACTTATGTAGAGAAAAGTCAAAGATTTTAGTAACCATTCTGCTAATCTTTTTTAATTTCAAAAAGTAACATTTTTCATTTATATTCACCTAAACACCACCTTTCGATTTACAATATATTATATTATTATTTTCATCATTAGCGCTGACCTTATCCTCCAGCACCACGACGGTTTTACTTGGCTGTAGCTTGGTTATTTTCTCAACAAACCATGCATATACACATACAAGGCCATAGCTTACCATAACCAAGATAAATGTAAAGAGCCCTATCCTAAAAAGGATGAGAAGAGCTAATATTTTTTCTGACATAGATATTCCCATTAATGTTTTTACCTGTCAGTCTCCAACCATTTTGTTCTTATAGTATTAATAACCCTAAACATACATAATGCCATCATTATTATAATTGTATCCTCTCGAGCAGCAGCGTCTCAAGTTGCCCAATTGTTGCTCCTTCTGGTTTAATCAATCCAGCTCCCTGCATTTTTCGACGAATATCCGTGATAGCCTTGTGCGCAGGGGTGTAGAGTTCTCTATTTCTAAATATTGCCAGGGCCCCTTCTTTCTGAAACCTATCTTCTGGCTCCATTGATTTCAATTCTTGCTCGCTATAGTCATATTTTCCCCCTCTATGAATATTTAAAATTTCTTCGGCCTGGATAAGAGGATCTAATATCTCCCTCTGCTTATGAAGCTCCTTTAGCATTTCCAGACATTCCTTCTCATTTAACATATATAACCCCTTTATTTAATCTATTCTTTAGCAGTGGCTTTAATTTGTTCTAATTGCTTTTCTATCAAATTTATTCGTGCCTTTAATTCTGTTATCCTTAACTGCTGCTCTGTTGGTTCACTGGGACCCGTTGCCGCGCCTGGCGGCGCAGGAATCATCCCCCATACAGCAATCAGCAACATCGCCCCAACAAACATCCATCCTATCCTATCCATCTTTATTCTCCTTCCCCCTTGGAATATAACATATTTCATTATATGACATAATGGGATATCCACTATCATGATTAACCAGCGGCCATCCTTCATGAATGTAATCACGGGTATAAGTTTCATCAACACAACGACATGCATCTTCCCAAACCTCAGAAGGATACAGATGCAAACTATGCCCTAATGATGGTTTACGTAACATCCTTATTTTCCTATATTAATATCTAGCCCACTATCTATTTATAAATAATGGAATAAATACAGGATGAGAGCTAGATTTTAATTGAATAGAACATAACGTCTCACATAACTCTCTATCTGCATGTTTAGATTGACCGCACCTTTCAATACAAACCTCCATTTCCCGAGCATCGTTATCTTCAGCATATTTAACAATATATATAAACCCCCAAATCATCAACCCAATAAATATCAAAACAATTTTACCTATATTATCCGCAATAATATCACTTAACATACCTTCCTTCCTGTCTTGCTTCGCCTCTCTGCCTCTTCACACAACCTCTTGCTGCAATTAAATCTTCCCTTATCATTTGCCGGAGAAGGTCTCCGCGCTTATCTTGCGCCCTCTGCCTTACAGAGTTCTTCATACATGCATAGGCCAAACAAACCGCATGTACCCCTTCAATAAACAATTTACTAATAACCAACATAAATACCTCTACATAGTGAAAATATTAATTTAATTTGTTAAGAGTCCAAATAGCCAAGAACACAAAGACGCAAATAAAAAACCACATAAGCAACCCCCTTATTTATTGATAAAGAAATCAGCTCATCGAGTGTGCCTCCCTAGAGCTGATATTTATACCCTAACATGCAAATACGTGTATGTCAACCTATTGTTTAAATATTACCAAAACCCCTTGTTTTATAGAGTTAAATCATATATACTATCTTTGTAGTCGATATATTGACTTGGTTTAGATAGAATGTATTCACTGGAGGTTGTCTGTAATAAAAAGCAGATAATCTCCATGGAGTACGAATAATCCTTGTCCCCACCCCTCCTGCATGTAATAATAAATACTCAATCTCCACTCGATGTAACTCATGACATCGAGTCTTAGCTCAACAACTCATAACTGTTGGGCTCTTTTTATGTTATCTGTATTTGTTAAACAACCCCTAAATACAAAATAAATCACCAACCCACCCAAAATACCCTCCGTGAATATCCCTGAGACTTCACTAAAAGCCTGTGGTGACATTTTCTTGCTCCATTAATATGATTCTCTATCTCTATCAATAATCTCGCCTCTATGGGCCTTAAAATGCGCCAAGCGTTTTATAATAGTTAGTCTTTTGACAAGTTATCTTTGTTTTTATCAGTAAGCCTCTCAAGTAACATTGCTGTAGCTGTGTCAATCCAAAACGCTTTGTCACGTGCCATAGCTCGACGCGCATTATGAAACATTTCCTGTGTAGGTGATGCATTGGCTGCCGGGCGTTGCGTTTCAATTTCTTGTTTAGACATGCTGTTTACCTTTGCTCTCTGCCCAAGCTCAGCATCATTTCGTGATACGGGATAGAATTCACGAAGTTGGGGCTGAGAATGTTTAGGTTGCACATTTTCATCAATGAATCGATGGACATGCGCTCTCTTTCCTGAATGAGGAGATAAGTTTTGGTTTTAGCTGTCTCCGATAATTTATCCCACCATGCAGCGTTTTCGCTAGCAGTAGGGAATATTTTTGTAGCCTGGGGGGCTTGTGTGGTTCTCGCCATTGTTTGCTCCGTAGTTTTAATTTCTGTGAAAGCTGTAATCACATCTTCCCAACGATGTTGGTTAAGCCATGTACTTGCTCTCGCCCATTCTTCGCACCAGAGGTTGCGATTAATCTTTTCCTGACGTTCTTTGATTTGAGCCTCTATCGCTCCCATCATTGTTTCATTATTAGTTAATTTAATTGCTTTCTCATGGTAGGCCCTGCTGGCCATGTGCTTGCCTTTCTTATTCGGATAGATGGCCCAGAATTTATCAAAGCCGCCTGTATCTAAGTTTGTTTTCTTTGTTTTAATTATTGGGGGAGAAAGTTCAAGCGGGTCAGGCGAAGCGTGACCAATATATTTATTTGTTCTTTCTTTATTTGTTCTTTGATTGTTTATTCTTAGTGTCTGGTTTTCCGTATACGGTTTTCCAGGAAGCGGTTTTCCAGGAAGCGGTGAGGTTGGGTCATCCTTCACCGTATCCGGCTTTCCAGGAAGCGGCTGAACATCTGTAAAACAAGGTGTTTCAACCGCATACGGCTTTCCAGGAAGCGGTTGTACGGTTGTTGGGTGATATTGCCGTGCTGTGGATAACTTTTGTGCTGTGGATAAGTCTGTGGATAAAACCGTATACGGCTTTCCAGGAAGCGGTGATAGCCCTTTAAAATAAGGGTTTAAACTAGGATGCTCATATAAAATCATTATTGATGGACCAAATTTGCCTTTGGATCCCTTTTTTTGCTCCATGTAGATATAACCATGGTTTTTTAGTTCGTTGAGGGAACGATATAATGCGTCTCGACCATTTGGAGAATGTCTAATAACCTCGTTAACGCATATATTCCAGTTATCATTCATGCTTAATAAATAAGCTAAGAGACCCTTTGCTGCCCAAGAAAGATGCTCATCTCGGATACTTTCATTATGGATCCTGGTGTAGTTAAGACCTTTGTGTTGGGGCATCCTAAAGATACATTTTTTACGAGAGCTAACTTTGGGGGGCTGTATAGGTTCTATTACAGGGAGGGCTTCTTTGATTACTTCAGTTGTTTCTTCATCAATAATATCTGGTATTTGGTGTTGAAGGTTGTTCATATTGCGAGAAGCTTTCTCTATGCGTTCGAGTATTTTAGGAAGACATTCTGAAAAAGGGCGCATCATTAAAAATCCTTGTAAATTAAACGGGTCATCCATAACCCATTGTTAAACTATTTCGCTGTATATGGGCTCGTGGGCAAACTATTAAGCCACTTGCGAACATTCTCCGCTAAGAACATTTGGCGTCGACCTAATATAGTAACTATTAATCGACCCGCTTTGACTTCTCTAGAAACAGTGTCTCTGCTAACCGGCATAAGTTCAGTTAACTCTTTAATGCTAAATGCCAATTTTTTATTTAATAGCCCCGGGTCATCAATCTTCAATTCAACCACCTTAAATCTCCTTGTTTCAATATTATCTACGCAGTTTACGTTAATTAGGAACTCACTGCAACTAGCCAATAAGAGCAACAAGCAGCTACAAGGGGCTTGCATTCCTAAAATATTGTGTTAATATACACGTATAGGGTTTGGGTGACTCAAAGGTTTAAGCATTATTGGGTCATCTTAAGAGATAAACGTAGAGCTGATATCTGGGGTTATTGTAGGATAAAGGCCATGGCACAATGAGGAGATAAACCATGAGTGAACCAAAAATAGTGGTAACCGATATAGAGCTACTTAAGACGGGTTATACCCGAGCAGTTCCATATAAGGGCAATGCATGCGAATTATCGTTGTTGCTTCTTGCGGAAGAACTAACAAATAATCCGCTAATTCCCCCAAACATCTTAGCTAAACATGGTTTTGAATATACAAAAGGATGGTTAGATGGCGGTCACGATGAATATCATCGTTGGGATACATTAACCCACATACCAACTAACCAATATTTTGAGGTTAAATGGTATAAGGAAACAAACCATGAGTGATGAATTTAAGAAAGCTAGAGCTAAAGGTCTAGGCGGCAGTGATATCGGGGCCATATTTGACTGTCCTACCGCATATAAATCGGCATATGAGCTCTATATGGAAAAGGTATATGGAACAGAGAGGGATATATCCACTGAGCAGCCTGTCATATGGGGTAATCTATTAGAAGAGCCTATAGCACAACACTATTCTCAAGTGACTGGAAAAGAGTTAATTAATCCAGGCAATAGCGCTATACTTGATTACCAGCCTTATCCATTTCTATTAGCTA
>Ga0210404_10000556_pt1 | contig 18801 bp, 16 predicted proteins | sample IncBWH28MmetaG_FD_155455 | JGI IMG/M metagenome (GOLD analysis project Ga0210404, IMG submission 155455) | Forest soil microbial communities from Barre Woods Harvard Forest LTER site, Petersham, Massachusetts, United States - Inc-BW-H-28-M | ecosystem: Environmental > Terrestrial > Soil >... | reverse complement strand
AAATGTTCAAACGAATAAAGATAAGCTGCCTATTAAATCTAATGATAATCACAGTTAATAAAAGATATCTAAAAAATGAGCTTAAATATCAAAACTTTTAGAGAAAAAGTTATGTGGGACACAACGTTACTTCATATAGATAAGTGTATCCTTTTTGAACTCTACTGTTTTGCTGGTAAAAACAAAACAGCGTTTCCTAGTCAAGAAACACTAGCTAAAAACTTGGGAGTGTCAGCAAGATATATAAGAGAACGCTTGGTAGTACTTAAAGAAAAAAAACTTATTCTCTCTTGGGAAAGAAGAGGCTACTCAAAGAGCAATCTTTATAAACTCAATGAGGAACTGTACTTCCTAAATGAAAAAACAGAGAGGAACTCTAGTTCCCCTCAAATAGGAAATACAAAACCTGTTCAATCAGGTGCTGAAGTTCCGCCTAACAATAGTAAGGATGGAATTATAAAGAATGGTGGTAGTAGTACGGACTACGTACTACAATCATATGAATTAAATTTCCACAAAAAACTTCATTTTAATAGTCGCAAACAGTTAGAAGAACTTTGTAAGAAATATTCAACAGATCTAGTAATAGATGCTATGAAAGAAGCTCACTCAAGAGACGACCTTTCCTTTGTTTCGGTTAAACTTATATCTTTAATATTGCAAGATCGGGAACGTGACGGTAAACCAGAACCACCTCCCATAAAACCATTATTTTCACCCTGTTACAAAAATGGATGTGAGAATGGCTATATCTACATTAAAGAGAAAAACGCTAGTGCCGAATGTGAGTGTCGGGCTACTTATAACGCAACATTAGAAAAGTGGCAAAATGAACATTTTAAATGAAAAGAAATAATTATGAAGTTAAAAAAAACAACAATTGAAGAGCTTGGCATAATTCTTAAAGAAGAATATTCGCTCGATTTGAACAATAAGGATTTAGAAAAATTGGCATATTCACTTGTCGGATATTTTGATCTAACATTAAAAGTTTCATATCGAGAAAAAGTTCGGAAATAATCCATTCAGCCTTATTGACAACCTAAATAGGCATGATATAGTTCACTTTGAATACATAAAAATATAAATGAAAATGAAATCGGTATTATTTGCTAGAGTATCCACTAGAGAACAAGCTGAAGAGGGCTATTCATTACCTGCACAGGAAAAACTTCTATTAGATTATTCAATAAAACAGGATTTCAATATTATCAAGAAATTTTCTGTTCCTGAATCTGCCAGTGGCAAAATAGAGAGAAAATTATTTAATGAACTTCTGAAATATGTAACAGAACATCAAGATATTAAAATTGTTATTTGTGAAAAAGTAGATAGGATAACTCGTAATTTTAAAGACGCTGTAAAACTAGATGACTGGCTAAATGAAGATGAAATTCGCCAAATTCATTTTGTGAAACAAAACCTTATTATTCATAAAAACGCTCGTTCACACGAAAAATTCCAATGGGATATTTACTTAGCACTAGCAAGACAATATAGTAATAATCTATCTGAAGAAACAAGAAAAGGTATGTATGAAAAAGCCGCTCAAGGGTGGTATCCTGGCAATCATAAAAAAGGATATAAAACTATGGGAGACCTAGGTCATAAAATTTGGGTTGTTAATAAGGATAATTCCGATGCAAAATTTATCGAGATGGCTTTCGTTTTATATGACAGCGGTAATTATACTATTCGTACAACTGCAAAAGAACTTTTTGAGCAAGGATGGAAAGTAAACGGAAAGCAAGTCTCGATAAGTGAGCTTCATATATTATTGTCAGATCCTTTTTATAATGGTGAATTTATGTGGAAAGGGAAATTATATAAAAATGGTAAGCATCAACCACTTATTTCTAGGGAGTTATTTTATCGCGTTCAAGATAGGCTCAAGCGATCTCTCAAAGCAGGAAAATATAGAAAGCATAATTACCTTTTTGGTCTAGGGGTAACAAGTTGTGGCGAATGTGAACGAACAGTAACATGGGAAACACAAAAAGGACATATCTACGGTCATTGTACTCAACATCAAACAAGCTGCAAACAAAATAAGTATATTGCTGAGAAAACTGTTAACGATCAGCTTAAAATAATATTTGACGGCCTTAGAATAGAGAATAAACGTGTACTTGAGTGGGTCAGTAAGGCGTTAAAAGAGAGTCACAAAGATGAAAGCGAGTTTCATGAAGATATTGTTAAAGAACTCGACAATCGTTATCTTCAGCTAAAGAAGAACCTTGATACAGTCTATGAGGACAAAATTGAAGGACTCATTACTAAGGAAAAATATCTTGAAAAACAAAAAGATTATGAGAAACAGATAGAAGAAATACTTGAAGCAAAAGAAAAACACGCTAAGGCAAATATTGACTATGTGAAATTGGGTAGCAACATTTTCGAACTTGCCCAAAAAGGTCGTTATGTCTATGAAAACCTTAAGTTGATGAATGAACAACGAGAGTTAATCAATTTTGTATTTTCGAACCTTAAAATCCGCGATGGAAAAGTCATTCCTAGCTTCCATAATGGATTTGAGGTAGTAGCCTCGCGGGCTAAAGATGGAAATTGGCTGTCGAGCCTGGATTCGAACCAGAATAAACGGATCCAAAGTCCGTTGTCCTACCGTTAGACGACTCGACAATATCACTGTATATCTAGAATATGATCGACATGCTCCATTTTACTAAAATTAAGCCGAAATTGCCACTCGCTCTTACACATGTTTCCTAAGTAAGTATACTAGGAATATATTTTTCAACAAATGACTCCAGCATATATACGAGAGAAAAAAATTTTAATGTATCAAAAATATCAAATTGTAACATAATATTATTGTCCATTTTCGGTAAGATTAACCATTAGTATAGAGTATGAATATCAGAATAAGACTTTATTAAACGATAAAAGTAAAGAAAAAACTACTATTACCACAAGGGAAAAAAAGAACATAGAACGTGCCCATTTTCTTTCATCCCTTATCTTAAAGCCCTTTATTCCAACACTAAGCCATATAGAACCAAGAGTTAAAAGAATTACTAGGTATGTATAACCCGTATAATGTAATATTGATAATAAAGCGACTGCAATAATAAATGCGAGTATATAAAATATCATTTGCAATTTTGTTTGAAATACTCCTTTTTTCAACGGCAGAATAGGGATTGCCGCGCTAGCATAATCTTCAGAACGAAAAAGTGAAATTGCATAAAAATGCGGCATCTGCCAAAAAACAAGGATTGCAAAAAGTAGTAATGCAGCAGCATCAAAATGATTTGTTACTGCACAATAACCGACAACAGGAGGAACTGCTCCGGAAACACTTCCAACAATCGTTCCATATTCAGACCGTCGTTTCCATATACTATATATAACAACGTAAAAAAAGAAGCCAACAAAAGCGATATCCGTCGTAAGAAGATTTGTATAAAAAATTAAAAGAGAAAACCCAATAATACCCAGGAGAGTTGCATATATTAATGCATATATTACATGAATTGTCTTTGTTACAAATGCTCTCTTTTTTGTTCGTGACATTTTGGCATCAATCCCTTGATCAATATAATTATTAAAGACACAAGCAGAAGCAATAACCAAGCCTAGCCCAAATGCCATCGGAAATAATAATAGAAGATTAATATGTCCCTTAGCGGCAAGAAAAAAACCGCCAATAGCTGTGAGAACATTACTGAAAATAATTCCTGGTTTGGTAAGGAGATAATATACTTTAATCAAAATAGTTAAAAACCTTCGCCGTATTTCATTACATTATTGAAATGTATAAGACTCATATTATAATTCAGATGTTGCATGATCCATATAGATGCTATTACTACAATAAGAATAATGCCGAAAAAAGAAATAAAAACACCAAGTTTCCAACGGGGTTTTGCTTCTTGCCCCATATGCAGAAAAAAAAGTAATTGAACAATGAGTTGAACAAACGCAAGAATAAAAATAATCCAAATGATAATTTCATGAAAGAATATCGTATGTTTCGAACTGACATAAAATGCAACAGGAATATACGCACAAAGCGTCAAAATAACTGAAAGAATAAAACCGATAATATAAGATTTTAATAATCCTTTATGATGCTCCATTTTATAGTGCTCCTAATAGATATACAATCGTAAATATAAAAATCCAAATAATATCTAAAAAATGCCAGAATAGGCTTAAAAGCATTAATTTTCTCGTAAGATTTTCTGTTAAATCTTTGGACCATAATTTTATCATACAAATACCCATCCATAATAATCCGACAGTAATATGCATCCCATGGGTACCGACAAGAGTAAAAAAAGAAGAAAGAAAAGCACTTCGTCGCCAACTATTGCCCTCTGAAACAAGCTTAGTAAATTCGCTTAATTCTAACCCTAAAAAGGCAAGACCTAATAAAAAAGTTATACTAAACCATATCAATACATATTTTTTTACCCCCTTACTGGCAGCCAATAACGCAAGCCCACAAGTGAAACTGCTTGTCAAAAGAATCATTGTTTCCAAAAGAGCAAACGGCAAATTAAAAAGCTCATTGGATCCTGGACCGTTATAAATATTTCCGTGAAGTACAGAATATGTGGCAAAAAGCACTCCAAACATGAGCAAATCTGTCATCAGATATACCCAAAATCCAAATACAACTTTGTCATTTACAAATGTTTCCAGCAGAGTTTTCTTTTGTTTTACTAATGCAATTGTTGTTGTCATAATTTTATTATCATTTATTTCTGAGCTTGTTTTCAATTTTTTCGACTTCTATAGCAGTTAATACATACTCGCTATGATCATCAAACGTGCGAAGGATAACACAATAGATGGCGCCAAATAAACCAATCAGAATAAATAAAGTTGCATGAAAAACCATCGCAACACCAAAGAGAAAGACAAATCCAGCAACATAAATTCCCATTGGAGTATTTTTAGGTAATTCAATATCTTCGTATTTCACTAATACTTTCTGTTTATCATATTTTTTCATCTCCCAAAATGCATCACGACTTGTTACCTGTGGTATGATAGCGTAATTATAAAAAGGTGGGGGAGAGGTAGTTGCCCATTCGAGAGTATATCCATTCCAAGGATCACCAGTGATATCTCGATTTTGATTCCGTTGTTTTATGCTTACAATAATCTGTAGTACTTGGAGACCAACAGCAAGCATAATAATACAAACACCTATTAACGAAACAAAAAATAACGGCTGCCATCCTGTCGATGCATCATAATGATCGAGCCTTCTTGTTGCTCCCATCATCCCTAAAATATAAAGAGGTACAAAAGAAACAAAAAAACCAACAAGCCATGTCCAAAAAGCATATTTACCGAGACGTTCATTGAGTTTAAAACCTGTAAACTTAGGGAACCAATAACTAAAACCAGCAAAGATACCAAAAAGAGCCCCGCCAACAATCATTGTATGAAAATGAGCGACTAAAAAGAGACTATTATGAACTTGATAATCAACTGGAGGAAGTGCCATCAAAACTCCGGCCATACCGCCGAAAGTAAAAGTGCTTATAAAACCAAAAAACCAGTAAATAGGAGTAACGAACTTAATCCGTCCTCGAAACATAGTAAAAAGCCAATTTATTACTTGCACACCTGTCGGAATTGCAATAAACATTGTCATAATGCCGAAAAAGGCGTTAACATCAGCTCCTGCACCCATTGTAAAGAAATGGTGCAACCATACTGAAAAAGAAAGAATAGTAATTGCTGCGGCTGCAATTACTAATGATGTATATCCAAAAATTTTCTTTTGTGCAAAAGTAGATACTATTTCTGAATAAATGCCAAATGCAGGAATGATCAAAACATATACTTCAGGATGTCCCCACATCCAGATAAGATTCCAATACATCATCTGATTCCCTCCATTATCCAACGTAAAAAAATGCATTCCAAAAAAGCGATCCATTGTCAAGAGTGCCATAGTCATAGCAAGAATCGGAAAAATTGAAATTACCAGTATCATACTCATCAGAGAAGTCCATGTGAACATCGGCATACGCATAAGAGACATTCCAGGCGCACGCATTTTTAGTATAGTCACAACAAAATTAATTCCTCCGATTAATGTACCAAGTCCTGAGACCTGCAAACTCCATATCCAATAATCAACACCGACACCTGGATGAAATTGTAGTTCGGAAAGAGGTGCAACAGCAAGCCAACCTGTCGCTGCAAATTCTCCACCGAGAACAAAAAACATATTAATGAGGACAACTCCTGCAAAATACAACCAAAAACCAAGAGAATTTAAGAATGGAAACGCAAGATCACGAGCACCAATTTGCAGCGGCACAATCAAATTGATAAGACCAAAAAGAAATCCCATGGTAACAAAAAAAACCATTATATCCCCGTGTGCAGTAAATATCTGTTGTAAATGATCAGCGCTGAGATATCCATGGGATGCTCCTAAAAAGGCAAAAGTATTACCCGAACCAAGTACTTGTTGTGCCCAAATCATAAATGCATCAAGTCCTCCTCGCAGAAACATTAAGAATGCAACAACAATATACATGATGCCAATCTTCTTTGGATCAGTTGAGGTCAACCATTCATTCCAAAGCCATCTCCAGCGTTTGAAATAGGTTACAAGTACTATAAATGCTATCCCTAAAGCTATAAAAGCACAAGTTCCACCAATGGTAAACCATTCGTGTGGTAAATCATTCCATGTAAGTTTTCCAAAAATAAATTGCTCAACATTCATAATATAAGTATTAAAAAACCGTTCGGCATCTACATTTGCATATTCTGCATATTTTGTTGCGAGCCTGATGAATGATCTTTTCTAGGAACAATCGTTGGATGTGCCATATATTTCGTTACTATTGTAGTATAGAGATTATTCTCTGTCGATGAGTAGTATGTTACTGGAACATCCTCACTAGGTTTAGCTAATACATTAAATTCCTTAATATTCAAAATATTAGAGGGTTGTTTTACTCTTGCAACCCAGGTATTAAAATCCTTTAATGAAGTAGATTTTGCAATAAATGTCATGCCTGCAAATCCTGCACCACTTATTTCTGCACTCGAACCACGATATTCACCAGGCCCATCTGCCATAAGATGAGTTTGAGTTGCCATTCCTGACATTGCATATATTTGGCCACCGAGTTGAGGAATCCAAAATGAATTCATAGGAGCATCTGATGAAGTCACTTCAAATATAATCGGCGTTTTATCTGGAAATTCAACATAGTTTACCGTCGCGATTCTTTGCTCAGGATAAATAAAAAGCCATTTCCATTGCAAAGCAACAACCTGAATAGTTATTGGTCTTACCGTTGAAGGTAAGGCATTATGTGGATCTAGCTTATGTGCGGCAGCCCAATTTATAACACAAAGAATAACAATAATTAACGAGGGGAATCCCCACAAAAAAAGTTGCAATTTCGTACTATGATCCCAATCAGGTGCATAGGTTGCCTTTGAATTATTTGCATGATATTTCGTCGCAACATAAAAAGCCCAAATAAAGACAGGTATAACAACAAGTAGCATAAGAGAAATGGCTAGTAGCAACAAATCTTTTTCTTGAAATGCAATAATGCCTTTAGGATTTAATATTTGGATATTCTTTCCAACAAGTAAAATTTTACCTATCAAAAACGCATCAGTTACGACAAACAAAAAAATAATAATTTTAAACAGCAATCCTATCATAGATCTTCTTAGTTCAGTATATAATTCACAGTAGAGATATTGCAAATATCATTATTATATTCCGAAATAGAATTTTCTATATTAGATATGTATAATGTGTTAATGAATCATGATAAATCACAAAATGATTTCAGAACATATCTCCAAATAACTTCCAAAAAGATTAAAAATGAGCTTATCAAATTTTCAAAAGACTGGAATAATCATATCAAACCTGATTTTTCAGAGTTAGAAGAACTAAACCAACACTTTACAAACAGTTTTTTAGGAGGGAAAATGCTACGAGGGACACTCGTTACGCTTGGTTACAACTTGGTGAACGAAAAACAAACAAAAGCAATTATGAAGCCAGCAATTGCCTATGAGATAATACATACATCACTGATTATCCATGACGACATTATTGACCAAAGTCCAATGAGACGTGGAAAGCCATCCATACATACGCGAAACAAAAATGTTCATCATGGTATTTCTCAGGCAATTTGTCTAGGAGATCTCGGCATCACTTTTGCAAATAAACTCATTGCAGAAAGTGATTTTCCCATTGAAAATAGACACAAAGCACTCAGCTATTTTTTGCAAATGATTATCGATACCATCCTAGGCCAAATGCTAGACTTAGAATCATCATACTCTCAAAATCGTTCCGAAGAACAGGTAATATCCATACATCGAATGAAAACTGCGCAATATACCTTTGTCGGAACATTATCACTCGGTGCGCTTTTAGGAGGTGCATCAGATGAATTACTAAATGATATAAAACTATTTGGTGAAAATCTTGGTATTGCCTATCAAATCCAAGATGACATTTTGGGAGTTTTTGGCAATGAAACTGAAATTGGGAAATCAACCACGTCAGACATTGAAGAAAATAAAAGCACGTTACTGTTAACTTACGGTTTACAACACGCAACAAAAGAACAGAAAAAATATTTAGAAACATATTATGGCAAAAAAGGAATTACAAAAGTACAACAAGAAATTGTTAAAAAAATTTTTAGGGATACTGACTCATTAACTTATTCACAAAAAAAAGCCGCAGCATTTATTACAAAGGCAATAACAATTATTCCTCATCTCTCAAACGATAATAATAAAAAGGAACTCCTAACACAATTTGCAGAATCTCTTATTGGAAGAAAAAAATAAAATAGTATATACTTTTACTATGATACATCTGCTGCCCGCATTTTTAACTCCTGCACATATTTTTTTCTATGTTATCCTACTATTAATTAGCTACTATCTGTTTGTTAAAAAATCTTCAAAAACTACTGAAGAATCACCTAAACATGTCGTTATCATCGGAGGAGGATTTGCAGGTGTTGCTGCAACGCTTCGATTACGTAAAAAATTATATGGTACTCCAATAAAAATCACGTTAATTAACAAACACACCTATCATTTATTTACCCCGTCACTCTACGAAGTAGCAACATCTGAAGAGCCACGAAAAAATGTCGCTATTCCGCTATCCAAGATTTTTACGAATGGTGTAGAATTCATTCACGACATTGTAAAGAAAATAGATCCAACAACCAACACTCTAACCCTTGAGAGTAATGAAACACTGACCTATGACTATTTACTTATCGCAGCTGGTAGCCAACCAGCATTCATGGATATACCTGGACTTGAAAAATATGGTACTAGCTTCAAGACATTGCACGATGCTTTAAGCATTAAAAAGAAAATCAGAAATCTTTGCTGCAAAGATGGAAAATGCAACCGAAAAGTACAGGCAGTTATTGGCGGTGGGGGATTTGCAGGAACCGAACTTGCAGCAGAACTGCTTACTTATAAAGACCGTATTGCTGTACAGAATGGATTAGACATGAATTGTCTTGAACTAACAATCATTCAAGGAAGCGACAAATTACTAAAAGAACTTGATCCTCATGTTTCAAAAATAGGAGAAAAACGGCTTAGCCAACCTAATGTCCACTTTGCATTTGGAGGACATATTAAAGAAGTTACTAAGACACATGTTCTCACTGATAACGGAAAATCATTTCCCTATGAAATTCTTATCTGGACAGGTGGAGTGAAGCCAAATACTCTTGCAAAAATAAACAATCTCCCAATCACACATAGAGGTGGATTAATAGTCAATAATTATATGCAAGTTAAAGGATTTGATAATATTTTTGCAGCGGGAGATATCACAGCTTATATCGATCCAAAAACGCAAAATTCAGCACCCAACGTCGCTCAAATAGCAGAAGAACAAGGACAAATAGCAGGAGAAAATATTGCTGCTATGATAAAAAACGAATCAATAAAACCCTATCACTATCGACATTGGGGATATATTGTACCACTCAAAGGCTATTATGCTGTTGCAGAACTTGTATATAATATTCATCTGGTTGGTTTTTCTGGCTGGATAGTACAACAATTAGTACTCCTACGGTATCTTTTCAGTATTATGCCATGGATTCGTGCTATCGAGCGCTTTGATACGTTTGAGTTAGAAATGGAAAAATAACTATACTTGAAAAACATAAAGAGAATTATATACTATCCTCATAATAAAAGTCGAAGTGACAACAGGGAAGAAGTTATTGCAAAAATTATAAAAATACTTCAGTAAAATGACATTAAGTCAGAGACTCTTACCTAAATTAGAGGAAAAATTCGTGTTGTGTAAGCAATATAGATAAAAATGATACAAAAAAAGAGTATTAACGGAATATAACGAGCCTCTTGAAATTTCGACGATTGGTAAAATTTTTGATGATAATATCCATGCTACGCTAGGACAAGAAAATAATAATGCATTCTTTAGACAGCTCCAGTGAGCTAAAATAAAAGTGTCGTTTATTCATGTCCTATTATTCCTTACAATAGATAAACTATGACCATTGAGGAATTTGAACAATTTATCAGACACACCATTCAATATCTCCCGAAAAAATTATTAACTCAGTTGGATAATGTCAAAATCGTCATTGAGGAAAATCCACCACATAATCTACCACTTCAAGGACAGTATGATGATATTCCTAAAACAAAAAGATATAGCTATTTTGCTCTTCCTGATAAAATAACTATTTATAAACAACCGCTCTTACTAATTTCAAAAAATGAAGAAGAAACAAAAGAAAATATAAAAAACACAGTTTGACACGAGATAGGCAACCATTTTACGCTCAAAGACGAAGATTTTACTAAGAATAGACAGTAACTAACTATTACTTGCAAAAAACACTTTTATTTCCTCAACATCATGATGCATTTGTTTAACCAAATCATCAACTGATATAAATTTTTTATTATCACGAATTTTTTTATATAAACGGATCGTAATGGACTTACCATACAGATCCCCATCAAAATCAAAAATAAAATTTTCTAATTTAACATCAGTAGTGTGAAATGTTTTTGGCGCTCCGACAAAAGAAGCTGTATAATATATTTTTCCATTAATTGTCACACTTCCTGCATAAATTCCTTCAGAAACTTTATTATCCAAACGGATATTTGCCGTCGGAAAGCCAAGCGATTTGCCTCGATTTTCTCCATGAATAACAGTACCGCTGATTTTATATAATTCATTCATATTTAATCTGTATAGTATAACAAATCATATACGAATATCTTAAGGTAAAAAAATACTAATATTGGTTTCTTAGAACACACTTTTTTTGTAATTACACTTGTATTCTAGGATCATTCTTTTCAATTAGGGGTCATATGACTTGAGATCAAATAATTATATCTCAAAGCAGAACTTCGAAGAAATCTCCTTGATTATATATTTGTCTATCTCCTATTAAACAGTCAGTATGTGTCCATTCCTTTTAAGCCAAGTGCGATATTCGCGATATAATGGATACATTTTTCTTATTGTTTCCCAAAATGCACGAGAATGATTAAGTTCTGTCAGATGAGCCAGCTCATGAGTGATAACATAGTCAATCACTTCAATAGGAGCCATAACTAATTTCCAATTAAAATTCAATGTTCTATTGCTGCTACATGAACCCCAACGAGTTTCAGCAGTGGTAATTGCAACAGATCGAAACGACAATCCTGCAATTCTTGCATAATTATTGACTCTTTCAACAATAATTTTTCTCGCTTGTTGTTTATACCAGCTCGTCAAATAGGTTTTGATAAATTTATCATTAGTACTTGCGATATAGATTTTGTCAGTAACTTTGACTAATTCTTTTTGTCCAGGATGCAACTCTAATTTGTAAGTTTTCCCTAAATACAAATAATATCCTTGCTGTTGCGGTTTCACTTGTCGCAATAGCATCCGTTGCTGAGCTGTGGTAATCCATTCAAATTTTTCCTGTAAAATTTTTGTAACATGCCATTTTGGATAAAAATAGGGAATCGTTACTTTTATGCTCGCATCAGATAAAACCTGAATACCAACAGATTTTCGTTTTATCGATCGAACTATTGTGACGTTATCCATAAGAGAAATCCATTATAACATCGCAAAAAATAAACGCAAAATTCTAATAGATCAGGCTGATTTAGCCTTACAAAGTATGTTATAATGTTGCTCCATGAAACAACTTCTTGCGGCAGTTGGCATCATAATCATACTTATAAGTCTTATTGCCGTTTATTTCACCTGGACACATGTAGATTCAGAAGCAAAAAGGCTTAAGGGAGATATCCAATATCGTTCATATCTTGTTGATGATAACTTGAAAGAATCCGTTGAGCCAAATTTTATCAATAAATCAAATACTTATTTGCAAACAGTCGTTGAAAAATTCACAGACAAACAAAGATTAGCAGGTGTCTCAATCGTCAATAACACAGGAAAATATATCGTTTCATCAGCAACACTCCCAAATGGTGTGACACAATTACGTCAAACAAATCAAATAGTAACAGATGCTATGGACGGTGATCAGGATATTGGTAACTTTGTAACAATAAACAATAAAAAGTTATACATTTACGCATCTCCCCTGCATGATAAAAAAAGCGTCGTAGGCTCGCTTCTTGTCATTCAAAATGCTGGCTATATTGATTCACAGTTAAATGATATCTGGAAAAGTGATCTTGAGAAACTTTTTATCCAGGCATTATTACTTTCTCTAGCTATTTTGATTCTTCTAAGATGGATTATCATTGCACCCATTCGCAATCTCGTTGAGTCGCTTCAATTGACACGAAAAGGAAATAGAAATAAAAACATCAATAAAGTATTTAATAATCCTTTTCTAGGACCTCTTATAAAAGAAGTGGGGAATATTCAGCAAAATCTAATTGAAGCCCGGATCGCCGCAAGTGAAGAAGCACGTCTCCGACTAAAAAAATTTGATTCTCCTTGGACAACAGAGCGACTAAAAGCATTCGTTACTGATATCTTAAAAGATCGTAAAATTTTTATCGTTTCAAATAGAGAACCTTACATCCACACCAAAGAAGGCAATACGATTGATTATCATTTCCCCGCAAGTGGTATGGTAACTGCAATCGAGCCGATTATGCAAGCAACTGGAGGGATGTGGATTGCTCATGGAAGTGGAAATGCAGATAAACTCGTTGTTGATGAAAATGATACTATTGGCGTCCCACCACATGACCCACTTTACACATTAAAACGAGTCTGGCTTACTAATGATGAAATCAAAGGGTTCTATAACGGTTTTTCCAACGAAGGGATTTGGCCGCTATGTCATATTGCACATACAAGACCGATCTTTAAAAAAGATGACTGGAAAGAATATATCAAAGTGAATGAAAAATTTGCAAAGACAATTCTCAAAGAAATAAAAAATGAAACAAGCCCTATTATTCTCGTCCAGGACTTCCATTTCGCGCTTTTACCCCGTCTCATTAAAGACAAGTGCCCCGATGCAACAATTGGGATGTTCTGGCATATTCCATGGCCCAACGCCGAATCATTTAGTATCTGTCCATGGAAAAAAGAAATCCTTGATGGCATGCTAGGAGCGGATATAATTGGGTTTCATACACAAAACCATTGCAACAATTTTATTAACACCGTCAGCCGTGAACTGGAAGCGTTAATAGATCTTGACCAATTCACCATTACAAAAAATAATCATGGCACCACCGTAAAACCATTTCCTATTAGTATCGCTTTTTCCAAACGCTCATCAGAAAATAACAAAATTCAAGACGAGAGAAGTAAAGACGCATTAAAGCGTTTAGGTGTTAAATCAGAATATGTGGGTATTGGCGTTGATCGTTTGGACTACACTAAAGGGATTATGGAGCGCTTACAAGCCATAGAAATCTTCCTTACAAAATATCCTACTTATATCAACAAATTTACGTTTATCCAAATTTCTGCACCAAGCCGTACTGATATTCCAGAATATAAAACCTTTGCATCAAAAGTAGAGACAGAAATTAATAGGATCAATAATAAATTAAAAAATAATGATTGGAAACCGATTCTCTTTTTGCATAAACATCATAGCCATGTAGCAATTTATCCGCTCTATCGTGTAGCCAATGTTTGTCTGGTAACATCTCTTCATGACGGAATGAATCTAGTAGCAAAAGAATTTGTCGCAGCTCGCGATGACGAAAAAGGAGTACTGATTCTGAGTCAATTTGCCGGTGCATCACGAGAATTGCGTGATGCATTGATTGTAAATCCATACAATGGCGAACAAACAGCAGAGGCAATCCATACCGCACTTACAATGAGACGATCAGAACAGACAAGAAGAATGCGTCGTATGCGCAATATACTCAAAAGCTATAACATCTACCGTTGGTCCGCAGAGCTTCTTAAAACAATGGTTGAATTGGGATAAAACGTATTAAAGTAATAATTGAGGAATTTATGAATTACGTCAAATGAATTAAACTATTTTCTATACAATAACAAACTTATCGTTTCAACTTGACATAAACCTGACATTATCCTATAATAGATGGCTCCTAGAAAAAATTTCTTAGGTGGGGTTTAAGACATTTTTTATGGATAAAACTATGGCAGGACAATATTTTTTAAACAATTTATCTATTTTTACCAAACTTCCTTATCGAAAAATTTATAAAAGATTAACTTCTTTCATTAAAGAAAGACCGTTCGGTAGTTTCTTTATTGTACTCGGATTACTTTCGCTCACTATTATAGTTGGACATGCTCTCACTCAACCTAAACAACAACTAACACCACCTCCAGCTACAAAATCGGTAGAGCTCTATAGCATCGGCAAGGCACCCAAAGTAACCTTTCAAGCAAAAATTGAAAAAGCAGGAGTTATCAAAATTGTTGCACAAACTTCAGGAATTGTGCAGGATGTCAATGTCACTGATGGAGACAAAGTCATCAAGGGAAAACAGCTCATCACCCTTTCATCAAATTATCAAGGAGGTAATGTAACTGAAGTCCAGGCACAAATCGCCAAAGCGCAATACAAAAGTGTCCAAGATAACTTTTCTCAACAACAAGACACAATAAATAAACAAAAAAATATCGCTAACCTTACTCTTAATAACTTCAATGATCAGCAAACAATCGCAACCCAATCGGCAAACCAAACAATAAACCTCATTAATACTAATCAATCTCTCCTTGACACGCTTAACCAACAATTAACAACTGCTCAAAATACTGGAGCGTCAGCATCAAGTACCATTCCGCAACAAACACAAATCAACCAATTGCAAAGTGCACAGAATCAACTTAAACAACAACTCAGTAATCTACAAGTACAGACAGATAGTAGTAAAGCACCTGGACAAATTGCACAAACACAACACGACCTAACAATTGAACAACTCACTATCCAAGAAAAATCGCTTGAACTAAACAAAGAAGTAACCGGATTACAAACACAACTCGCTGAAGTCAATGCAGATTCGATGTTACCTTCTAGTCCTGTCGATGGGATAATAGAACGAATTTTTGTCCATGTAGGACAATCTGTTACACCTGGCACACAGCTTGCGACAATTACAGCAACATCGGATAATTTACAAACAATCGCAATCGTTGATGTTCCACAACAGATTGCGCAAAATGTATCAAGACTTGAAACAAGTGATATCTATCTTAATGGAAAAGCTTACCAAATCAAGCCATTCTACGTTTCTTCCGATGCCACTAACGGTATGCTATATTCAATTTTTTATACCATCCCGACGGATGACACAAATTTAGTAACCGATGGACAATATGTAAACGCCGATATTCCCGTCGGTTCACCTAGTACTGGTTCGACAGTTCCATTTGTTCCGATCGATGCTATCTATCAAACACAGGACGAAAATTATCTACTCGTTGATGAAAAGAATAAAGCTATAACGCGAAAAGTAACACTAGGAAATATTTTTGGCAATTTTATAGAAATTACCAATGGCTTGAAATCAGGTGATCAGATTATTTTGAACAGAAACGTCGTTTCAGGAGATAAAGTTACGATAAATTAAACTATTTTATGTATGACGATTACATCATATCTCAATCAACTCAAATTCGATCCAAAACTTAATAAATCACTGATTGCAGCGTATTTACGAGATCCACGGCTTGTTCTGCTTCTCGTACTTATCGCAACAATCTTCGGTATTATGAGTTTTATCAGTCTGCCTCGTGTTCTTAATCCCAATATCAATATCGCCATTGTCACTATTTCAACCTCATTGCCAGGAGCAGGACCCAGCGATGTAGAATCGTTAGTGACAACCCCAATTGAACAATCCGTGAGTAATGTTGCGAATATCGATACGATGACATCAACATCACAGAATTCCTCATCAGTAGTAACAATTCAATTTCTTTCGGGGGTTAATGTAGACAAAGCAACAACAGACGTCCAGACAGCCGTTCAAAGTGTGAGTAATTTGCCAAAAAATGCAACAGTTCCCCATGTACAAAAACTCGATTTCCAAAATACACCTGTATGGATATTTACTATCACCGGCAATGATTCTGCCTCACTAATACGGTTTAGTAGAGGATTACGAGACACTCTTAAGGATATATCATCTATCAATACAGTTGCCGCTGATGGATTAGACAACCAGGAAATTCAAGTAACCGTCAAGCCTGATGCAATAGCGACTTACGGTATCAATCCGCAAACACTTTCACAAACCGTTACTACTGCAATTAATTCACAGCCAGCAGGAAATATTGACACAGCTAAGTCATCATTTTCGTTAACAGTCGATCCAACAATTACTACAGTGGATGATTTACGCAATCTCAGAATAAGCCTTCCAAACGGTACCAGCACACTTCTGTCAAACATAGCAACTATTGCCGTACGACAGCAACCTGGTATCCCTGATTCATATATTGCAAATTCAAAACACTCTGCAATACAGGCAGTAACCTTTAGTGTTTTCAAAAAAAGTACATCTAATATCACAACCGCTGATCAAGATGCACATGATGCAGTTGCAAAATATATGAGAAAATATGTCGGAGAATATAATATATCATCCGTGCGTGACTCAGGCAGTATGGTTACAAGACAATTTAATGAATTGGTCCGTGATCTTATTTTAACATTTTGTCTCGTCTTTCTCGTAATCCTCATTTTCCTTGGAACACGACAAGCAATTGTTGCAGCATCAGCTATCCCGATGACATTCTTAATCACATTTATTGTGATGCATGGAACAGGAATCGATTTAAGCTTTATCGCGTTTTTTTCTTTATTACTATCACTTGGATTATTAGTTGATGACACTATTGTGGTGATCTCAGCTTTATCAGCATATTATCGGTCAGGTAAATTTACCCCCATGGAGGCAGGTCTTCTTGTCTGGCGAGATTTTAAAACTGCTATTGCTACAACAACTCTGACCACAGTGTGGGCATTTGTCCCACTTCTGTTATCAACAGGAATCATCGGTGAGTTTATCAAGCCCATCCCAATTGTTGTTTCGGCTTCTTTATTGGTCTCCTTTGGAGTAGCGATGTTTATTACCTTACCGATCGTTATTATCATTTTGCGACCGAACATTCCTTATCGTGTAGTTTTTCTCATCAGATCTCTGATTCTTCTTATCATCATCGTAATCTTTTTTACTATTGCACCAAAAGGCATATACTTAATCCCAGCAATTCTCTTATTTATAATCAATATCTTTATTTATTTTCAGGTGCGCAATATATTATTTATCCGCTTAAAAGAACGCTTCGTGAAACAGTTTAAAAGAAAAAAATCTAGCCAATATAAAAGTCAACTCAATATCCAGCAGTATTTCAATCAGGGCATTATTAGTTTTGATTTTATTAGTAAAAAATATCGTTATGTCATCAGTGCTATTTTATCGAGTAAAACAAATCGGAGAAAAACACTTGCCATGGTGGCTATGTTTTCTTTGTTCTCTTATATGTTATTACCCCTCGGATTTGTAAAAAACGAGTTTTTTCCACCAAGCTCCCAGGAATCATTACAGCTTGCACTTGAATTGCCAGCGGGAACTACAATTAGTCAGACTCAAACTGAAGCTATCAAAATTCTCAATGACGTCAGGACACTTCCTGAAGTAGAACTAGCGCAACTCAGTATGGGATCAGGTGCAGAAACAGGATTTGGACCAAGTGGATCGGGCAGTAACATTGCAACAATTACTTTAGTACTTCCAGAACCGAGCAAACAAAAGATGACTTCAATGGATGTCGCACAACTAATCCGTAACCGATATGCAAATTATCAACCAGGAAAATTTTCAGTTGTTGAAGCAAGCGGCGGACCACCAGCAGGGGCTGATGTCCAAATCAAATTATTTGGAAATGATTTAACGCTGCTGGATAATTATGCGAATAAAATTGAGGTATATTTACAGAAACAGCCAGGTGTCACAAATATTGATAAATCAATCAAAACAGGAACAAGTAAAATCGTCTTTGTCCCTGATTATCAAAAGATGATAGATGCCGGCGTGACACAAGATCAAGTGGGGCAGTGGATGCGGACATATGCCAGTGGTACAACACTTGATAGTAAAGTAAAACTTGAACAAGGCAATACACAAAATCAGGATATTATCTTTCGAACAGATATCAATCCACAAACAATTCAGGGACTTGGCTCAATTATGATTCCAACACAAAACGGATCGGTCCCACTTCTTTCATTAGGCACAATAACGATCAGGCCAAATCCTACTTTAATAACTCGAGAAAATCAAAAAAGGACA
>Ga0210404_10000553_pt1 | contig 18900 bp, 14 predicted proteins | sample IncBWH28MmetaG_FD_155455 | JGI IMG/M metagenome (GOLD analysis project Ga0210404, IMG submission 155455) | Forest soil microbial communities from Barre Woods Harvard Forest LTER site, Petersham, Massachusetts, United States - Inc-BW-H-28-M | ecosystem: Environmental > Terrestrial > Soil >... | reverse complement strand
GGATCCTCGATCGTCGAGAAACCCATCGACGATGAGATCTCGCTGCAGGATCTGATTGCGACTTACCATGCGCTCGTGCATTCGGGCGCGCCCATCGCCGAAATCAATGCCATCCGCAAACATCTTTCCGCGGTAAAAGGCGGACGGCTGGCGCTGGCGGCGTTTCCGGCGCAGCAGGTCTCGCTGCTGGTCTCCGACGTTCCCGACAATATGCCCGATGCTCTTGCGTCCGGTCCGACGATGCCGGATTCCACCAGCGAAGAGGATTGTTATCGCATCGCGGAGAAGCACGGCTTGCTGCCGCAGTTCCCGCACTCCACGCGCGAGCTTTTTGAACGCCGGGCGCTGGAAGAGACGCCGAAGTCCGACGATCAGGCGTTCTACCGTTCGCGGTGGTGGACGATTCTCTCGAACCAGACTGCGGTGGAGCAGGCAAGTCTGGCGGCCGAGCGCGCCGGGTTTGCGGTGCACGTGGACAACTCTTGTGATGATTGGGACTACGAGCACGCGGCTGAATATTTACTGAAACGCCTGCGTGAGTTGAGAAAAGAATCCCCGCGCGTGTGCCTAATTTCTGGCGGGGAAGTGACGGTGAAAGTCACAAACGGTGGCATCGGCGGGCGCAATCAGCAGTTTGCGCTGGCCTGTGCCGCGAAGATCGCGGGAGAGAATATCACCGTGCTCAGCGCCGGAACCGACGGAGTAGACGGGAACAGCCTAGCAGCAGGCGCAGTAGCGGATGGAAGCACGCTCGATCGCGCTCAGTCGAGCGGGCTGAACGCCCGCGCGGCACTGGAGAAGTTCGGAGCATACCCTTTCTTCAGCGCGCTGGGCGACGCGATCGAGACCGGACCCACGGGGAACAACCTGCGCGACTTGCGGATTCTACTGGCGTACTAAGGTCGGCCTGACAAACTTTCTCGATAGCCTTCACTGCGGCAGTCCGATCCGGCGCAGCAGGTCGGCGAAGCGCGGGTCGCTTCGCAGCGGGTCGAGTCGGGGATCCACCCCGACGAAGGTCATTCAATCCGAACGGGAGAGATAGGCCTTCTCAAGCCAAGCGAAGGCCTGCTCGTTATCGCCCAAGGTGGCATACACGCAGGCGACGGTGAACCCGCAAATGTAACGCTGCTGTGCCTGCGCCTCGATCCCCTTCAGCATCGCCCGAGTCTTGTCCCTTTTGCCTGACATGGCATACACAGACGCGATTTGCGCCAGAGTCACCGGATTCCGGGCTGTTCTCGCCGCGCGGTCTGCCGCGGCAATTGCGTCCCGCGGCCGCCCCAACTCTGCATAGGAGAGCGCAAGAACGGTGTCGCTGCCCGCCTGCTTTGCAACCTCGATCGCTTCTTCAAAGCGTCGGGCATTGAACAACAAATACTGCAGGCTAAGGTGAGATACAGGCACGAGCGGGTCTATTGCCTGGGCTTGGCGCAATTCCTCGACCGCCTCGTCGGTGCGGCGGAGTGTGAGAAAGTAATTGGCGTAACCGGTATGCGCCTGTGGCAAATTGGGGTTCAGTTCGAGCGAGCGGTGGAATTCAGCGGCGGCCCCTGGCCAGTCCCAGTCAAACATGAGTTTGACGTAGCCGAGTGAGGCATGGGCCTCCGCCAGCGTATCGTCGAGTTCGATGGCCCTCGCGGCTGCGGCCTTGGCCTTGGGCATCACCTCAAGTGGAGCCCGGAGAAGGGAGCTCTGATCGTAGTAGGCGTCAGCAAGGCTGGCGTAGGCCAGAGCCTCGCTAGGGTCGAGGGCGACGGCCTGATGGAAATACGCAATTGCTTTTTCGATCGATTCTGGTGTCTGCTTGCGTAGTTCGTACAGCCCACGCACGTAGGCTTCGTGAGCTTTGGGATCCACCGGGCGCGCATTGGTCAGATGACTTTGTTCCCGCGGGGTTAACTTGATTCTCACTTCCTTGGCGATCGCCGTTACCACTTCATTCTGTAAAGTCAAAACACTGGTCAGATCGCGATCATAGCTCTTGGCCCAGAGATGGCGGTCGGTGGACGCTTCGATCAACTGCGCGGTGATTCGCACCTGATTGCCTGAACGTTCCACAGAGCCCTCGACGACGGCGTCCACGTGCAGCTCGCCTGCTATTTCCGGCAGCGTCTTGTTCGTCCCCTTGTAATGCATCGCAGATGTTCGCGAAATCACTCGCAGGGCGCTGATTTGCCCCAGATCCGCGGTGAGCTGTTCTGTCATTCCATCCGCAAAGTATTGCTGCTCAGGATCAGCAGACAAGTTCTGCAATGGGAGCACCGCTAGCGACCTTATCGGCGCGGTAACGGCTTGACGAAGCAGTCGCTCGCGCAGCCCATTCACATTCAGCCCGATGAGCAAAACCACGAGAGCAACAATCACGCTGGCGCTTGCTGCAAGGCCCCACCGTTTCTGCCAGGGGCGGCGAAGAATTGGTGGAGGTGCCGCTTGGGATTCGGTCTCGCGCTTCAGCCGCTGCAGGTCGGCGCGAAGGTCGGAAGCGTTCTGATAACGCAGATTGCGGTCTTTCTCCAGAGCCTTGTTGATGATTCTTTCCAGTTCGGCTGGCACTTCGGGATTCAGTCGCCCCGCCGACGTGGGAGTCCCGTCCAGAATCGCTTTAACGATCACTCCCGAGCTTTCACCACGAAACGGCAACGCCCCTGTTGCCATTTCGTAGAGCACTGCGCCGAAGGAGAACACGTCCGTGCGTGCGTCCAGTTCTTTGGCGCGGACTTGCTCCGGGGACATATACGCCAACGTGCCCAACGCAGTGCCTGGACTGGTCAAGTGTTGTTCGTCCATCAAGCCGGTTTGTGTTCCCGCCTCTGCGATTTGGCTGGCAGAGCTCGCTGGAGTCACGACTTTCGCCAAGCCGAAGTCCAGAACCTTGGCATGACCGCCTTTGGTTGCGAAAAGGTTCGCCGGCTTGATGTCGCGGTGGACGATACCCTTCGTGTGTGCCACATCCAGAGCATCGGCAATCTCAATAGCGAGCGCCAGGATCAACTCAGTTTCCAGGGGACGTCCTGCGATCCGGTGCTTCAGGGTGAGTCCGTCCAGAAACTCCATTGCGATGAACGCTTGCCCGTGCTGGTCGTCAATTTCGTAGATGGTGCAGATGTTGGGATGATTCAGGGCAGAGGCGGCTTTGGCTTCGCGCTGAAAACGGGCTAGCGCCTGCGGGTCTTTGGCCACGTCGTCGGGCAGGAACTTGAGAGCTACGAGCCGGCCGAGCTTCACGTCCTCTGCCTTGTAGACGACACCCATCCCGCCGCCGCCGAGTTTCTCGAGGACGCGGTAGTGCGAGATGGTTTGGCCGATCAACGAATATGGCTCGCTCCGTGCGCGACCATATTAGGGGGCAAAGCTGCGGCGCGTCAACGCATTATGCGGCTTCGCCCTTCACCTGCACGCCTGCCCACTTCTCCAGCAGAGTCAGGGTCGCGGCGTAGTCAAGATCCCGGTGGCCCTCTTCAGTGGCTAGCTCGTAGATCTCTTCCACGGTTTCGAGAGCGGGCAGTTTCACGCGAGCTTCTTTCGCGGCTTCGAGCGTGAGCAGGATGTCCTTGTGCATGAGGCGCAGGGGAAAATTGGGCGTGAAGTCGCGCTGCAGGACGAAGGGCGCTTTGTATTCCACGACGCCGGAGCGCACCATGGTGGCCTCGATCAGCGAGACCAGTTGCCGCGGATCTACACCCAGTTTGGTGGCGAGGGTGAGCGCCTCGGCAAAGCCCTCGAAAATGAGGGCGATCTGCAGGTTCATCGCCAACTTCGTGGCCTGTCCCTTGCCCGTCTCGCCCATGCGGAAAATCTTCTTGCCCATGGCCGCGAACAGAGACTTGAGTCGCTCGATGATCGCCTCGTCTCCTCCGACCATGAAAATCAGTGTTCCATTGCCGGCGCCGATCTTCGATCCGGTCATGGGAGCGTCGACGTAGGCCACTCCCTTTGTGCCAACTCGCTGGGCAAACTTCAAAGTGGCGGAGGGGGAGATAGTGCTGGAATCCGCGATGATCATGCCATCGGCGAGCGACTGCTCCACGCCCTCGGGACCGAACAAGATCTTCTCGACCGCGGCAGTGTCGGAAACGCACAACCAGACCACTTCGGCGCCCTGTGCCGCAGCGGCCGGAGTTGGAGCGATGCCTGCGCCTTCCACCATTTTGCCCGGCGTGCGATTCCAAACTGTGACTTCATGGCCCGCCTTGGCCAGATTCGTGGCCATGGCGTGCCCCATAATTCCCAGACCCAAGAAAGCGACGCGCATTTCTGAGCTTCTCCTCGTGCGGAAAGGACTTTCCGGATTAGATATGAGCGACAGGATCGAGGTCAAGCAAGTAGCGCTGTCATCACTTAAGTCAATCAACGGCGAAGGACAGCTAAGGGCTGATATGCAAAAACCTTCACATCGACACATGCTATGACGACGAAGGAAAGAGGGAAATCCCGCGCTCGCGCTGGATTACAAATACCTCGGGGCAGTAGCTCGGGGCAGTAGGATGTCTGCTCGATCTGGCTTTTTCTTTGGCCGTCCTAATCTTGTCTCTGCGTGGTCGAGCCCAGAATCGAAAGCGTTATGTGAGAACCGCTGGAATTATGCCCCCTCTGGACGATCCTGAACTAAAATAGTGTCAATGGCTTGCAACATTCATCCAATAGTTAGGCCATTTTAGGATGATCAAGGCAACCCTTCGGAATCGGGCGCTGCGGAAGCGCGCGTCGCAGTTCGGGCAACTGGTTCGCCATTCCGCTGTAACTCCGCTTTGCGGAGAGACGCACAAACCGCGCCTTGCCTCCAATGGCGAGCTGGGGGTTACGTTCATCGGCCATTCCAGCTTCTTCGTGCAGATGGGCGGGCAAAGCCTGATCATCGATCCTAACTTCGCGCGCTGGCTTTTTGTGCTGAAGCGCCTGCGGCGTCCCGGGCTCAAGGTGCGCGATTTGCCGGCCATCGATCTGGTGCTGGTGACGCACGCGCACTTTGATCATCTGCACCGTCCATCTTTGCGCGCGATCGTGCAAAACAATCTGCGCACCCGCGGCACGGCCCCGGCCATCATCCTTCCAAGCCACGTGACGGACCTGGTCTCCGATCTGGGCTTCTCCGAGATCATCGAGCTTGACTGGTGGAACAGTTCGCGCCACAGCAGCTTGTCGGTGACACACGTGCCTTCGCGGCATTGGGGTGCGCGGATTCTTAGAGATTCGCACCGCGGCTACGGTGGCTACGTGCTGCGAGCAGGGAAGCACTCTGTCTATCATGCCGGTGACACCGCTTACTTTACCGGTTTCCGGGAGATCGGCCGCCGCCTGTCCCCGGAACTGGCGTTGCTTCCCATCGGCGCCTATAACCCGCCAACCTTCCGCAACGTGCATACCAGTCCCGCCGACGCCACCCGCGCCTTTCTCGACCTGAACGCGCGCTGGATGGTGCCCATGCACTATGGAACCTTCCGCCTGTCGCACGAGCCGGTGGATGAGCCGCTGCAGCTGCTGCAGCAGGAAGCGCGCGCGGCTGGGATCGAAGACCGCGTAGTCGTGATGGAGGAAGGCGTCACCAGATTCTTCTGACTCCTGCCCCGGAACGCAGATTGTCGTTTGCCGCGAGACCCCGCTGTAACACTCCTTTGACACACGATCTCTGCAATTTGGTGTAAGCTCGGTTGCCCGATTTTTCCGCCGGAGGAGGCGAATATGACTGTGAAAGCTATACCTGAGGGTTACCACACGATTACCCCACACATGACCGTCCGCGACGCCGCGCGCGCCATCGAGTTCTACAAGCAGGCGTTTGGCGCCGTAGAAAAAGGCGCGATGAAAGGACCGGACGGCAAGATCATGCATGCCGAGCTGCGCATCGGTGACTCCGTCGTCATGCTCGCGGACGAATTTCCGGAATATGGATCATTGTCGCCACAGTCCACCGGCGGCGCCGGCATCGGACTACACATCTATCTTGAGGATGTGGATTCAGCGTTTGATCGCGCGGTGAAGGCCGGGGCAGTCGTAGAGATGCCGGTCGCTGATATGTTCTGGGGCGACCGCTACGGCAAGCTGGCCGATCCCTTTGGCCACAAGTGGTCCATCGGAACTCACAAGCGCGATGTGACGATGGAAGAGATGGAAGAGGCAATGAACCAGATGCCGAAGAGCGCGTGAAGAGTTTGCACCGGAAGTGATTTCTGTGTCGTTTATTGCGGGCGCGGCCGGTGCCGCGCCCCTTTTATTCTTCTGTAGTAGTACCTCCGTAATGCCCTGAATCCCGCTATTACACAAGTATTACAGTGGTTTGCCCCGGTCCCTTGATACGTTAGATAGAGCGATAGCGAATTCAAGACCAGCGAACGGGGAACTGCTTTGGACATACAACTGGAAAGCCTGGAAAAACGACAAGCTGCAAACGGTGAAATTAACTGGGTGACCGCGGCCTTCATGGCGGCGTTTCACGTCGGAGCCGTGGCGGCGCTTTTCTTCTTCACATGGAAGGCGTTGTTCGTCGCCATGTTCTTGTGGTGGGTTTCGGGCAGCCTGGGCATCGGCATGAGTTATCACCGCCTGCTCACGCACCGCGGCTACAAGACTCCGAAGTGGGTGGAGTATTTCCTGACCGTCTGCGCCACACTCGCTCTCGAGGGTGGACCGATTTTCTGGGTGGCCACGCACCGCATTCATCACCAATATTCGGATCAGGATGGCGACCCGCATTCGCCCATCGAGGGCAAATGGTGGGCGCACATGGGCTGGATTCTTATGGGTAAGTCGATGCACCATGACACGACGACGCTGGCCCGCTACGTTCCCGACCTCGCCAAGGATAAATTCCACGTCTGGATCACGAAATATCACTACGTTCCCATGATTGTGCTGGGCGTAATTCTGCTCGCCATTGGCGGACTTCCATTTCTGATGTGGGGCATTTTCATGCGCACGGTGGTTGGCCTGCATGCTACCTGGCTGGTCAATTCGGCCACACATTCCTGGGGTACGCGGCGCTTCGCCACGCGTGATCTTTCCACCAATAGCTGGTGGGTGGCTTTGCTGACTTTCGGAGAAGGATGGCACAACAATCACCACGCCCATCCCACCGCGGCGCAGCATGGCTTCACTTGGTATGAAGTCGACGTGAACTGGTACGGCATTTGGGCACTGAAGCAGCTGGGCCTGGCCTGGGACATTAAGCGCGTAAGGCTGGCTGACCTGGAAAACGGGTTGGTCGCTGCCCCGAATGGACGACTGGTTACGGGTGGTCTGGCCGAGGGCGCGGCGGCGGGCGACTAACGTTTCGGACAGTCTTTGGAAATTCAGCCCCCGATCATCACGGTCGGGGTTTTTGCTGTCTGCAATAACCCTCAAACACAGAGGTCACAGAGGAACGCAGGGTAAATATTGTCTTGTGTGAGAGATTTACCCTCTGTTCCTCTGTGTCCCCTGTGGTGAAGATTTTGTTCCTGGCCCATCGAAGGCTCCGAACGCGCTAGAATCACCCTGACGCCATGCGCATCACGAGCCGCCGCGGAACCATCGTTTTCTTCGTACTCCTGGGCATCACCCTGGTGGCGCTGGCCGTTGCCCTCAATGTTGGATGGATCATTCTCAACTGGCGCCAGGGAGTGTTGCTGTTTTTTGGCATCATTTTTTTCGCCCTGATCATCGCGGGGATGATTGTGAACACCAGCTTTCTGGTGCGTGAGCTTCGCCGCAGTGAGCAGCACGACAGTTTCATTAACGCGGTTACCCACGAACTGAAAACGCCGGTCGCCTCCATCCGGCTGCATCTCGAGACATTACAGCGGCGTGACCTTCCGGAAACGCAGAAGCAGGAGTTTTACCGCGTGATGCTCAGCGACACCGACCGCCTGACGGAGACGGTGGAACAGGTGCTGCGCGCCGGCCGCGCCGGGGACAAGAAAGCCGGGCGGGAGAAGTCCGCAGTCGACTTCCGCCAACTGGTGCGCGAATGCATGGATATCGCCAGAACCCGCCATCATCTGCCCCTGGAAGCTCTCCGTTACGAGGAGGCGCCGAGCAATGGCGCGGGGGTCCGCGTGCTGGGCAGCGATGAGGACCTCCGCACCGCCGTCTTCAACGTCCTCGACAACGCCATAAAATATTCCGGCGACCAGGTGGATGTGCGCGTGCGGTTGAATATGCCGGACGAAAAGCGCATCGTACTCAGCGTGCAGGACCGCGGGGTCGGCATTCCTCCCGACGATGTGAAAAGCATCTTCAAGCGCTTCTATCGCGTCAACCACCGCTCGCTGGCACACGTGAAAGGCACCGGACTGGGCCTGTTCATCGTGAAGTCGATTGCGCAAAAGCACGGCGGCAAGGTTTTTGCCGAGAGCGCGGGCGAAGGCCAGGGCACCACGATTACGATGGAACTGCCAAGGGCGACAGTATGAGCCGGGTTCTTGTAGTCGAGGATGAAGCCCACCTGGCGCAGGGATTGCGCTTCAATCTTGAGGCTGAAGGTTACTCCGCCGAAGTCGTGGGCGATGGAGAAGCGGCCACTGATCGCCTGCTCGACAAGAAAGAGGCCTTCGATGCCATCGTGCTCGACATCATGTTACCGGGCAAGGACGGCTTCAGCGTGGTCTCAGAACTGCGCGCGGCGCAGAATTATGTCCCGGTGCTCATGCTGACCGCCCGCAGCCGCCCCGAAGATGTGCTGAAGGGCTTCGCCGCGGGTGCGGACGATTATCTGCCCAAGCCGTTCGATCTTTCGATTCTGCTGGCCCGCTTGCAGGGGCTGCTGCGGCGCAGCCAGTGGATGCACGCCGGCCAGCCGGCGGGGAATACGGGCGCCGCTCCGAACTCCTCTCGGCCCGCCTCCGACTCAGGCGGCATCAGCGACTTCGGAACGTTTTCCTTCTGTGGCAGGACCATCGATTTCGGCGCCCTCGAACTGCGCGCCGCCGGCAACGTCATCCACCTTACGCTGATGGAATCGGAACTGTTGCGTCACCTGGTTCGCAACGACGGGCGAGTCGTCTCCCGCAAGCAGATTCTCGAAGAAGTCTGGGGCCTGCACGAAGACACGGACACGCGGGCTATCGACAACTTTGTGGTGCGGTTGCGGCGTTACATCGAAGACGATCCCGCACAGCCGCGCCACCTGCTCACCGTGCGTGGCGTGGGCTACCGGTTTGTGGCGAATCCGGAAAAGAAGTGAGTGCTGCCTGATGTACGCCAGCCCTGAAATACAAAAAACCCTTCCGCCCGGAGATTCCCGGCGGAAGGGCGCCTGTGTCGCGGTCATCGAACGATTTACTGCTTGTCGTAGACGGCAGTGCCCGTGACCTTTTTGCCCGCCGTATCGGTTCCGCTCACCGTGACCGTGCGGGTCTTGCCATCCACGGAGATCACGACCTTACCGCTTATCGTAACTTTGCCGCCTTTCTTGGCGGCAAACTCCAGGGTATGATCGTCGATCGTTTTGTACGACCGCATGTCTGAGGTCGGATCGTCCGTAACCGGATAGTCTTTGCCGTCGAACTTGCCCGTCCACTCGCTATGAGTGGGCTTTCCATCACCGTCGACGCCGTCCAGCGTGACTTTTATGTTGTCCCCTACCGCCGCAACCACTACCGTGACATTCTTCGGGAGTCCGGGACTCGACTTCGACTTGGCTTCGTTGAGCTTCCAAGTGCCAAGGTTTGGGTTTGCGGCAAAACACATCGTCGCACCTACAAACAGCATTACGAACGTCAATACGACTCTTTTTGCTTTCATGTTGCCTCCAGGGTGAGGAACGGATGGCTCGCTTGCGAGCAATGCATTCTAGGTTCAGCGCGCCTGTTTGCGCAACACTCAAGTGTGACCCCGAGTCTTTAGAGTGAAGGCGGCTACGCCCGGCAGAGTTCAGCAACCAGCGTTTCCCTGTGCTCCAGCGCCAGGCCATCCATACGGTTAAGAATCATCCGGTAGGCTGTGAGCGAGATTGCCGCCAGTGCCAGCAGGATCAGTGTCGCAATCCAGAAGTTCCCGTAGCGCCGCGCCGTCCAGAACGCCAGGACTCCCACGCCCACGACGAAAATCTGCACTCCCAGGCTGATCAGAACGCTCATCTGCGAGGGGCTCTGACGCCGGAACGAGGAATAGTCCAGCTTCTTCGGCGAGTAGAGCGAGAGCAGATTACCCACGGAAAAATTCACCGGAGCGGCAAATACCAAACCAGCCAGCCCGGCGATGGTGACGTCGAGTGCGGGGCGGCCGTAGAGAAGGCTGACCGCAACCCACGCCACAACTGTTTCGATGGCCAGAATGCTGGCATGAGTGAGATTCTTGGCCAGCACAATTTCCCGGAAGCTCACCGGGGACGCGAAAAAAAGCTGGATGCCGCCGGCGTCGCCGCCAAAGTTGTTGCAGACCAGGTTGGTCAGCATCAGGAGGGTGTATCCCGCGGCCGCGGGAAATGCCATGTCGGGCGTGCGTGCAAAAGCGGCCCCGGATTGGCGGGCGGCGTTCATGGCCCCAAACCGGAAAATCACCAGCACGAAAATCGGCATGATCAGGGTGAGCAGCATGGGGCCGCTGCGCAGAAGGTAACGAATTTCTTTTTCGAAGACCGCCGCCACTGGGGCCCCGAAACCCGGCAGATTCCAGCCCAAGCGCAGCGACCGATCTTTCGGCAGAACGGACGCCGCTGCCACTTCACTCAGATTCTCACCGCGATACTGCGCCAACAGCCGCACGTGCAGACAGTAGCCAATCACCAGCAGAAAAGCGCCGAGCAACACCAGGGAGCTGAAGGCCACCGCAAATCGCGAATACACCGCCTGGGCAATGGCATCGGCGGCAAGGCCGGGCGGAAAGATGCCCTGCACCGGAGCAAGAATTTCGATATATCGTTGCGCGCCCGGCCGCGCCCGCTTCTCGAAATGTCCCACAAGCGGCCCGATCATCTGAAAGCTCAGCATCAGCAAGACAAACAAGATGCCCATGAGCTCCCGGGTGCGGCGCTGCGCCAGCCAGCGTTCCACCCAGGCGAATATCATTTGCATAAATAGAAGATTGAAGGCGACGAACGTCAGCAACACCAGCAGCGCCCAAGGCAGCAACGCAGGTTTTGTAAACCCTACGCCCAGCAGAATTCCGCACGACCACAGACCGCCGAGAGCAGTTGCCGGGTCGAACGAGCCATACGTTAAGCGCACCAGAAAATACGAACGGTAGCTGAGGGGAAAGCGAAGCAAGTCGGAGGAGTCCGGGTTATTCGCAAAGGCGGTCGCCATGAGGGGAAAGACTTGCCAGAAGATAAACACGAACCACAAGAGCAGCGCGAGCAACTCTGGCTTGCCTTCCGAAATCATCAAGGATGACGCAATGCCCATGCCGAAAGCGCCGCCGAGTCCGCCGATCGCGAATGCGATCGCCACAACGATGTGCGAGACCAACTCCAGCTTGCCCCGCGTGGTGCGCAGCGCATTCACGAACATGCGCCACCGCACCCCGGCAATGGCGGCCAGTTGCCCGCGTGGGCGTAACGTAAGATTCGGGTCACTCATAGGCGTTGTCGAGGTGTCGCCTGAACTATCTCACAGATGGCCGTGCACCGATGGTTAACTGTGAGCGTTTCTTGTCTGCTTCTCTATGAATGCCGTATAAAAAAGTGAACACGCTTCGTGACTTTCGTAATCCTCGCTGCAGATCGCACCCGGGCTACACTTGGAAATCTAACAACCAGACTTGTCTGGACAAATTCATGGGCCCTCGCTTTGTTCTCATTCTCCTGTTGTCGCTGACGGTGGCGCCCGCGCCTGCCCAGGATTCGGACACTCCCCAGCAAGCGCGCAGAGTCGTGCTCAGGGTCAATCCGGTTTATCCTGATCTGGCCAAACGGCTGCATCTTTCCGGCGTCGTGAAGCTCCGCGCCACAATCGCCCCCAGTGGTTCCGTCAAATTGGTCGAGCCGGTGGGCGGAAACCCAGTGTTGCTCAAGGCGGCGCAAGACGCTGTGAGCAATTGGAAGTTCGCCCCTGCTCCCGATGAAACGCGGGAGGTGGTCGAGCTCCGCTTCGACACGCGGTGATTTCCCACGCGGAACGGCTCTCATTCTTCGGACCGATGCCATAGTAGTGTGCGGCGCTGGGTACGCTAGGGGGTCTGAATTTCATCACCCCAGCCACGAAAGTTCCTGTTCCGCGTGGCGCGAGCCGCCCACGGTGCGCAGGAAAATCTGTTCCAGCGTCAACTTTTCGCCGGATGCCGGAGCGTAGTCGTTGGAGCTATCGCCTGATCCCGCGGGCGTCTGCGCCTCCACGCCGGCGCGTAACTCCTCCAGCGATCCCTGCGCTACCAGCCGTCCCTGGTGAATGATGGCGACGTGACTGCACAGCCGCTCCACGATTTCCAACACGTGCGAGGTCAGAAAAATCGTGGCCCCGCGCGCGATCATGCCTTGCAGCATCGCCTTCAGCGTTCCGGCAGCGATGGCATCCACGCCTTCGAACGGCTCATCAAGGAACAACACTTTCGGCCCATGAATCACGGCCGCCGCCATCGCCACCTTCTTCTGCATCCCATGGGAATAGTCGGTGACCAGTTTCTTCGGCTGATCGGCTAGCTGCATGAAGTCAAGCAGTTCTGCGGCGCGCTTGGCCGCGGTTTCGCGGTCAAGTCCGTACATTCGTCCCGCGAAGTTCAGGAACTCCGATCCGGTCAGGCGTCCGAACAGCGCCATGCCTTCGGGGACGACGCCGATTTGCCGCTTCACATCGACCGGACCTTTCTCCAGATCGAGCCCGAGGATTTCGATCCGTCCCGAGCTGGGCGCCAGCAGCCCGGTGAGCATCTTGATCGTCGTCGATTTCCCGGCGCCGTTGGGACCGAGGAAGCCGAAGAATTGTCCAGGCGCTACGCGCAGATCGATGCCGTCCACGGCAACGAGTTCTCCGAAGCGGCGGGTCAAGGCCTGGGTTGAGATAGTAGGAGCAGCGTCCATGAAACTTCTGAATCTAGCACACCCAGAAAATCCCCGCGGCGAAGTATTCATGATCAGCATGCCCGGCGATTTTTTACACGCCGATGACAACATGCTTTTGCCCACGGAATATAAGACGAAGAGTTAGCTGCCCCTGCAACAATCTGTGGTCCCAGGAGAAGTTCAATGAAAGGAACGTCCGCATTTGTCACTTGTTTTGTCTTGCTGGCAGCCTCTGCCTACGCAGCCAGTCCGAAGCCGGTTGCCGTTTTCACCTTCATCTGCAATAGCACAGGTTTGGGGTCAGGTTCGTGTCCCAACGGTGGTAGACCCGATTCTCTTATCCAGGGTTCCGATGGAAATTTCTATGGCGCCGCCCAGGATTCCATGGAGGGAAGCTCAACGCCCTCCGGCGGAAGCGTGTTTTCGCTCACGGCTACCGGGAAATTTACTCTGCTGCACACATTCGCCGCGGGCACGAACAAGACGTACCCCAACGGCAATCTCCCGGGGTTCGTGGCTGAGGGCTCCGACGGCAAGATCTACGGCACCACGCTCTTTGGCGGCATCGGGGGCTGCAATGGCTACTGCGGCTCTGGCGTGTTATATCGCGTAAGCAAGACCGGCACAGGTTTTCAGGTGCTTCACAAATTCTGCTCCCAGTCGAACTGCGCGGACGGTGGTGGCGGTGCGGTGGTTCCGGGCATCGACGGCAACCTGTACGGGGCATCGTTCCAGGGCGGAACCGCTAACTGCGGCTCTTTCTACCGGGGTTGCGGGATTATCTTTCGGGTAACTCCCTCCACCGGAGCCTATGAGGTTGTTTTCGACTTCCCCGGTTCAACCGATGAATTCCCTTCAAGCTTCATCCGGGCGTCTGACGGAACATTCTACGGGCTCGACTCCGGGCCACAGGGCCAGCAACTATTCCATTTCACTCCTGCCACGGGAGCCTTCCAATCGGTTGCGCTGAAGTTTCCTTCGATCAATGGCTTGCCATCCGCCGGAGGCTCGTTGGCCTTCGGTGCCAACGGCAATTTTTACGGCCTGTATCACATTTACGGAGAAGATGGCGAAGGACTCTTCGAAGTTCAGCCCGACGGCAGTAACCTACAGCTCTTTCCGTTCTATACGACGCGTGCCGGGGGCGGTAGCCCGGATGGATTGCTGCTGGCCAGCGACGGTAATTTTTGGGTCGCCGATTACAACGGCACCACCGGTTACGGAGACATTGTCACTCTTTCGCCTTCGACCGGGAAGCTGATCCAGACGCTTACACCCTTCGGCGCATCGGGCGCCGTGGGTGCCTATCCGGCGGAGATTATTCAAGCCAAAGACGGGACGCTCTGGGGCTCGACCTACCAGGGCGGTAACGCCTCCGCGGGCCATTTTGGCGACGGCACCGTGTTCAGCCTGAATGCGGGATTGCCGCCGAAGTAGAAGTAACATCCGTGAAATAGTGTTACCCGATCCCTTCCCCGCGGGCGACCACGGGGAAGGGATATGTTTTCTTGGCGAACGGCCGCTACTGTTTTTCTTTCGGCGCCGCTTCTTTCTTCTCTGTCTTCTCCGCCGGCTTCTTCTGCATATCCTCGGTCCATGGTGGAACTATGCCAGCGAATCGCGCGTAGGCGATCGACTGTCCCAGATGCTCGGCGGCGTGTCGGACGATGAACAGCAGAATCCCGCGCTCGGTATTCTTGCCGCCAAACCAGTCCATGCTCTTGTCGAGGTTGGCGTCGGGCATGGCTGTGATCGCCTTGCGGGCATGAGCGAACGAGTCCTTCAGAGTGGCGATAACCTTTGCCTTGTCAGTCGTCGATTTTTCGAATCCTTTGACATCGAAACCCGCTGGCGGTGGCGTCCCGACGAGTTTGTACAAGTTGTAGTTAGCCGCCGCCACATGCAGAAACACCTCGGCAAAAGAACGCACATCCGGCGCGGGCCGCCAAGCGTACTTCTCTGCCGGGATCGCCTCGGCGAGGCGGCCGAACTTGTCTTCCTGGACGATGACTTCGGCCAGCACTTCTGAGCGATAGCCGGTAACGCCGGGAGTGCCCTCCTTGTAGGGATTCACCTGAGCCGAGACTTCAACTGCGGCTAATGAGAACAGACACAAAAACAATGTTGAGCAAATGCGCTTCATGAGATTTTTTCTCTTTCGTGTTCGAACAGTCTACGCGCTGGCATGGTCTTGTCTGGAACGGTCTGAACAAAAGCCGGTAACATTTCCTCAGAAGCCTGGCGGCCGTTCGTCGACAACGCCGAAGGCATGCTCGAGCGCCAGCCCTACCTGCGCCAGCGTGCCCTCGTCGAACAGCCGCCCGATTAGAGTGACCCCGTGGGGAACGCGCCGCGGCGGCGAGAATGTCGGCATCGGGTTGTTGGGGTCGGGCGCCCAGTCGCTGCGCGCTTTTGCTACTTCGACGAAGCCCGCCCGCAATGTGAGCGAAGGATGGCCGGTGAAGTTGGTCGCGGTCAGCATCTCATCGCGCAGGGAGGGCACGAGCAGTAGGTCCACCTGGGAGAAGATGCGGGCCAGTTCTTCGGCGACCTTCCGACGGAACCGGTCGGCTTGTACAAAGTCGACCGCGGAGAGGAACCGCGCTTCACGAAAAATGTTGGGCCAGGCATCGGGTACCTGAGCTTTGAGGTGATTCATGCCACCGCTCAACCCAAGTTCTTCGAACGCAGCCGCACCCTCGGCAAAAAGAATCAGGTTGAGCGAGTCGTAGGGCCAGTCGGGAACAGACACTCCCACCGGAACCATGCCAACTTTTCTGACCGCATCGACCGCAGCGCGATCCACGGCAGTCGCGGGATTCTCATTCAGCCAGCGGGGAACGTAGCCGATGCGCAGCCCCCGCACAGAAGCTCCGGCATCGAAGTCAAGGTTGCTGGGCACACTTGCCAGGTCGCCGGCGTCGGGTCCGGCGATGGCGCGGAGCACCAGCATCGCATCCTCAACCGTGCGCGTCATGGGTCCGAGCTTGTCGAGCGACCAGCACAGAGTCATCGCGCCGGTGCGCGCCACGCGCCCGTACGTTGGACGCAGTCCCGTAATCCCGCAACGCATCGACGGGCTGACGATGCTGCCACCGGTTTCGCTACCGATAGCGAATGCGACCAATCCCGCGGCAGTGGCGGCGCCCGGCCCCGCGCTTGATCCCGAAGATGCTTCTTCCAGAAGCCACGGGTTCATGGTCTGGCCGCCGAACCAGATGTCATTTAGCGCGAGCGCGCCCAGGCTCAACTTGGCAACCAGCACCGCTCCCGCCTCATGCAGGCGCTTCACCACCACTGCGTCTTCAGCAGGGATGCGGTTGCGGAAAGGTTCAGCGCCGTATGTAGTGGGGATTCCGGCAGTGTCCAAGAGATCTTTTCCTCCCCAGGGAATGCCGTGCAGTGGTCCGCGATATTTGCCGGCGGCAATTTCCTCATCGGCCTTCCTGGCTTGCGCCAACGCCAACTCGCGCGTGAGTGTGATGACGCAGTGCAGCTTGGGGTCGAACTGTTCCAGGCGCTTCAGATAAATGCGGGTGAGCCGGTCGGAACTCAGCTTGCGATGCTCGATCCACCGCGAAAGCTGGGTCACAGAGGCAAAAGCAATTTCCTCGTCGCGCGCGGGCAATGGACCGGGATCAACGTTGCTACGAATGAACCGATCGCGCTCCGGCCCGCCCCACAGGCCGGGCAACATAGGGTTCCACCGCGACGCCGGCGTTAGACCGGATTCCAGTGCAACCTTGCGTGGTCCCGTACGCCGCTCATAGAGTGCCGCCATGGTCTTGCGCCAACTGCTCGCCGCCATCACCCGCTCAGTAGGAGTCAACTCTACCTGAACTAACTTTTCCGCTTCAGCGAACGTGGAAGGTGAGACCTCAGGTCCGACAGCGGGGCCCGTGCCGAATGCTGGAGGAGCTCCGGGCGGCAGATCGCTAGGCTGTTGCGCATAACTGCGGCGCACGGTTGCGGCGCCCAACAAGGCGAGAGACGTCTGGGTCAGGAACTGCCTGCGCGATTTCGCCATGAATCCTCCGACAGGCATTGTAGCCGCTGCGCCGTCGCTGGATTGTCATAACAAGAAATGCCCAGCCTGAGAGGGTCGATACCACCAACACCCGAGATTCCTTAAGATTTTTTTCCCCAAACCTTACAGCCCTCACTGTATGGACCGGCGGGGATACCTGATCCAATGTTGCGGGGTTTGTCATTCGTCAACAGCCCACACGAGGATACAGCCCATGACATTCCGTTACGAGAGCAACCGCGAAACGGCTGTCTTGCGTTTCACGAACACACTGCTTCCCGGTCTTCTCCTGTTTACGTGCGCGTTATTTCTATGTGCTCCCCACTTGCACGCGCAGGCAACTTTCAGCAACTACGAACTGGCGGGTAACCCCTTCGTCAACGGATTCAACGTTGGAACCACCTGCCCGAATTCGTCCGGAACTTGTACCAACACCGAGGGAGAACCTTCTATCCGCGCCGACAAGGCCGGCAACTTCTACGGCTCTTCGGAGAACGTCTTCTGCGTCATCGGAGGCCTTTGCGGGGGTACCTTCGCGTACAAATCAACCGACGGCGGAGCCCACTTCACCACCCTCGCGCTGCCTAACAGTGTTTCCTCCGGGGGCGTTGGCATCTCGCCCGCAGGCGGCGACACCGACATCGCCGTAGCTCCCCAGAAAAATACCGCGGGATCCTACAATGTGTACGTAGCCAGCCTCCAGAGTCGCCCACCGCTACTGGATATTTACGTTAGCACCAGCAAAGACGGCGGCAACACCTGGTCCATTGATCCTTTGGGTGCCAGCAGCCCGGTGGATGACCGGGAGTGGATCGTAGCCGACGGGGCCAACAAAGTCTGCATCTCTTATCACTCGACAATTACCACCAATGAGATCGTTGTGGACTGCAGCTTCGACGCAGGCCTGACTTTTACGCAACATTCGCTTGCATTCGATGTCACCCACCAGTTCCACGCCCTGCTGAACAATGAGATCGGAAATCTCGCCATCGATCCCGGCAATCACGTCATCTATCAATCCTTTAGCTCCATTCACAGCGCTGCCGAAGAAGATCCTGTGAACGGGTGCGGCACCAGTTGTGGCACCCATTCAGTGTGGATCGCCCGCTCGATCGATGGCGGCGCCACGTTCACTGACTACGAGGTGTACAACAACCCCAATGTCCTTCTCAGCTACGGACACCAATTCGTAAACGTCTCGGTGGATCGCGCCGGAAATGTTTACGTGGTGTATAGCGACAACCACAATCTGTTCTACAGCTTCTCGACCAATTTCGGGCAGACCTGGTCCGGTCCTTATCAGATCAACCAGTCGCCCTCAAACACCGCGATTTTCCCCTGGAGCTCCGCGGGTGGGTCGGGTGGCTTGGACGTGGTCTGGTACGGCACCAGCTACTATGACGGCGTCAACCCGCCCGACAGTTATCCCAATTCTGCGGCTTGGTACGTATACTTCGCGCAGAATCTTAAGGCCGTAACACCGGGCAGCAGCTTCACGCAGGGAACGGCATCGGGGATCGTTCACTATGGTGGCGTCTGCGAATCCGGAGTGACCTGCACCGGCAACCGCGATCTGCTTGACGACTTTGGCATTGCCGCCAGCCCCACCACCGGCATGGCTGCCATCATCTACACGGCAGACCAGTACCTGAACACTGCGGCAGAGCCGGCCAACAGCCACGGTTCGGGGGCCTGCACGGCAAGCACCAGCAACTCCTCCAACTGTTCCCACACGGACATTGCGGATCAAACGGGCGGTTCCGGCATCAATCAGAGACACGGCCATCACTTTGAAGTCGAGGAAGAAGATTTCGAAGAGACGGACCTGAAAAACGATGGGAACCATTCCCCGGACTTCAACATGCAATTCCTGAACACGGGAACCGTCCCCATTTCGTCGATTACAGCTCAGGTTTCTGGATTGCCTGTAACACTCACCTGGCAGTCGGCGTTCCCGCTA
>Ga0210404_10000551_pt1 | contig 18925 bp, 25 predicted proteins | sample IncBWH28MmetaG_FD_155455 | JGI IMG/M metagenome (GOLD analysis project Ga0210404, IMG submission 155455) | Forest soil microbial communities from Barre Woods Harvard Forest LTER site, Petersham, Massachusetts, United States - Inc-BW-H-28-M | ecosystem: Environmental > Terrestrial > Soil >... | reverse complement strand
CCCTGCTATATAGTGGCACCAGCTATGTTGTTGATGCCGTTTATAGGGCTCCCACCCCACCTCAATGCACGTCATAGAGTTATTCTATACCTCAACTTTAGTGGGGATTCCGTTTATTTCATACTAACTTCTCGTTCCATCTCATTCGTAGCCTATCTTCAAATCCATTTTTGTCGTAAACTCGTGATTAATTGGATTTTAAACGAAAAAAATGTGGAAAATAATTTAATTAAATTAAAATATAATTAATTTCGAATTAAAAAGGCCTAAAGACTAGCCCATATTTTTATACTATAAAATGGCTTCAAACAGATCGAGAAGACCGCGAAGATTTAGCAAGATTCCTATTACAAAGAGCTGTCAAATATGTGGAGAAACAGAACATAACACAATATTAATACAAACGATGCCAGATAGTATATTCTATAAATGCCCGACTTGTATGAGACAAGAAAGATTTGAACTTCAAAATCGCAATTCGCCCAGAAAAATTGAAGCACAAAACTTAAAGATACTAGCAAATCAAAAATTAATAGCCTATCTTGATATTATTAGAGGATTGTGACGAGAAGATTTATGATACGTGATTCTATTTTAATGCGTTTCAATATATTAATAATATTTTACTATTAATATATATAATGCTCAAATTAGCTAAACATTTGTATACAACCTACATTAATGCAGTTGGTAATAAATCAGTAAATGGTGAAACACTCCTCGATGCTGATAAATTTTTTGCAGATCCTGAATTTAAGGTTCAGTCTGATGCCTGGAAAGCCGTCTCAAAGGCTGCACGTAATTATGGAGAAGCTGATGAAATTGTTAAAATATCTACTAAGGGTGCTAAATCACCACTGAGTGATGATGAATCCTCTAACGATGTTGATGATGATGCAATATCGCTTAGTGATATCGTTGAAAATGAAATTATGAAAGAATTAATTCCAATATCAATTCAATTAAATAACTTATCTTATAAATTAATTCAAAGAATATTATAAATTACTTAAATAGTATACTACAATACATAATAGTGCGTCTAGATAGTTCTAGAATAATTATGTAAATATAATATACAATGACTGAAAATAATAATTTAGAACTAGATGGAGAGAAGCTATATGAACGAATTGAAGATCTAACAAATACAATTGAAGAGCTTAAGGATGAAATAGATAGTATGAAAACACTATATAAATCGCATTGTCGAGGATCTTCAGATGAAAATAGAGATAAAAATAGAGATAAAAAACATCTATTACTACATGAAATTAGAGGATTAGAAGATGATATATGTCGAACTAAAATGGGATACGATATATTAATGAGTAAAGTAATACTTGAACGAGATGATAAAATAGATTCAATAACTAGATCAATAAAAAGAAAAAGATCACAAATAGAGAATTTAAATTAGGATGATTTTCGTGATATAATAGTATATGCAGTATTTGGATGATCGAACATATCTAAGTCTTCTGGTGCTATGTAATAATTTTTAATAGTTGATCCTTGTAATGAATATATCGTTCGTGCATAAGCAGGTTTAAAAAATGGTTTCTTATTTTGTATCTTGCGATATATATTTAATGGTAATATATATTCATCGCAATCATCACGTAATTTAATAGTTTGATCATCTTCATCGACTTCTACTACCTCTAATACATAACTATTGTAGATATTATAATCACGTAATTTATTCGTTTTACATATTACTTTACATCCAGATGTTTCCATATCAATACCTTTTTGAGATAATATTAATTCATTGTACTTATCAACCGTCGCATTATAATAACATATTATTGCATCTACATCGTCATAACTACTCTCTGAATGTTTCTGAATCTCCTCAATTAAGTTTAGTTCATTGTTGATTAGTTGATCATAATATTCAGTCGTAAAGTTATTACGATGATTTGTTCGTTTTTTGAATATCTTACCAAATATTAATTTTAGATATGAATTAGTGATCTCACGTTTATCATCACCTTTTTCCGGTGGTAATAGCTGTTTAAAGTCGCCATATGCAAATATCTGTCTTCCCTCGCGTGATAACTTATATATCAAATTCATTGCTTTTCTATTACACATTCCAATCTCATCGATCACAATATATCGATATTTTGGATCTAATTTTGTTCGATATACATATTTCTGTATTACATCACATTGATAACCTTCCTTCTTATAAAATTGTAATGATGCGTGTGAAGGTGTCAATATTATATAGTTCTTATCTACTTTCTTGTATAATGACTTATCAAGTTCTGGTAATAGCTTATTTATAATTGTGTGTGTTTTTCCACAACCCGCATATCCTAGATGTAATTCGTTATTTGTCTTACATAGATTTATGATCTCTGCCATATCGATAGACTCATTTACTACTTGATATTCACATTGTTTACATCTCTTGTATGGTGTTAATTTCCATTGTCTAAAATCTGTGGGATCAATATTTTTAATATCATCTGTATTTATTTCTGATCTAATATATGTTATGGAATCTGTATTAATCTGTACTATCTGATCATCTTTGATATTTAGTTCTTCCATCTTTTCATATAATATTTTCTTACAACGATTCTTGATTTGTATCGCTAACATTTTTTTTGATTTAAGATCATATTCTTTGATCTGATCATAACATATACAATAGTCATTATCTAGTTCGATATAATCATATCCTGATTTTGATGCCTCATCTTTATTACATAATTTGTTAAATTCTATTCTATGTTTGCTATGTTCTCCGCGCTCCAACTTGCCTATGAATATATTAATAATATTCTTTATTATCGTTGGATCATCTAACACAAGGTCTTTTGTCTTCTCATAATAATCCCTAATTAAGTTACGATATTTATTTTCGACACGTTTCGCCTCAATTTCAATTAGTAATTTGTATTTGATTCCCTTTTTATCAAAATACTCGAATTCATCGCCTGTATGCCAACTAGTCTTATCAACTAATATTGTTGACTTCTCTGGCTCAATTAGATATATATTATCAATATTTATCTCTCCTGTTGGATTCTCAATAATATTATCATACTTAAGATCACATATATATATGTAATCCAAGTCATGTAATGAGAATCCAAATGCCTTATTTTTATCTATAGTCTCCATCTCGTCAAGATGTTCTTTAATCCATTTTTTTGATACATCTTTATGATACAGAAAGTTCGATATCGTATAATAATTGAATATCGGATTATATGAAGAATAGTCAGGAATGTTGTATAGTGAACATAATATATCAAATACATTATATTGTGTGATCTTATTCGTCATCTTGTCATCACATCCAAATACTTTTAAAATCTTCTCGCAATCATCAAAATATATATTATTGTGATATACTCGATCATCATGGGTAAAACTATTGACTAAGGCTCCCGATTTAGTAATAGAAATTCCAATATCTCTCGGTATAATATGATTCTTGATGATATTATCAAACTGATTCTTTATCGCATCAACTGTATAATATTCAAACTCTGTTTCTAAGGTATTCTGTTTTCGTAGTAATTTGTTCTTAATTGGATACATATGATTATTATATGCGATATATATTAATGGCTTCATCTTCTTGTTTGCTTTATCGTTTTTTACTATGATATTACCTAAAATATCATATCCGATACACTTAATAACATTCTTATTACAGAATTTTAATACTTGACTAGAATCAATTCCATCAGTAGTCTCATCAAAATATGACTCTATCTCTATTTTAGGATATCTATGTTTTAGATATGCTATCACACAATTCTCATCACTATTATCTATCTCGATCACTTCATTGAATAGATTTATCTGTATATTATCGTAGCATATCTCACGCATCTTCATTGATCTTGTATCTAATCTTGATCCGTTTGCTGTTACTACATCTACTCCAAATATGAATATTGGAAAATGTCCTGTATATCCCTTAATACGTAACCATCTGAATAATGTCTTTATGAATCTATTTTTCTCAGGATTAAACTTTCTAAATGATGAATGTGCGATTATATCATCAAATTCTTCACGGCTAGTCACCTCACTAAAGTCTATGTCTCCTACTACTTGATTTATCACTTTACCATTACGTGATATATCAATATTGTATTCTCGTAAATCCCCAATTTTTCCAGTATATGCAAAATCAATATGACGAATTGCAGATTGATCCCCAAATTTATCAGATGACCATTCAATCCAGAATTCAATTGATACTACATTATTTACTTTGTCATCTTCCTCAAATTCTTGATCCTTATTGAACATTTGAATTGTCTCACCTTTACGATTCTCTATTTCTAATTGTTTATTGATGATAATCTCATCGCGTAACTTCTTGTCTACTTTCCCAATATTCAAAAAGTCACGTATAACTAACGGTTTATCGTGTAGTGATATCTTCTCTACTTTACCCGTATCTACATTATAGATAACCTTCTCAGCTTCTACATTCTTTCTGATAGACCGTATAATCTCATTTGTGTTCTTAATTGATCCTTCTCTTATACCTAAATCTTTCCTAAGTGATGTGATTGTCGTGTTGTTGTAGTTGTTCCCGAGTATCTTAATCTTCTTAGTTCCCGTTAGTTTTGGCATTTTACTATAATTCTACAAAAAAATAGTTTTCCCTATATTCTACTATATAAATATATTCTAGTCTTTAAGTGATTTTAATTACAAAATAATTATTTCTAATTAAAAATTCAAAGTACACAAATTTATTATATATTATCTTTTGCATCTGCCTTCTGGTCAATAATTTTACTCAAGTCATACACAACTCCGTCGATAATAAGAACAATTGAACGTATATTTGACAGTTGTTTAACTGGTTCTTCTATCTTAACTTGTATCTCCTTCTCACGAATCTCTAATTCCTTCTCCTGTTTCTTCTCTTCTCGTTGTTGTTTTCGTTCTTCTTTCTGTTTATTAATTTGATTGACCAACTTGATATGTTTATTCGTTTTGAGGTGATTACTCATATTAGATCTTGTTACCATACATCCACAATCACATTTAAGTTTCTCTAATACATATTTCTGATGTTTTGCCTTGAACATCTCATCGTTATCATATTTCTCTTTGAATGTATCGTACTTGATATAATTCACTTTCTTGGATTCAGATTTTTTATTTTCGATTAACTTAGTTTTACTCATGATAATTAATTAATATAATTATTTCTTTAAGTTGTTTTTTAATTAAATTTAATTATTTCAATTAAACTTATTTATACGTGGGGACAAAAAGTCGCTAACGAACTATCTCAAGAATGCTTATACTGATGATGGTGGAATATTATTTCTGTCCCCAACAATATCTATCGGATCACTCTTTAAGCCTTTTAGCGTGATTCTAAATAATACATCTATACGTTCAATATTAATTTCATCTTCTTTGTCTAATGCATCACTAATTGTATTTTTAAGGTTATCCATATTTTTAAAGTCATCGGTAGTCAATATGACATTATGCTCTTGGTTATTTTCGTCTATTACTTTTGTGTCAAACAATAATCCGCCTTCCATTTATATATTAGTCAATTCATAATAATTTTCGAGAAGTCTACGACTTGCTCGTAACTCGCTGAGTGCGTCTGATATTATTATTAAATGGTTTTAGATCAAATATCTCATCTAATGTTAATCCTGGTCTCATGTCTTCTCGTTTCCTACGCTTAACGATATAATATATTGTTCTACTATTTTCATCTTCATCAATATACTTGAATAATATCTTATAACGTCTTTTTATGATACTTTCCTTAGTCATATATATTATATCAATCTTTTAATTTCTGTTTTAGTTGATCGATATTCCTAATACTCACGCGTTCACCATTCTTGTATAATCCTTTATCATTTAATAGCATATTCTTCTTCTTTGCTTGTTTACGATAATATATATTTTCACCCTTTTTATTCGTTCTCGCAAACTTGATAAATAACTTCTCTTCGGGGTTTGAGTATCTAAATATGTCTACAGGTACATCATTTATCTTAAGTTTTGCGATCTTAGTACCTTTTGTGATTATCTCGATATTTTTGAATTTCTTCCTAATAATCTCAATTACTGATGATATTTTATCATTTGTAATAAAATCAATATCATTTATCTCCTTCTCTTTTCGTGCAAATGATCCGACAACCTCGAGTGTTGATGGCATCCTACTTACGATGTATAATATCTTACGACGATTGATCATTATATATCATCATGAAGAAATTAAGAATACATCATGACTGCTTCAATATGATCACCTAATTTTATTATTCGATATCTACTTCCCTTTTTTGGTTGTGACTGTCTAAATCGCAACATATTTTCTGTTTCGTGATACTTCTTCTTACCGAAATGAGTCTTATAATTATGTAGTTTGAGCCATTCTTTCGCTAATTGTGGCGTCCAATACTGTTTATCGAATAAAATACTCTGAATATTATTTCGTGACATATATATCTATTGTGGATAAATATTTACAAATGGTACACATTCGACAACAACTTCCATATTACCGGTTGTGACTGCTAAAGTAGATGTAACGACTAAATTCTGGTTTATTGACTGTGACGTTGTTAGTCCTCCTGATCCATATGCGTTATCACTACTATTAAGTAATGCTGATGTAAGTGTTGCAGTAACCGGAACTAATGCGTCCGTATTTCCTGCCCAACCGACTGACCATGTACTAGTATTAGATAAGGGTGTTGTAACATGAAAATATGTTCGTCTCACAATGTAGTTAGCAGGTAATACACATTGTGAACCGCTAAAAGCATCTATTAATGGTTTAGATTGTAAGAGTGAAAAAGGTGCAGAAACAGAACCACAAATATATACATCTACCATATTACTATATCATTATGATAGATATTTAATAACTTCCAATAATTATAATTTGTGTACAATTTGTTGGTGTACTATTTCCAGTAAGATTTATAGTCGATGCACTTGATTGAAATGCTGTAATTGTGAATGTATCATTAACTACAAACTTCCATACAAAATTGCTACATGTGTCAGTATTTTGAGCACCTCCAATGCTCGGTATAGTAATTTTACTAAATAATGTTGTTCCTGCATTCTTTGTTAACCAATGTGATCGAAACCCTGATGCACTTGTAGCAAATGATGACATAATTGAAATATTATATATTCCAGCGTTGTTGACTGTAAATACACCTGTTCCACTATTATAACTAATTGCACTATTAGTGATTGATGCAGTATCATATTTTATAACTGTATTTGTAGAACTTGGTAATGATTGTGTTGTAGATAAAAAGTAATATGCATGAACTTGATTAGTATTAGGGATACCTGTTATTGTATTACTTCCGAATGCGATTGTTTTATTTGTTAATGTTTGTGTACCTGACAATGTAACTACATTAGATGATAATATCCCTGAATCTTGTAAGAGACCGCTAGTATTTGAAAATGATGCTAAATCGCCCGTTGTTGTACTAGTAGGACCTAACGTAAGAGTTCCTGGAGCATCGGGAAATGTAATACCGTGAGTACTAGTTTGATTAAATATTAATTGTGTATTCGTTCCTGTTGTTCCGCCAGGGATAATAACTACTTGTTTTGTATTATCTGCTAAATTGACTATTGGTAATCCTGGTGTATTTCCGGCAATAATAAATGGTGCAGATAATGTTTTATTAGTTAATGTTTGAGTACCTGATAATGTAACTAAACTTGATAATGCTGTTGACGAATCTGATAATTGTCCTCCGACAGTACTAAAAATTGCAACATCGTTAACGACTGTAGGTGTTACTACATTCGCATTTCCTTGTGCTCCTTGTGATCCTTGTGATCCTTGTGATCCTTGTGCACCTTGAGAACCGATAACACCTTGAGCACCTTGAGGACCAGTATTACCTTGTGATCCTTGTGCGCCTTGAGAACCCTGAGGTCCATTCGATCCCTGAGATCCTTGAGAACCAGTATTTCCTTGAGATCCAATAGATCCTTGTGGTCCAGTATTTCCTTGAGGTCCAATAACTCCTTGAGCACCAGAATTACCTTGAGGTCCTATAACTCCTTGAGGACCAGTATTTCCTTGAGGACCAGTATTTCCTTGAGGTCCAATAATTCCTTGGGGGCCAGTATTACCTTGTGGACCTTGTGGACCTTGTGGACCTTGAGCACCTTGCGGACCAGCTATCCCAGTCGTATTTAAATCGACTTCACCTGTAATTGCATTTCTCACCAAAATATTAGTGTTAGTATTATCAATCGGCGGAGGTACACGAATAATAATTCCAGCAGTGTTAATATCTTCAACTTGAAGTTGTTGTGCATTAAGTACTTCAGTGTTTAATTTACCGCAAAATAATTCATAGTTATTGGGTTCAAAGAGTGATGATAATGACATATATATTAAAGGATTAAAAAAACAATGTTATATTGCCTGACCAATTAATTGTTTCTCCATTTACACCATTAATAATAATACTAAATGTATTCCCCACTGATGTAAATGATACATTCGCGGTCGATATCCCTACATCTCCAGCTGTTACAAAATTGGTACCAGTTCCAAAAATTGTTATAGTACCTCCGACATTCTTTATTAAGATTAAATAAGGATTATAAGCAATCGCCGAATTTATAAATGCACCTGCAATATCATATCCATTCGCAAAAACCTCAACTGTTAAACAAGAATTATTCGGTACAACATAATTAGATAATATTGTAGATGGTATTATATTAATAGTTTGAGTAGTAAAGGGTTGTTGTGATATCTTTCCATTTAAGGATGTAAAATTACCACAAAATAATGAAATATTATTTGGTTGTTCAAGATTTGAAATACTCATATTATTATATAATTATATAATAAATTAAATTATGCAATAATGTAGTTAACTACAAGATTTGGCCAACCGCATGTACCAACAGAGAAAGCAGTATTAAAACCGATAAACATTGACACTGCTCCCGTATTTGATATTTGAAAATTACCTAACACAAAACTACTACTTGCATTATTGACAAATATGGGGATATTTAAAGGGTTTGCTGGTGCAGCAATTGCCGGAATTGGTAAAGGTGTACTTAGTGTTATCGCTCCTCCTACACCTGTACCTGTCGATAATCCTACTAATTCTAATGTTACTACTTTACCGACTTTAGAAATAAAACCTGTTGCTGTTCCACCAAGAAATGCACCACCAGTAGGTGAAGAATATGCAGTTGCTGGAGTCGTATAATTTAGAATACTTGCATTTATTGTAGTCGCATTAAGAGTTGTGATATTTTGTGTAGTTGCATTTAAAGTATTGCAGTTTAAAGTATCACAATAAAGAGTTAAATTATTTGGTACTTCTATATTTTGAACTGACATTGATTATACTATCGGAATATAAAATATTATTCGCTATATATATAATGTCTATCCAAAATATCGAAGTACCCAATAATCTATTATTATATTGTAATTCCATTAATATCGGTAATACCGGGACACCATTTCAAAAATATGTACAAAATGCATATGGAAATACGTTGACAGGCGCATGTTTTACATCACCTGTTACAATATCCGGAGGATTATATCGTCAGTTAGATCGTGTATTTAGTTTATCTTTTTCTGCAACTGCTGCAACTGGAACAGGCGTACCATCACCAATAACGCTTGGTACAGCATTACCAAATACAAATATGTGGGCCGATATGAATTTCCCAATATGGGTAATCGAGAATAATATCACTGTACCAGGAACATTTAATATTGCATTTGGAACCGGTATCGCTACAATTTATAAGAATTTTAGAGATCCTTTTTCTGGTGTTGGAATAACTGGATATCAGGGTTTTAGTGTAACTTATGGTTCATTTCTTATTTAAGATGTTAATATTGTAACAACGCCGTCATAATCAGTTTTTAATCTTCTTTTTAGAAAATCGAGAAAACCTTTGTATTGATATATATCCATATCCTTACAAAATACCCGTACACAACAATGTCGACCGCATGTTTTAATATCATATCCTTTTTGTTGAAACTGAAACTCATTAAAATGAAGTTCATACGGAGAATCTTCCATTAGATGCGATAAATGCGGAATTAGCTGATTTGATTTCTTTCTAAAATCATATTTAATCTGTTTTAGACAGCAATCCGGTAGCCCCCCATACGGATTAAAGAATTCGATAATATTATCATCTCTTTTAGTTAATGCACACCAATGCCCATAATTGGGCTGTGATTCGTATAATATGATACATGCATTAAAGGGGTCAAGTATTTCATCGATATTATGATAATTGTGAAGATCTGGATACAAAACAATGTTACAATTATTATTTAATAGTTTTAATATGTCATGATTTGATAGAGCTATATTCTCAAGACGATGTAACTCTGATTTATTCATTATAATAGTGTTTTAGAGAATATATGCTCCTTTCTCATGAATAACAGTCATCGGAAATGATTTGATAATCTGTACCCATCTACTTGGAAGTTGTAGAATATTATTTATCTGGGTTTTTGATAGACCAAAATATGTTTTTAGAGCATATGAAATTTGTTGACTAGAACCTGATTTAGGAAAGACTGTCATAGTTTGCATCTCATTTAAACAGGTTCTCGCCATCTTGCGTTCATTTGGGATAACTAAATGATTAGTCATAATGATTGTGATACCTAATTTACGACCAACTTCCATAATATCAGACATCAAATGATCAACATAATCTTTGAGCTGTTTATTCTGAATTGTGTTACAATCATCAAATAGTAAGATAGATCGTTCGCTTAGTTCCTTTTCAATATCAATAGGATTATTTAAGAGCTTCTCATCCATACTAATTTGATTTATCTTAAGACCTTTATAGGCTGGATCAGTACGAGTATCAGTACGACTAAATACGTAGAATTCTGCTTCTGGATGTACTTTTAGATAATCTTTAATCATATTAGCTGCCATAGTACTTTTTCCTGATCCTGATGGACCGGCGATATATCCAACAGACCTCTCTTTGAAATTAAGTAATGGAACAGCTTTAGCATCATCTTTCAGAATAATCTCGTCAGCACCATCTTCACGATTTTCATCAATACAAATTATCTCACCATTATTAGGACCACCTGTAATTTTGGCTATTGGTCGACCTGATTGTGTATTTAACATTATATAATACTATGTAGATTATTTTTTTGATTTGTTTCTGTAGATGAGTACTAATCTAAAATCGGTGAGTGATATCTCGATCGAAACTTTAAAGAAAAGGCTACAAGCAGGCGAAGAATTAATAAAATATAATTCAGATGAATTAAATTATGTCACTAAGCCGATTGGTAAGGCAATATATGAAGGTGCACAATATGAAAAACATGAAAAACCAAAACGTAAAAAGTGGAATCCGGCAGAAAGAGTAACATGTGAGTTATGCGGAAAAGAATATAGCAGATCAGCAAGATCACAACATTCGAAGACACAAGTACATCTAGCATATAAGGTAGTTAACGATAAACTCAAGGAGCTAATGTTAAAATAATATCTCCACATGATATATAAGCCTAATGCCTAATAAAAAGGATACGAAATCTAAGAAGAATGATAAGAAATCTGAGAAGAATGATAAGAAACCTAAGAAGAAAGATGAAAATTTATTAGTATTAAATAAAAAGGGTCAACTCGTACCTAAAAAAGAGAAGTCCAAACCAAAACGATCAAAACGCATACTTGAGAAGGGTAAGAAATTTGAGAGGAAACGAGGACCACATTATGCGAATCTAATAATGCATAATATACTAAAAGAGCTTGAACATCAACATAAAGAACATAAAGAGGAGATTGAAAAAGAAGAAAAGGAGGAAGCTAAAGATAGATACAAAAAGAAACTTAAAAAGAAACAAGAAGAATATAATAAGCGTCTTGGTAAAGATCATTATCTTGATAAAGATGCTCACGAGAAGCTGAAAAAAATATTTCAACATCGTATTGCTATAGGAGACGGCATGACAGATATAGAATATGTTAATAGACTTAACCAGATACTTAGACAACGTATCGCCATGGGTGATGGTGATTTAGATGAAGGTGACGGATATTACGGTATGGATCGTAGAAGTCATAGAGCTCGAGCTTTAGGTTCTGGTAGACGTAAAGTAGCTAAACGTAAAGTAGCCAAACGTAAAACTGGAGCTGGAACAAAAAAGGGAGCTAAATCAAATCCTTACATAATGTTTTTGAAGAAACACAAGGGACAAGGCTGGTCAAGACAGAAGATGTTAGCCGAATATCGTAAATCACAAGGAAAAAAGGTGAAGGGTAAGGGCGTCGCTGTAGGAGGAGCACGTAAAAAACGAATGACAAAGAAAAAAGGAGGAGTTCGTGTCGCTGGAGGAGCACGTAAAAACCCGTGGATTACATTCTTAAAGAAACATGCAGGAATGGGTCATACACCAGCTCAATTACGTAAGATGTATAAAGCTGGACATTAATATTACTTTTATAGAGATGATATATATAATACATAGATGAGAAGTAACCAAATAATTGAGCAATTTGCCTCTGAATTAGATAATGAATACGGCGATGATATGATACCTTATAGTCATGGTGAATATTCTGAACCAGAACAACAAAAAGAGTTATTAGAAACAGAACATCTTAGACAGTATATAAATGAGGATTCAATCACAAATCAGAGAAGAGCACAATATGATCTATATGCACGAATTAGTAATCATGATGATATGATCGATCGACAAAATTATGAGTCACGAGCAAAACTACAAGTTCAACGTATTGCGACAGGTAATGATGACTTGTTCGGTATGGGTAATAAAAAAAGTCATACTAATGGTAATCCATGGATATATTTTTTACGAATGCATGCTGGGAAAGGATATACAAGAGCACAATTACGAAAGATGTATAAGTCAAAACGTTAATAATTTAATCTACTATTAATATATAACTATGAATAGTAAGCAGTTAGATCAATATTTGGCTAAAAAACCGATCGAATCATATCCAGATTATGTTAAAAAGGAGATGAAATTTATAAGTTTTTATCCGAAAGATATGCCAATATCATATGGATCATATTTGTATAGATTTCAGAGATATGCTTCTGATATTGATCTTTTACAGTATGTTGATTATGTTGATGAAGATACGACAATTAAAACATTTATAAAAATACTCAAAAAGATCATAAATAGTCTAGATAAAGATCATATTTATAGTGAATTTAAAGCAGGTCTAGATAGTAACTATATCATTGATATTGGCATAATGCGCGAGGGTATTTATACACCGGCACATAATTTAATGGGAGTATTATACGAAAAGACAAAAGAAGGATTATTTACTCGAGATGAGTATGATAAAATGAGATATATGGTTGAAATAATATCAACAAATATTGCAGATGTTGGAGATATTGATGATACAACACAAGTAAATTCAGATGTATATGACTATATTTATAATTTAATTCGTAATAAACGTATTTTACGATGGTCAGCAGAAGAGATTATGAAAGGCTATAAGATTATTAGTAAAGATAAAAAATATACATTATATGATGCGATACAAGATGAAACGATTGTTAAAATTGATTTAATTGTATACCTAAATAATAAATTTATTGAGATAACGAATCTAATATTATTAACATATGTAGATACAGATGAAATGGGGAATGAGGAACATATTGCAATTAATATATCTGAAGAAGCGATTCATAATCCAACATCATTACGTGTAGATATTGAAAAATTGTATTATAGTAATAAGTTTTATTCACCTTTAAAAGCATGTAAACGTATGTATGGATATATGAGAGCAGTTAAGGGTAAGCATAATGTTTATGATTGGCTACCAAATCACTTAATTCCAGTACTTGAAGGTGATGTGTCTTCATTTTATCAATTAAAGGGTGAAATAGATGCGATATTAGTGGTATTACAAAAGAAATTTACAAAACAGAATCTTGAACGAGCAAAACATCAATTACAAGATATTAAAACACGATTTAACTATATCAAAATTCTTCCAGATGAAACAGTTATTAGATTAGCATATGAAATAGATCAGTTACATAAGATAAAAAATCATGAAAAGTTTATTGAAGAGCTCGAAACCTTATTAACTAAAATCAAAACACTTGTTAATTCAGCTGCAATATACGAAATGAATAAATATGGTATTAATCCACCTCCAGATGTATTTTTACCTAATAAAGGAGAGAGGGATTATGATTCAACTATTATTCGTAAATCTCTTGATGATCCACCATTAATATTTAAAACGTTAATTAAAGAGTTAGAACATGAAGCTAAAGATTTTTCATTATTAAAAGCCAATAAGTAATTATTCATTTAAATAAATGATTAACTAGAATTAAAATTACATAGCGACACGTGTACGCATACCTCCTTTACGACCTCTCATTTTAGCTCCACCCATCATAACACCCTCACCTGACATCATGCCGCATCCTTCATCAACAAGAACACCTTCACCATATCCAAGATTTCTTAAGCTTTTAGCGATTGGTTTTCCGGCTATTGGTATGAGTTCAGCTAAATTTGAGGCAATTTTAGATTGTTTTATCACTGGAAGAACCTTTTCTAAGAAGAAATCTTTAATGCCGGTAAGGAAATCACCACCATTCACACTTTGTACCATGTGATATGAAATTCCAGGTTTAGAACGGGCATCAAGAATATCCTGAGATGATAGAACACCAACTTGTCCGGAAGCTTGTCCGACACCAGGTCCGACATTGAATACTCCCTCATTACAACATACGATGTAGAGAGTGTAATTAGTTGGAGGTGAAGGAATTGCTCCTAAACTAGATGAGAACGTTACATCTATTTGAAGAGTTGTATGATCGATTTTTCCGGGGGCTGTGAGTGAATCTAATCCTAAATCACAAGCTGGATCTATACATAAAATTGACCCCTGCCCACCAAAACGAAAAGCATAACTAGGTCCGTACATTAATTCGTTAGACCATTGATTCCAAGTTTGATTACAGCCATTTTTAACTGCGATCTCATATAATTGTCTTTTTGATGCACTGGAGAGCAATCCGGTTCTATTGAAGTACTGAATATTTACAGCTTCAATACCGAGGAAGACATCTGATTGTGTAGGACTTGCATAATAATTTGCATTACTTTGGCGTGCATACAAATAGATTCGTCTAGGTACTGTTGAGAGCTGAATCGAATTTGAAGATACTCTGTTAACTGCTCCAGCCGCATATGAAAACGTGAAGTCAGTAGGATATCTCAAAATTTCTGTATATGGGTACACTGATATCATATCACGAGGTACAACTTGTGTTTCTTTTGGCGTAAAGTATGTGAATTGTATACTTGGTAAAGTTTGAGCATACGAGAAAGATGGACTACCTGTAATTTGATTGGCAAATTGATATGATGAACTAGTTATTGTTAGGGGGACTGGAGTAATTGCGACACCTGATAAATTATCCATATGACTCCAAAATCGATTTGCGGCCTGTTGTAACATTGTTATATTAAAATCAATTGTATTACAATGAACGAATGGGTGAGTTTCATCTTTACCCCAGTACAAAGGAGATAAGAGCCAGAACTCTTCGAAAAATATGATATCAACTTGAGCAGTCAAAACTTGTGCAGCGGCTGTCGAAACAGGATTTGCAACAATTGTATAATTACAGAAACCTCCTCTATTTGGATTTCCACTTTCGGAACCATTTGTGTTATAAAGTGCAAGAGGATTGTTATTTGCTCCATAAAGATATGAATATAATTGAGCCTGATCGGCATAAGTTGGAGTAGTAGAATACAAACGACCTTTAATTTCATCATCTACGTTATATTTCATCAAAGCATGTAGATAATCACTAACGTTATTGCTCACGGAAAAATTATTTATCGTACAGTTTACCACATCAACACCACTCATAAAACCCATTGCTCTAGGAGCATCTTGATTGGGATTAATTACAGTTTGGCCGATTCCTGTACTAGTAGCAGTCATCGTGAGACGTAAAGGTGCATGGATGTAAACACGACGATCAACGAAGTTATTACCAGAAGGCGGAGGACAGGAAAATTGTAGAGAACTCTGAGAAACAGAGGTTGTCGTATATACTTTTTGCGATACTTGTGAGGCGCCTTCGAGGACTGCATAAGCAGATTTAGAAGTGACACACACACGAGGATCCTTTACGTTTATTGGTTCAAGTCGTTTTAATGATAAGGACATCTATTATATTCTTTGAAAAGAAAATTAATAATGCTTATACAATGATTTTCGAATGAATCCTATAGTGATATTGGCCTGTTGGAAATCGGCGATTGTCATTGAATACAAATTATTTGCTATATCCTGCCAGAATACTTTTATATCTAATTTTGAGAGTGCGAGGGGTGTTGTCATATCAACTAATCTTAATCCATAATTACCGTTTGTAGTATAATATGCGATTTCTCTCTGTTGACCTGCAACTGTACCATCAACTAAAGGTGTGAACTCTGCTAGAACAGGAAGAGAACTAAATACACCAGAATTATTGGAATTGGGATCATTACAAGGAACGACTTCTTTCTTGATTGGAATATTATTAGTTAGAAATAGAATCTTACGTAATGGATTCCAACCTCCCAAATAAACGAACTCTTGTGATATTTTGTAAAAGTTAGGAGCGGTTATCGCTGGGAATGCAACAGGTGCCGGCGGTATCTGTCCATTTGGGTAGTATGCATAACTTTCATTTACAAGACCAAATACATTAAATCTATAGAATCCGTTACCGAGTCCTGTAAAATCAAATGCATTAAGATATTGAAATAGAGCATAGTTTATTATGATTTGTGGTCCTACTAATGGATCCGTATTAAATTGTGATCCAACTATTAGACTTATTAATTGTGTAACTGGATTATATATGAAATATGGTGCAGTACCAACTAACCCCGCACCGGTAAATCCTGCTTGTAATGCAACATTCAACATTTGTATCATCTGTTCATAATTGAAAATAAAATAATATGGTGTAATAACTTGGCTATTTGGATTATTCTGAACTGGAACCCTTGTTAAATTTTGTGGAACATATATTAAGAATTGCATACCTGGAAATGATGGTGTCGCGGTACCAATTGTAATTCCAATTTGTAATGTTGATAGATTAGGGTTTGGTTGATTTGGTTGAATTGGCATTATTGTTATCGGTATTGTGGTTAGTGGAATATCAAATCGTGTAATTGCACAATAATATTCACTAGCATTATCCAAAAATGGGATAGTTTTAGTAACATTATATTCTAATGTTTGTTCTTGTGTATTAAATCCGTCATCTATTAGATTTTGATTAGTGAATGAAATTGTGACATATGTATTGTCATTTTCCTTATTGATATTATGATAAGCCTGCATATTCATATTAGAGGGCTGCATATTATTTTTTTGTGATGTACCATAATAATCTCTCAGATCATATTCAGATTGTGCAATAGCGAGCAAACCTTCTGATATACCATCACTATTATGTTGGTGAATATTAGATATTAATTGTTTCTTTTCACGTGGTGATTCAATATAATCATCATATTCACCTTGCTGTACTTTATTATTAAACCAACGAAAAAATGCATCTTCTTGCTGTTGACGACTCATTATATATTAATTTTAGATATATATTATATAATAATGAGCATACAAAATCTAATACAAAGTGATGTCGATAGTATAACGATAGGATGTACTGTAGGAAATGCAATCACAGGAACATGTAATATTACTTTGAGAAGACTAAATAACATAATAACAATGACAATTAGTCAATTATTTGGTACAGCAAATGGCATAGACAATCTTATTACTATTACTCCAAGTATTCCGATTCCTACACAATTTAGACCAACATTACCAGTAAACCCTCAAATAAATAGAGCAATTGTGATATTAAATAATCTCGTTGAAGTAATAGGCCAAGTTACATATTCAGTAAATTTTAATACGATTGCTATTCAACAATTACCTATAACCGTATTCACCGGATCATCTGGTTTTAATAGTGAATGTATTTTTTGGCCTGTTCCGACATTATAAATATTATTCATTACTAATATATAATGGCAGAAGTAAGTATATTTGATGGTAAACTATACTCGACAGATATGATGATCGCATATACAAATATATTTAAACCACCTATTATACAGATTAATGTACAAGATTATGAGAAGTCTTTATATAACAAAATATGGTGGTCATTTACTGAAAATAAACATATCTCGGCGATGGATGTTATAGAGAACCCAGATAAAGATGAAGATCATCGTGTACAATATCGAGATATGCAAATTGCAGAATTAAAATGTCCAATATTATTGGATGAAGATGGAAATATAATTAATGGTTATCATCGTTTATCAAAAGCATATATACAACATAAAAAAAAGATATCAGCAGTTATAATGACTAATGATATCATCAACAAATGTAAATTATCAGATATGGATCAAAGAGATGAACAAATAAAATATATTACATTAAGTCCGTTTAAATATATCGAATTATTTATAGAGAGATTTTATGAATAGTACACACACAATATATTAATACCACACACACGTATCAATATATTAGTTATAATTTTATATTAAGATATCCAAGTTGAAAATTAAATTTATCATTCCAACGTTTTATTATTTCACGTTTAGATATTTCGAGACGTATTTCTCGAGAAAGTTTTTCGAATTGTTGGACTCGTTGAATATGACGACCATGACGTCTTTTGACATATTTTATAGTAGCACAATAACTTTGATTATCCATTAGTTCTACAATAAAAATATGGGCTAGTCTTTAGGCCTTTTTAATTCGAAATTAATTATATTTTAATTTAATTAAATTATTTT
>Ga0210404_10000549_pt1 | contig 19003 bp, 14 predicted proteins | sample IncBWH28MmetaG_FD_155455 | JGI IMG/M metagenome (GOLD analysis project Ga0210404, IMG submission 155455) | Forest soil microbial communities from Barre Woods Harvard Forest LTER site, Petersham, Massachusetts, United States - Inc-BW-H-28-M | ecosystem: Environmental > Terrestrial > Soil >... | reverse complement strand
CTATCAGCGCCTGACAGCGGAAGGCAAGCTCGGCGAGGCGGGACAGAAGCTTGAAGAGCTGAAGCGCGCACTCGACAAGCTGAACACCCGCCAAAGATAGTCTCGCTGCGGTGCTGCATTCTTGGCTCTCGAAGGACTTCAACAATGACGAAAAGATTTCCCGAGCGTTCGGTTGCTCCCCGAATGACCATTGCACCAAATGCTGTATTCCGGCGCTGTTCCGATATCTGTGTCACGAGAATGTTACGCGCGTGGCGGAGAAGCGCACCTTGAGAGAAGCACCTGCCTCGTGAGCAGCAGCGCGATCTAGTTGACGACTGCCCTGCTTAAAACCCAAATTTGGATAGATGATCGGCCTGGAAACCTGCGGTCTCTGCCGTGAAGGTTGGCAAGGTCATAAGTACTTTAAACGAGTTAGAAAGAGCACGGGCGGCTGTTGTTCGCCAAAACTCCGCAAGGCCATGAATCTCGTCCGCGCAACAATGTTACAGGCCTCTCCGCATGTTAGTCATTTCAAACGCGCTTTGAATTTTGGCGAGGGACAGGGCACGACACTCAACGCCGTCAGGCATTAGAAGCGGAATCGTTAAAAGAAATTGTCGCGCCCACTGCGGTAGATGCACGGCGGAGCCTATCGAGTTACGCTTTTGTGCGGATTTTTCACAAATTTTCTTGAAACCGTTCGGCCTATGTAGCCGTCAAAGGAAATTTTCGCGGGCAAACCCAGCAGTAGCGGTTACCAATCTGATTGCTCAGGGGATGACGGGTCGCTCGGAAGTAATCCACTGGGACCATAAACGCGCAAACCTGACCTGTTTGTTGCGGCCTAGAAGATGAGAAGAAGGGCGGCAGGGATCGAAGCCACGACCTCAGGACGTGAACACGCGGAAACTACAGACCGAACAGGGCCAGCGCCCGCTCGGCCCGCGCGACATCGAAATTGTGAGTGCATAGAATTTCGAGATAACCCAGCTTGTCACCCAAGCACAGTTTGTGATCGGCCTGGAGCTTGTATCCACGGCAGTTCCTGCAAATACGCTGCAGGTTCCGCCGGTCTGGATTCCCTGCCCTCAATCGCCGGATCAGCCTTGCCGGCACGATGTGGTCCACATGCCGGCGCGCTCCCGCCTGCTTGAAGTCCTGGCCGCACGACTCCACTTCGCACTTCTCCCACAGTGCTGAGACTCTGTTGCTCCGCCAGCCTTTTCGAGTCGGTGCTGTTCCTAGCCATTTTCTGTCCACCCCTCCCACGACACTGCCTTCTCCTGCGTGCGGAATCGTGCCTTACAGAACAGGCAGCGGCGGTAGCGGTATGTTCTGCGTCGGCGAAAGGGCCGTCTTGAAAACATCCTTTCGCTTGTCGCCGCAATATGGAGAGTGCATTGAAATAGCCCTCCTTTTGGTTTCAGTTCTTGAACGCGGAAGGTGTTGGTACAAAATTCGCGTTTGGAACGAATACCAATTGTGCGGCAACGCGCTTCCAGAGAAGCGGCGGGTGGACCGCTGCCTGAAGTCAAATGCCTAAATTAGCTCGCGGCGAGGTTACGGTGGCTCAACCGGCTGGTTTGGTTCTAGATCTCGGGTTGTTGATTCACAGATCTTGGAGGCGGGTCAAATGGAAGGCAGGATCAAATGGTTCAACAATTCCAAAGGATTCGGGTTTATTGGCTGTGAAAATAGACCAGATGTGTTCGTCCACTACTCCGGAATTCTGGGAGACGGATATCGGACGCTGAAGGAGGGGGACCGGGTTAGGTTCGAGTTGGTGCAAGGGCCAAAAGGACCGCAAGCTGCTAACGTCGAGAAGCTGGAGGAAGACAGCTAAGACGATTTAGTCAAACGGGTGGGCTGTCCCTCGCCAAAATGACGATCAACCTTTAAATCAACGGCTTGCGAACAGGGCTGTAACATTGTTGAAGAGTGAAGCTCAGTGACTCTCAGAGTTTTGGCGAAGGACAGGCTCCGACGCGCGCGCAAGAGTCGAACCAGCGTTCCGAGGCACAGATCGATGAATCGAAACATGGCTAGGAGTTATAACAGAACAGTGCCGGGAGGGCGGCTAAGTCATTGATTTCAAAGTCGGACAGAGTTTTGGCGAACCACAGGTCCCCGGCGTCGAACAACTCCGGCATTCAAATTCGTAGCGCTCCGCAAAGATAAGAATCCGCGAGAGTTGATTAAGAAAGCTTGAGGAAACGTAACAGGACGCTAATCTGGTTGCATTTGGGGACGTGAAGGGCCCGTGCCTCGGCTAAGAGAAGTCCGGCGCGTAGAAACCGCAATCATGCACATCGTATATTCTTGGAACGATAGGTCAACAATTATTCGGAACCATGATTACGTACGTACGATGCCTTATCCCCTTCGTTGTGGGCCCGTAGTCCGCGCACTAAACGAAGGTCTGCACGACTTCTATATTTGAATGAATGTTAGTGTCTGGCCGGAGCCAAGATTCATATCGAATCAGAATTCGGTATCCGGTGCGATGAACGAACATCCAGAGGCCGTGCATGTATCCGAGTCTTTTGAACAGGTTGAAAATCGCCATACTGTCTGTGGTCCTTGGCGCGGTTATTTCGTCAAATCTTCTGCCAATCAATTCTTCACTCGTGTAGCCGAGGAGTTCACAAAAGTTCTCTGAAACCTCAACGTATTTTCTATCGCTGTCAATGATAGTGGTGTATATCGGTTCGACATGATCCCCTCTACTGGAGACAGGAGTAACAACACGATTTGAAAACAGCTGTTGAACCGTTTCGGGAACTTTATCGGGCGGATACTGAAAGAAACGCGGCGGGATGTAACGCTTCTTGTTAATCATTTGCGGCGGACCTCCGCTCCCACTCATTCTGGAGGATTCTTCGGATCGTACGTGGTAAACCGGCGTGGTTCTTCTTATTCCATGACCGGGTAATATATGCCGCGTAGAATTGGGCTGGAAAGTGAAACGTGTGTTTTGTATCAGCCATCAGCCCGGCAGCATCGAGGGAAGCCTGGTTAAGAGGACACTGACCCTTCATCGGGCGACCTTAAGCATTGCAATCACGCTACTTCGACCATTAAAATGAACGGAGCAGTCCCCCTGTATCCGCGGCCCTCCCCAGGTTGGGTTCTCGGCAATCATCTGGACGATCAACTCCCGAACCTCCCGTCTTCTTCCAACCTGCGTCCGGACTCTGGAGACCAACCTCCAAGACATTCGAGAATCTGTCCGGTGCCAATGGACTCCATCCTGAAGAATCGACGAACTACGACCCAGAAGAGCTTGTCGAGCGGACCTATGCTCGGACGGCGATGCCGACAATGTGTAAATAAAGCCGTTGCTTCGACAAGCACTTTGAGCCGTCCTTTGCCCTGACAATAGAACGATGTGCGTCCCTGTATATACTACTAGGGCACTTCCTCTGACCGTTTCTAACATGCCCCGCATCACCGCTACCTATAATATGTGTTCTGGGCACGTAACGGAACATTTTTTTCGAAAGGTTAACCTGCTCGCGACAAGCCTACCGAATGAAACCCTCAACAGACCCCGTTTTGATCGTTGACGACGAACCAGCCGTTCGAAAAATGTTGGGAGTGATGTTGACGCAAGCGGGAATTGCAAACCAGAGTGCGGCCAACGCGCAAGAGGCCTTCGATGTTTTGCCGAGTGGATCGTTCAGCGCGGTGATTTCGGATCTGCGCATGCCTGGAATCTCTGGGCTGGAGTTGCTCGCTGAAGTGCATCGCAAATATCCCGAAGTGGCCTTTCTGGTCGCCACCGGAGTGGATGATGTCCGCGTCGGAGTCCAGGCCATGAGAGAAGGCGCTGACGATTATCTTGTTAAACCCTTTCAGCTGGACATGGTTTTGGCCAGCCTGGAACGCGCCTTCCAGAAGAAGGCTCTCCAGCGAGAATTGGAAAATTACCGACGCCATTTAGAGGAGATGATCGCCAAGCGCACGCAACAGCTTCAAACGGCTATGGCCCAATTGGAGCACAGTTACTCGGCGACTCTGGAAGCGCTGGGTAGCGCCATTGACCTGCGGGACGGTCCAACAGCGGGCCACTCACGCAGAGTGTTTTGGTATTCCATCAAAATTGCGCAGGCCATTGGAGGCCTGGAGAAGGAACTCCGGAACCTCGGAATGGGAGCGTGGCTGCACGACATCGGGAAATTGGCCATCCCCGACGGGATTCTTCTGAAGCCCGGTGCACTGACCGAGCAAGAGCGCGAGGTGATGCAGCACCACGTCCAGATCGGCTATGACTTAGTAAAAGGGATTCCGTTTCTGGCGGATGCAGCCGAGATCATTCTTGCGCATCACGAGCGATGCGACGGCAGCGGCTATCCGCGAGGGTTGAAAGCCGAGGAAATTGCGCTGGGCGCCAAGATCTTTGCCGTGGCGGACAGTTTTGACGCCATGACCTCGGACCGGCCATACCGTTCCGCCATGCCTTTTCAGTTAGCGCGCGACGAAATTCAGCGCGCAGCAGGGAAATTGTTCGACTGGACCGTTGTGCGCGCATTCCTCGCGATTTCTATGAGCAAGTGGGCAGCGATTCGAGAGGAAGCCGCAAGCGTGCAGATTAGCACTGTCGTGAACTCTGGCGGTTTGAGCTTTGCGTCCGCTGACGACCGCAATGCCGCACGAGTGATAAGTATTCAACTCCAGCATTTTGCTAATGCTCATGGTCGCGAAGGCGCATAGCAAAAAAACGCCATGCCAACCCACACCAGTATGAACATTGGGCGAATCGAGCGGCGCGAATGGTTTCTCTGGTCGGCTGCTGTGGTTGTCACGTTGCTGTTGACCGCGGGCCTGGCTTCCTTTTTATTGCGCGAACAAGAAGACGTTTCTTCCCTCCTTCCTCAGGCGGTGCGCGGCCTCGTCGGTCTCGTACTTATCTTCGACATTTACACGCTATACCAACAACTACAGATTCACCGGATGCGCCGCAAACTACTCGAGGGAGAGGAACTGTTCCGGTTGATCACAGAAAATGCCGCCGACATGATCGCTGTCGTCGACACGGAGGGGAACCGGATTTTCAACAGCCTTTCTTACGAAAAAGTTCTCGGATATTCACTCGATGAGCTGAAAAGGTCATCCTCCTTTGCTCATATCCATCCCGAGGATATCGATCGTGTAAGACAAGCCGGCGAGGAAGCGCGGCGCACCGGCATAGGTTCTCCCTCCGAATATCGTATTCGCCATAAGGACGGAAGATGGAGAGTGCTGGAATCCACGGCGAGCGTAATCCGTAATTCGAAAGGCGACCCTGAAAAATTGGTGATCGTCAATCGTGACATTACGGAGCGGAAGCGAGCCGCGGACGCGCTGGAGCGCTCGGAGGCCAGTTTCCGATCGGTTGTCGAAGACGCGCCCTACGGTATCTACAGAGCAAGCATCGCCGGCGAGTTGATTTTGGTGAATCCCGCGCTCCAGAAAATGCTTGGCTATGATTCGCGCGAGGAGCTGCGTCAAGCCAATCTCGGAACGCACATTTATCGCCACGCCTCCGAACATCAAAAACTCATTCAGACGGTTATTCAGGAACAATACTTCAAAGACGTTGAACTGGAGTGGAAACGCAAGGATGGTGCGCCGATTACGGTGCGATGCAGCGGCTGGCCCATAAAGGATGAGGCAGGTGGGGTGACCTATCTGGAAGTCTTTGCCGAAGACGTCACCGAAAGACGCGTGCTGGAGCGACAACTGCGTATGGCCCAGAAAATGGAGGCGGTCGGGCGCCTCTCCGGCGGCATTGCCCATGACTTCAATAATCTTCTGGGCGTCATTATCGGCTACAGTCAGGTGCTGAAGCGAAGTCTCGGAAATGCGAATCCATTGTTTGAACACGCCGAGGAAATTGAGAAAGCCAGCCAGCGTGCGGTCTCATTGACTCGGCAGCTCCTGGCCTTTAGCCGCCAACAGGTGCTTGAGCCTGTCATCCTGAACCTCAATTCGCTTGTATCTGATATGGAAAAGATGCTTCCGCGTCTGATCGGGGAAGACGTGACGTTGAAGCTGGACCTTGACTCAGAACTAGCACAGGTGAAGGCGGACCCCAGTCAAATCGAACAGGTGATCATGAATTTAGCGGTCAACGCCCGAGATGCCATGCCCGACGGCGGCAAATTGACGATTCAAACCGCTAACGTGGATCTCGACCTTGCCTACACCCATCAACATCCCGGCTCACGCGTGGGCCAGTACGTAATGCTCGCTGTTAGGGATACTGGCACCGGCATTGATCCCGAAATTCAGTCGCAAATTTTTGAGCCGTTCTTTACCACCAAAGAGCGCGACAAAGGAACGGGACTTGGTTTGGCCACCGTATATGGCGTAGTGAAACAGAGCGGGGGGTACATTGCGGTCGACTCCGAAAAAGGCAAGGGGGCTTGTTTTTCCGTCTACCTCCCTCGCGTGGGGCAAACCGCTTCGGCAGAGGAGACGAAGACCGGTCAGCCAGCAAGCATTCGTGGCTCGGAAACTGTTTTATTGGTCGAAGACGCCGAGGCGCTACGAAAACTCGCAAACATGTTTCTGCGAGATAGCGGCTATCGAGTCCTGACCGCCGCGGACGGAATGGAAGCACTTGAGGTCGCTCGCAGTCATTCCGGCCCCATTCACCTATTGCTGACGGATGTCGTGATGCCTGGAATCAATGGACGAGTCTTGGGTGAACGTCTTGCACCCCTGCAGCCCGGGATGAAGGTGCTGTACATGTCAGGCTACACCGACAGCTTCATCGCAGGCCACGGCGTGCTTGAAGCAGGGGCATACTTGCTGCATAAACCATTCACTCAGGAAACCTTGGCCCGCAAAGTCCGCGAAGTTCTGGATAGCGCGGAGTCCGCATCAGCCTCGGCGTCAAAGCCGGTGCTTGCTGGCGCTGACACTGATTCCAAATAGGAGACATCACGGAAATGCAGAAAATTTTGGTCGTCGATGACGAAGCGGCGGTGCGCCGGCTCATGCGGTTAAACCTTTCGGATATCTACGAGGTCATCGACACCGGCGATCCGGAGCAGGCCCTCGCCTTGGCTATGCAGAATAAGCCTGCCGCCATTTTGCTGGATTTGCGAATGCCGCGCTTTTCCGGTTTCGAGCTTTGCCGCACGTTCGCTTCCATGACCTTTACCCAATTGATCCCGATTTTTGTGGTAAGCGGAGAGGCCGGAAGCACGACCAAGGCGCTTTGCAAGGATCTTGGCGCCACCGCTTACTTCGAAAAGCCTATCGATTTCGATGGCTTGAGGTCTAGCTTGGCGCAGGTTCTGGGCGCCAAACGAGTGGAGCGCCGAAGCGAAGTCCGCGTAGGACTTCGTGTCCCCATAAAACTAACCGGCAGTGACGCAAACGGCAAGCTATTTGAAGAAGAGACCGTCACCGAAAACGTCGCTCTCTCGTCATTTCTGTGCGGCTGCACGGCGGTTTTAGCCAAGGATTCCCTTGTGCAAGTCTTTGTGAAAAGCGGCGGAGAGCAACTGGTGGGCAAGGCTAGCGTGGTGCGCTCCGAAGCCAACGAAACGGCCTACCCGCGGTACGCATTCCGGTTCGTTGAAAAAAACGGCGACTGGGTCCTGCAATAGCAATGCATGGCTTTTTAAACTTATGCGGAGAGCCACTACGCTGATTGCCCAGTTAAGGACCTAGGGTGCCCAAGCGAAGCGTCGAGGCGAGAAACAGAGGTGAAGCTGGGCCGGGCTGGCTGTCGAAGGTACTTGAAGAGTATATATCGACAGGAAAGTGCCATCCGCGGACTACTGAGCAGGCTGTGGAAAAGATGGAAGACACGAATGAGTGCCGAAGGAACAGACAGATGGTTTCCGATGAAACTATAGCGGTGCTGATGGAAAAGATTCGTTGCTCAACGCAAATATTGTCACCCTGTCGGACGAGGTTAAGCGCCTGAACGAAGGCAAGCGTTTGAAGCAAGGCAACCGCGAACTGGCAGAATGGGCTACCCGGGAGTTGCACCGAAAAGCCGATAGACTACGCAGCGATGTTGCTCGCACTGAACGCTGTTCCGCATGTAGTTAATGGGATCGCGGTCGAGACGGTAAATACGCTCGGTGCCCCCTAGGCTCGATAGTCAGTGAAAAACGCGACTGCACCAGACCTTTATCGTATTTGGACCAACTCGGCGTCAAGCACATCGACTATCTCTACGTCAGTCAGCTGTGGCTCGCTCATACCAGAGTTCCTGCGCCCTCGTCGCAACCCGAGAAAACACACCCTCGCCAGGTCTGATTGAGTACAGCCGGACAGATCGGTTCTCTAGCAGGCTGCTGAAAAAAGCGGGAAATTGTCAACTTCCAACATTTCGCTCGCCAATGTTTTCCAGCAGCTTGTTAGTTTAGGACTTCCCGCCGTAGAGAGAATCGACGAACTGTCGGAAGTCCTTCTCCTGCATCAATTTCTGAAACGAATCGTCGGTGCGTGCATCCGGGATCGTCTCGCCGGGAAGGGCATGCGAGCGGCGCTCGTACGCGAGTTTCAGATTCGCCTTGGCGCTCTGTGCGTCGCCCTTTTCCCCGGCGATGCATGCCATGTTGTAGTAAAACAGCGGATAGCTCGGATCCTTCGAAATACCGTAAGCGACCACCTTTTGCGAATTCTCGAGATCGTTTGTGATTCCGTAGGCCATGGCCAAATTGTCGACGAGCACGTACCACAGTTTCTTTTCCAGCATCGGCGAAGCTTTTTCGATGTCTAGGGCCTGTTGGTAGGGCCCGATCGCCTGTCGGTATTGCTGGGCCATGAAGTATCGGCTGCCCTGCTGAAACAACTGCATGCTATTGCCCACCGGAATGGTTGCCGTCGTGGGCTTCTTCACCTCAAAGCGAATCGACTGCAGCAGCGCATCAAAGTCCGGTTTGTCCGCAGCCTTGAAGAACACTTTAGAGATATGGACGTCAACAAAAACGTCGTCCTTGATCAGGCAAGCCAGGATATTCTTCTGATTCACAGGCACGCCGTTTACCTCCGCCATCGAGAATTCGACGGTCTCCATTCCTTGGGCCTCTCCGTAAGCCACGGCCTTCAAGCCGTTGAGAGAAAGCGACGAATCGTGCTTCACTTTGTCTTCCAGCGAGCGCTTGCATTCGCTCGGTTGCGCCGGCTCCTTCATCAACTCGAGGAAAACGGAAATGACTAGGCGAGTCTTCTCGTTTTCCGCGCGGAAGTAACGGCGGCCATCGGCCTGCATCTCATTGGCCTTGGCGACGAAGCCCGGTGCCTGCAGTTCCAGGGCCCAGGATTTGGACGGCAGCCAGACGCTGAACTTAGCAGCTGCGGCAACATCCTGCGCAAGAGCGTTCGCCGAGGCAACAAATGCAAGCAGGGCAGCAAGAAGGACGTTTTTCATGGAAACTCCCAAAATGGGTCGTTTCTATTACTGTAAGCGGGAAAGCTCAAGTTTCCGCAAAGAAGTTCGCCGAACTTGCTGATGCGTCACCTAGCAGGCTCAAAAGCATCGGCAATTCTGTAACGATGTGATGCCGGATGCGTCTTATGGGACATGCGAGGAACCGATCAGCAGCAGGGACATGTTTTTAGCTACATTTCGCCGGAGCAGGGGGTACGCAAAGATCATCCGCTGCGTCCGATTCGCGCGATGGTAGACCAGGTGCTCAAGGACCTCTCACCTGAGTTCAACAAGATGTATTCCAAAGTGGGCCGTCCGTCGATTCCACCGGAGCAGTTGCTGCGCGCTCTGCTGTTGCAGATGCTGTACTCGGTGCGCAGCGAGCGGCTGCTGGTGGAAGAGATCGGCTACGACATATTGTTCCGCTGGTTCGTGGGGTTGAATTTGGACGATGCGGTGTGGGATGCGACGGTGTTCACCAAGAACCGCGACCGTTTGCTGGAGGCCGAAGTGGCCAAGGAGTTTCTGTCGCTGGTTGTGGAGCAAGCACGAGGGCAGGGATGGGCCTCGGACGAGCACTTCACGGTAGATGGAAGTTTGTTGGAAGCCTGGGCCAGCGTGAAGAGTTTTCAGCCTAAGAACAAGAAGAGTTCGTCTCCGCCGGATGATCCTGGCAATCCCACGGTGAATTATCGTGGCGAGAAGCGCTCGAACGAAACGCACGAGTCGAAAAGCGATCCCGAAGCGCAACTGGCGCGCAAAGGGCCGGGCAAGGAGGCCAAGTTGAGCTACAGCGGGAATCTGCTTGTGGAGAATCGCAACGGTTTGATTGTGGACAGCCGGGTGTGGGAAGCCACGGGCACGGCGGAGCGCTATGCGGCGCTGGAGATGCTGCAGGAAATTCCGGGAAGCAGGCGCGTGACGGTAGGTGGCGACAAGGGCTTTGACACGGCGGATTTCGTGCGCGAGTGCCGGAAAATTTGGGTGACGCCGCACGTAGCGCAAAACCTTGGGCGAAAAGGCGGCAGCGCCATTGATAGCCGCACCACGCGGCAGGAGGGCTATGCTCTCAGTCAGAAGAAGAGGAAGCGTATCGAAGAATGTTTTGGCTGGGTGAAGACCATTGCGTTGTTGCGCAAAGTGCGGCATCGCGGAACGCTGAAAGTCGATTGGATCTTCACGTTTGCTTGCGCGGTCTACAACCTGGTGCGCATGCGGAACCTGATGCGCAGCACAGTTCCGACATAGTGAGTCCGGGCCGTAGTGTCTCCGAACGCCGCTCAAACGCTTCTTTCGGCGCTCGGTAGCACGAAAAATCACGTCTCAGGCGCTCGAAGACTCCTGGATAACTCACACCAACTTAGAAATTGCTCGCTCAGCACGATTTTTCAGCGGCCTGCTAGGCGTCGGGTTGGCGGCTCACGTCAACACTCGTCACAACCGTAAGAAGGGCGCCCTGGGAAACTCGACAAAGGGTTGCCGCCACCACGTCATAGAACTGTTTGCCCTGCGGTAAACGGCAAGCCCTCGACGAGAGCATCGACCAGGCTGCGGCCTGCGGAGAGCTCTGGATCCAGCTTGGGGTTATAGATCGTGACTTGCATCCCGATTGCACGCCCAGAGGAAATGGCCGTCTTTAGGAACGCCACCAGTTCGGCCCAGCTGAGACCATTTGGCATGCGATAATCGACTGCTGGCATGATCGTATCCTCCAAGACATCGACATCGAGGTGGATCCAGAATCCGTCCAACCAGTCGCGTGCCAAGAAGTTGACCAGCTTTGCTATCGCGCTTTCAAAACCAGCCCGTCTGATATCAGCGAGCGTAATCATTTCGAGTTCAGAAGGAATCGATAATCCGCCATTCTGCCCGAGGTAATCATTGTCAAATTCATTGTCGCGCATCCCAACAGCGATCACGTCTTCCACTTGGATGAGCGGTTTTTTGCCCTCCAGATTGGTTACGACAGACGGTCCCCGTCCGGTTACAAGCGCGAGATCCATTGACGCCGCTTCACCATTGGCCTCCTCCTCCGGTGTCCAGAAATCGCAATGTCCATCCAGAAAAACTAATCCATAGCGACCCCGCCGCCGGAGCGCCAACAAACTTCCCAATAGAATGCTGCAATCACCACCCAATACAACGGGGAATTCTCTCTGTTCAAAGATTGGCTCTAAGGCGTCTGCGAGAGTTACAGCGTAGTCAGCAATATTCTCTGGATTGAGCATGCGAGTCAGTGGATCTCGAACGAAATTATAGGCTGGCACCTCAACCCGACCCGCACATCGCGCAGTCAGGCGTCGTCCCAAGCCCAACTCCAGAAGAGCGGTTGGCGAATTCTCGACGCCAGTGGATCGTAAGCCAAGATTTGATGGGGCCTCAAGAATCGCGTAACGAATCATGTTTTGCCTTTGTCCAAGGGGTGGCGTGAGTTTTTCAGATGGTTGAGATTGTATTCTTTTCGGACGTGTTCGACTTCTTCCTCTGTCGTGACTCCCTCACGTTCGGCCGGCTTCTCTAAAGGACGCTTCACAAGGCCATCGGCTGTTTTCGTGCAACCGTACAGGCATTGCCATCTGCCATATGTTCCCTCGTCCGCATAATGGCGCGCTCCACAAACCGCGCATTCCATTCGTCCCGTGCTCGGGTCTATGACTTTCATCGTGCCCTTTGCAGTGCGGGAATGTTTTGCCGGATGTAAATCCGAATCTTTCTGTTTGCGTTCCTCGGTCTTGCGGCTCATCGTGAGCACTTCCACTCGAAGTCTCACTCCGTGGTTCTTAGGATTTTCGTGAAAGGGGCAAATTTGGTCTATCGTTAGGCGGTAGGTCCAGCCAATCGCCAAGTCGTTGGCCATGCGGCCATCACCGCCAATTTGCTCGCCATTTCGACGACAGATTTTTACCGCACCAGGATCGAATTTGTTTGTCGGTTCTGGAACTAGGACAAGGAAGTACCCCGGCAATGTCAGGACGGCGCGCAGCTGATGGATTGAAGCATGCGCCAACCCGTTGGCCTTGACAGGTAATCGCAGACGCGCAGTAGAAGAGTGGGCTTCCCACGAATTGCAAAGTCCCGAATCGAGCCTTGCTGACACTCCTGAAGCTACCGAGAGCCTGACCGCCACCGAAAGGCGATCAATCCTCAAAGCCTGGTCCAAACGAATGGAAATACGCTCAAGGCTGCTCGCGTACTCGGTATTGGAAGGACAACGCTGTACCGAAGACTCCAAGAATACAGGGGCAAAATCACAGTCGATGGCCCAAACCGAAGGAGGTCATCCATAAGACTACGTACGTAATCATGCCTCCACAATTGTGGTTGACGTGTCGGTCCGACGATATACGATGTGCAATCGGGACCGGGACGTGATTGCGGTTTTTGACGCGCCGGGCTTCTAAGTCGAGGTACGGACCCTTCACGTCCCCAACTAATCTCTCGCAACCAACGGCTGAACGCGCTGTTAATGCCCTGTGCTTCGCCATAATTCTAAGCGCACTGAAAATAGCGCGATTCCCTGCCGCCACCGCTGTCCCATCCAGGTTATCCCCTTCATCATCGAGAGGATTATACCCGTTATACGCATATGCAGGACTTATATATAGATGGAGGAGCCGGTGACTTTTTCGCGGCGCCGTTGGTTCGGATCAGGCAGCCCGATCGTACCGGTGGTGCAGCCCTCCCAGTCGCACATGAGAAAGGACGTGACCTGAGGCTATGGTGCGAGTACTGCCGTCTGGTGTTCCCTTCCCGAGTCCGAGATGTGTGCGGTCCTCGTGGTAGTAGCGAATATACCCAGAGAGGAGACGTTTCAGGTGGCGTTCGTCAACTGCAATGATGTGATCCAGGAGATCACGCCGGCAAGTCCCTACCCAACGCTCTGCAACTCCAGCCAAGGACTTTCGAACGAGGTGCGGACAGGATTCACCCTCAAGGATCGAACCGCTGCGGGGACTTCCAGTCGATACTTGGCATCACGATCAAAGATGACGAACCTCGGGGCGGATCCAAATGGAAATGCTTCTCGCAACTGCTGGACGAATCGACGAACGACGACCCAGAAGAGCTTATCGAGCAGGTCTAGTCTTGGCCGCGGATGCCGACGTTTCAGGACGGCGAGTTGTTGACGTAGCGCCAGATTCTCGAGTAAGAGGCTCCGACGCGCCCGCAAGAGTCGAACCAGCGTTCCGAGGCACAGCCCGATGAATCGAAACATGGCTAGGAGTTATAACAGAACAGTGGCGGAAAGGCGGCTATGTTATTGATTTCACAGTCGGCCAGAATTTTGGCGAACCACAGGATCTCGCCGCCGTAGGTTGTTGATTCCAAGCAACAGGGCCTGGGACTTCTTCTCTTGCTAAACCGCTTGGCTCGAAAGGGTCACAGGGGTTCGAATCCCCTCCTCTCCGCCAGACTTCTAAACCCACCGTGGGCATCTATTCAGATGTTTACGTACCAGGCCGTGGAGCTACTCTACCGAGAAACGATTTCGCGAGTTGAGGCCTTCTTGGCAATCGCCTCAAGCTCCGCATCGAAAAATCGTGCATTACCGGGGCTGCTAAAGGAACGCTCCGGAAAAGAAAGGCTGCACGCATTTTGAGTAGTGTATCTACATTGTTGACACATACCTGAATCCCATGACAGAATGTTGCTACAACGTAGATACAGGGAATGATGATATGAGGACCGTGGTCAAAAAATGGGGCAACAGTGCCTCGGTGCGAATTCCCGCTGCCGTCATGCAGGCGGCGCATCTGGATCTGGACGAGGCCGTTGACGTGCGCGAAGAGTCCGGCCGCATTATCATCGAGCCGGCACAGCGCAAGGAATATGATCTGGCCGAACTTGTGAAGGGGATTACTCGCGAGAATTTGCATGACGAGGCGGACTTCGGCAGACCAGTTGGCAAAGAGGCGTTGTAACAGTGCGGTCTTATGTGCCCGACGCTGGGGATATAGTGTGGATCAGCTTCGATCCTCACACCGGGCGCGAACAGGCAGGGCACCGGCCCGCAGTTGTGCTGAGCCCCGCCGCTTATAACGCGAAAACGAGTCTGATGGTCTGCTGCCCGATGACGACGCAAATCAAGAATTATCCCTTCGAGGTGATGGTTGCTGGCGCGCGCCCAAGCGCGGTTCTGGCAGATCAGGTCAAGAGCCTCGATTGGCGGAAAAGGCGAGCTAAGCGTAAAGGGATGATATCGCCGGCCGAACTGGCGGAGGTGCTCGCGAAAATTCGGACGCTAATAGGTTAAAGCTCCTAACACGCCTTCCGCGAACGATGTGGACTACGAGTTACGTTGAGTCTAGCGAGGGGTGGCCGCAAACGGCAATCGCGGTAGCTTCCAACGCCAATCCTTCGCTCGCCGGAACGGTGGTCGTCCTCACGGCCACGGTAACTGGCTTCGACCCCGGCACCCCCAGAGACACGATAACCTTCAAGGACGGCGCAAATGCGCTTGGAACCGGAACCTAAATTCCTCCGGCACGGCCCTAACCTCTCTCTATATATAACGGAAGTCTACGATGTCATATATATTCTATAATCCGTGGCCCACTTGTTGGGGATGCGGATTGTGGGGGTTCGTCCCCGGTCGAAAAAACCACCAGTTCCGAAGCACAGAAAGACAGCCTGAAGCCCCGTTTCGCAGTATCTAGTTTACGCCAGAGCGAACTATTTGGAGAACCCGCAAACGCCATAAGCGTCTCTCACTGTACGCTCTTTCATGTATTACCCCCCTGTAGCTCGAGGTGCTCCACGCCGTAATCGCCTATGGCGTTCTGCAAGCAGTTCTGCAAAGTCTCTGCCAGCGTTCGGCAGAAGGGTTCGACCAGCATGCCCTTAGGATACACAGGCAATTCATAAACTTCCAAATTATTTCGAATAACTCCATCCCATCCTAGTGTTGGACTGCCCAGTCCCAAGAAAGAACCTTTGGGACGAATAACGGCCACACGTCCCTCATAAGCCGATGGCACATAGCGCAGGGAAGCCTCGTCATTCATTCTTTTCATAAGCAGGTGTGGATATTCATTTTGCACAGCATTCACGGAGGCACGGAAACGCGATGCGGCGTGACGCAGCCTGACGCCCAATCTGCCCAATTCGATATCTAGTTTTTCGCGGATGAACTGCTTGCGTTCCTTGGCGGGAATCGAGGCCGCATTGGCAATGTGGAACCAAAGATTCTGCATGAAATGCAAAGGAGATTCCAGACGAGCTTTGGCCAGCGAGACCGTCTTGTAGTTGTATGTGTCCAGCATTATCACGAGCCCGACATGCTCCCCTATAGCACTAAGTTGTTGCGCGATTTCCAAAGCGATCACGCCTCCCAAGCAATACCCACCCAGGAAGAAAGGGCCGTGTGGCTGCACGGCGCGTATCTCCTTCATATACTGAGAGGCCATCCCTTCTACAGTTCGCCTCTCCAAGCCATGGCCATCACCAATGCGCGACTGAAGTCCATAAACTGGCTGGTCCGATGGAAGGTAACGTGAGACTTGACGATACAGGAGAACATTTCCTTCCGCGCCATGAACCAGAAACAAGGCAGGCTTTGATCCGGCCGGCTGAATCGGCACGAGCGATGACCAAGACAGATTTTGAACTTCCTTACGAAGGATATCGGCGACCGCCTCGACGGTCGGTGCCTGGAAAAATGTAGCCAGCGGCAGGGTCTTGCCTGTTTGTTTCTTGACTTCCGTCAGCACCTTCAGGGCGGCAAGAGAGTGACCACCAAGCTCGAAAAAATCGTCGCGCACGCCCACACTTTTCTCGAGAATCTTAGACCAGATGCCGACAAGCGTCTTTTCAAGAGGTTCGCGGGGCGCGACATACTGCCGAGTCACCTCCAGTCGCTGGTTGGCAGGAGCCGGGAGGGCCTTGCGATCGATTTTTCCATTGGGCGTCATCGGGAACGTTTCAAGGGTGACAAATGCCGACGGAATCATGTATTCGGGCAGTTTTTCCTTCAGATAAGAACGTAGATCACCGACTGACGGCATGGAGTCGTTTCGAGGTTGCAGATATGCGACCAATTGCTTCAGCCCCAGGCGATCCTCGCGCGCGGCAACCACCCCCTGGCGAATCGCGGAGTGCTGACCCAGTACGGCTTCGATCTCTTCCAATTCCACGCGGAACCCGCGAATCTTGACCTGGTTATCGGCTCGTCCCAGGCATTCCAGCGTGCCGTCGGCCCGCCAGCGTCCGAGATCTCCGGTGCGGTATAACCGCGCTCCCGGCTCAAAGGGGCTAGGAATAAAACGTTCCGCAGTCAACTCCGGCCGATGCAGGTATCCGCGGGCCAAGCCAGCGCCACCGACGTATAGCTCGCCGATAACTCCCGGAGGAAGCAAAGTACCGTTGCCATCGAGCACGAAAAACTGTGTATTGGCGATAGGATGGCCGATGGGAACCGGCCCATTCACCGTAGTGATTTTGTGGACCGACGACCAGATGGTGGTTTCCGTAGGTCCGTAGACATTCCAGATTTCGGAGCAGCGTGCCAGAAGATCCTTGGCCAACTCGGGAGGGAGCGATTCCCCGCCGCAAAGAATACGCAATTGTTTCGAGCCGGTCCAACCTGCGTCGATCAGGGCCCGCCAGGTGGGCGGGGTCGCCTGCATCACGGTGCAGCGCGAATCGCGCATGCGTTCCATCAATCGCACAGGATCGCGAGCATCTTCCCGGCTGGCGAGAACCAGCTTTCCGCCGCTGACCAGGGGCAGGTAGAGCTCCAGGCCGGCGATATCGAAAGATAATGTCGTTACCGCCAGCAGCGTATCGTGTGCAGTAAAGCGGGGCTCCCGTTGCATCGACTGCAGGAGGTTGGCCAACGCGGAATGTGGAATCTCCACGCCCTTGGGCCTGCCGGTTGATCCGGAGGTGTAGAGCACGTAGGCAAGATCGTTGGGGTTCACCCGAGGCAGCCGCGAATTGGGCGTCTGCCTGGCGATTTCATTCCAATCGGTATCGAGATGCACGATGGAAGGCGGCCGGGAGGACAGTTTTTCATCTAGCCCGCGATGGGTAACCAGCACGGCCATTCCACTATCGCTGACCATATACGCGAGGCGGTCTTCGGGGAAAGAGGGATCCAAAGGCACGTACGCGCCGCCGGTCTTCAATACAGCCAGGAGTGCGACGATCATATCCGGGGAGCGTTCCACCAACAGCCCAACCAGGATGTCGGGCCCGACGCCTAGACCCTTTAAATAATGCGTCAGTAGATCGACACGACTATTGAGTTGTCTGTACGTGAGATGGGCACCTTCGAAGATGATGGCTCTTGCGTCGGGTGAAATTTTGGCCTGAGCTTCCCAACAGTCCGTTACAGTCTCATGCGGAAACACAACGTCCGTCTTATTCCAGCCAACAACTTGCTCGCTGCGCTCGGATTCGGAAAGGAGAGGCAATGTGCCAAGCGTTTGGGCAGGATTGGCTACAATCGCTTGAAGCAAATTCACGTAGTGGCGAAGCCAACGTGCCACGGTCGCGGCCTCAAAAAGTTCGGCGCTGTAATCGCAGTCAATGCGAAGCTCGTCGGCCATGTCGAAGATATTCAGGTTGAGTTCAAATTTGGAGGCATCGCGTGGATTGCTGAACGGGACGCCATCCATAATGATCTCGAACTGCACACCTCCGCCAGTTTTTCTGTAGTTGCGCCACGCATCTATATTGAACGACGCTGCGATAATGGGCGCCCGGCTGGGATCATGCCGTAGTCCGAGATCTCGTGTAAGCCACCCGAAAAAATAGGATTGGTGTTCACTGGCCTTGAAAATCAAAGATTTCGATGCGGAAAGGAAATCCATAAATTTTGCATCGGGTCGGAGATGACTGCGGAGCGGGAGCATGTTCGTCGTATTGGCGTAGAGCTGCGAGCCACCGGGCTGAGTACGAACCTCGCCTTCGAACGGCACACCAACTACTAAGCTGCTTTGGCCGGTCAGACGGTGGAGCAAGACGTTAAACCCGGCAAATAACGTCGTAAACAGAGAGGAGCGAAGTTCCTTGCCGGCCTTCCGCAAGGCCGCCGTCAGACCACGATCAATGATCAAGCTTTCCCTGCCACCTCGATAGTTCAAGACGGCAGGCCGGGGCCGATCGGAAGGAAGCTCCAGGACGGGTACCAAATCCGAGAACAGATCGAGCCAAAACTTACGGTCGCTTTCGAAGGCAGGCCCGCGGGATTGCTGTTCACGCCACAGCGCGTAATCGCTCAATTGCATGGCTGGCGCCATCTCGGGCGCCTTGCCCTCGATCAGAGCGGCATACATTTCGCACAGCTCTCCGGAGAAAACTTCGTAAGAAGGACCGTTTCCAAGAATGTGATGGGTCACCATGACTAAAAGATGATGCTGTTCAGAGAGTCTGAGAATGCGCGCTCGAAGGACTGGGCCCTGGCAGAAGTTGAAGCTGCGCGACTCTACATCCCTGAATTGATTCTGCAGTTGAGATCTCCGCTCCTGCTCCGGCAAAGAGGACAAATCGACCAGCGGCACAGCGAGCGCGACGTGATCATGAACGATTTGGCGTTCGCCATCGGGATCGATGCTGGTGCGTAAAGCTTCGTGCCGATCCACGAGCTTCTCGAGGGCTTGCCTTAACACATCAACTTTCAGGGGGCCACGCATCTCGAAC
>Ga0210404_10000545_pt1 | contig 19129 bp, 16 predicted proteins | sample IncBWH28MmetaG_FD_155455 | JGI IMG/M metagenome (GOLD analysis project Ga0210404, IMG submission 155455) | Forest soil microbial communities from Barre Woods Harvard Forest LTER site, Petersham, Massachusetts, United States - Inc-BW-H-28-M | ecosystem: Environmental > Terrestrial > Soil >... | reverse complement strand
TTATCGACGTCGTTGTATATCGTTTGCGCGCTGAGGCCCGCGGAAAAGTAGAGACCTTCTCTGATTTCCGCTGCCGAACTCGGGAAAATGATCTTCGGAAGCCCTAGTTTCGTCGAGACCAAGTAGCAAGCGATGAGAGTAACTGCCGAGGTACTCAAGAAGTACGCGTATCCCCACTCGAGAGCTGATGGGTGACGCTCGACCGCGACAAGAATCAAGGCGCCAATGAGTCGACTGGCGCTAATTAGCGCATTGATAGTAGCCATCCAGTTCGTCTGGTCGAAAGCTAGAAAGGCCTGGCCGGAGATCGTGATGATATTCAGTCCGATGATATCGGATGCCGCCACGAGCAGAATTAGCCGCAGGGGAATCACGGCAGGCAGAGCGATTGAGGAAAGCACAAGCGCCAACCCGATTAGCACCGATCCGCACGATAAGGTGGTGGCCAGAGCCGTACCCCACATGGATGGAAACAGACGGCGATCGCGCGACACGTTCTGGACCAGTAAAGTTCCTCTGCCTAATGTTCCGAACGGATAAAAAATCCCGACGGTCGCCACGACGCCGACGAACGCTCCATAGTTTCTCACTCCCAACGACCGAGCAATTAGGGTGAAGTAAGCAGCCTGAATGACGATTCTGGTTCCCTGTCCCATAGATACCCACAGCGCATTGCGAGCGATCCCTGTAGGCAGTTTCAATTCGAGAAGTCTTCGCAAGTTGTCGGTCCGTTATCCAAACAGCTGCTCACCGATGGGCGACACTCCGTCCGTCGGAAAACGCAACAACCGGCAAGCCTGCATGACAACTAGAAACAAATAGGTAGGATTCAAGTATAAGTACCGGCGCCATAGCCTCCGAGGTTCGCTGGTCAAGCGGAACAGCCACTCGAGGCCGCGATTTTGCATCCAAAGAGGTGCCTGCGGGATCAGCCCGGCCAAGAACGGAAACGCAGCACCCACCGCCAGGATCGGCATCGAAAGTGCCTCGCGAAACTCATAGGCGAAGGTCTCTTGCCGCGGACAGCCCAGCCCGACTAAAGTGATCGAGGCGCCCGAAGAGACAATCCGGCGAGCCAATGCGGTTTTTTCCTTAGGCGTTAGCCTGCGGAACTTTGAGGGTTCCGCGCCTGCGATTCTGATCCCGGGAAATCTCTGTTCGAGAGATTTAGTGAATGCCGACAGAATTTCGGGGCTGCCTCCATAGAGATAGATGGATTGGCCCTCGGCCGTGGCTCTCGCACATACCTTAAGCGTGAGGTTTGGGCCGTAGACGCGATCAGATAACTGAGCACGATAAAGCCAGTTCAGCACCCAGCGCACAGGTTGGCCATCGGGAACCAAAAGGTCGAAATGGTTCAGACGGAATTTCTGTTCGCGATCCAACACACCGGTCATAACTCCGTGGACTGCAAGAGCGGAGACCGCCGCGCCGCGCTTCTCGCGAGCGGCCCGGAAGATAAAATCCATCGCTCCCTCATAATCCACTGCGTCCACTAGGATACCGACGACATTCCTTTTGCGCGAACTAGGCACTCGCCTCCCCACCTTTCCACGTTTAGTTCGAATATCTCTTTCAGGATCCCCGAGACATCGTATTGCGGTCTCCATTCCGGATAGTGATCCTGGAAATGGGAAAGATCGGAGATCCACCAGATGTGATCCCCCATCCGATTCCGGTCTACATATTCGTAATGAAAAGGCTTACCGGTGATCTCCTCGCAGAGCGAAATCGCTTCCATCATGGAGCAATTGCTATATCTGCCGCCTCCGACGTTGTAGACTTCACCGCTCCGAGGCTTCCTGAAGAATTCGTGAAAGGCGCGAATGAGATCTCCACTGTGGATATTGTCCCGAACCTGCTTTCTTTTATAGCCGAAGATGGTGTAACGATTCCCCGTAACGGCACACTTCATCAGGTATGCGAGAAATCCGTGCAACTGAGTTCCTGAATGGTTAGGACCCGTAAGACATCCTCCCCGGAAGCACGCTGTTTTCATTCCGAAGTACCGCCCATATTCCTGAACCAGGACGTCAGCGGCAACCTTCGACACGCCGAAAAGACTATGCATCGTTCTATCAATTGACATCGTCTCCGGAATGCCTTTTGCTGCGTACTCGTGTGTTGGATCCAGCTCCCAACGCGACTCCAATTCGATGAGAGGTAGGTAATTGGGAAGATCTCCGTACACCTTATTCGTCGATGTGAAGATGAAAGCTGCGTCTTTTGCGAATAACCTGGCCGCTTCGAGCACTGCGGATGTGCCATTGGCGTTGACCGTGAAATCGGTGTGGGGATCAGTCGCGGCCCAATCATGCGAGGGTTGAGCAGCCGTGTGGATAACAAGACTAACGTCGCTTCCGTACTTGGCGAATATCTTCGAAAGTGCCTCGGAATTGCGAACATCAACCTCGTAGTGGCGGTAAGAAGGGATTTCTGCGCATAATCGGTTCCGTACCCACTGCGTTGAAGCTTCCTCGCCGAAGAAACTTGCCCGCATGCCATTGTCGATTCCGACGACATCCATACCCAGCGATGCAAAATGAGCGACTGCCTCAGAACCCACGAGTCCGGCTGAGCCGGTGATGATCGCTACACTCATCGTTATCTCTCCTCAAGACGCTGCATGTTCACGAATTACGCTTCGGCTCAGTGCGACGTGATCCAAACCGTCTAATTTCGAGAGTAGCTGTTCATCGTCTCGTGATAGATCTGCATGAGCATTTCGTAGTTCTTTTCGGCCGTGTAGTGAGTTTCGTAGGCGCGGCGCGCGGATTTTCCCATGGAGACCATCTTGCTGCGGTTGTCCCAAGCCCATTCGACTTTACCGGCCAAGTCCTCTGCCGCATCCGGTGCGAAATGCAATCCCGTATCCTGATCCGTAACAACCTCTTGCAAGGTTCCTAGGCGGGAGCAGAGTACCGGGGTGCCGCAGGCAAAGGCTTCACAAATCGTCATGGGGAATCCTTCGTACCAAAGACTTGGCGCAATCAGGAAGGCGGCCTGCCTGATCGCATTCCGAGCCTGGACCGCTGTCAGCCTTCCGGTGAACTCGATTGTCGATAGATTCCTTTTTCGACTCTCGTCCTCGAGCAAGGGCCGAAGCGGACCATCCCCGACGATCACAAGCGGTATGGACGTTTTTAGAAGATCCCATGCGGCAAGTAGCGTCGTCACGCCCTTCTCCGGAGAAAGTCGTCCCACGAAGATTGCATAGTCACCTGGGCGGTCTCGTTCACCCGGGTCCGGGGAAATGAAATTCGGTTTCACTCGGAGCTTGGTCGAAGGTAATCCGCCACTGATGAATTTGTGACGCGCGAACTTGCTCAACGCTATATAGGTATCCACTGAATCGTTCCACGTCTGTGACGCACGATGAATTTGAAGCATCAGCGCGACATTCGCAGTCATGACGCGAGAGTCGCGATAACATCCATGCCACACGGAGCGCCACAATCCACTCGTCGGGCACTCCTCGCACACATGACCGTCGCGAAATAGGCTGAACGCGGGACACAGTAGCCGGAAATTGTGAAGTGTCTGAACGACAGGCACACCCATTTCTTGACAAACCTGGTAGACCGAAGGCGAAACCATCATGAATGTGTTGTGTATGTGAACAAGATCCGGGCGTTCCGCCCGCAGAACGTCACGGATATGTCGATTACTGGCTGCAGACCAAATGATATCTTTTGTAAGCGCCAGCCGTTGCAGCCCGGACATTGCTTCGATCTCGTGATTACTTCTCTGATACTTAACCACCTCGTGTCCATGACCTTCCAGCAATTGGCACTCTTGAGCGAAGACGACGTCCTCGCCTCCGGGTTGCTGGTAGCTATTGTGGATGATCAGCACTTTCATGCAGATTCGGGCCCGGCTCCGGTGCCTGACTTATCAAATACTGGAAAGAAGCGAACGGTTCGTTTCGAAGCTCGGGATTGTCAGTAGTGACGATGTGCTCGTACGACAGTGATCCAGTTTCTCGCGGACGTCGTCTGGTGCGAAAACTCCGGTATACCGAGAGTCATCCTTGTCGAGTTTGCAAGAGTCGCTTCGGCACCCCCGCTACAACGGGGATTCCCAAAACATCAAGTACGTCTTTCGGAGTCCGGAATGACGAATCCAGATAGTCAACCGTATATGCCGCACTCGCGCTACCTACGAAAGCGAGACACAAACCAATCATGACCACCAGAGATAAACTGATCTTAGGCAACGTCGGGATCGCAGGCGGTACAGCAATGGCCACATTGGCGATCCTTTGTTTATCAAGAGCGTCGGAGGCGCGCTCCTGCTCTCCCTTGGATTGATACAGCAAGTAGTCGTCCTCATTCGTCTTGGCCGCCCGGAGCAAGTCCTGCTGTTTGCGTGCTTTCTGATCCAAGCTCACCATTTGCTGTTGCATGTTCTGAATGCTTTCCTTCAGAGCGCTCACGGTCGCGCGTTGGGCCGCGAGATCGGTTTGTGCTTTGGCAGCGTCCTCCCTGAGCAACTCGAAGGTAGGATCTCGATCTGTCGTCACATTGACGTATTTTGAGCTTTCAGCCTTGGTAATCGCAGCCTGTGTATCGGCAATTTCCTGGTCGGCTTCTCGTACCAGCGGATAGCTAGGATCATATTTTGCTACGAGCTGCGTTCTTTTAACCTGTGCAGCAAGAAGATTGGCTTCCAGTTGCTGCATCAAGCTATCGGAGGCATTCGTAGCTTGCTGTGTAAGGGAGCGTTCCGGTGTTTTGTCCATTTGAACTTTGTCGTTTTGGATACGCTGCTGATCGGCGGCGATGGCTTGCTCGGCCTGGTGCAGCGAGCCCACGGCAGTGGCGACGACTTGAGCCATATCGGTTCGTTCGACATCAGGCGCAGCAACACCTTGTTCCTTGCCAAAACTTGCCAACTGGTCTTCGGAATCCGCGAGAGCATTCCGATATTTGTCCGCTTCTTTCGTGAAGAACTCGTAGGATCCTGCAGGGCGATGAACCGCCACATGTTTCTCTACGTACGCGGTCGCCAATGTGTTCAGGACGCCATATGCGGTCTGCGGATTCGCAGACGCATAACTTACGCTGATTAGATTCGTCTTGGTTGGAGTCTCGATCTTAAGTTTCCTCCCCAGATGGTCAACAGCGCGAGAGAGATACTCTCCATCGCTTTGCTTGCCGAAGAAACGGTGCCAGGAATGTTTTTCCTTTTCTGCGAGCCCATTTTCAAGGGCAACCTTTTCCAGGATGTCCCGGCTCCGCAATAGTTCGGCTTCAGAATTAATCTCTTCTTCGGTCACGGCTGAGGCTGGAATCATTACCGGAGTCGAGGTTTCTGTCGTCACTACCGGGTCAACTCGATCGCGGTTGACTAAGATCTCCATATGGGCCTCATAGGAATTCGAAGCCCCCAGTGCGAAGAAGATAGTCGCCAGCGCTATCAGCAAGAAACTGATGATCATAATTCGTTTGTTGCGAAACAGCGGTGTCAGCACGTCGCGAAAAGTAATGTCACCTCCCGGCGCCAGCGCTCCGCGAAGAGTAATGTCGCCTTGGGACCGTATGATTCCTGCTCCTAAGTTTGTGTCTTGCATTCGCTTCCTCCGCTCCGTCTTCTGCCCTATCCTCAATACCCGATCGTTTCTCAGCCCACGACGTTACGCAGCACCAGACCCCTTCAGGACCGCCGAGACGGTCTGCGCCAGAATTTTTATATCGAGCCACAGCGACCATTCATCCATATATTGCAGGTCCAGTTTCATCCATTGCTCAAAAGGAAGCGAACTGCGGCCGCTCACTTGCCAGAGGCACGTAATACCCGGTCGTACGCTGAAACGCCTCCGCTGCCAATCCTCGCTGAATCCCTCGTAGTCCCGAACCGGCAGGGGTCTGGGCCCTACCAGGCTCATGTCACCTTTAAGAACGTTGAAAAGCTGAGGCAACTCGTCGATGCTGGTTCGCCGCAGGATCTTTCCGATCGGTGTGATTCTGGGGTCTTTGGCAATCTTGAAGACCGGACCAGAAGCCTCATTAAATTTCTCCAGTGCGGCCATCATTTTCTCGGCGTTGCGAACCATGGTCCGGAATTTGAAGATTCGGAACCTGCGCTTGTTTAAACCTATGCGTTCCTGCCGAAAAAGGACCGGTCCCGGGGAGTAAAACTGAATCAGTACGGCGACGACTACGAACACTGGGGCCAGCAGGATCAAGAGAATCAGAGAGAAGGCAATGTCCAAGATTCGCTTCACCGCCAAGGACCACCAGTCGTGAGCCACCGCAGCAGAGGTCGCGACATATTGATGGCCGTCAAATTCATCCGGGGTGGATCGTGATTTCTTGAGGCCAAAAATGTCACCGTCAAATCTCAGGGTGATGCCATGCTGTTCGCAAAGCGCAGCAGCCTGGCAGGAATTCTCATAAAATGATCCCAAAGGAAGATACATCGCGACTTCGTCGACTACGTTGCGCCGCAGGAATTCAGGCAAGCCTTTATAGGCAGAAACGAGCGGGAAGCCCGTCTGGTTGAAATCGGCCATCCCCTGCCAATCGTCATCCACAAATCCCAGAACCCGGTACCCGAGCTCCGGTTTCGCCTCGATCGTTCGGGCAAAGTCGATCGCCCGTGGATTTGTGCCTAAAACAAGCACGTAACGGAGATTTCGACCGTGTCTCCGCAGGCTGGCCAGCAGGGGCCGGAGGACGAGTCGCGACGCCGTCAACAGTAACGAGCTCACCAGCCAGAAAGAAGCCAGAAAGCTCGGCGTAATCATCGTAATTCGATGCGACTCGGCCAGCACAGCCAAAAGGACGCTTGAAAGGGCTGTCGCCTTCAACACATCAACGAGTTCGGCGCGCCTGGCAGACAATCGCTTTGACTCATACAGCCCACAGAAAGAGAAGATGATGTGCCACGCCAGGACGATGGAGACAAAAGCGATGCAATTCGACAGCTTGACTCGCATCGAAAAAAACTGCCCGAGCCCAACCCCCTTATCCCCGTAGGCAACGAATACGGTCGCCAGTCCGAAGGATAGAATTAACAGGGAAATGTCGAATAACTTGAGTCCGTTCAAAACGAAACGGTGTTTGGCTGCGTTCATGTGCGGGGTGCCCGAAGCAGAGAAGTTCCGGTAAATTGTTTTGTGGCGGCTGGGGGTTGAGAAGTGTTGACTTTGAGGATTTCCTTTTCGTTAATTTTTGGACTAGATGGGCTCGAGACTGTAGCCGGCGACACGAAATGCGAGTGATCTTTGAATGATCTGGATGGACACTCGCCACAATTGACTCGAAAAAACGCGTGGCGAACCAATTTCCGCTGCGTCTTCCGCGGCTACAGCCTGCGGTAAAGGGATTCCGGTATCGGGAACGTGCGCTTGTTCAGCACCGCACCGAGGACCTTTATCTGGGCGGCGCGCAAGCTCTCCATTACCATCAGCGCTGTTTCCTTGCGAGTCGAGTTTGCTTCCAAAACCAGTACCAAACCATCCGTAAGTCGGCCCAGAGAAGTGGCGTCCGCATATCGACTGAGAGAGGGAGCATCCACGAGCAAATAGTCGAATTCCGCCCGAAGTTCTTCGAAGCGGGCCTTCAGGCGGTCGCTATTCAGAAAATTGAGTGAGTCAGAGGACAGCGATCCGCACGACAGGAACCAGACATTGTCAATTTCGAGCGGCCTCGCGAAACACCGAATAGAACCGTCCTGAATCATGGCATCGGTTAGGCCATGATGATTCGTCGTTCCGAGCATACCTGGAAGCGACGGTGATCTAAGATTCGCTTCCACTAAGCAAATGGATCCGCTTACGGTACTTCTCAAAGTCTCGGCGGCCAGTAAGCAGATTTGACTGCACCCTACACCCTGGTCGATGCCAGCAAATAAAACTGCACGTGGAGCTTTGGGGCCCGACGACAGGAATATCTGCTGCACGAGCCTCGATGCCTCTTCGCGAGCGACTTGACCCAAATTAAGACCAGTTCCATTCGGGTGTGCTTTCTCACGTGATTCCGAGGACATGCGGATCGGCTGGGGTATGGAAGGTTCCGAGGACCTGCGGACCGGCTGGGGTGTGGAAGGTACTGCGAAGCCCCGACCGACTTGCCGCAACAATTCAAAGTTCCTACTCATTCTTTCCCCACCTCATGGGTGAAGCTAGAAAATCTTGGGGAGGCCGGTTTCTGGTCGCGTGCAGGTGCCCTCGGGGTTGAAGGCATGAAAATCTGCGCCAAAAACTCCCGATTGCCCTCGACTAGGGTCTCCCGATCCCGTGTACCGGTCTCCAAGAGGATACAGAATCATCACGGGGCTATATACGAACCCGTCGCGCCGGAAAGCGAATACGGTACATATTTGCGGAACTTCGTGATGAATGTTTCCGGTACGAATATGGAGTCGCCAGGTGACAGATACGCGTCTTCGTTTGGCCTTTTCCCGTTCAGAACGTCTTTGAGATTGAGCTTCTTGACCTCGACCCAGCCGGTCGACACGCGGTGAAACAGAAACACTTGCGATTTTGCCGTGGGGGCTAGGCCCCCAGCAATCGCGATCGCTTCCGAGACAGTGGTTTCGTGGCGCAAATCATACTGGCCCGGCTTACCCACTTGACCCGAAGCCAGAAAGTATGGCTTTTGAAAATCCGCCAAATCCACGTTGATAATGGGGTCGTGAAGCGTGCCAGCGTATGCCTTTTTTAAAGCCTCAACAATCTCCGGCACCGTCATTCCCTGAACATAAAGGCTAGCCACTCCATTCAGATTGATGTAGCCGTCCGGCTGAACCATGACGGTCGGTTGGTCAAACTCCGGCGAAAGAGGGAACGTAATCGACAGACTGTCGTCGGGTCCAACCTTATATCGAGGGTATCGCTGCTGTAAGTCTGGCCCATTGGCAGGAGGGTTGCTGATAGCTGCGGCTTGAGGAGGGCTTGTCGATGCCGGTGTCGCCGAGGCGTTTTGTTGAGCGCGCAGGCCAGCTGGTAGGGCAGCGAGTGCAATTAGAAATAATGATCCGAACAATTTTGATCGATGCATTGATCTTTCCCCTTCGTAACCACTCCAGGTCAAGTGCCGTGAGCACAACACCGGTACGCGGCAGGTCAGGGGCGACGGACGCTCGAATCCCCTGGGTGTTCGATCGTTGTTAATCAAAATGTCTACCACGTACATTTGGCGGAGTCCCATTAGAGTCAAAGCAAACTCGGAATTTCGCGGACTAACGATTTTGCGTCTCGGACGTGAGTGCGTCCGGCTCGCTGGGGAGTTGAATCCATTCGCCGGCGTGCAACATGTCGTACGTTCCTTTGATTTGAGGGTTGAGCAGGCGGATTTCGTCCACGATCGTGCGGCTGGACTTGCCGTAGTTTTCGAGCGCGAATTCGAAAAGGTTTTCACGGTGGGTCACCTGTACGATGGAATTCTTGCCAGGGCGCGGGCTGGCTTCGCGCTCTCGAGCGCGCGACTCGGAATTGTGTTCCCCGTACTTCGTCGCGACCGGCGCGAGGCTGTCCTGTTCGCGAGTTGGCTCGCTGGTTGCGGAGGTGTCGCTCGGTTGTTCCGAATCCGCGTCGGCATCATCCGGCGCCGGCGCGGTTATCGTCGCAGTGTCGATCGGCTCCTGCATTGCCGGTGCTGCGGGCGGTCTCAACCCTTTCGGCAGACCCGGAGCAACGTCCGAGTTGCGGTCGCTCGAACTCAGGACACTGTTCACCACCTGGTCAGAAAGCTTGCCCGGCGGAGTGCCGTTGAGACCGAACTTCGGATTGCTGAATACTAGGATGAGCAATGCCGAGGCCAAGACGCATGCCAGAATCGCCAGCCCCTTTGCGCGAAACGTGCGCTCTTGAACGGATGGAGCGATGGCCCACGAGTTCCAGACGGCGCCGGCTAACATTCCACCGCCGGCCGGCTCGGGCACAAGTCGGGCGGTCAGGGGTCGCTTGGCAACCGTTGCTGGTTCTGGGGTCCGCGCTGTCCCCGATACTGCAGCCGGGGGTACCGGTGCTGGTGCGGGAGCATTGACGCGATAGCTGGATCGCGGGCTCGGATCGAGGTCTGCCACCACTTCGCGCAGGATTTCCGGGCCGATTGTCTCGGATTGCATGGCAAATCCGAGCGAGAGAGCCTGAAAGCAGAGGCTGTTGATATTTCGCGGAATACCTTTGCTCACGCGGCTGATCAAGTCCAGCGCTTCCGCCGAGAAAATCGGCCGGCCTTCCTGGCCTGCGACTCGAAGACGCCAGCCGATGTATGCCTCCGTTTCCTCGGGGCTGAACGGATCAAGTCGGATGATCGTCGAAACGCGCTGGCGCAATTGTTTCAAGTCCGGCCCGGCAAGACGTTCACCCAACTTCGGCTGCCCGGCGAGGACGATGTGCATAAGTTTCTGAGTCGACGTTTCAAAATTGGACAGCAGTCGGACCGACTCGAGCGATTTCTCGTCCAGGTTTTGCGCCTCATCGAGCACCACGACCACTTGCCTGCCGGCGCGCATTTCCTCAAGCAATGCGCCGTTAAGGGCCCCGTGGAGCTCGGCGAGATTCTGACTCGGCGTCGAGATTCCCAGATCGGCTAGCACTCCGCGCAAGAGGTCGCGTGAGTCGCCCTCTGTCTGGAACAAAAATGCGGTTCGGGACGTCGCTCGAAGTGTTTCCAGAAGACGAAATAAAAGCGTGGTCTTGCCCATTCCGGGCTCGGCGACCATCGCGGAAAATCCGCGTCGGGTCTCAATCGAGTACATCAGGGACGCGAGCGCTTCCCGATGCGCCAGGCCGAAATAAAGAAAGCGCGGATCGGGCGTGACGCCAAAGGGCTGTTCCCGTAGATGGTAATATTCGAGAAACATCTAATTTTGAGAGGGGCGCACAGCGCGCGAGTGGATGCGTTCGACCGCGCCTGCATCAATTTCCACCGCGGCTGATTTCCCAAGCATTTTTACCGAGAGAACCACGCGAAACTCATGTTTCGAGCGCGAGACAATGCCTTCCAGACCTTCGAGCGGACCCGATTTGATTCGCACGACGTCTCCGCCTTTCAAATACGGATGGGGCGCTATGCCCAGGGGGCTTTCGACCGCCCGGCGAATTGCAAGAATCTCCTCGACGGGAATCACCGCGGGCAAGTTCTGGCCGGTCGTGAGGATCGTATGCACGCCGGGAGTCGACAAAACCTGGATTCGGCGCTCCGGCTCGTACGTGAAAAAGACGTAGCCTGGGAAGAGAGGCAATTCCAGTTGTTTGTTGCGATCCTTCCAGCGATGGACGGTTTTGTAGGTCGGCAGAAAAACCCCCACGCCCTTGCTGCCGAGAATCTTGGCGACCGTACCTTCGTGCTGGTGTCGTGTGTAAAGCGCGCACCACGGCCCGCTGCTGCCAGTTTGCGAATTCTCGATTTGTTCTGTGGAGTGCATAAAGCTTCGCCCTGTGACTTACAGCCCGGCTTCTCATGAAGCCGCGTAAGCCTGCACCGAATCTGCCGACTGCGGTGTCGTACCGCCTAAGTGTCTTACCGGCGCGATGCCCTCGCGCCATTTACGGCTGGGGAATTTCGAAACTGATCTAATTCCGCGGCCTCGTCTCCGCGTCTTCCGCTTCCTGCAAAACCGTTCGGCGCGCAGAAATCGCAAAACCCCATACCGACCGGTGGTCCAGCAGCATATCCACTCGCACTACGCGCCCCTCCATCTCGATGCGGTGAAAGCGGTCGAGCTCCGGGAGATACGGAAATCGAATTTCGAGCATCACGCTGGCGCCCATGGGAGGCGAGCTGCGCGTCACGATGTACGCGCCGCCTTCACTGATGTCGCGGCTGTTACCTTTGCCTTCGTGCGTGGCGCCGTCTGTGTCGATCCAGGTGAAGGTGACCGGAGCGCGCAGGGGGTATCGTATCTGGCGTCGCACCTGAGACGAGTAGTCCCCTTCTGAGACGCTGGATATCTTCGCATCGGTGATTTGCAACACGTTCTGTTTCATAATCGAATCTCCGGCCCTGCAACGCGGAATGCTAAACAGCCGGCCGCTATGCGGCAAGAAGCGCAATGTCATTTCTCGAGGTGCTATTTGTTCAGGGCGAAGATACGAGGGGTGCGGTGGAACGATTGTTCAGGTACAGGTGCCACGGACAGGCGAAAGTTCGTACTTGTGACGGAGAGAAATGTCCTCCTGTACTACAGAGAATTCAGGATGCGCGATCGAGGTGCGATGCCGGAAAATCGCGGGTGAGTCGGCCAAGCTAGCTATTCCGGCCGGCGTGGAAGGGGCGAAGAAGGAGGACAGAAAAAGCGAAGCGAACGCGTCTCGATCTGAGACACATCAGGTTTAAGGATCGACTAGATCGATATAATTCGTTTGTAGGAGTGTTCGGTTGGAGCTAAGATCATGTTCAGTTCTCGCTGCCCCCAGCCCCGTAGGAACTTTTCAAGCGTCGTGGTGTTTTTGCGTTTAAGGGTGACAAGGCATGGGCAGAGCGAGCGCCAATTCTCAACCCATTGAACTACTGGTGGCTGAAACATGCCGTCTTAGTTGCGAGCTTATGACGACCGCTCTGCGGCGCTACTCCCAGCGCCTGTCTGTGGTTTCATCCGTGGTTGACTCCGGCGAAATACTGAGCGCTTACGAGGAAAAAAAGCCTGATGTCTGCGTCATTAGCTCACGGCTAAAAGATGGTCCATCATCTGGCCTCGTTGTCACCCGGCAACTCCACGCGAAACACGAAACAGCCCGCATTCTGCTGCTGATCGATTCGCCGGAACGTGAGGTGGTTGTGGAAGCCTTCCGGGCCGGTGCACTGGGAGTTTTTTCGCGCGAGGAGTGCTTTGGCGAGCTCTGCAAAGGCATCGCCAGAGTGTATTCAGGGCAAATTTGGGCGAAGAACGAGGAACTTCAGTACCTGGTGGAGTCTCTGGCGGACAAGGCGCCGGCGCCGATCACCGATGCGAAGGGCGTTGCGCTGCTGACGCCGCGGGAACAGAGCCTGGTCGATCTGGTCGCGCAGGGGCGCACAAACAGAGATATCTCTCGAGAGCTGAACCTGAGCGAGCACACCGTACGAAATTATCTGTTCCGCATTTTCAATAAACTCGGCACCTCGAATCGCCTAGAGCTGGCTCTCTATGCGATCAATCAGAAGGAAACCTCCCGGGAGCAATTGATCGGGCAGAGTTAATCTTTGTCGGATCGCTCGCCATGCCAATGGGTATGATGCTTGTGTGAGAGCCGCTCTAGGATTGCGTAGATCGCTTCGCTGGCGTCGCGAACTCTCGGTGTGTCTCGTTCTGATTCTCTGCGCGTCGCCGGCGCTGCCGCAAGATTCACAGGCCGTCGGGCGGCGGGCCGAGTCGCGATCGGCCGCACTTTCCGAAGTGATCCTCATCGACCCGTCCGCGCCCTCGCACCCTTTTCCGCATTACTGGGAACAGATGTTCGGTTCGGGGCGCGCGATCTTGAGCCTGCGCGAGAGCTATCGTCAAGACCTGCAGTCCGTCAAGCGCGCCACGGATTTCAAGTATGTCCGGTTCCACGCCATTCTGAACGATGAAGTCGGCGTGTACGATGAAGACGCCGTCGGCAATCCCATCTATAACTTTTCCTACGTGGATCAGATTTACGACGGATTGCTCGCCAGCGGCGTGCGGCCGTTTGTCGAGTTGAGCTTCATGCCTCGAAAGCTGGCGGCACAGCAGATCCTGCACCCATTTTGGTACAAGCCCATCGTTTCGCCGCCGAAGGACTGGAATAAGTGGGGCGACCTCATTTCTCATTTCGCGCGACACCTTGTCGATCGTTATGGAGTGAACGAAGTCGCGCAGTGGTATTTCGAGGTGTGGAACGAGCCGAACATCGACTTTTGGGCGGGCGATCCGAAGGAGCAGACCTATTACCAGCTTTACGATACGGCGGCGCGCTCGATCAAGGCCGTATCGTCGCGATTGCGCGTCGGCGGCCCGGCCACGGCGCAGGCCGCTTGGGTCGCGCCATTCATTCGACACTGCGCCGAAAATCACGTGCCGCTGGATTTCGTTTCGACGCACGTCTACGGAAACGACTCGGCGCGTGACGTATTTGGTACGGACGACTCGATTCCCCGGACGCAGATGGTTTGCCGCGCGGTTCGCAAAGTGCACGATGAAGTAGCCGAGTCGTCGCTTCCGACACTACCGATCATCTGGAGCGAATACAACGCCAGCTACAAGAACGAGCCGGACGTAACCGACGCGCTGTTCATGGGACCGTGGATCGCCGATACGATTCGGCAGTGCGATGGCCTGGTCGACAGTCTGTCCTACTGGACATTTTCAGACGTTTTCGAGGAGCAGGGAGTGGTGAAGCAGCCGTTCTATGGCGGCTACGGGTTGATTGCGGAAGACGGTTTGCCGAAGCCGGCCTTCAACGCGATTCGGCTGCTGCATCGCTTGGGCGATGAGCGGTTGGCAAGCGATTCGAATTCAGCGCTCATCACCCGTCGTGACGATGGAACACTTGAAATCGCCGCGTGGAACTTGTTCTTGCCGGAGGACGCCGGCCAGCCGAAAAACATCACACTCGCGCTCAAAGGATCCGCCGCAAAAGCGCATCGCGCGACCCTCTATCGTCTGGACGCGACGCACGGGTCACTGCTCGACGCCTATCGCGCCATGGGCAGTCCGGTATCTCCCAATCAGCAACAGATTATCGAGCTCCGCCGCGCCGCCGAGCTTCCGGCGCCGGAATCGATAACGATCGTGCGCGGGCAATTGACTCTGCTGCTTCCGCCGCAGGGTTTCGCATTGATCGAACTTCACTAGCGAGAGTTACGCCCCAGAAAGCTTCGGTGCGCTATGAGGTGCCCACCACGGAGCTAGGCAGGTTCGGCCCTTGATAAGGCTTGAATCCGGCGCGCTCCATTCCGCGCTGCGCTTCCGGATTCCTCATGAACGTGTTCCAAACGAAACCTGTGCGCGCATTTTCGGCCATCACCATCGTAATACCGGTGTCGATTCCGACGACGTCGCTGTCGTACCAGTTCGTCAGTGGGTTAAACGCATCGACAAATCCGTACTGCGTCCACACGCGTTGCCCGTAGCGATTCTTGATGTTTTCCAGTACCCGCACACATGGCTGTGGCAGAAACGGAAGAGATCCTCCCGTGGCGCACGGCACCACGCTGCCGTCGATGGGTCCACTCGCCGGCGGGCCTCCCCAGGCAACATAGCCTCTTGCGGAATCAGAAGCGGTGATGCCCCATAAGCTGTCGCTGTAATCGGGAAACTGTGAAGCCAGGTCGACGCAGAAGCGTCGATGAACTTCCGTTGCCGTAATCGAATTCTGAAAATAATCCGTAAATTGATCGCGCTTGCCGCGGAAATCGAACCAGGCCTGCGAATACTGGTGAACGAAAAGCGGGGCGAAAGAACCGATGTAGCGAATACCGTCGTACTCGAACGTAACTCGCTTCCACGCCGTCCACGTCTCGGGAGCCAGCGGATGCGTGTACGAACCCAGCCCCAGCAAATACATCATCATCATTTCGCTGTAATTGTCCCAGCGATACTGCAGAAAACCCGCCTCGGGCGTCCACCCATGGGGAAGAATCCGCGTATCTTCCGACAGCCAGGTCCAGTCGACGCGATTGAAGATTTCCGAAGCCAGGTCGCTGATTTCAGAATGCGGGTAATGCGCGCGGCAGGTGAGCACACCGCAGAGCAGAATCGCGGTGTCGACCGACGAAACTTCCGAATCCCAGAGCCGCTCGCCGGTATTCACGTTGGCCCAGTGATAGTAGAACCCGCGATGATCCGGCAGCTTTTTCCACAAGAATCGCAATGAGTTCAGTACGCGTCCTCGGATTTCCGCGTGCGACCCGTATCCCCGCTCATCCCCGATGCACAGCGCCGTCAACCCAAAACCCGTGGCCGCGATGCTCCCCAGTTCGCTTTTGTCCGGATTGGTCGCATGGCAGCGATCCCGGACGATTCCCGTGTAGGGATTCGCCTGTTCCCAGAAATACTTATAATTAGCCGCTTCGATGGCTTCGAGAAGAACTTCGTCCACTTGATAGAACGGGCTGCTGGCTGAGCCCGCCGGGGATTGCGGGGATTGCGTGGCGAGAGGCGGCGCAAAAGGAAGAGCGGCGAAACCGGTCCAGGGCAGCAGGGCAGCCGCGCGAATGCCCTGGCTCAATACGTCACGGCGCGAAATCTTCCTATAGCCCCATCGTCGGCCAGCCATCATCTAAAGTATAAGTCCTTGGGGAGGAGTGGTGAAGCCGAACTCACAACCAAATGTTCCGCTTGCAATCCGTTACCCGTCGTTGGCTAAACTTGCGGGGATGAAGGAAGCCCGCAGCGCCGGACGGGTTCCGGTTCGCCTCGTTGCGTCTGTCGCTGCCACCGCCGTTGTCCTCCTGCTCGTAGCGATCGTCGGCTTCCACTATATGTACCGGCCCTTCGCTTTGAAGGGAGCAATCATCCAGGAAGATACCGACACGCGGAAACAGTCTCCGATCACCGACGTGGAGGTGACGGCAGTCAACAATCTGGCTCCCGCGGAAGTGAAATCGGATTTCTCGGGGTTCTTCCGGCTCACCCTTCGCCCGGGAGTCAAACGCGGCCAGAAGGTCGTGCTGCAGTTCCGGCATACGGACTACGAACCGTTGGACATGCCCGTCGTGGTGGGCGACAAGCTCTACGTCGTGCGCATGTTGCCGCTGCATCCCGATAACGCCGAGCAGCCCGCGCGCCCCGAAATCGTGGTCTCCAACCTGTTCGTTCGCTATTCCATTGAGGCGACCGCGTCGGTAAACGTCGGCGCCGGCGTCACCACATTTCAAGCCGTGAATACGGGCAACGTCCCGTGCGATCACCGCGAGCCTTGTTCGCCCGACAATAAATGGAAGGCCGCGATCGGCTCGGCGTCGCTCGACGCGGGCCAGGGCGACGTCTTCGGCGATGCTCGCGTTTCGTGCATTGCCGGCCCCTGTCCGTTCACGAAGATCCAAACCGACGATTTTTCGCGTGGCGGCCGGAATATTTCCGTGTCGGTCCTCGACTGGTCAGACACGACCACGTTTCTGTTCCAGGCCGAGGTTTTCCGCCAGGAAATCAGCGACATCGTCCGCGAATCCTATCCCGTAATCTTCGGCCGGGCCTTGAACTTCAGCTTGCCGGCCGCCGCCGAAGGGCCCAGCCTGGAAGCGGAGATCGCCGGTGCGAACATCGTTTTTCCGCTCGGCCCTTCGCCGAATCTGAGTTGGGCGGACTGCAACGTCAAAGTCGGAAAGGATCAAACCAAGAGCTACCGCTGCGAGCTGAAAGATGGATACAAATTCCCGTAAAGGCACACCCCGGCCCGGAAAGTATGCAGCGAAGTCCATGTGTTCTAAAATTAGGAGGCCTTGCCGTTTCTGTTCGTGGTTTTGCGTCGCACTTCTATTCATGGCAGATCCATTGACCGACTCGCTCGAAAGCCAGTCCCAAGCGCAAGTTACGCCCAACGAGGGATCGCTCCACTCCTTGGACGACATCCTGCACTACATCTCGGTGAATTGGGACCGGCTGAGCCGCTCGCTCGATAGCTGCGAAACATTTTTCGACAGCAAGACGGATGGAGAGCCGGTGCTGTATTTGCCCGTTGAAATCGAAAGTCCACCCGAGTTGGCCGGCTTGCCTGAGCGGTGCAAAATTCGCGTCGAACGCCTTCCTGAAAAGATCATCCCGGCCGATGAGAAGGTGGTTAGCGAAATTCGCGACCATGGGTTGCTGTTCCTTCAGTATCCGTACGTCGTGCCCGGCGGGCAGTTCAACGAAATGTACGGCTGGGATAGCTACTTCATCGTGCGCGGCCTGCTCAGAAGCGATCGCCGGGATCTTGCGCGAGGCATGGTCGAAAATTTCTTTTACGAAATCGAGCACTACGGCGGAGTGCTGAACGCCAATCGCACCTACTATCTCGGCCGGTCGCAGCCTCCATTCCTCAGCTCGATGATTCTAGCGCTGTATCACGCCGACGCTGCTGCGGGGTCGGCCAATCTGGAATGGCTCGCCAAAGCGTATCAATTTGCCCTCTCCGATTATGAGCAGTGGACCCGTGCGCCTCATCTCGCGGGCGATACTGGGCTTTCGCGCTATTTCGATGAAGGCGATGGCCCGGTGCCGGAAATCATGGGCGATCCGAGCGACTACTATCGCGGCGTGGCGCGCTATTATCTGGTGAACGAGGGCGAAAAAAGCCGCCACTTGGTGCTGGTGGACGCTCAGCATCCGCTCGATTCGCGCCTCGGACCGGCGTTTGAGGTGTCCATTTGCGATCCGCCGACCGCTCCGTCAACCAAGTCCGGCTGCGCAACCATGGATCGTGTTGGCTTAGCCGCCGACTATTACAAGGGCGATCGGAGCCTGCGGGAATCGGGATTCGATGTCACGTTCCGCTTCGGCCCCTATGGCGTCGATACCCACCACTACGCGCCGATCTGCCTGAACAGTCTGCTCTATAAAACCGAAACCGATCTCGAAGAGATCAGCCGCCTGCTGAATCGCCCTGCCGACGCGCAGCGCTGGCGCGAAAAAGCCGCGGATCGCAAGGAAAGAATTAACCGCTATTTGTGGGACGCCAACCGCGGCCTGTTCACGGACTTTAATTTCGAAACCAGGCGGCGCTCAAGCTACGAGTATGCGACCACCTTTTATCCCCTGTGGGTCGGTTTGGCATCGAAAGAACAGGCGCTCGCGGAGGAGAAGAACCTTTCCTCGTTCGAGCAGGCCGGCGGCTTGGCCATGAGCCGCTACGAAAGCCACGGGCAGTGGGATTATCCCTACGGCTGGGCGCCGATTCACCTGCTGGCCATCGAGGGGTTGCGCAGGTATGGATATGGCGCCGACGCCGATCGCCTCTCGGAAAAATTCCTGTCGATGGTCTTGGAGAATTTCCGCCGCGATCATACCATTCGGGAAAAATACAATGTCGTCACGCGATCCACGGTAACGCGCATCACCGCCGGCTACGCGGTCAACGTGAGCGGGTTCGGCTGGACCAATGCGGTGTTCCTCGAACTGCTCCACGAATCGCCGTCCGAGCTTCTCGCGCGCCTGCGGAAGGAATAGGATAGATTTTAGCGCCCCCGGCAGCGCACCCCAGCGACATTCATAAGTTGCACCTGGCCACGGAAGCGCCGATAGTCCGCGAGGT
>Ga0210404_10000544_pt1 | contig 19130 bp, 14 predicted proteins | sample IncBWH28MmetaG_FD_155455 | JGI IMG/M metagenome (GOLD analysis project Ga0210404, IMG submission 155455) | Forest soil microbial communities from Barre Woods Harvard Forest LTER site, Petersham, Massachusetts, United States - Inc-BW-H-28-M | ecosystem: Environmental > Terrestrial > Soil >... | reverse complement strand
CGATCTCGCGGGCGGTCTCCTCCGAGTAGTCGCCCTTTTCCTGAGGCGCCTGGATCTGCATCATCATGGGCTGGCGTTCACGATCGAGCGTGATGGTCCCAAGCTTGTTGCTCATCCCATAGGACTTGACCATGCTCTTGGCGATATCTGTCGCCTTGACCAGGTCGTTTTGCGCCCCCGTGGAGGCCTCGCCGAAAATCAATTCTTCCGCAATCCGCCCTCCGAGTAAGACGGCAATTTTGTTCTCCAGCTCCGTCTTGGTCATCAGGAAACGATCCTCCGTCGGGAGCTGAAGGGTATAGCCCAACGCGGCAATTCCGCGGGGAATGATCGAGATCTTCTGTATCGGGTCTGCTCCTGGAAACGACAGCGCCACCAATGCGTGGCCCACTTCGTGATGCGCGACTCGTTCCTTCTCCACCTTGTTGAGGACCCGGTTCTTCTTCTCCAACCCGGCGACGACCCGTTCCACCGCTTCCTGCAAATCCGGAAGGCCCACCTGTTCCTTATTCCGACGCACGGCCAAGAGTGTCGCCTCGTTGATGATATTGGCGAGATCGGCGCCCGAGAAACCAGGGGTCATAGCAGCTATCACTTCGAGGTCCACATCGGGGCCCAGGGTTACCTTCTTCGCATGGACACGCAAGATGGCCAGGCGGCCAATCTTATCCGGGCGATCGACCAGCACTTGGCGATCGAACCGACCGGCCCGCAACAGTGCGGGATCCAGGATTTCAGGCCGATTGGTGGCCGCCATCAGAATGACGGCGATGCGGGGATCGAAGCCATCCATCTCGACCAGCAACTGATTCAGGGTCTGCTCACGCTCCTCATGTGACGCGGGTCCCATTCCACGGGCTTTTCCGAGCGCATCCAGTTCGTCGATAAAGATAATACAGGGCGCTTTGACCTTCGCCTGCTCGAACAAGTCCCGCACGCGGGCTGCCCCGACCCCCACAAACATTTCCACGAACTCGGAACCGCTGATGCTGAAAAAGGTTACCCCGGCCTCTCCTGCCACGGCACGGGCCAGGAGAGTCTTGCCGGTTCCAGGAGGGCCGACGAGCAAGATGCCTTTCGGAATCTTTCCTCCGAGACGCGTAAACTTTTCCGGCGTTTTCAGAAACTCGATTACCTCGCGCAGTTCTTCCTTCGCCTCGTCTACGCCGGCCACATCAGCGAAGGTGACCTTCGTGTCCTTCTCGGCATAGATCTTCGCCTTCGACTGCCCGACCGTCATGAACCCCCCTTGGCCCTGCCCGAAACGGCGAATGACAAAGAACCAAATGCCGGCGAAGACCAGCGCAGGAACGATCCAGGAGAGGAGATCGCGCAAGAAGGTACTTTCAACCACGCCAGTAAACGTGACCTTGTGTGCATTGAGCTCCTTGACCAGATCGGGGTCTTCAACCCGAACGGTCGTAAACAACTTCTGCTCCTTGGATCCTTCTTCCGGCTTCAGCTTCCCGGTCAATCTCTGTTGAGTGAGCGTGATTTCAGCCACCTTGCCGGCCGTCACGAGTGTCCTGAATTCGCTATAGGGAAGCTCTTCGACCTTCTGCATGGCCACGATGAAATCGTGGACGAGAATGACCGCAAAAATCGCGAGAAAGACATACCCGATCGAAAAAGATATTTTTTTATTCGGCATAGCGATTATTTCCTCTCGCTGTCAGGGGCCTAGAAGGATGCTGCAAAAGTCAGCCAGCCGAGGTCGCACGGTTGGGAACCGACTCACGTCAGAATTAGGACGACCGAATCAGAAAGTATCACACCCGCATCGTACACGTTCCAGCCGCCGTAGGGAAACTGCACAGGCCGTCCAGTCGCGCTCTCAGAATATGATTGCAAAGAAGAGACCCTGACATCAAACCCTCAAACCTGGAGATTCTTGTAAGAATATAGAGAGTATCGAACGAAATTGGATGGAAGAAAAGGGGAGGTCGTGGAGTCCTGCTACAGTGAACCTAGTTGCCACAGTAGCGTAATGCGACAGAATGAGCAGGCCCATCACGCTGCTCTGGTCTGTCTGATTGAACCAAACCAATGAGACAGACCAGAGCAACCAGTCGGTTGCTTGCGCTTCACGGTTCCCACTTCACCCGTGTGTCGACGCGCCGAGGCCGGGCGGGCGAGAAGAACGTTTTTTCAGCAGCCTGCTAGGTACGCGCAAGCCTGACTGCTGCTAACAGCACGGCCAGCCGAAGAAAACGAGCGAAAAGCGAGGGAGCCCAGGGAGACCTCAGAACCAGTACGTGATCGAACCAGATTCGGCTTCCCTGAGACCCCTACCAATAATTAGACGGAAATCGGCTCGATCTCCGCCTTGCGCAAGATCTCCGCCGGCGACCCACTGCCCGACGTCATCGTCACAGCGCGCTTTCCCCCGTCTCGCCGGTTCTGATCCGCACCACGGAACTGAGATCCGACACGAAGATCTTCCCGTCCCCGACGCTGCCGGTCTTCGCGCTGCGCGTGATGGTTTCGATCACGCGCGGCACCAGATTATCCGCGACAAACACTTCGATCTTCACCTTGGGCACAAAGTCGGTCGTATACTCGGCGCCCCGGTAGGTTTCCCTATTCCCCTTTTGGCGTCCGAATCCTTTGACTTCCGTGACCGTCATCCCCTGCACACCGATTTCCATCAACGCATCCTTGACCTCTTCCAACTTGAACGGCTTGATGATGGCTTCAATGATCTTCATGTCGATATCTCCCTACCAGACCCACCCGAGAACGCTGATCGTACATCGTGACGGGGATCGCCGGCTGATTGTTTGATCGATTGTGTTATGGTCCATTTACTCATGTGAATAGGCCTGCTCGTTGTGCTGGCTGAGGTCCAATCCTACTTGTTCCTCTTCCGAAGAGACCCGCAACCCAAGTACCGCATCGACCAGCTTCAGAATGATCCAGGTGCCAACCACGGAAAACAGCCCAACGGCGCCCGCCATGAGGGCCTGAGTCCCCAGCAGCCCCGCATTTCCGAAGAACAGCCCGTCCGCCCCGGCGGCATTGATCGCCTTGGACGCGAACAACCCCGTCGCGAGGATGCCGAACACGCCGCTCACCCCGTGAATGCCCACGGAATCGAGCGAGTCATCGTAATAGCTCATCCGCCCCTTCCAATAGACGGCGTAATAGCACAGCACCCCCGCCACGGCGCCAATGAGGATCGCGGAGAACGGTCCGATATACCCGGAGGCCGGGGTCACGGCGGCCAGCCCGGCCACTACCCCGCTCGCCACACCGAGCACGGTGGGTTTCCCACGATGCATCCACTCCACCACCATCCACACCAACGCCCCCGTTGCCGCGGCCGCCTGGGTCGCCAAGAAGGCACTCCCGGCCACCCCATTCGCACCCAACGCACTGCCCGCGTTGAACCCGAACCAGCCGAACCACAGCAGGCCGGTCCCCAACAACGTGAAGGGGAGGTTGTGCGGGGGCATGTGATCGGCGCCCCACCCCTTGCGCTTGCCGATCACGATGGCGCACACGAGCGAGCTCACTCCGGACGTGATATGCACCACCGCGCCGCCCGCAAAGTCTATCGCGCCCATCTGCGCCAACCATCCACCGCCCCAGACCCAATGGGCCACGGGAACATAAATGAAGAGGGACCACAAGGATGCAAACAGCAGCAGCGCGGAAAACTTCATGCGCTCCGCCACCGCCCCGGTAATCAGCGCCGGCGTTATGGCGGCAAACATGAGCTGGAACAACATGAAGACTTGATGGGGAATCGTGGGGCCGTAGGTGGGATGCGGCGCGCTTCCCACCCCGCTCAGCCCCACCCACTCCAGGCTTCCGATGAAACCTCCCTGATCAGGACCGAAGGCCAGACTGTACCCGACAAGAATCCAGATCAGACTGACCAGACAGAGTACGATAATGCTCTGCATGATCGTCCCCAGGATATTCTTGCGTCGAACCATCCCGCCATAGAAGAGCGCCAAGCCCGGCATCGTCATCGCCAGGACGAGCGCGGTGGAGGTGAGGACCCAGGCGGTATCGCCGGTGTCTACTTTCAGAGCCTCACCCGCTGCCCCTGCCTCCGGAATTCCTATCAGCGATCCCAAAAACAATCCCACTCCCAAGCACAGCAGCATTCCGGAACGTTTGTATCCGCCCACGGTCTTCCTCCTTTGAATTAAGAAATGATCACCAGGCTAGTGTCGTGCGTCCTAATCGGAGACGCTCCCCGTTCGCGCGCCACCCACCTGGAACAAATGAACTGGCAGGGAAAAGATAGCCGGCGCCTGGTTCAGCAGCGCGTAGTAACTGACGCTGCCTCCCTTCTTGTGTCCGGGAACATAATTTCGATTCACGTCGGACGCCAGCACATCCACCTCGCGGAGCAACAGATCGGCCACCGGCCGATTGATAAAAAGAACTCGTAAAGTAAACTATTTCTGATCGCGACTGCAAGGGAATACTTCTCTGAGATCCACCACCTCGTAGGCACCGTCGGTGCTCACGCCGAACCCCTGGGCGCTGTGATCATGCTCCCCCCCGCAGCAAACTGCAGGGCCAAACGCATGGCTCACCCTTTCCCCTTCGACAGATTCCACCGCGACAACGCGGCGGGCCCGAAGTAGGCAAATGCATCCTTGAGATTGGGGAACATCTTCTTGAACGGCCCCATCTCCTGATTCGTCACGTACTGCAACGTGAGGATGATCCGTTCTTCACCCTTTCCGAGGGGCGTGACGGCATGCCAGAGTTTGTCGCCGTTGAAGAGCACGACCGTCCCGGGGTCGATGGGAATCCGTGTCTCCCTGATTTCTTGGGCCTCTCCATGCTTCCGGACGCGGGCCACTAGTCGGCAGTGTTCCGATCGGTCAACCAGGCCGATCAACACCGTGTGCCGCTTCCCTTTATAGTAGGAGGTATCGTGATGAAAGCCGATGTGATCGCCGGGTTCCGTGTAGTAGTAGAGGGCGCACGAATGAGGATCGTCTTCGGGACAGAGCATAAGGGGCGCATCCACAAGACGGCTCAGGAACATGAGCCAAGCCGGCGAGCGATAGAGGGAAAGGATGGCCGGCGCCTGGTTCAGCAGCGCGTAGAAACTGACGCTGCCCTCCCTCACCAGCAGCGCTACATATGCGCAACTTACGTGCCTCGTTGCAGACACCGGCAGGAATGAGCCAGTTACTCCGTGCCAGCCCTCACGATTCACAGTTGACGACCGCGTGAAACTGAGAAGCGTGCGTCGGTCAAACTTCCACAAGACTAGACAGCGCGCGCAGGCTGAAATGACCAGCGCTGCAATTTCAATCATATAGACGGTCAAATCTCTTGGGCGGTTACCATCAGAATATGGGGCAGAGACGGGCAGATCTCATGACTCTGAACAAGAAAATGAAGCGCGAGGAGTACGGATGCGCAACATTAGTAGGAAGGATAGCCGAGCGAGACTAGCGGAATGGGCGAGACGGCCGAGGGTTCGAGGTCCGAAGTTCGAGGTTTTCGGAACGTCGAACCCCGAACTTCGAACTTCGGATCGCGCCTTTCCCGCATGTCTCGCAGTTCACGCGTCACGCATTCCATAGGTGCGGAGCTTGTTGTATAGACTCGCTCGGCTAGCTGATTGATGGCTTCCAGTCGAGCTGCGAGTATGGGATCAGTAAACGGGTGGACTGTGGAAGGTTCTTTTTGAGATCCGGCCATTTCACAACTCTCACAGGCTGAAGAGTCAAGACCATCAAGGTCTCAGTCGATTTTTCCATCCAATGCCGGGCGTAAGAGACGCCGTACGGCTCCTTTGAGCTCGCTGATGCGAACCGGCTTATCGAAATACGCCTCGACGCCGATGGCCAACGCACTGGCTTTCGTCTGAGGATCTCCAAATGAAGTGATCAGCACCAGCGGCACACCCGGAGCGAACGTCCGAAGCCTGGCGATGTAGTCCAATCCGCCGGCCGGCATCCGAAGGTCCGTGAGGATCAGTGAGGGGCGAGCATCAAGCACCAACCGCAGGGCCTCGTCTCCATCAGCCGCCTCTCGGATAGACACCCCCAGATCATACAGCTCATCGCAGAGGAGACTCCGCATCTCCTTATCGTCTTCGGCGATAAGCAACACAGCTGGCTTCCTCTCCTGCATCATCCCTTGCCCCCTCTAGGTCCGACCCTTCTCCCTTTCTGGTGGAACACGATGCACAACCCGTGCAAGCCGGACTATCTCGCCAGCGGGATGTGATGGATTCCAGAACTGAGCCAACTTACTTGAGATTTCCTCGGAATGAGCAGGGCTGAGGAAGAAAATGCACTAAGGCCTGATGAAAATTGCGACAGATGCCACCCCCTTCCTGTCGCAGATTGCGACAGAAGAGCACCAGCCTGGCGATCGAATTTCTGAGAGAGTTGGTTGGTATTGGTTAAGAGATAGCCGCGGTCTGAGCTTTGTCAAGGGGGAGTCGGATCCAAACCGTCGTGCCCTCGTCGATGACACTCTCCACAGCGATGGTCCCGCCATGCTCTTCGATGATACCTTTCACAACCGTGAGGCCTAGGCCGGTTCCCTTCCCAAAATCTTTCGTCGTAAAAAAAGGATCGAATACCTTCGAGCGGGTCTCTTCCGGCATCCCATGGCCGGTATCGGACACCCCAAGGCGCACGTGACTGTTCTCGCGCGCGAGGCTCAGCCTGAGCCGCCCCCCCTCCGGCATGGCATGGAGACTATTCATCACGAGATTGATGAGCACTTGGATAAGTTGGTCCCGATCGGCACGGACAGGAGGCAATGACGATTCAATCGTCTTGTCAACCGTGATGCGACTTTGGACGATCCGTTCCTGGAACATCTCTAGGCTATCGTCCACGATCTCACCGAGATCGACGGCCCGCCGCTCCGGTGTCTGCCGCCTGGCAAAGGCAAGGAGTTGGTTCATCACCTTGGTGATCCGCTCGACCTGCGTGACGATCGTGGCCAAGCCCTTCTTCATTCCTTCATCGGCGGTGCGTTGGAGCAGATATTCTGCGCGCCCGAGGATCACATTCATCGGCGTACCGATTTCATGCGCCATACCGGAAGCCAGTATGGCCAGTTCCGCCAACCGCTCAGCCTGTCGGAGTTGCATCTCCAGACGTTTGCGCTCTGAAATATCCACGATCGACGCCACCACCCGCATCCCCTTGGTCGTCTGAATAGGCGTGAGTCCGATTTCAACAGCAAATTCACTCCCGTCCTTCCGCAAGCCAGACAACTCGCGTCCGCCCCCCATCGATCGTGTCTCGGGAGCCTTTATGAACCCGGCTCGGTGCTGCCGGTGTTCAGATCGAAACGGCCCGGGAATGAGCATCTCAACCGACTTGCCGAGCACCTCTTCCCTCTCGTAGCCGAATTGGTGGAGTGCGGAGGTATTCACCATCACAATCGTTCCACTTTCGTCAACGAGCAACATGCCATTGGGAGCGGCTTCCACAATGAGCCGAAACTGTTGCTCGCTATCGTAGGACTCTGGGCTCACTCTGGCGTCTGCCCTTCGATCTCGCCCAACTTCCGATAGAGCGTCTTGCGATCGATTCCGAGCATGTGGGCCGCCTGGTACTTATTGCCGCCGGTCTTCTCGAGGATCTTGAGGATATACTCTTTCTCCACTTCATCCAGCGGCAGGGTCCGTTCAGCCGCATCGTCGAGCACGCGCCGATCGCCACGGGCGCCCTGAATAGGTGACGGGAGATCGTCAGGAACAATCTGCTCGCTTCGGCTGAGCGTGACGGCCCGCTCGATCACATTTTCCAATTCCCGTACATTGCCTGGCCACCCATAGTCCACCAACATCGCCAGCGCGGATTCACTCACGCCCTGTGTCTGTTTCCCGCGAGACTGCGCACACTTCTTCATGAACGCGTCCACGAGCAGTGGAATATCTTCGCGGCGCTCGCGCAAGGGGGGCAGGTGCAGCTCGATCACATTGAGCCGGTAGTACAAGTCCTCACGAAAGCGCTTCGCCTTGACCTCTTCCGTCAGGTTGAGATTCGTTGCCGCAATGATACGCACATCGACGGCGATCGGTTTGTTGGCCCCCACGCGACGAATCTCTTTCTCCTGGATCGCACGCAAGATTTTAGCCTGCAGCATCAACGGCAATTCACTGATCTCGTCGAGGAACAGCGTGCCGTTCTGCGCCTCTTCAAAGAGACCCCGCTTGTCCACCTTCGCATCCGTGAAGGCGCCTCGCATATGGCCGAACAGCTCGCTTTCGAGCAGCTGATCAGGAATGGCGGCACAGTTGACGGGGGTAAACGGAGCATCCTGGCGATCGCTATTGTAATGGATCGCCTTGGCCACCAACTCCTTGCCGGTTCCGCTCTCGCCGGTGATCAACAGATTCGTCGGACTGTCGGCCACGCGCCGGATCAGGTCGAATATCTCCTGTATCGATTTGCTCTTGCCGATGATTTGATGAAAGCTGTACTCCTTGTGGACCTCGCGCCGAAGCCTGTTCACCTCGCACCGTAACGCCGCTTCGCGGAGGGACCGTTCCACGACGCGGACCAACTCGGTGTTTTTCACTGGCTTGGTCAAGTAGTCGCTGGCGCCTCGCTTCATGGCCTCGACTGCGGTGTCCACCGACCCAAAGCCTGTCATGAGAATGACCCCGATGTCCGGATAGAGCCGTCTGATCTCCATCAACAACTCTGTCCCCGGCATCCCTTTCATCCGCAAATCCGTCAACACGACGGCATAGTCTTGTTCGGCCAACAGCTTCAAGGCATCTTGCCCGCTTCCTGCCGTCGTGATCTGATGCCCGCGATCTTTGAGCACATCGTGGACAAGCGATTGCATTTCCGCATCGTCATCGACGACGAGAATCGCGCCCCACGCCTCGGTCATGTTGCACTCCTTCTCCGACAGGATGCTGAAAAAATCGCTCTTCTCACCCGCCCAACCCAGGCGGCTACTTCACGCGCCCACCCCGAGGCTGCCAAGACAGCCTCTTTGCCCAGGGACGCGCCTTTCCCCATGCATCGTTCTCGCATCGTTCAGACCCTCATCGTACCAAATGAGATTCTCGGAGGTCGGAAGTGCTGGTGGGCATTTTCCGTTCGCCACGATCCATTCAAAGGGCGAACGGCCCACACGAAGTGCGGTCTGTAGTTCCTCGGCTCTTCACTCGCTACGGCCTTGCTGGACGAACTTTTTGAACATCCTGCGTGGTCGTGTCCTGTTGTGCCAAACATGCGAATCAATGGATTTCCTGCGTGCCGGCATCGTTGTTCCCCAGCCTGCTGGTGGCCGGACGTGAGAGGCTAGCCCTATGCTCTAGCAGGGGTCAAGGCCGATCTGACGCGAAATGCCACAGACAAACCTCCCTCTCGGGGAGGAACGCCCCACTATTCGCTCTGTCATTGTAGTTTCAGCCAGCTAACAGGCATAGATCTGCAAAGGCGAGACCAAGTATCTGACGGGGAAAAGCCACAGGCAACCGCTCGCCAGATAACAAGAGCAGTCGCCGTAGTTTTTGGCAGGGGACGGGATCGAAGAAGTGTGCCTACTTCACCTTGGAGAAATCAGCAGCGATGCGCGCCTCTTTTCCGTCCTGAAGATTCACGACGAAAACGGATGCAGCAACAGGATCAAATTTTTCGTAGGCAAACAGTGCGGTAAAGCGTGACCGGTAGGTCGGCCCGATTCCCTCATTCTTTCGGCCACGTTCGGCTTTCCCAATATCAATGGGCTTGATCCTCTTGGAGCCCTGTTGCAACTCAATCAAGGCACCTTCTGCAAAGTATTCGTCATCGCCACACAGCTGAACTTCAATCTCCATATTGGGCATGTCCACGACTTTCTTGATGAACTCGTCGGGCATGCGCACATCCGTTTTCCTCTTCTTGGACTCCGCCGCTTCCTGCCGGCCAAAGGCTTCAAGTCGATAGCGCTTGGTCCGGAGGATGGCACTGGCTCCGCAGGAATCTTTCTCTGGGTCAGCTCCCACACGCGTGACCATGGAAGCTTGCTGAAGGACCTTCTTGACGTCCTCCGGGGTGTTGGCTTTCTCCATCGGCGCCCGCCCGGCTTCCAAGGCCTTCTGCGCCTCTTCCACGGATAGATTCACATCGATCGCCAAGACCGGCTGGAGACCGACGACCGTCAACAGGCCCACGACCGTACAGGTGGCAACACCACTATCTCGCGCTACTGATGTCAGGCATCGCACGCTCATAACTCCCCCCGTAAACAAGACAGCGAATGATGGGGCGGCATTGTACGGAAACCCCTACCCCTTTGCAATCAGCCTGGGAAACGGGCCCAGTTGGCATAGGGCTTGGTAGCATAGAGTTCGTCGAGATCGACCGGCACTCTCACGCCGGCTTGCGTAAGCAGTTGGGCGACCAGGCGGAGCGGCAGGCCGACCACCGTCGGGAAATCTCCGTCAATGGAATCGACCAGGTCGCCGCCCTCTCCTTGGATCGAATACGCACCGGCCCTGCCGAGACTTTCTCCCGTCGCGAGGTAACGTTCATACACTCGTTCATCGAACGGCTTCATTCGAACGACGGCCGTGGACAGCGCGACGATGTCTATCTCACGAGCTGAACAGGCAAGCGCGACCGCCGTGCGCACGTGATGATCACGACCGGCCAGGAGCCGGAGCATCGCATGGGCCTCCGCCAGATCGGCCGGTTTCCCGAGCACGTCATGATCCAACTGAATCACCGTATCGCTCCCCAGCACGATCGCCTCCGTCTCTTGCCTCGCGACCGACCGGGCCTTGCCCTGCGCGAAGGACTGCACCTGCTCGATCGCGGCCCGACCTGGCACCAGCCGCTCCTCGAAGGATGGGCTTTTGACGTCGAATGGGATGCCCAGCAGGGCGAGCAACTCGTGGCGGCGCGGAGAGGTCGAAGCCAGAATGAGTGACATCTACAACGTCGGAGAGGGTTCAGCGGAGACAAGAGGCTCGAGCGGCATCTGGTCAGAGACCTCGGTGAGACTCGCGCTGCGCATGCGAAAATCGGCGAGCATCTGCTCCAGGTCGGCGACCGAAGAGACTCGGAACATATCGGCTCGAAGCGAGGCGGCATGAGGAAATCCTTTACAGTACCAGCCTAGGTGTTTGCGCATCCGCCGAAACTGGCCCTGCCCGCAGGCCGCTTCGAACCGTCGGGCATGATCGAGCAGCATCTCGAAGCGATCGTCCAACGGCGGCACCCACGGTTCGGGCCCCTCTTCATGCCGATGTTGCTGCAGAACGAGTCGCGCCTCCTCTTTCTGCCGAAAGAACCAGGGGGCTCCGAGCGCGGCTCGCCCGACCAACACGCCATCGACTCCGGTGTCCCGCACGCGACGGACGACGTCGTGATAATTGTGCACATCCCCATTTCCGAACAGCAAAGTCCCGCTCCCCCGCACGATCTTCGCCGCCCGACCAATGGCGTTCCAATCCGCTTCTCCTCGATACATTTGCTGCAAGGTGCGGCCATGCAGGGAAATGACCGCCGGCCGTTCCATGAGGAGATGTTCGATCCAACGATCAACGACCACCACGTCGTAGCCGAGGCGTGTCTTGACGGACAGGGGGATTGTGTGTCGGACGAGCGGGCGGGCATCCTGCCGCCGCTCGTTCATCCGCCAGATCGCTGCCACTCTGCCCGGCTTGAGACCCGCTTCCTCAAGAGTCTGACCGGCGGTCCAATCGGCGATCCCCTGTTTAGCGGCCTGCATAATGGCCTGGGCCACATCCGGCGTTCGGATCAGCCCCGCGCCCGATCCGGATGAGGCCACACTCCGCGAGGGACAGCCCATGTTGATATCCAATCCGTCAAACCCTAACTCACATACTGCATGAGCGGATTGATAAAAGAAGTCCGGCTCTTTCCCATAGAGCTGCGCAATGATCGGCCGTTCAGCCTCATGATAGATGAGGGAGTCCAACAGGAACTCCGGTCCTCGGCAAATGTCATGCACATGCGTGAACTCCGTGAAGGAGACATCCGGCTTCCCGTGCATTGCCACGGTATAGCGAAACGTCGCATCTGTGACCCCATCCATCGGCGCCATCCCGATGATCGGTCTGGTGAGTGACTGCCAGAAATTCATCGGGCTCGCTCCATCTCCATCACCGGTTCCCCCACTTCGTTCGCCTGGGCGTAGGCCTGGCGCAAAATGTCGCATTCCTGTTGTACGCAGACCCGTACGTCCGGCGCACGCTCCGCCACGAATTCGAGGAACCGTTCGATCTTGAGGAGAAAGAAATCATATGAGTGCGTGAGCGGTCGTGGCGACCGAAACCAGAAGGCCACGAACTCTGTCAGGCAGATGCCCTGCTCCGCTAAAGCCCGGCAGCTCTGCGGAAACATCTCTGCGAGGTCTCCTCCCCAACGGAGAATCTCGTGCGGTACATAGGACGTTTGGTACCGTGTTAAACCGCTCGCTTCCGCGGCCACTTCCTGCCACTCCGAGCCTGTTAGGGGGGCTTGTCCCGAGATGATTTGCGCGTAGCGCGCATAGTCGTCGCGCAACTGCTGTCGATCAGACTGGCTCACCGGCTCCTGGACTGAGACTGGACGAGACGTCAGTCCCGGTAACTGTTCTACAGCCGTTCCTCTGGCCATCGTCTGCTGAACGAGGAGGGAGAAACGCCGAACGGCCTCTGCATACTCCTCCACAATCATTTCGATCGGTTTGGTGTCCACTTCAAGCGCCACCGCTCGGAGGCTGACGAGATTCGAATGGGCCAGAACCTGCTCAAGCATGGTGAAGAGGATCGACGGAATCGGGGCAGCATGGGCGTCGATCCATTCAGGAAGCTCCTCCTCCCCCTTTGGCTCACCAACCGACTCATGGCAGGCCAACCCTGCTACGTGGATTTCTACGACCCGCTCCAAGGGAAATTCGTTGAGGAATTCCTGGATGAATCGTTCAAGAGATATCCGTCGGCAGGCGGCAGTATAGCGATAGACGGTCCAAAGGTGTCCGATGTCCAGCACGAGACCGCAGGGCACCAACGCTGTGACGAGTCGAAAAAAATGGGGAATCGGTATTGTGCCGGCGAAAAAATATGTCAGCGGTGGCATCTCCAACAGAAAGAGCGGCGCAGTCCCGTCTGCTCGACGACCCTGCCGATCCATCGCCTGTTGAACCGTCGAGATATTTGCCGCCACCACCTCGGCACTTAGCCGCGTATATAATGGAGGGACATATGTGCCAAACGAGTAGCCCGCCATCTGCTTCATCGCACATTCATGATTCAGCCAGAGACTCTGTATGCTGTTGAGTTGTGTGACTATCTCGCCGACATCCTCCTGAAAGAACGGAGACTCTTGAACGTCCGGCTGAGTGATCCACAAGCCTTCCCCGTGGTACGCCAGCGCTATATCCGGCAAAGCCCGTCGAACCGTTGTCAGTGCGGTCGTCGTCGCCTTAAAGACTTCGAGATAGCCCGGCTGGAGTCCCCGCTCTCTGAGCTTGTTCACCAGCTCGAACAGATCGGGAGAATACACATCGACTGACAGCCCCGTCCCCTGTGGGGGAATTTTCCTGAGGCGACGCTGAAAGTCCTGTTGAACGAAATCGGGATCAACCATCGATCACCCCTTGTTCTGCTCTAACAATTGGCCTAGTCTATTCGCTGAACCCCTTGTTTGACAAGGGAAGCCCCGGTCACGGACCAGGGAGCCCCGTCTGCTATACTTGGCTTACGTCGCCAGAGGTAGAAGCCTCACGAATCGTGCAGGCGGGAATCGGGGGATGTCTCGAACCCATGGCGAACGACGATGACAGACCCTGCAAGACGACACATCTCATACACGCTATGGTTGCCCATATGATGACACCAGGGGTTGTGCAGGTTCCAGGGGACGTCTCCGTCAGTGAGGCGGCACTGCTGCTTGAACGAGAACAGGTGCCCTGCCTGCTCGTGAAGGATACCGACACGCGGTTCGGCCTCATGACGCCGACCGACATTGTGAAGAAAGTCGTCGCTCAGGGGCTCGAACCGCACGACATCGAGGTCCGGACGATCATGACACGCCCGGTGCAGTTCATCGAGTACGATGAGGCCTTGGCAGAGGCCTCGACACTCATGAGGGCGACAGGTGCCTCTCTCCTGATTGTCACCAAACAAAACCAACCGGTTGGGGTGCTCAGTGCACAAGACCTGATGCTCATGCCCACCCGATGTGGCACGAAGATCCCCGTCGTCGTGAGTGTGATCGGACGAGCCTCGGCGCAGGGACTCAACTATAATGCCATGATTACCCAACTGGGCCATGTAGGAGCGTTGATCGAATCAACCGCGAAGATCCTGACAGGAACGAACGTGGTATTGGCGTTTTCCATTCCTGGTCAAAACACTCCCTTAACCATTCGTGGAACAGTCCTGACCAGCGGAGTTCCGGGGGCAGAGCCCGGTGAGCTATCAAGCGGGGTCCGCACCTGGCATGTCGATATTCAGTTCACTGACCTCTCGTCAACCGATCTCGCGCGTATCAGGGCCTGGGCACTTCAAACAATGCCTCCCTCATCCACTCGCTCTTAACCTCACACATATGCTCCGTTCTTTTGACCAACAGGCGATCAACTGATAGAATTTTGTCTCTCCCTAGGATCAACCATAATCCCCCATGGATAATCCGATGAAGACTTCCCAGACCCGTTCCCGCCCCCTCCCCTCGAACGAGGAGTTGCTCAGCCAAATTCGCCTTCTGCTTGACAGTCCGGAAGATGACCTGCAAGCCGCGATCATGAAGGAACTCCTGGCCGGGACGCTTCGGCTCCACGATTCTCATCTGGACGTCTTGGACCTCAAGATCGTCAACCGCGCCGTAAAAGAACTGCGTCACGCCTTCCGCGTCTTTCATGACTATCGCGATCGGCGCAAGATCAGCATCTTCGGTTCGGCCCGCACCGCCTCGGATGATCCGAACTACCAGATGGCCTTCCAGTTTTCCCGTCAGATCGTTGAGGAAGGATTCATGGTCATTACCGGGGGAGCCGACGGGATCATGCGCGCGTGCCAGGAGGGCGCCGGACGCGAGAACAGCTTCGGGGTCAATATTATGCTGCCCTTCGAACAAGGCCCGAATGCCACGATCGCCGATGACCCCAAGCTCGTCACATTCAAATACTTCTTTACCCGCAAATTAATCTTTCAGAAAGAGGCCAACGCCATTGCATTATTCCCAGGCGGTTTCGGGACGCATGATGAAGGTTTTGAAATCTTGACCCTCGCCCAAACCGGCAAGAGCGATCCCCAGCCGATCGTGTGTCTCCAGGCTCCCGGCTGCGACTATTGGGACGACTGGTACGCCTTCGTCACACGCCAACTCTTGGCCCGTCAACTGATCAACCCTGAAGATCTCAGCCTGTTCAAAATCGCCACGTCCGTGGATGACGCGATCGATGAGATCAGAAGCTTTTACCGCCGATTCCATTCCATTCGATATGTGGGCCGGCTCTTGGCCATGCGGCTGCAAACCCACATATCCCCAGAACAGGTGGCTGGCCTTCATGAAACGTTTGGCGATCTGTTATCCGAGGGCACCTTCGAATTGCGTGGGCCTCTCCCCGAAGAGCTCGACGAGCCGGATCTGAGGGGCTTGCCTCGGTTGGCCTTTACCTCCAACCGTCGAAGCGCGAGCCGGTTGCGTCAGCTGATCGACCATCTCAACGCCCTCTGACCTCTCCGCACAAAGACGCTTTAGTCTCGGAGGAGCATCATGGTATGCTCCGCCACGATGGCTGGTTCCCGCACACAGCACCCATTCTCTAAGCCCCCCACCGTCGTGCTCTATCACGCCGAATGTGCCGATGGGTTCGGCGCCGCTTGGGCGATCTGGAATCAATTTCCAGCGGCTCGGTTCATTCCCGTCAAACACGGGAATCCTCCTCCTGCAGGGCTACAGGACCAACGAGTGGTCATTGTGGACTTCAGCTACGCCCGAGAGACGCTGGAAACCATGGCTGCTCAGACGCAGGCGCTCCTCGTGCTCGATCATCACATCACCGCGGAGAAAGCCCTTGCCGGCCTTCCCTATGCGTATTTCGACATGAAGAAGTCTGGTGCGGTCCTGGCCTGGGAATGGGCACACGATCAGCCGATACCGTGGCTTCTCAACTATATTCAAGACAAAGACCTCTGGGCTTGGGCGCTCCCTTCCAGTCGGGAAATCAATGCCGCCGTTGCCTCCTACCCATTCGATTACCACCTCTGGAGTCAGTTTAAGCAGAAGGAGTTGGAGCAGGAAGGCCGAGCCATCTTGCGTTATGAAAACGAGCTCGTGAACAAACTTGCGGCGGAAGCGATCTCGGTCGACTTTCACGGAGCCGTCGTTCCCTCGGTCCACAGTGCGATCTTGACAAGTCAGATCGGTGAACGCCTCTCCGCAGAGCATCCGTTTTGCGTCATGTGGCACGATCGCGATGGACGTCGCTATTACAGTATGCGCTCGCGAGAGGATGGGACTGACGTGGGGGCCATCGCTGCATCCTTCGGCGGTGGAGGCCATACGCACGCCGCAGGGTTTTCAGTCTCTCTTGGACCTGATGGCTCCTTGCCGGATAACCCGGCCCTCCCTCGATCGGTCATCGACCGTCGCCGTCTCCCGTCAGAGTGAGGGCACCATGATCCCTCTGCACGACGATAACCCGACCAAATTGACGCCGGTGGTCACGATCGGTTTTATCGCAACCTGTGTCCTTGTCTTTTTTTACGAGGCCAGCCTTCCCGCCAACTCAGGCGAGAGATTCGTCTTTCAATACGGAGCAATCCCGGCCCTCGTGTTCGGACAGACTGACCTCCCTGAGATGGACGTAGCCATTCCCCCATACACGACCTTGGTCACGAGCATGTTCCTCCATGGCGGCTGGATGCATCTCATTGGAAATATGCTGTACCTCTGGATCTTCGGGAACAATATCGAAGACGTCATGGGGCACGCGAAATACGTCGCGTTCTATCTGCTATGCGGAATTCTGGCCGCCTTGGGCCACGCCTTCACCGATCCCTCCTCGACGATTCCCATGGTCGGAGCAAGCGGCGCTATTTCCGGTGTCTTAGGCGCTTATGTCCTGTTGTTCCCACGAGCCCGCGTACTAGTTCTGATGCCTGGATTTGGTGCGACAAGGGTAGCAGCGGGTTTTGTCCTCGGCATGTGGTTCGTCATGCAGCTATTGAGTGGGGGAATGAGCTTCGGCCATGAGGGTGGCGGCGTCGCATTTTTTGCCCATATCGCCGGGTTTGTCGCTGGGATGGCACTGATCGGTCTGTTCAAACGCCCGGATGTGCCCTTCTTTGCCCCAAGCCGCAGAGACCGATGGGATGGCTAGCGCTCACCAGAGACACTCTAAGGCACTGCTTCACGCATCCAGCAGCTCACGCACTTTTTCCACCAACCCAGTTTGTCGATAGGGACGCCTCAAGAGATACCGCGGGTTGAGGCGATGAGACACCATCGCCTCGTCGTCATACCCAGAGATAAAGAGCGGTTTCATCATCGGGTGATGCTTCAACAACCGTCTGGCTAAGTCACGCCCACTGATCTCGGGCATCATGAGATCGCTCACGGCCACATGGACGGCTCCAGTATGTTTCTGCGTGAGCAGCAACGCTTCAACAGACGAACTCGCCTCCAAGACCTGATAGCGATGCCGCAACAACGTGGAGAGCGCGAGCTTACGGTCGATTTCATTCGGTTCCACCAGCAGAACCGTTTCCTGGCCTTTGGCTGAGACGTGTGCCAGGATTGATGAAGCAGGCGGCCGGCCCTGTCGTACAAGGGGAAGCGCCACCCGCACCACAGTGCCTTCGCTAGGCCGGCTGACAACATCGACCTGGCCTGCACTTTGCTTCACAATGCCATAGACCGCGGTGAGTCCGAGTCCCACATTCATTTCCTTTGTGGAAAAGAAGGGTTCGAACATATGCGACTGGGTCTCTAGGCTCATCCCGCTTCCGGTATCGGTCACTTGAATCAGCACCTTGGGTAGATGCCCTCCCCTTCCATTCACCGACGCACTCTCATGCCCGGGGAACGCCTGCTTCGCTTCAATCAGGAGCCGACCACCATTTGGCATGGCATCCCGCGCATTCACCGCAAGATGAAGCAGAACTTGCTCGAGTCCTTCACGATCGACCTCGACATCCATCGGCGCATCTTCAATGACCATGCTTAGATCGATGGATGCGGGCAGCAGTCCTCTCATCACCCCACGAATCTCCTCCAGCACGGCCTTGACCGAAAGCACCTGTCGAACGTGACCGTCGTGGAAGCCCAACCCAGCCAATTGAGCGGTCACGGCTGCGGCCTGCCCCCCGCTTCGAAATATGTCATCGACCGGTCCATAGAGTGGATCGTCCGACTTGAGGCGAGATAGGACCACACCCGTCTGCCTCCCGATCACCGAAACGAGATGGCTGAGTTCGTTGGCAATGCCCCCGGCAATCCGACCGATCGCTTCCATCTTCTGCGCCTCATGCAATTGCTGCTCGAGGCCTTCTCGTTCCTTCTTCTCCTGCCGAACATGCTCATTCGCCCGTGAGAGATCGCTCTTTAGACCCTTGATACGGACCTCCAACTGATCGCGCGACGCTTGCAAGGCCTGTTCAGTCTCTCTCAGAGCCTCGATACTCCCCAGCAACAGTGTTTGTTGTTGCCGTTCGGCCCCAATCGTTTGCAGCGCGAACCCGTAGAACGTCGCCATCACCAACAATACCGGTACTCCGAGCAGATGGCCGGGCGATAAAGAACCAGTTTGTACAATCCCTTGATAGAGGATGATGCCATACCCGGCACAGAGCAACAGAGATAACCCAATGACATGGGAGAGCCGGCGCACCGAGGCGGCAATGAGCATGAGGATGAAATACGACAGATAGAGATCCGACCGGGCATTACCCGAGAGATAAATTATCGCGGTCACGAGAACAGTATCGATCCCGATCACGGCCCCACTGAACCACGCGGCCTTGAGGATCGAGGTCGGCACCCTCAACAGGCAGAGGACCATCGCCACCAACCCACCGACGATCACCCCGCTCGTTGGGCGGCTTACGATCAGCTCCGCTCCAGACAATAACTGGTAGGCCAACATGACGCCGACCAGCGACTGAAGTACAACATATCGTGGACGCGAAATCGTACTGTCGTGACACGAATCCGCCGAAGACAGCT
>Ga0210404_10000541_pt1 | contig 19147 bp, 17 predicted proteins | sample IncBWH28MmetaG_FD_155455 | JGI IMG/M metagenome (GOLD analysis project Ga0210404, IMG submission 155455) | Forest soil microbial communities from Barre Woods Harvard Forest LTER site, Petersham, Massachusetts, United States - Inc-BW-H-28-M | ecosystem: Environmental > Terrestrial > Soil >... | reverse complement strand
CGTTCGAGACCGGGCTCTTTGACACGTGTTTGTTCGTGGATGGAAGAGACGGCGCCGGACGGGTTCTGGGCAATTTCACGAAGCCGCGCATGATAAGCCTCCGGGCGACGCAGGATGGAATTGATCAGCGTCGAACCGGTGGGCCGAAAATCGAGTACCGCCAGCGTGCCGCCATCAGAAGGTTTCACCAGTCCCTGATATTCCGTGGAGGTGAAGAGCAATTCGCTTGCGCCGTCGCCATCATAGTCGAGCGTTTCCACGCGCGGGGCGAGGCCGCCGGGCGTTTGCTGATCGGCGATGAACTCGGCGCGGATGAGGTTGCGCCAGAGCTCCGTGCGCAGGTGCGGAGCGTAGAGACCGCCGAAAATGCCGTGCCAGTAAGCGTCATTGCACTGTGCGCGGAGGAGCAGGTCGCGTGCCTTCTTCAGCTCTTCGCCGGCTTTGGAGACGCTCCGGCGCGCGGGTGAGGTGTCGATGCGATTAGCGACGTGCAGCATTTTTTTGTGCAGCAGGTTGGATTCGGAATATTTGCGGAAGAATCCGCGCCAGGATCCTCCGCGCAAGAAAGCGAGCACCTCGTTGCGTGAGGCGAATTCCTTGAGGACCTGGTTGTAGCGCTGGCGGACACGCGTAGGCAGCGCCCATTCCATCATCTCAGTGTAGGAGGCGGTAGGGAGATCAGCGCGGCCTGCGGGCGTGCGCGTCGAAAGGTATTCGCTGGGAGTGGAAACGTGCAGCCAGGAAGAGTTTTCCTCGAGGGCCGCGAAAAATTTCTCGAGCCATCCATCTTTGTAACAATGATCGAAGGTGCCGGGCCACACGCCAAATTTCTCCATGTCGTCGCCCATGGCGGCCATCTGCTCGGGATGCGCGCCCGCGGTTTCTTTGAGATAGGTAACGACTTGCTCGATAGTGCCGAACGGAATTAGGTAGCGAAGAATTTTCTGTCCAGGGATGATGCGAATAGTTTGGCCGTGATCTTCGGAGATGTAATCGGCAAACAGCTCGTCCGGCTCGAATCCAGCGGAGAGGAAATGAATGTCGTCAAGAACGGTATAGCCGATGTTGGCTTCGGCGAGAACGGAAGCAAGCTGAGGTTCCCAGACACGCTCGGCGAGCCAAGCGCCAGTGGGACGCTCGCCAAAATGGTGCTCGAGATAGTCGGCGAGACGGATGAGTTGCACGCGCTGGTCCGCGGCAGGAATGGAAATGAGAATAGGCTCGTAGAAGCCGCCGCCGACCATTTCGACCTGGCCCGTCTTCACCAGGGCCTTCAAGCGCTGGAAATATTCGGGGCGGTTCTCTTCGATCCAGGTAAGCAGTGGGCCGGAATAATGAAGGCCGACATGGACACTGGGGTGCTTCTCGAGTGTTTCGACGAAAGGCAAGTAGCAGCGCGCGTAAGACTGCTCAAAAACGTGGTCGAAGTTGCCGCAAGGCTGATGGGCGTGGATGAGCAGAACCAAATGGAACTTGGGCGGCACGGGGACGGGGCGTTCTCCAGAGAAACAGAATAACTCTACCAACTGAACTTACAATGCGCCGACAGAGTGGAAGCGCGCGAATCACGCACCGGGCTGGGTGCTGAGCAAACCTTCGCGGCTAAAGCCGCCGGGACGCGCCCTACGTTCCTCAGGGTAAACTGAGGCACGCCCCTACAATTCATGCAGTTACTTCTTGGCGTACCAATCGGCGTTAACGGGGGTAAAGCTCTGCCACTTCTCCGGCAGGTCTTCCAGGGCGAAGATGGCCGTCACGGGACAAACCGGAACGCAGGCGCCACAATCGATGCATTCCGTCGGATTGATGTAGAGCTGCTTTTCGTTTTCGAACTGGGGCTCATCCTTGCGGGGGTGGATGCAGTCCACCGGGCAGACATCCACGCAGGCGGAGTCTTTTGTGCCGATACATGGTTCGGCGATCACGTAGGCCATGCAACATCTCCTTTTGTTCGACCGCGGCCCGGTGGCACCACTGACGGAGTGGGCGACGAGCGGAAACTGACTTATACCACGGCTCTGTCAGAGGCAACAAGCGGTACAGATTGATTGTACGCGGGGGGAATAGGTTTCTCAACTTGGGGGTCTACAGATAAAATGGGGAAGGAAGGAAATCAGATGCGAATCCGAATTGGTACTGCCGCACTGTTGCTTGGCACAGTTGCCGCCGTTGGCGTTTCGGTTGCGGGGGCGCCGCAAACCCAAGCGCGGCGCGATCCGCAAATCATCGATGTGCAGGGTTATCAAGAGCTGGTGCGGCAGTATCGCGGAAAGCCGCTGCTGATCAATTTCTGGGCGACGTGGTGCGAGCCATGCCGCGACGAATATCCGATGCTGAATGAGCTGTCGAAAGAGTATGCGCCAAAGGGGCTGCGCGTGGTGGGCGTGAATTCCGATCAGGATGGCGACTTGATTTTGATGCGGCGTTTCATCGCACGCTACAAGCCGGTGTTCCCGAATTACCGGAAGAAGCCGGGGAAGCCGGAAGAGGAAAAGGAATTTAATCAGGCGGTGCTCCCGGAGTGGCGAGGCGAGCTCCCGGCGACATTTCTGTATGACAAGGACGGCCGATTAACCGGCCACTATTTCGGCGCGCGGAACCGCGAGACCTACGAAGCGACGATACGCATGCTGCTGGGTTCGGACGGCGGTTCAGGCGGCGCGCCACAGACGAAGTAAAGAGTTCCGGCTAATCCCTCACATGCCATCCAGAGGTGTCTGATGCTCGACATGAAGGGCAACAAAGTGACTTTTTTTGGGCATAGCACGTTTTCTCTCACCACCGCTTCGGGACAGGTTGCATTGATCGATCCCTGGGTGATGACGAACCCGATGTGCCCGGACAAACTGAAGAAAGTCTCCAAGCTGGATGTAATTTTTCTCTCACACGCGCATCCCGATCACCTCGGGGACTTGCTGGCACTGGCAAAACAACACAGGCCGCAGATTGTGACGATTTTCGAGACGTGCTTGTGGATCGAGAGCAAGGGATTCGAGGAAGAGACGAAGCCGATGGGCAAGGGAGGGACGCAGAAGGTTGGGGAGTTTACAGTGACAATGACGCACGCGTTCCATTCGAATTCAATTGATGACAACGGCGAACGAATATATGGCGGCGAGCCGGCAGGCCTGGTGATTCGGATGCCGGGGGACTTTACGGTGTACCATGCGGGCGACACGGCACTGTTCAGTGACATGAAACTGATCGGCGAGTTGTACAAACCGGATGTGGCGTTGCTGCCAATCGGCGACCACTTCACAATGGGGCCGCGCGAAGCGGCGCACGCGATCCGCTTTCTCGGGGTGAAGCACGTTGTGCCGATGCATTATGCGACGTTTCCAGTTTTGGCGGGCAGACCGGAACATTTGAAGCAGGAAACCAAGGATATCGCTGGATTGGAAATTCACGCGTTGAAACCCGGAGAGAGCCTATGATCCGAAGCGACAATCTGCGAAGCGCTTTCACGCAGGAGGATGTGAACGAATACATCTACGGCTTGCTGCCGGAGCGCGACGCGGTCGTGAAAGAGATGGAAGCGTATGCGGAAGAACATCGCGTGCCGATTATCGGACCAGCAGTGGCGCGGCTGTTGACGTTGCTGGTACAGGTCTCGGGAGCGACGCGGATTTTCGAGATGGGATCGGCGATAGGGTACTCGACGGTTTGGCTGGCGCGAGCGGCGGGAACAAAGGCGAAGGTTTTCTACACGGATGGCAATCCGGAAAATGCGCGGCGGGCGCAAGAGCAATTCCGTAAGGCGGGAGTGGCCAAACGCATCAACGTTCAGGTGGGAAACGCGCTGGAGCTGGTGAAGAAGACGCCCGGTAAGTTTGATTTCATCTTCAACGACATAGACAAGCATCAGTATCCGGATGCCCTGCGTGCGGCATTGCCGAAGCTGAAACGCGGCGGATTGTTTGTGACGGACAATACGCTGTGGTCCGGCAAAGCGGCACGGCCGGCTTCGGCCGACGACAAGGATACACGCGGAGTGCAGGAATTCAACCGGCTGGTGTACGCGTCGAAGGATCTGTTTTCAGTCTTGATTCCTCTGCGCGACGGCGTAACGGTTTGCCGGAAGCTGTAGCGGAGCTTTGTCAGGAGCCGCTTAGGGACGAAGAACATTCCGCAGAAAGAAGACGAGATTGGCGGGGCGCTCGGCCAGACGACGCATGAAATAAGGAAACCAGTCGCGGCCATATGGGATGTAAATGCGGAGACGGAAGCCGTCTTTGACGAGCTGGCGCTGCAGGTCGGTGCGCACTCCGTAAAGCATCTGGAACTCGAAATCGTCCTTGGAGATTAACTTGGCGGCCGCGAAGCGAATGGTCTGCGCAATCATGCGGGGATCGTGCGTGGCAATGGCGTGGTAAAAGCCGCTGTGTAGCAGCATTTGCATCAGGCGAACGTAGTTGCCATCGACGTCTTTTTTCCTTGCGTACGCTACCTCGTCGGATTCCTTGTAGGCGCCTTTGCAAAGGCGAATGCGGCAGCCGTAGGTGAGCAAGTCCTGGACGTCGCCTTCACTCCGATAGAGATAGGACTGGATGACCGTGCCGACAGCGGGATTGCGCGCGCGCACGTGCTTGACCAGATCGATCGTGCGTTGCGTATAGGCGGAACTTTCCATGTCAACGCGAAGGAAATTTTCGTAGCCGGCGGCGCGCTCGACAAGAGAAAGCAGCAGTCCTTCACAAAAATCGGGGCTGAGGTCGAGACCGAGTTGCGTGAGCTTGCAGGAGACGTTGGCGTGCAGGCGCTCCCGCGCGATGCGATCGAAGATTTCGAGGTACGCGTCGCGGGCGCGCTGCGCGTCGGAGACCGTGGCGACGTTTTCGCCGAGGTAATCGAGGCTGGCATACATTCCCAGGCTGTTGCAGGCACGCGCGGCGATAAGGGCGTCATCCAGAGTTTCCCCTGCGACGAAGCGGCGAGCCATGCGGCGGGTGGTCGGGTTGGAAGTAACCCAGTGAGCAAAACCGGGGCTCTCAGAGAGTTTCAGCAGGGTCGCGCGAAGCATTAAGCTTCATTATGCATGTGGGAGAGATGGCCTACTAGGAGAGCACTTCTTCGTTGTGCTCTTCCAGGAACTTTTCGGCGTCCAGGGCGGCCATGCAGCCGGAGCCGGCGGCGGTGACCGCCTGGCGATAGCGGTGGTCCTGCACATCGCCGGCGACGAAAACGCCGGGAATGGTGGTCTTGCTGCCATTCAGGGAGATGAGATAGCCATTGGGATCCATTTCGAGCTTGCCGCGGAAGACGGCGGTGTTGGGGTCGTGACCGATAGCGACGAACACGCCGTCAAGCTCGAGCTGGGTGGCGGCGTTAGTCACGGGATTGCGCAGGCGCACACTGCCGACGTGTCCGTTGGCATGAGGGAGAATTTCGTCGACCACCGCGGGAGTTACGAATTCGACTTTTTCGTTGGCCCGTGCACGATCCAGCATGATTTTGGAGGCGCGAAACTCCGGACGACGATGAACGAGATAGACCTTGCTGGCATAGCGGGTCAAGAAGATAGCCTCTTCCATCGCAGTATCGCCTCCGCCCACCACAGCTATTGGTTTGCCACGGAAGAAGTATCCATCACATGTAGCACAGGTGGAAACGCCGTGGCCCATGAGGTGGCGCTCGGAGGGAAGCCCGAGGAGGCGCGCAGAGGCTCCGGCGGCGACGATTAGAGTCTTGGTTTCATAGGTTTCCTTGCCGGCCACAATCTTGAACGGGCGGCGGCTTAGATCGACTTCGCTCACCGCGCCGGATTTGAATTCGGCGCCGAACCGTTGCGCCTGCTTGCGCATGTTGTCAATCAGCTCAGGACCCAGAATGCCGTCGGGGAAACCCGGATAATTTTCAACCATAGTGGTCAGGGTGAGCTGGCCTCCTGGTTCGTGGCCATCGATCACCAGGGGCTTGAGGTTGGCGCGAGCGGCGTAGATCGCTGCGGTGAGTCCGGCGCAGCCGCTGCCAATAATAACGACGTTGTGCATTCAAACGCTCCTGATGATTAGATTCGCCGCGCCGCCCAAACGGTGCGGGGAAGGCGGTATTGTAACATCGTCGTGGTTTGCGTTCCGTTTCCCTCCAGACAGCCAAATTGGAGACAGAGTTTTGAGCCGGCCGCGTTGACCCCAGTACGCAGGTGCGGCTATATTCGGCACAAGGTCGTCCCGGAGGAAGGAAAAACATGGATCCGCGCTATCCCATAGGCAGGTACTCACCGCCACAGGAAGTTACACTGGCATTGCGGCAGCAGGCGATTTCCACGATTGCGGAGGCGCCCGCGAAGCTGCGCGCCGCGGTAAAAGGGCTGAGCGAAGACCAGTTGAACACGCCTTACCGCGACGGCGGCTGGACAGTACGACAGGTAGCGCATCACGTTCCGGACAGCCACATGAATGCCTACGTGCGGTTCCGGCTAGCGTTGACCGAGCAGGAGCCCGCGATCAAGCCTTACGAAGAGGCGCGATGGGCAGAGTTAGAAGATGCGAAATCGGCGCCCGTCGATATTTCCCTCGCGTTGTTGGATTCCTTGCATGACCGCTGGGTGCGGCTATTGCGCTCGTTGAACGCGGAGGATTTCGCGCGCACGTTCCGGCATCCCGAGCACGGAGTGCGCACGGTGGACTGGCTGCTCTTTCTATATGCGTGGCACGGCGGGCATCATACAGCGCACGTCACGGACTTGCGCAAACGAAGAGGCTGGTAGCCAGAGCTATCGTTTTTGTTTGCAGGACCTCGCAGCAGCCACACAATAAACGAAGAGCGAAGCAAGCTCGGATGGGGCGGCAAGTGGCGCGGTTTGTGCGCGGTCGTGTACGATTGTCGCTGAGGAGAACGCATGACTCGACCGGCTGGAACCTACGCTATCTTCGAGACTTCGCAGGGCAGTATTGTGATTCGCCTGCTCGAAAAGGAAGCGCCCAAAACGGTGGCCAATTTCATAGGCCTGGCGGAAGGGACCAAAGAATTCACCGACGAAATGACCGGAAAAAAACAGAAGAAAAACTATTACGACGGCTTGACATTTCACCGCGTGATTCCCGACTTTATGATCCAAGGTGGATGCCCGCGGGGCGACGGACGCGGCGGACCGGGCTACACTTTTCCCGACGAGTTTCACCCTTCGCTGAAGCACTCCAAGGCCGGAAAGCTTTCCATGGCTAACTCCGGTCCAGGAACGAACGGCAGCCAGTTTTTCGTCACGGTGGCGGCCACGCCCTGGCTGGACAACAAGCACACCATTTTCGGTGAGGTAGTGGAGGGCCAGGACGTAGCGGACAAAATTTCCAAGCTGCCTCGCGACGCTAACGATCGTCCGCGCACACCGGTGACTTTGAACAAGGTGCGCATCGAGCGCGTGCAGTAGCAGGATTTAATGCCGAGGACTCCGCGAGCGGAACATAGAGGTCACGGAGAAGAATGCTCACGCCGCAGCAAGCGCTGCGAATCACCATTGAAATAGTCTTTGTGCTGCTCGGAGGGCTAGTCGTCTGGCTCGGCCTCAGCGAGCATATTTTGTTCGACCGGCGGAAGCACGGCTGGCTGCTGCTGAGTGCCGCAGTTATCGTGTGGGGCGTGCGCGCTCTATATAAGCCCGGGCAATGGTGGTCGCGCCCGGAGCAGTGGACGCGGGGGCTCTCTTTGACCCTGCTGGGCGTGGTGATGCTGGCGATCTCGCGTGTACCGTTTCCGTGGGTGGGGAAACTGCTGGCATTCGCCGGTGTGTTGCTGGCGCTTCGCGGCGTCATAGGCGCCGTGCTAATCCTCAGGCCGCGCTAGCTGCCTTCTGAGCCGTTTCTTTCTGGATTTCGGTTTTTCCTTGGATATAATCCGCGCAACGGACCTCCGTCGGCAGGCTGACCAAGAGTGACAGGAGACGCTTATGTTCAAGGGATTCAAGGAATTTGCCATGCGGGGCAATGTTTTGGATATGGCCGTGGGCATCATTATCGGGGTAGCGTTCGGGAAAATCGTGTCGTCGCTGGTCGATGACATTTTTATGCCGCCGCTTGGACGCTTGCTCGGCCATGTGAACTTCACCGATTTCTTCATTAGCCTGGACGGAAAACACTACGACACGCTGAATGCAGCCAAGACAGCCGCCGCGCCGACGATCAATTACGGCCAGTTCGTAAACACGGTGATCAATTTCTTGATTGTGGCGCTTGCGGTCTACCTGCTGGTACATCAGGTGAACCGCTGGACTAAGAAACCGGTGCCGGCTGCCACGCAGATAACAAAGGAGTGCCCTCAGTGCGCGATGACAATTCCCTTCAAAGCCAGGAAATGCCCTTATTGCACGGCGCAGATTGAGTAAGAGTAGTGGTTGGGATCTCTAGACCTTGGATTTGCGCTTGCTCTGATTGGATACCAGATGGTTGCGCAAACGGTTGACGACTTCGTCTTCGTGGCCCTCTTCAATTTCCTTCTGCACTTCCTCCAAGGCGAAATGCACCACGTCATGGTGGTGCAGTTCTTCGCGTGCAAGCGATTCGCTGAAGCGCAGCCAGAGCCGGTGCAGGAGATTTACTTCGTTGGCGGTCAGGTTCGGCGCGTGCGGACCCAGTACTTTATAGATTTTGTCGCCATTGGGCAGATGAATTTCCAGGTTGAATTGCGGCTTGGGATCCGGCAATTTCTCCCACGCTTCACCGATCAGGCGCGCCTGCTCTTCAGTGTTGTCCTTGGCGGAGCGGCCGATTACGATGGTGCTGGACTGCAGCGCGGTGGCGGCGCGCAGGATACCGTCCCACAGGTCATTGGCCGCGACGACCGCCAGTCGAATCGATTTCCCGCGCTTTTCCGCCATCGAGAGTGCCTGGGAAAACAAATGCTGCTCGATGCTGCCAAAGAGCTGATCGGCATCCAGTTCATTTTCGCCGGATGCGGAGCGCCTCAGGAGCCTCACATGAAGCAACACCACGTCCCGGCGGCCGGGCTTGATGCGGTCGAGAACGTTTCCCAGGTGATACAAATTGAAGTGGTTGCTGACGGGCACAAGAATATTCCCCGGCCGCGCGCCGACAGCCTCGGGACTTAGCTCGCCTTCCAGCTCGAGATTGAACTGGTCCATCTCCACATGTGCCACGCCGCGGTTTTTGGCGCGTCGCTCGGAAACGGTGAACACGATGTACAAGATCACGGAAAAGACGCCGCCGGCCATGGTGGCTACCGGCTTGGTGAACAGGTTCACCACGGCGATCAAGAACAGCGTGAGCGTAATCAATCCGAGACCCACTGGAATCTGCACGCCGCGGACAATGAAATTGAGTGGAACCTGGAACTCGCGCTGGCCTGGGCGGGTGTAGCGCAGAACGAGCACCGCAAGGCCATTCATCGCGAAGCTCCAGATCACACCGAATGCGTACAAGTTCGCGAGAAAAGTGACATCGCCGCGGCTGATGAAGATGGTAAGGATCTGCAGGCCGACCACGATATTGATGATGCGATGGCTGGTGCCAAACCGCGGATGCGGCTGGCGGAACCACTCGGTGAGCACGCCATCTTCGGAAACGCGGTTCAGCACGCCATTGGAGCCTACGATTGCAGTGTTCACGGCACCGGCAAGAATGAGCGTGCCCACGACCACGACGAACCCGTGAAAAATCAACCGGGCGATCAGCGGGCCCTGAAGGCTCATGGCCAAGCCGCCAATGAGATTTTGCAGGTAGCTTTGCCGGACGTCGTCGGGAATGATCATCACCGCGAAGAACGACACCAGGGAAGTGAACACCAGGCTGTACACGAAAATGACCAAGCCCGCCTTTTTCAGGTTTTTCAGTTTGGGGCTCTCGATTTCGCGATACACCTGAGCCAGGGATTCTTCTCCGCTCATGGCCAGCACAGAATGCCCGAGCGCGATCAAGATGGCGATAACTCCAAACGTGTGCGGCAAGCTGCTATGCGCCAGCCAACCGAGTGCTCCCGGGCTGAAATGAAGATTCCGAGGATAAGGAAAAGGCGGTAGCTGGGAATGCCGCAGCACGGCCGTGTAAATGCACCAGCCGATTAGCAGCACCACCATCACGGTGACCAGCTTCATGATGTGCAGCGCTTTTTCGCTCGATTCAGCTACGCCCTTCGTGTTCTCCCACCAGAAATACAGGGTGACGACAATGGCGAAGATCGTAGCGATACCAGCTACAGTTGACTCCGCAAAAGGTCCGCTCAGATGGGCGTGTTGAGAGAGATCGCTGAGCAAGCCGCCGAGATACTGCCCGGCGGAGACGCCGCTGATCGGCCCGGTGAGAATGTAGTCAAACATCAGCGCGGAGACGCTGAATTTCGCAAGAGCTCCGCCGAGCGATTGCTTGACCGCGCGGTACACCCCGCCGCGCACGAACATGCTGCAGCTTTCCACGTACACCGCGCGCACGGCGTAGGAAAACAACATGATGGCCAGGATGAACCACGGCGCGGTTTTGCCGATGTACCCTTCGGCTTCACCGCCCGCGTAATAGGCAGAGGAAGCCAGATCGTTCAGAACGATCGCGGCAGCGCGCCAAAAGGAAATGAAAGTAAGGAGAGCGGTGGTAGCTACGATGACGCGCGGAATGCCGTTGCCCCGGCCGCCCGTAGCAGCGGGGTTGATGGGAGTGCTGCTCATGTCTGGGTGAACTTGTGACCTAGCAGGCTAAAATGCTCGCATTTTTCCAGCGCGAAGTCTAGCTGCCACGACGGGAAGTACAATGCAATCCGAATGCCGCTTCTTGACTTCGCAGCCGCCCGAAATCATCCTCACCACCTCGGAGGACTTATGAGCAAAGCGGAAGGAACGATGGACCGGAGAACATTTCTCGGCAAGTCCGCGGCGCTGACTGCCGGAGGCGCAGCTTTCGCGAGCGCGGCTCTTTCCTACGGCAGAATCGCGGGCGCCAACGATCGAATTTCTTTGTGCCACATCGGAAACGGGAGCCGCGGAGAAGACTTGGACTGGATCACCTCGAAACTCACCGCTACGAACAACGTGGAGATGAGCGCCGTCTGCGATTTATGGCGATTGAATCGAGAGAAAGCCGTGGCGACGAACGCCAAGTACTACGGGCGACCGCCGCGCGCGTTTCAGTATTTCGAGGACGTCCTCTCCCTTAAAGATATAGACGCGGTGATCATTTCCACGCCGGAGCATTCGCATTCGCCAATTCTGAAAATGGCCGTGGAGGCGGGCAAGGACGCGTACGTCGAAAAGCCCATGGGTAATGTGCTGGCCGAAGCCAAAGCGGCAAGAGACGCAGTGATCCAGCACAACCGCATCGTGCAGGTGGGCACCCAGCATCGCAGCGAACCTCACCCCAAAGCGGCGCGCGAGATGGTGCAGACCGGCGTTTTGGGGGAAGTGAGCAAGGTGGAAGTGGTTTGGAACTACCACGGCCCGCGATGGCGAGGACGCGCGGAAACGAGGCTGATTCGCGAGGAAGATACGGATTGGCGGAAGTGGCTGCTGACCAAGCCTTATCGACCGTTTGATCCGCAAGTCTATTGCGAATTCCGCTTGTACAAGGAATTCTCGAGCGGAATTCCCGACCAGTGGATGAGCCACGCGATCGACATAGTGCACTGGTTCCTGAACACCAGTTTTCCACGCTCGGTAATGGCCCATGGCGGCATTTTTGCCTGGCAAGATGGAAGGCAGAACGCGGACACCTTCCAGGCCTTACTCGAGTACCCCAAGGGCTTTCTGGTCAGCTACTCGACCAGCTTCGGCAACGACTCGCCGAGCTTCACTCGCTACATGGGCAAGAAAGCGACGCTCACTAATATAGGCGGCGAAGGAAGTCCGCGCTATCAACTGACCGAAGAGAAGGGAAACCACGAGGATAACGCCGACATCGACAAGGAGCGGTCCTCCAAGTACGTATTGCTTCCCGGTGAGACGCAGCTCCCGCCCATGGGCATCGATGACCGAACGCTGGGGCATATGGCCAACTGGTTCGAGTGCATGCGCTCGCGGCAGCAGCCCCATTGCACGGTGCAGGATGGACTGGCGCATTCGGTGGCAAACATGATGGCTGCGGAGTCCTACTGGTCCGGCAAGCGGCAGTATTGGGATCCGGCCAGCGAGACATTTTCCGATCGGGAACCTGCAAGTTGAGGATGTGTTTTTGAGACAGCTCGACTCACGACAGGTAGCGGATCGCGTGCTCAGGTCGCCGCAGCGCGGAACGTTTTCGCGCAGTCGGCGCAGGGGCAGATGCTGCGGAGATGATCGTAGCTGTAGATGCCTGTAGCGTGGCCATCGCTAAACGTGATTTGAATGGCGTAATTGCCGACCTTCGTGGCAGCTTGCGCGCGCGGCTTGGGCTTGAACATTGGCAAAGCAGTGGCGGAAGCGGGGCCCGCGTCCGCATAGGCGCTCTTTCTTATCCGCTCGTCGTTGCAGGTGGCGCACGGACATTCCTCGCGAAGATAAGCGAAATCGTAGTGGCTCACGTGACCATCGGACCAGGTGATGTCAACGCCGGCGCCGCTGCCCACGTGAACTTTCACCGTGGCGGGCATTTTGCGGGAATCAAGAGGGATGGGCATCGCGCCTCTGGCAACCGTCAAGCCTTGCTCTTGCCGTTGCAGCAATCGCCAGGCGGGATGGGGTTGCCATGCGGGCACGTTTTCGGATGGCCGAGAAAGCTGCAGATGCGCTGATCCAGCTCCGGGCTGATGATGTGCTCGAACTTGCAAGCTTGGTTGCTCGCTTCGGAGTCTTCGATCGCGAAAGTGTCCTTAAATAAGCGCTCGGCCAGCCGGTGACGGCGCACGACGTCGCGGGCGCGGCGGCTGCCGCCCGGCGTCAACTGCACTTCGCCATTTTGCAATTCCACTAATTGCAACTCCGACATGCGGCCGAGCACGCGCACTGCGGGCTCATCCGGCAATATCGGAAGATGCCCGGCAGGTCCTGTGGCGCGAAGAATTTCGACCTGCGCCGGCTTGCCTTCCTCGCCGCAAATCCAGATTTGCTCGAGCAGATGATCGAAGCGAATCTCGTCGTCGGTCGAAACATTGCTGGTGCAGCAGTCGGCAGTGTTGACGAGCGGGCAGGCCAGCGGGTGTCCTGGGCCGTGCAGCGCCGTGTCAAACTGCAGGTGCCCGTGCGCGAGCTCGATGCGGCGGTCGGCTTGGCGGGCAATGTCGGGATCGTGGGTGACCATCAGAATTGTGTGGCCGGCGTTGTGCAGCTCGCGGAAAATTTGCAAGACGATGGCTTCGTTGACCTCGTCGAGATTGCCGGTGGGCTCGTCGGCAAGGATCAGCTTGGGCTGATTGATGAGGGCGCGCGCGATGGCCACGCGCTGCTGCTCGCCTCCGGAGAGGTGCGCGGGAAGATGCGTCAGCCGGTCGCCCAGGCCCACACGGTTTAACGCATCGCCGGCCTGCCTTTCGTCGGTAACGCTGTGGAAGTACTGCGCGAGCATCACGTTCTCGACCGCTGTCAGGTACGGTACAAGATGGAATTGCTGAAAGACGAAGCCAATTTTCTCTGCGCGGTAGCGAACCAGCTCGCCTTCGCTGAGCTTAGCGAGATCGATGCCATCCACAATCACGCGCCCGGAAGTCAACGTATCCAGGCCGCCGAGGATATTGATGAGCGTGGTCTTGCCGGAGCCGGACGGCCCCATGAGCGCGACCCATTCGCCGTGCGCGATGTTAAAACTCAGGGCATCGACAGCGCGCAGGGGGCCATATTTCTTGGTCAGCGATTCGATGACGACTTGGGCGGCGGGGCTCATGGTTCACCCCGGAAGACCGCTGCCGGGCGAATATTGGCCAGCCTCCGCAGCGGATACGCACCGGCAATCGCGACGATGATGGTCAGTGCCACAGCTACAGGATACACAATCAGGCGCGGGCGCGCCGCAATGCCGAAGACCGCTTTGCCCAGCCACATCGAAAGCAAAATTCCGACGGTCGCGCCGAGCATGCCGCCGGTCAGGCCGAGAACCGCAGCCTCCGCGAGAAAGAGCCGCAACACCCGCCGCGTCGCTCCCCCGATGGCTTTCATCAACCCCACGTCGCTGCGCCGCTCCATCGCGACATTGGTCATTGCCGCCATCACGCACAGGCCGGTAAGAACAAGCACCAGCGCAACGGTCGCTGACAAAATGCCGCTTATGCGGTTATAAATCTTTGCTTCCCCTTCGGTGAACTGCCGGACGCCATGAACGTCAGCCTCCGGCAAGTGCTCTGCGAGCGTATTGATGTATTTCTGGATTCCTGCTGGTGTGCCCGTGACGGTAAGTTGAATTACGCTGATTTTTCCAGGGAGCCCGGCCAGGCGTTGCGCCGCTTGTAGATTGATGGAAGCCTGATTGTCCTCGGGACCGCCGTTCGCCGTAACGGCGGCAACGCGACAGCTCTCTTCTCTTCCGCCATTTCGGAGAAACAGATTTCCATCAGCCTGCAAATGCAACTGCTCAGCAACTTTGCGGCCCACTCTACACTGTGACTGCGCCCCAGCTGCAAACTTACTTTTGGTTACGAGGATTCCTACGATTCCCGTCACAACCTTTTCACCGGCGACAACAACGGGAACGAATCTGCCGGAACGCTGCGGAGATGCCTGGGCAATCAGGTAGAGAGACGCAACCGCGAGAACGGGTTGACCGTATGGAATTTCCGAAAATTGCCGTGTGATGTTCTCATCGAGAGTAGTTGCGTTTACGGACGAAATCTTGTTTCGCGGCGCGATGATAACGTTAGGTCCAAAGGCGCGAAATTCGCTGGTGATGCGGCGCTTCGCATCCACTTGAAGATTCAGGAGCGCAGCGGTGATGGCCGCGCCGGTGCCCAGGGCGAGCAAAATCACAAAAAGCCGTCCGCGATTCGCTGCGAGCAGGCGGCGCATGATGCGCCAGAACATTTTGCGATCAGGCATCATTCGCCTCGCAGGATCGGCGCAGGCTCAAAGCGCGAGGCGCGGCGCAGCGGAACAGCGCTGCCAAGCAATGTGACCGCCGCGGCGAGGCCAATAATCACGCCAAGCACAAGAAACGAAAACTCCGGCGCAACGCCAAAGATTCTCTGCCCCACCAGCCGTGCCAGGAAAATCCCCAGCGAATAGCCGACAGCTCCGCCGACCAGCGCCAGCAGAAGCTGCTCCGCCGCCAGCAAAAACCCTACCGTGCCGGAGCCCGCGCCCAGCGCCTTCATCAAGCCAATCTCCGTGCGGCGCTCAATCACCGAGGCCGCGGAAGACGCGCCCACGGCCAGCGCCGCCGCCAGCAGTGAAGCAAATGTCACGAGCCACAGCAAAGTGCGTACGCGCGTCAGAATCGCCCCTTCGCCCTCCGCGACGCGCCGAATCACGCGCACGTCTGCGCCCGGCAAAACCTGCTTGATTTGCAGCGCGATCGACGAAATATAAGGCGTGCAGTACCACCTCTCATAATCCGCCGGCGCCAGCGTATTCGGATCGCGGCGCCCAAACTCATCCTCCGGCTTCGTCACCGCACTAACATATAGCCGACGATACTCACCTGCTTTTCCAGCAATCTCCTGGGCAATCGTAATCGGCGCCACAATCGCTTCGTCCTCCGGACCGCCGCCTGACAAGACACCGGTGACAAGGAGGGACAGATTTTTCTGCGGAGTGTTTATGTTCAGTGCGTTGCCAATCTTCACACCCGAGCGCGCCGCAAACGATTTGCCGACAACGCACTCTTGCGCGCCATCTTTGAACCACCGTCCATCGACTTGCCACCAGGGATTCGTCTTCTCTATCCCCGTGACGTACGTGCTGCCATCGGGAACCGACACCACATGGCCAGCCCAAGTGCCAATCAAACTTGTGTGCGTTGCGATGGGCGGCGTCGAGTACGTTTGCGAAGACTTCGTCCAGGCATCGGCAGGAACTTCCATCGCAGGCGCAAACGCGACAATATTGTTCCGCCAGAAAATTGTTTTGAGCTTGCCGAGAGCAGATTCGGGCAAGTAGGCACCCGCGTTCACCGGCCGGTAATCAACTCCGCCAATCTCCAGCGGCAGCGAATCAGCTTGCGGCGTGACCAGCAGATTCGCGCCCAGGCTGCGGAATTCGCGCGCCAGCCGGTCGCCAACGTCCAGCGAAACGCTCAGCGCCGCGGTGGCAACAGCCATCCCCAATGCCAGCGCCGCCCCGGTCAGGAGCTTGTGCCGCGGTCTGCGGCTGAAAGAATCGGCAACGAGTCGTATAAACATTCTGTGCGAAGCTCAGGTACCGTGGCACAGCCATTTTTGGCTGTGCGCGCCAAGCGCGATCATCCTTTGCATAGTTAGCGCGACGAGGCGAGGAGTCTCCACTACTTGGGGATCTCGGTGGCCGCCTGCGTCAGCGAACTCACATCCATCACCAGTTCGCCGTCCTCCACCCGCGCCGGCACCCCAATGGGATTACATCCGCCCCGCTCACCAATCGAAGGCACATAAATCGCCGACCCACAGTGACGACATACTACGTTTTGCCCATCCTGCCGGTACCCTTCCGCCCCGCAAATCCGGCAAGCGTCGAGCGCCGTGCCGTACCCGTTCGGCTTCTTGATGATCATGAAGCGCAGCGCTTGCCCCCCGACGTCCACGGTGAACAAGTGCAGGTTCGCATCCTGAATCTCGCTCAAGGGAACGCGCACTTCATTGCCAGCCGCGGCAATCGCCCGTGAAACCGGCGGCACCGAATTCGCCCGCGTATAGATAAAATCCGCGGTCAGCACTAAAATCACGGTCAGGCACGCGACGGTCGACGCCATCATCCAGCGCCGCGCCCTGCGGTTCTGCGACTCCAACAGCCGCCGCTCCGCGTCCCCCAGCGTTGCCTTCGCCGATTTCTCGTGCGCAGCCGACTGCCATTCCCGCAAAATCAGCAGCATCGCCGCGCCAAATACAAACACAAAGAAAAACAGCTCATTGCGGACGATGGGACCAATTAGCGCCATCTCCTGCTTGCTCGAAGGCAGCCAGCGCGCTTCACTCAGCTCGTGCAACCCGGTCAGCAACAACTGAAACGCCACCAGCATCAAGATCGCGCTGGTCACCGCGAAAAACCGGTGCAGCGGGACCCGCAGCGTGCCTTTGAAGAAGAAAACCCCCACTGCCACCGCCGCCGCGATGCCCAGAATCGTCCCGATCCACGTCTGCAACCCTTCGGTGGACATCTCCACCGCGCGCAAGATCAGCGCCAGCTCCACGCCCTCCCGCACCACCATCAAAAAGACAAAGAGAAAAATTCCCACCCCCGCCGCCCGGCCGGCGCGCACCGCGTAGGACTCCACTTTTTGCTCGATATCTCTTTTCAGGTGCCGCGCAACGCGATTCATCCAAACGATCATCGTAACCACGAAGAAGGCGGCCAGCAGGTACATCAAACCTTCAAACCCGTCTTCGCTGATGCGCCATTGTTGCAAAGCAATAGCAATGCCCAGGCTCAACGCAGAGGCCACCGCCACGCCATACCAGGCAAAGCGCGCCAAGTACGCGCGGCCTGTACGAGATAGATAAACCAGGATGATGCCGACAACGAGGGCAGCTTCCACACCTTCACGGAGAGCGATGAGAAAGGCAGCGAGCAAGGAATCTCCAGTTGAAAATGATTTGCAACTGCAAGTCCCAGTTTACCCGCCCCTCAACGCCACCGTCAAGCCGCACTCGCCGTTCATTTCCTCGCGTAGAATGATGATGTCCCGGGCAAGTTATCCATGACCTCAGCGTGCCTCCGCCAAGCCGCTTCGCTTGCCTTGTCGCTGCTGCTTTGTCTCTCGACTCCCGCGCAGCAGCCGCAGCTTTCTTCTACTGCCCCCAATGCCATCGTCCGGCCGGACCCCAAGCGCGCGCAAAAGCTGGCTGAGCGCGGAGAGAAAGCCGAAGCCGAGGGCCGTTTTGACGAGGCGCTGCTGGCCTACGACGAAGCGGCTCGACTCGCGCCGCAGAACCTCGCCCTGTTCGGCCGGGGCGCCGCGCTGCGCTCCAGGCTCATCCGCGAACACGTGGATAAGGCCGAGCAACTGGCGCTGGCCGGCAAGCTTCCGCAAGCGAAAGAGGAGCTCGCCATTGCGATGCGCATTGATCCCACCAACAACGTTGTAGCCGAGCGGTACGCGCAAATGGAATTGATGCAGGATGATGAGCCGCCCCTGGCCACAACGGAAATTTCCGGGCTGCCGCGCCTGAAACCGCAAAGCGGGCGGCGCAGCCTCGACCTTCACGGCGATACGCGCAGCGCTTACGAGCAAGTAGCGCGGGCCTTTGGCGTCGAAGCTGCTTTCGATCCCGACGTGGTTTCGCGCCAGGTGCGTATGCTCCTCGACAATGTGGATTTCAACACCGCGCTCTCCATCCTGGGTTCGACGACGGGGACCTTCTGGAGCCCGCTGAACGCCACCTTGCTGTTTGTGGCCCCGGACACGCTGGAAAAACGCCGCCAGTTCGGCTTGCAGGCGGAGCAAACCTTTCGGCTGCCCTCTTCGGCGAGTCCCGAAGAAATGACGGAGCTGTTGCGCATGCTCCGCGAGATCACCGGCACAGCGCGCATTGACTTGGACACCAGCAGCCACAGCATCACCATGCGAGACTCTCCACAGCAGCTGGCGCTGGCCGCAGAGCTGATTCACCAGGTAGATCGCGCTCGCGGCGAAGTGATGCTCGAAATCGAACTGCTCGAGGTGGACCGCAATAAGGCCCAGCAGCTCGGCATCACGCCTCCTTCCTCAGCGAAAGCGTTCTTAATCAGTCCCAGCGACATCCGTTCACTGCAGAAAGCTTCCGACCTTAACAATGCCCTCACCATTCTGGGGCAGCTTCTCACCGCCAAGGGACTTTCCAGTATTCCGGGGTTCACTCTGCTCGGCGGCGGTTACACCACGTTCTTGCTTACGCTTCCGGGAGTCGCCGCTAATTTCTCCGATGCGCTCAGCCTGGTACAAAGCGGCCGCGAGGTCTTGCTGCGCGCGCAAGACGGCAAACCCGCGACTCTCTTTGTCGGCGATCACTTCCCGGTCACACTCTCTCTTTTGTCGGGCAGCTTGGGCGGCGCCACTACTTCCACGCCTACCAACAACTCGTTCCTTGGCGTGCCAAGTTCCACAACGTTTCCGGAAACTTCATTCGCTGTAGGCAACAATCCGGTTGCGCTGGCGACGAGTGATTTCAACTTTGATGGCCTGCCCGACCTGGCGGTGGCCAA
>Ga0210404_10000540_pt1 | contig 19160 bp, 16 predicted proteins | sample IncBWH28MmetaG_FD_155455 | JGI IMG/M metagenome (GOLD analysis project Ga0210404, IMG submission 155455) | Forest soil microbial communities from Barre Woods Harvard Forest LTER site, Petersham, Massachusetts, United States - Inc-BW-H-28-M | ecosystem: Environmental > Terrestrial > Soil >... | reverse complement strand
GCCCTCGCCGACGAAAACCAGCTGGGCCTTGGGGTTGCCATCGCCGAAAACAATTTTGTTCCGCGTGCTGTGAAGCTTGCAGCGCGTGCATTCGCCAAGATCTTCGCGAATCTTCAGCAGCGTGTCGTCCGCGATTTTGTCAATCGATTCAAAGAGCGACGGCCCTGCGGGCACCGGCAAAGGCAAGGGTGAAATCTTCAAAGCGGGCGGCGCGAATGCTGGCGCGGCTTTTGGCAATTCAGGCTTGCGGACGGATTTCGGCAAAGGGTTTTCCTCAGTGGTTGCGGGCGGCGCAGCAAAGACCATTGACGACAAGCTCTCTCGCGGCCCGGTGACGCGGTCGCGATAAAACTGTTGGATCCCGAGGTCTTCGTAGAAGCTGAGGCGGTCGGCTATTTTTTTCTGGAGAGCTTCAGGGAGGCGCTCGGGCATGGTCATTTCAGACGGCCGAACGTTTGGCGGAAGTCGTTTCGCGTAGCGCGCTTCGCAGTCGCAGGACTTCGTCCAGCATGCGCTGGGCCACTTCGCTCTTGGTTAGTTTCGGCAGCGCGAGGTCGCGCCCATCGCGCGAAAAGAGAGTCACGATGTTGGTGTCGTGATCGAAGCCGGCGCCTTCGGCGGTGACGTCGTTGGCCACGATCAAATCTGCATTTTTTGCGGAAAGCTTTTTCCGGGCATTTTCCGCGACATGGTCCGTTTCCGCCGCAAATCCGACGACGATTTTCTGGCCCTTATTCTTCGCCACGTCGGAAAGGATATCGGTTGTCGCTTCCAGCGAAATCGTCAGCGACGCGCTGCCTTTCTTGATTTTCTCCGCGCGCTGCTCCGCCGGGCGGTAGTCCGCCACCGCGGCGGCGAAGATGGCGATGCTAGCGCCGGCAATGCGATCGAGAACGGCGCGGTGCATTTCACTTGCGGTTCGCACGTCTACGCGTTCCACGCCCGAGGGAGTTTCCAAATTCACCGGGCCGCTCACGAGAATCACTTTCGCGCCACGCAAGGCGGCAGCTTCCGCAACCGCGTAGCCCATTTTGCCGGACGAGCGATTGGTCAAATACCGCACGGGGTCGAGATCTTCGCAAGTAGGTCCCGCAGTGACAAGCACGGTCTCACCCGTCAAGTCGCGCACCGCTTTGAGCACTTCGCGCACGGCCGCGACGATATCCGCCTGTCCCGCAAGCCGGCCCGCGCCGGTCATGCCGCAAGCCAGGTAGCCTTCGGCCGGATCGACAATTTTCACGCCGCGCGCGCGAAGCGTAGCCACATTTTCCTGCGTCACCGCGTGATTCCACATATTTACGTTCATTGCCGGAGCCATGACTACGGGCGCAGTCGATGCGAGATACAAAGTGGTCAGAAAATCGTCAGCAATGCCGCGCGCGAATTTTGCCAGGATGTCCGCGGTGGCCGGCGCAACCAGCAGTAGGTCTGTGCGCTGCGCAACGGCAATGTGTTCAATAGCGCTTTCAAGATTGGCTTCGCCGCCGGAAGAAGAATCGCCGAAGAGGTCGGTGATCACTTTTTGTCCGCTCAAGGCGGCAAATGTCAGGGGAGTTAAAAATTCGCGCGCGCCGCGCGTCATCACTACCTGAACGGTGAAGCCATCCTGCTGCAGCAGGCGCACCAGCTCGGCAGCCTTGTAGGCCGCAACTCCGCCGGTCACACCAAGCGTGATTCGCATCGCTGCCTTCCGCGGCCCGCTACTTCCGCCGCTTGTTGCCGTCCTTGTCGGTATCGATCGAATCGGGCTCGACGAAGTCGTACTCGAGCAAACTATGCTCCAGCTCTTCGCAAGCGATTCGCGTAGCTTTCAAAGTTCTTGGATTCTCGATCAACGACGGCGCACCAGCCATGATCTGCCGTGCGCGCCTCGCCGCCAGTACCACGTAAGCAAACTGGCTTTCCGGAGCTTTCGTCAGCACAGTCATATCGGTCATGTCCTCCCAAACGATGCCAGAAGTTGTTGCACTCTCGCCCTCCGCCGCGCGCTCGTGCAGCGCAAAGCAATTACAATGGCCTGCGCTTCGCGTCCCGCACGTTCCACATCTTCATTCACAACGCAAAAATCGTAATACTTGCCGAAAGCTGAAATCTCGTCGCGCGCCTTGGCTAGCCGCCGCGCAATCTCTTCATCCGGATCCTGCCCGCGGCTGCGCAACCTGCGCTCCAGCTCCTCGCGCGACGGCGGCAAAATAAAAATCGCAACCGATTCCGGCACCTTTTCTTTTACTTGCGCCGCGCCCTGCACGTCAATCTCGAGAACCAGATCGAGTCCTGTCTTCCGCGATTCCTCCAGCCACTTTTTGGGCGTGCCGTAAGAATGTTTTCCGAAGACTCGCGCGTACTCCAGGAATTCGCCGCGCGTGACCATGGCGTCGAATTCCACTTCACTGACAAAATCATAACACTTCCCGCTGGCCTCGGTCGCCCGCCGCGCCCGTGTAGTACATGAGATCGAGGGCATGGTCCCGGGCAGCTCCAGGATTTTCTGCACCAGCGTGGACTTGCCCGATCCCGAAGGCCCCGACACGATCAATACCAGCGGTGCGATCTCTGTGCCCGTGCTCATTCGATGTTCTGCACTTGCTCCCGCAGTTTTTCGATCTCGGCCTTAATTTCCAGCGCCAGGCCGGTGATCGCCAACGCTTCGCTTTCCACGCCGGGCGTCTTGGACAGCAGCGTGTTCGCCTCGCGATGCATTTCCTGCAGGAGAAAATCCAGTTTCTTGCCCAGCTCCCCCGCGCCGTCCAGCAGTTTCCCGAACTGCTGAAGGTGGCTGCGCAGGCGGTCCAATTCTTCACTGATATCACTGCGTTCCGCAAGCAACGCGGCCTCCTGCGCGAGCCGCGCCGGATCGATGCCCGTCCCGCCGAGCAATTCCTTCAGCTTGGCATCGAGACGCCGCGAGAACGCCGGGCGCAGGGTGGCCGCAAGCTCGCGCACTTTTACCGTGTCTTCACCGATTCGCGCAAGCCTCGCGCGCAATTCTTCGACGAGATGCTTGCCTTCGGCGCGCCGCATATCATCCAGCTTGTTGAGCGCTTCGCGCAAGCAGCTGTCCAGCGATTGCCCCAGCTTCTCCTGCTCTTCTTCGGTCTCCGGGACTGTGGTGATGACACCGGTGATTACCCCGGGCAAGCGCAGCAGCGCAACGACGTCCATGTCCGTTGCGGCTCTCGTCTCTTGCCGCAGCGATTCCGCGGCTTTCAAGTACGCCTGCACCAATTCCTTGTTGACCTGCACGGGCGCCGCTTTGCCGGGCTCCACGCCGACGGTCACTTCGACGTGCCCGCGATGTATTTTCTCGCGCACAATCTGCCGCAGGCGCAGCTCGAAGAGATCAAATCCTTCCGGCATTCGAAGCTTCAAATCCAGGAAGCGATGATTCACACTTTTCACGCTCACGCGGACGACCCAGCCATGGAGCTCGCCGCGCGCCTGCGCGTAGCCGGTCATCGAGAAACATTCGGTTTTCTTCGTCGTTGCGGTAGTCGTTTGGCTCATAAGGAATCGGGTGAATCATTCATCTTTGCCGCATCGGCTTGCGCCGGCGCAAGTACCTCGTCGTCCGCAAATTGCAATTCATGAAGGCGCGCATACGTGCCGCCGCGCGCGATCAGTTCGGTGTGGGTTCCACTCTCACGGATTTGCCCGTCTTCCAAGACGAGAATTTTGTCGGCGCGGCGAATGGTGGGGAGGCGATGAGCAATCACGAAGGTGGTGCGCCCGACCATCAAGTTGGCCAGAGCCTTCTGCACAAACATCTCCGACTCGGAATCCAGTTCTGAAGTGGCCTCGTCCAAAATAAGAATGGGCGAATCTTTCAGGATCGCCCGCGCAATCGCGATGCGCTGGCGCTGTCCGCCGCTGAGGCGCGTGCCGCGCTCGCCGATCAAGGTATCGTAGCCCCTGGGAAGCTCCATGATGAAATCGTGCGCCAATGCGGCTTGCGCGGCGGCCACGACTTTTTCCCGGGACACATTCGTCAAACCGTAGCAGACGTTGTTCCACACGGTGTCGTGAAACAGGATATTTTCTTGCGTGACCATGGCAATCTGCCCGCGCAGCGAGCGGAGCTTGGCCTCCCGAACGTCGAGACCATCGATGCGAACGGCGCCAGAAGTAACGTCGTAGAAACGCGGAAGGAGATTGACGAGGGTAGTCTTGCCCGCTCCGCTGGTGCCGACGAAAGCAACGACTTCTCCTTTGCGGGCAGTGAACCGAATGTTTCGCAAAACGGGAGCCGCGTCGTAAGAGAAACTGACGTCGTCATAGCGAATCTCGCGGGCAAAAGGCGGAAGTTCAACCGCGCCGGAAACGTCTTGCTCCTCCTCGGCGAGATCGAGATAGGCAAAGACCTGCGGGGTGGCGCCCTGTGCCTGCTGGAACTGCTGATAGACGGCGCCAATTCGCTTGATGGGTTCGTAGGACTTGAAAAGCGCGTAAACGAAGGTAATAAACATCGGCGTGGTCATCAAATTGAGCCGGATTCTGCCGCGGGCGTAAAGAAGCAGCAAGGAAATGACGACAGGCTGAAGCAAGTCCATGAGCGGCGACGTGGCCACCTGCACACGGACCCAGCGCATGGTCTCGCGGAGAAGACGCTTCGATGCCGCCTGGAAATTTCCGATCTCGAAGTCTTCCATACCGAAAGCTTTTACGATGCGGTTGCCGCTGACAGTCTCCTGAAGGATCTGAGTAAGTTCGCCAAGCCGGGTCTGGCTGGTCTCCACGGAACGCCGGATGCGGCGGCCCAACCTGCCGATGGGCCAGACGATCAAGGGCAGAAGGATGCCGCAGGCCAACGTCATCCGCCAATCGATGTAAAGCAAAATGAACAGGAAGACCGGAAAGAGGAAGGCCTGGCGAAACAATTCGGCGAGATATTCGGAAATGGCGAGGCGCGCGCGCTCGACGTCGTTGATGACTGCGGAGAACACCCTGCCGGCGGATTGGTGCTGAAAGAATCCGATGGGCTGGCGAATGATTTTGGCGTAGACGGCGTTGCGCAAATCCGTGATGGCGCGGTGTCCAACATACTGAATCAAACTTACACCGGCAAACTCGCACAAGGACTTAACGGCGAAGAGCACCAGCATCGAAAGAGAGACCACCGTCCAAACATTGTGAATGCTGTGCGGGAAGAAATGGTTCACATAAACCGGCGGGCCGCCGAACGGCACTTTGAAGAGCAACACGTTGGAATCAACGCTGGCTGGAGCGAGCACGCGATCAAAAATGGGAACAATCAGCAGCGTGACGGCGCCTTCGGCCAGCGCAACGATCGCCAGCATCACGACTCCCAGGCCCATCAGAAACCGGTAGGGCCGCACGTAGCCGAGAAGCCGTTTCAATTCTGGTGAAAAAAATAGGGCCACGCTGAAGGCTCCCTGAATTACCCAGTAGGTACGCTATTCGCCGCGTCGCGGCGTGTCAAGTTCCCGAGGGCTGCGAAATTCCTGCGTGCGGGCAGGAGCGGCGTTTATTTTTCAATGTCGCGGTGAACGACCTTCGAGGAATATCCGTGCTTGGCCAGCGACTTCTTCACCGATTCGGCGAGCATCACCGAACGATGTTTTCCTCCCGTGCAGCCGAATGCGATGGTGAGATAGCTCTTGCCTTCGCGGATGTAATGAGGGATCAGATAAGTCAGAAGGCCATCGATGCGCCGCAAGAATTCCCCGGTTTGCGGAAAGGAGCGAATGTAGCGGCGGACTTTGGGATCCTTGCCAGTGTACGGCCGCAGCCGCGGGACAAAATGCGGATTGGGCAGAAAGCGGACGTCGAAGACCAGGTCGGCGTCGGAGGGCACGCCGTAGCGATATCCAAAACTTACCACGGAGACGAGCATCGGCCGCTTGTCGGGATTCTTGAAGCGCGCGGTGATGAACTGGCGCAATTCGTGGACGTTGAACTGCGTGGAGTCGATGACCACGTCGGCGAGCTTGCGGATGGGATCCATGAGCGCGCGTTCGTGGCGCAAACTCTCACGCACGGAGAAGTTTTTGCCGAGCGGATGGGGGCGCCGAGTCTCGCTGTATCGCCGTAGAAGGGCATCTTCGTTGGCTTCGATGAAGACCAGAGTGATGGGATGATCTTTTTTCAAATGCTTGAGCAGAGGCGGCAATTTCTCCAACTGCTGGCCTTCACGGGCATCCACCAGGAGCGCGGCGCGCGCGAAGTCGCCTTCGCCGGCGGCGTGCAGTTCCGCAAAAATGGGGATCAGTTCCACGGGAAGATTGTCCACGCAGTAGAAGCCCATATCCTCGAAGGAGTGAAGAACAGTGCTTTTGCCAGAGCCGGAAAGTCCGGTGAGGATGACCAGCTGTCTTGCGTCCTGTCGAGTCTGCGGCTTCACAGGCGGCGTGGGTTCAGCTCTTTTCCCGGCGCTGATGGGTGCTGGGGATGCGCATGTCTTCGCGGTACTTGGCGACAGTGCGGCGAGTGACGTGGATGCCGGCGTCGTCGAGTTTTTTGGCGATCTGTTCGTCGGTCAAGGGCTTCGTTGAATCTTCCTCTTCAATCATTTTCTTGACGAGGCGCTTGAGGGTCAGAAGCGACATCCCGCTGCCTTCGGGACCGTTTACGGATTCGCTGAAGAAGGAGCGCAGTTCCAAAACTCCCTGCGAAGTGTGCGCGTACTTGCTGGCCACCGCGCGGCTCACCGTCGAAGGGTGCACGCCGACTTCTTCGGCCACTTCCTTGATCATCATGGGCTTCAGCGCATCCGGCCCGTGATCGAGGAATTCCCCCTGCCGGGCGATGATGGACTGGCAAACGCGAAGGATGGTGTGTTTCCTCTGCTCGATGTTTTTCATCAACTGGATGGCGGCGGTGAATCTTTCCTTGACGTAGTTGCGCACGTCGCGATCCGCGGCGTCGCGCACCAGCAGACGGCGGTAGGTGGGGCTGAGCCGCAGCTGCGGCATGTCGTCTTCATTCAAGAAGGGCTGCCACTGGTCATCCACTTTGCGGAAATAGACATCGGGCTCGACGAGGCGCGGCTCGGTTTTGTTGTAGCGCAGGCCGGGGCGCGGATCGAGTTTTTTGATCACTTCGAGCGAGCGCTTCACCACTTCCAACGGGCGGTTTAAGGCGCGCGCAATTTCTTTCAATTGGTTGGACTGCACCTGCTTCAGATGTTCGGAGACGATCTGTTGCGCCAAAGTGTTTTGCGAATCGAAAGCCTTGATTTGCAGGAGCAAGCATTCGCGCAAGTCTCGCGCGCCGACTCCGATGGGATCGAAATCCTGCACGACGGCGAGAGCATCGTCCAGATCGTCTTGAGAATATTTCCCGTTTTGCGCCAGCTCTTCGATGGAAGCGGTCAAGTAGCCGTTCTCATCCAGGTTCCCGATGATGTTCTCGGCAATTTCCTTGACGATGTCGGAACAGATGGTGACGCTGAGTTGCCATTCAAGATGGTCGGAGAGTCCGCTCTGCGAGGAAAGAAACTTTTCGAACGAAGGCCGCTCGGAAACTTCGCGCTCCTGCGATTGGCCGCCGTCGCCGCCGGTATCGAGGTACTGATTAAAAAAGCTGCCGACGTCAAACTCGTCGAAGGGATTGGCTTCCGGCTTTTCCGGAACTTTTTCAGTCTCGGCTTTGAGGAAAGTTTCGTCGCTGTAGTTGTCCGTTTGGGTGGGCTCTTCGCTCTGCTCTTCCAGGACGGGATTTTCGATCATTTCCTGGTTGATCATCTCGCGCAGTTCCAGCCGGTTCAAGGCGAGAACGCTGACCATCTGGACAAGGCCCGGCGTCAGAATCTGCTTCTGCGAAACGCGGAGATTGAGTTTGAGTCCCTGCCAACCCATGGATGGTCCTGCCGATTCCCTTCCCTAACCTTAGTTTAGGCGGAAATGGTCGCCCAGATAAACGCGCCGCACTTCCGGGTCGTTGCTCAATTCCTCCGGGCGGCCCTTCCGGAATATCTTGCCACTTTTCAGGATATAAGCGCGATCCGTAACGCTCAGGGTTTCCCGGACGTTATGATCGGTAATCAACACGCCAATTCCTGACTCAGCCAGATCGCGGATGTTCTGCTGCAGTTCCTTGACGGTTAGAGGGTCGATGCCCGAAAAAGGTTCGTCGAGCAGGATAAAAGAAGGCTGCAAGGTCAGGGAGCGGGCGATCTCCAGACGGCGCCGTTCACCACCGGAGAGCGTGTAAGCTTTGCTGGTTCGAACGGTTTCGAGCCCCATCTGCATCAAGAGTTCTTCCAGCCGGTCGCGTTGCTGCTCGGGGGTCAGCGGCAGGGTTTCCAATACGGCGAGGAGATTTTCTTCGCTGGTCAGTTGGCGAAAGACCGAGGGCTCCTGGGGCAGGTAGCTGATGCCGCTGCGGGCCCGCAAGTACATGGGCAAGTCCGTGATTTCGTTGCCGTTGAGGAGCACGCGGCCGGAGTCCGGCCGGGCGAGACCCACCATGATATAGAAGGTGGTGGTTTTTCCAGCGCCGTTCGGGCCGAGGAGCCCGACGACTTCACCCTGACCGATCTCCAGTTCCACGTCGTCAACGACCTTGCGGCCACGGTAAGATTTGCTTAGATCGACGGCCTGGAGCTTCAGCATACCTCGTCACTAGCAGCCGCCCAGCGGCCGCGTTATTTATCGACCCGGTGCTTCGTCAAAGTCCGCGAACCATTTTCAGAGTCGACGATGATCGTATCATCCGCTAAAAAGAAGGTCAATTGACGGCCCGTTGTGGTGCCCTCGGCAGCGTCGTAAATAGTGGGATTTCCGCCGCTCATCACGAATTTTCCGTCCGCGGCGGAATACTCGCCGCGCTCGGCCGTCGCTCTTCGCGCTCCTTGATCGACGATAACACCTCCGGTTCCCAGCGCGCGGCTGATTTGCTGGGCTCCCGCCGGCGCATTCGGTGCGGCGGCGCCATTCGTCGCGCCGGGGATCACGGCCCCGCTGCGAGTGAAAAACAAATCCACCACCGGTGCGCGCATCTTTTGCTCCGCCGATTGCGCAACGACATTTTTTTCCAGGTGGGCGCGATTTTCGGCGTCGCGGTACGTCAGCATCCCGGAGGTTACATGCCACAGTTGCGTTTTCTTCGCGGGCGCTTGCATGGCGATCATCTGCGTTTCCGGCTGGCCGGCCGTTTGGGGAAATACAGCACGCACATTTCCCACGGCATTTAAGACTTTCGTGTCGCGCAAGAGTTCCATGGAATCCGCTTCCATCACAGAATCGCCTTGCCACAACCGCGCGTGCCCCGTGTACAGGGCTTTTCCGGCCTTGGAGTTCGCCAGCAAGGAATCCGAGGAAATATTCACGGGTGCAGGAGCAAGCTGCACGGCGCTACCTTTGGCCGAAAAATCGGTGGAGCGCACACCGCCCTCGGCGCGAATGTCCCCGGTGGCTTGGTTGAAGGTGATGCGCGGCGCTTGCGTCTCCGTCGTTGCGTCGCGCGCATGAGCTTTTCCGGTCAGCATGGCAGTTTGCGCGGCGCGGAGAAAAACGGCGTGGTCCGCCTGGCCGCTACGGTCGCCTTCTTTCAATTTCACGCCGCCTTGCAGATCCATCTGGGACCATCCTCCCGCCGGCAGGAGCTGCGCGACTCCGCTCTCCGCGCTCGCAGTCTGCAATGGACTTCCTGCCGCGGCACGTTCGGTCTGCAGATTTCCCGTGGCCATCAACTGCTTCGCTTTTCCCTCGGGGTCAAATTCCATTTCCAGTTTGTCCGCTTGCAATTTTGTTCGAGTCGCACTGCCCGCAGCTACTCCGGCTCCGCTTGGCGCGGCCGGATCGGTCCACTCGATGCTCCCCGCACCTAGTGTTTCGGCGCGCTTTGGTTTGCTGCCTTGGGCTTTCTGGCCGTCGGCAAACTCCAGCAACAACGCGCTCGTTTGCAGCAGACGATCGCTGCCTGCGGGGCTCGTCCGCGATTTAATCCGCACGTTCCCCTTCAAATTCAATTCCTTCGGCTGATTTACTTTTGGCAGAAGATCCAACAAGGCGTTTTGCGCGCTGAATTCGTCTTCCTCTTTTGCGCCACGCTGCCATCCCTGAACGCTTCCCCTCCCATCGATTGTCGTGAGCCAGCCCTCTGGCGCAAAGTGCGCCGTCAAAGTTTCCGCGCTCAGATTTGTTGCACCGCCGGCCTGCTGGGAAGTCAGCTCCGGGTTTTTCCCGGTTGCGCCTGCGATGGCAATGAGCGTTTCGGCGTGGAATGCCGTGTCCAGCGTCATTGTGAGCTCCCCGGCAGTCAGTCGCGCCTTGGCCGTATGCGCTTCCACCGGACCTTGCAGGTGCATCACCCGGGAATCCCGTGCGAAATCCATGCTCTTTCCGGTAACGTGCACAGGGTCTTGCGCCTTGGTCTGAGCAGCGTTTTTGCGTGCCGATTTGTCCTTCGGTGGGGCGAGCAACATGCGCACATCGCTCAGCAGGCGCACCGTTCCTTCTTCCGAGTGATACTCCACGCCCACGGCCTGGCCTTCTCCGTCCGGAAAAACAAACTGTACCGGCTGATCCGATTGCGCGGTCCCGCTAACCCGGTTGAAGGTCACGCCGCGCGTCTCAACGTGCATCTTTTGCGCCGCAAGTGTTTCAGGATTTTTTGCGGCGCGCTGGGCGTCCTCCGCACTCTCGAAGTCGATCTTCACTTCTCCGCTGCAGGCGATGTTTCCGCTCACTTTGTCGTACTGGCAGCTTTGGGTATGAATGACGTCGTGGCGCGCTCCGATTTTGCCGAAAATCGTGATCTTCACGTCCTCCAGCAAGCTGGCGTCCTTATCCTTGAAATCCGTGGCCTTGGCGGCTTCCACGGTAAAAATCTTCTGGGTTCCTGCGCCTTTGGAGAAGGTGATCCCGTTGGTCAGCTTGGTCACGTCCCTGGGAGCAGGCGGAGGCGCCTTCTGCTTCTCGCGATGCTCGACCCATTTGCGCTGCAGGTACACGCCGGCAGTCAGGCTAGCCAACAACAACGCGGCTGCCGCCGACCAGCGCGCGTACCTGGCCGCTTCGCTTCTCTTCATGGAATCAGTTAAGCAAAATTTCGGAGGGCTGTATAGGCGCGGGGGGTTGTCGATCGAAGGAAGAAAAGATTAGCCGGCGGATTCGGCGCTCGCCGCGGTATCGGGCAGGATGCCCATATTGGCCGCAGCCACGCTGTCGCGTTTCGTGTTCTTCACCAGGTACATGGCTTCATCGGCGAGGTGCAGCAGGCCTTCCTTGGTGCGCGAATCGACGGGATAGGACGCTACGCCCACGCTCGGAGTGAGCTTGATGTTCAACCCTTCCGGCACCAGCCAGACCGTTTCGCGAATGATTTTGTGCAAGCGGCGCGCAACGTTTAAGGCGTTATCTTTCGAAGTCTGTGGCAACAGAATCACAAATTCGTCGCCGCCGTACCGGAACGCAAAATCGATCAGCCGGCAGTGCTCCTTCAGCGCGTTGCCTATCTCGGCCAGCAGCCGCGATCCCACAAGGTGTCCATGCGTATCATTCACCTGTTTGAAATGGTCCAGGTCAATGAACACGATGGAGAATTCGTAATCGTAGCGCTGCGAGCGGTAGATTTCCGTCTCCAGGATGAAGCTCATGTGCCGGGCGTTGTAGAGCGAAGTGCAGTCGTCCTTGATGGTGAGCTCGTGAATGCGCTTGACGTGGCGCGCGTTTTCCAGCGCGATAGCCGCGAAGTCAGAGAGCGCCTCGAGAAGTTTCAAGTCGCGCGGATCGAAGCCCTCCGGCCCGATGCAATTGATGAGTTCAATTACGCCCAGGCAAGTGTCGCGAAATCTCACGGGCACGGCGACGATCGATTGCGTTTCCGTTTTGGTTTTCTCGTCGACTTTGCCGAAAAAGCGTGTGTCTTTCGCCGTGTCCGGCACCACCACGGTCTCGCCGTGCTGCGCCACCCATCCGGCAATTCCCTGTCCCAGCTTGATGCGCACGTCCTTCAGAGCTTGAGAGGCCTTGCCTACCGCCAATTCGAAGTAGAGTTCCTGCGTGGCTTCATCCAGCAGCAGCAGCGACCAGTTGTCCGGGCGCAGAAACTCGTCAATCTTCTCCATGATGGTGCGGAGAACTTGATCGAGCTGCAGCGAGGAAGTGAGCGCTTTCCCCAACTCCTGGAAGATGGCAATTTCCCCGGCTACGCGCTGCTCCGCAGGAACCGCGGGATTACGGCGGCGCTCGACGGCCGGAAACTGCTTTACTTCATCCACGCTCAATTGAACCTGTTCTTTCAAAAGATTTTGATGCACTGCCTCAGCTTCCCGCGCGCTGCCGTCCCTGATTTGGCAGCCGACAATGTTTGCCTGTGGATTCGTTCGATCCGGGCACACGACCACGAATCCTCGCCAGTATAGGCCCCTCGTAAAAAGGGGTGCAATACGCTCGTGGTACAGGCGTAGCTATCTTGCCATCCTTAGTTCCGAGAGAGCGGGCGCCCGCTTTCCACAGCCTTGCAACTCCTTGTTTGACACTACCTTATGCGCCCACCTATAGTCCGTGGAGGGGATCTCGCGCCGCCTGCTGATGACCCGCATTCAGCCCCGGTAAGCAGAAGTCGCCCGCCGTTCCATCAAGGACAGGTTGCCGTCCATGGCCAAAGGAAATTTTGGCGAACGCCTGAAGCGCGAGCGCGAGATGCGCGAAGTGACGCTGGAAGAGTTGACAAAGGCCACGCGCATCAGCACGCGATTCCTGCTGGCGCTGGAAAATGAAAGCTGGGACAAGCTCCCTGGCGGAGTTTTCGGCCATGGATTCGTTCGCACCATCGCGCGCTACCTCGGCCTGGATGAGGAATCGCTGCTCAGCGAGTACGACATGGCGCGCGGCGACAAATCGCTACTCGAACCCGCAAAGCCCGAAGAGCGCATTCCTGCGCCGCCGAAATGGATTCCCGCAGTCGCTGTCTTGGTCATCCTTCTACTGGCTGCGGGACTTTTCTATGCGGGACGCTACGGCTGGCGGCGTTACGCAGCGCATCGCGCCGCGAAGCAGTCGGCTGCATCCTCGATTCCTGCTCAAATTCTTTCTCAAACTTCCCCGACTTCTGCCGATTCCTCTCTCGATCTCTCTGTCTCCACTTCGGCCGCTACACATGTCCGCATCCTGGCCGAAGACAAAGTTTTGCTCGATAACGACCTGCCCGCTGGCGAGACGCGGCACTTCTTTGCGCTTCGGCAATTCGAAGTGACAGCGGGAGACTCCTCGGCGGTGTTGCTGGAATTGAACGGCCAGGCCATGCCGCCGCTCGGCGCGCCCGGCTCCTCCGGTACAATGGTGCTGAGCCAGAAGGATCTGAGGCAGGCCTCCGGTGGAAAATCTCAGCCCTGAAGTAATCGAAGATCTGCGGCACGGCCGCGCCCCGCGCGAACGCAAGATCGCCGTCTGCGCCGGCGGCGCGCATCTTTCCCCGGCGGACCGCGCGGAAGTTCTGGCGGTGCTGGCGGGCGACGCGGATGAAGTGGTGGCTTCCCGCGCCCAGGACGCCATTCTCTCGCAGCCCATCGAATCCTTCGTGGAAGCCATCAAGCGGGAGCAAGCTCTCCCCGCTCTTCTTTCTTACGCGGCGAGAAACCTTGCGGACAAGCCCGGCGTGTGCGACGCCATGGTACAGAACAAGAATTGTCCCGCCGAACTCCTTGTTCCCGTGGCGCGCTATCTCTCCGCGCTGGGAATCCAGTCCTTGATGGAGGAACTCGATCGCGTCACCGAATCGTCGGCGCTGGCTTCCGCGCTCGAGCACTCGACTTCGCTGACCGTCGAACAGAAAAATCAGCTTCATGAACTTCACGGCCCGAGCAATCCCATCGACGAAGCAGCGCTTGCCGAAGCGGCGGCCCTGGTGGAGTCCGACCTCGCACGGCGGCAAACGCTGCTCCAGCGGCTGGCGAAAATGACCGTGGCACAGCGCGTGCAGTTCGCCATGAAGGGCGGCTCCGAAGGGCGCCGCACGCTGATCCGCGACAATAATAAGGTGGTGCAGCGCGCGGTGCTGCAATCTCCCCGGCTGACCGACCAGGAAGTAGAAGCCTTTGCTTCGATGTCCAGCCTCACCGATGAAATCCTCCGGCTCATCGCCGGAAACCGTGCATTCCGCAAGAATTACGTGGTCGTGCGCAACCTGCTCAACAATCCCAAGACGCCGCTGGACGTCTCGTTGCACATGCTGCCCATGCTGAACGCCGTGGACCTCAAGCGCCTCACCACCAACAAAAATGTGCCGGAAACTCTGCGGACTACGGCAAGCAAGCTGCAGCGCACGCGCATCGAGCTCAAGAAATAAATCACTACTCCGCCATAACGCGACGCTATCCCTGGTTGACAACTCCCTGGCGACTGTCTTAAAAATGTCGCGGCCGCACTCCATCGTACCTGCCCGATTCCCGATCGAACCTGCAAAGGCCGGCTGGCATGTAACCGGGAAATTCGAGATGGAATCCTAGTCTGCGAGGTGTTCCATGAAACTCAATTTGAAAAATTTGTTCACGCGGCGCGAAATGCTCGAGACCGCATCGCTCGCCGGACTCGGGGCAGCGCTGCTGCCTGCGGGGTCGGCCTCGCAGCAATCCCAATCGAAAGAACCGGCGCCGAATTATCAAGCTGGCAAGGAACAGCCGCAGAGTTATCAGGTCGGCAAAGATCCCGGCAAACACGAACCCCTCGCCAATTTCAAGTTTGACATCGAGTCCACAACCGGGTGGGTGGGCGAAGCAGGCTCCGCGAAGGAAGCCACCATCGCGGAATTCCCCGCCTCCCAAAACATCGCGGGGGTGTCCATGCGCCTGAAGCCCGGAGCTATCCGCGAATTGCATTGGCATGCGATCGCCGCGGAGTGGGCTTTGATGCTCACGGGAACGGTTCGAACGACCGTCATTTCACCGAATGGTCAGGGCGCTACGGATGTTTTCGAGCCCGGAGACATCTGGTATTTCCCGAAAGGCCATGGACACGCGCTTCAGAACATCAGCAACGAAGAAGCGCATTTCGTGCTGGGATTTGATGACGGCCATTTTTCGGAATTCGGCACATTCAGCATTACGGATTGGATGGCGCGCACTCCCGCTCATCTGGTGGCGCGCAATCTGAATTTGCCGGTAAGCACGGTAACCAATCTGCCGCAGAAGGAGCTTTATATTTCGGCCGGCAAGATTCCGCAGAATGCCCTGGAGCCCAATCTCGCGGATGACCTCGAGAACGCGCAGTCGGCGCACAAGTTCCGTCTGGGCAAGATGACCCCGCTGACGTTTCCCGGCGGATGGGAACGCATCGCGACGGTGAAGGAATTCCCGATTAACACGACGCTGACGTCAGTCCTGCAGCACCTGGAACCAGGCGCTCTGCGCGAATTGCACTGGCATCCGAATGCCGATGAATGGCAGTACATCATCAAGGGCCGTTCGCGGATCACCGTTTTTGGCGCCCATGGAAGAGCCAAGACCGAAGAGTTTGGGCCGGGGCACATCGCCTTCATCCAGCAAGGGTTTGGACATTACGTGGAACAAATTGGCAGCGAGCCCACGGAATTCTTTGCGCTCTTCAATAGTCCGGTGTTTGAAGAGATTTCCATTTCGAAATGGCTGGCTGGAAATCCGGCTTCGTTGATCTCTGACAATTTTCTGATCACGAAAGAAGAAGTAGCGCGTCTGCCGCGAAAAACGCTGGGAATCTTGAAATAAGTCGCGCGCCTTTTTCGCCTGAAGGCCTGCGATAGGCCGGAAAATCCAGCTTAACCTGCGGTCAGCTTGGGATGCTGCAGGTGGAATCCGGTCGCTTCCTGATAGGCGCGCGCGAACAAGAGAAGTTCGGCCTCGCCGTATAATCTTCCGAGGAACGTCAAGCTGGCCATAGTGCCGGGGCCGCCGGCGTTGAGGAAATCCCCGGGATCATCCGACGGCGGTTTCGGCGCATCGTTTCCGCGCAATCCATTTGGCAAAATCACGGCGGGATGTCCGGTGAGGTTTGTGATCACTAACTGCTGGCCCTGTGTCGGGGCGACGATCACGTCGAAATCGTCAAACACTTTCGCCACGGCATCCATCGCCATTCGGCGCGCACGGGCCGCTTGAATGTATTCGACGGCAGGGATGAACCGCGCCGAGCGAAACGTGTTTGGCCAGTCAAAATCTTTTTGCGCGGTTAAGAGTTTGTCCTTCCCCGAGCGCGTGAGATCGTCAAACGCGGCGGCGGCTTCCGCCGTGAGCATGGCCACCATGGCGTCGTAAGGGAATTTCGGCAGCTCCGTGGGAATGAGTTTCATGCCCATCTCCCGCAATTTCGCCAGTGCCGCATTGTTGAATTTTCTATCATATTCGGCTCGCGCCCGGGCAGCTTCACGGCGTTTCTTCTGATCGTCGCGCCGTTTCTGCTCTTCGGGAGTTTTCGCCGGCTCTTCCTTAGCCGTCTCTTGCGGCTCCTCCGGCTTTCGTTCGAAGTCCGCTTTCAGATACCCCACGCGCATTTTTTTCCAATCCAGACTTGCGTCCCAATTAAACGCCGCCGGCTGTACCGTGCGATCTTTGCCATCCTTGCCGTAAATCGCATCCAGCACCAGCGCGCAGTCTTCCACCGTGCGGCAAATCGGGCCGAGCTTGTCCATGCTCCAAGAAAGCGCCATTGCGCCAGTACGCGGGACCAGCCCGAACGATGGCCGCAGCCCCGTGCAGCCGCAGCGCGTCGAAGGTGACGAAATCGAGCCCAACGTCTCCGAGCCTATGCTGAAGGCTACGCATCCCGCAGCCGTTGCCGAAGCGGGGCCCGCGGATGAACCGCTTGAGCCTTGATTCGTGTTCCACGGATTGCGCGTCACCCCACCGAACCACACATCGCCTTGCGCCAGCGCGCCGAGCGTCAGTTTCGCGACCAATACGGCTCCCGCTTCGTCCAACCGCCGTACAACGGTGGCGTCTTCTTCAATCATTTGGTTTTCAAATCCGCCCGCACCCCAGGTGGTGCGATATCCCTTCACCGCCAGCAAGTCCTTGGCGCCCCACGGCAATCCATGCAATGGCCCGCGATATTTTCCGGCGGCGATCTCCGCGTCGGCCTTTTTGGCTTGAGCACGAGCGCGCTCTTCGGTTAGCGTCACGACGAACTTCAGCGTTGGGTCATACTTCTTCAACCGGCTCAGGTACATCTCCGTGAGCGCCGTGGACGATACTTTTTTTGTTCGGACGAGCTCAGCTAGTTCCCGCGCGCTCGCGAAAGCCAGGTCTTCCAGATCTTTCGGCGTGCTCGAAACGGCAGCAGCGGGCAGTTTGGAGATTTGGATCGGCTTTCTGTGCGTTTCAATCTTCATTCCAGGCAGCACGGGATCGAAAATAAATGCCGGGTCCACGGAATTCGCAATGTGCAGCTTGTAAATCTCTTCGTAGCCCTTGGCCTGATCGTTCAGGTTTTCGAGCATCATTTCCTTGTACTCGTCGGAGATCGGCACGTCCGCGATGGCCGCGGCGCTTTCGATCATCTCTTTGGTGATTTTTTTCGCGCCTTGCGCCTGCGCCCAAAGGACACCGGGGAGCAGCGTTCCCGCCAACCCCATTCCCGAGCAAGTCTTCATGAAATTCCGGCGATCCAGCATGATTCTTCTCTCCTTGCCCGCGTCACTTTCGGCGCGCGTAAGATAACACACCACTCGCTCCAAAATGCAGGCGCTGGGAGCAGCTTCAATGCTCCTAGCTTCCTTTTCTCGAACGAAACGGAATGGTGTACGATTCCTGCATCTCGAAAGGAGACTCAATGCAACGCTTCACAAAATATTTTGTCTTTTTGTCCGTGTTGCTTCTGACTTTCTCTGTCCGGCATCTGCAGTCCGTGATGGCCGGCATTCCTCCCGCCGAGGGGAAAGAAGCTGCCCTGAAGGCGGCGGACATTACCGCGAAACTTTTCCCGGAAAGAGTGTTTTTCCGCGGTCAGAATGCTCCCGTGCAATTCCGCAATACCGGTGGCGTGCGCTTCGCGGATGATTTCTACGTCCTCGCCGGGATTGTCGACAATTCCGGCTACTCCACGGGTCTGCGCGAGAAGTATCAAGCCTATCTTCTGAATGAAGTGACGCTGCAAATCGGCGGACAAACACTGAAGCCAGGCGCTTACGGTTTCGGTTTCCAGGAAGGCGGCAAGTTTCTGATCATGGACATCGGCGCCAATGACGTGCTGAGCGCAACTTCGCAGCGCGACGCCGAGCTAAAGCGGCCCGTTCCCCTTCAAGTAGTGGCTGGTTCCACTGCAGGTAGCTATCGCCTTTACGCCGGCCGCGATTACGTCGAATTCCGCCGCGCTCAATAGTTTGCATTTCAAGCTTTGAAATAGAAGAGGCCCGCCCCGTAAGCAGATTCGGCGCGGACCTCTTCTAGTCTGAAAGCTGAATGTTGCGAAAGGAGGTGCCACCCCCTGCCGCTTAGTCTTTGTCGTACTTCAAGCAAAGCTCAAGCTGCCGGATTGCCTGGTTGGTTGCTTCAATGGCTTCCACGCGGTGGCCGCCAAAGTCATGTGCCGCGTGCTCCATGTGTTCTTTCGCGCGGCGGAGTGCTCCGAGCGCTTCGCGGATTTCCGGATGCGGTTCCGCTGCCGGAACTGCCGCGGCGGGGGCAGGCTGCGCTGCCGCTGCTGGCAAGGCCTTTCCGTGATTGGCCGCCGCAGGGGTCGAAACAATGAAGGCAAATGCCACGATCAATGACGCAAAAACCAGGAGACCTATGATTCTTGATTTCATGAAGCACTCCTCCTCGTCCGAATTTCGGCTCGGACTGCCGAATTGTGCCCCCATTCCCCATCTGCATCCCCGCGCGCGGCTTTTCTGGAGGTCCGCGGCCGGACATACACCTCGATGAAGGGCGTCCCTAAGTTATCCGCATTGCTAGTCGCCTGGTGTTCTCTACTATCTAGGCCATCCGGGTTCCGTTGAACAGTAATTTTTCCTGGCTTGCTTCCGAAAGGGAACGGGCTCTTCCGCAAGGCATGAGAGCAACCCCAATTCACCTTTACATCTCCCAGCTATCCGCCTAGGATAGCGCGCAAAGTTTCCCTCACTGCTCACTTGGAGGCATTCCTACATGCATTTTCATCACGTCAATCTGCTCGGCGTACTGGTCGCCGCAATCTCCACCATGGTGGTTGGATTCTTGTGGTATTCGCCCATGCTTTTCGCCAAAGCCTGGGTTCGCGAAATGGGCTATGACATGAATGACAAAGCAA
>Ga0210404_10000537_pt1 | contig 19186 bp, 15 predicted proteins | sample IncBWH28MmetaG_FD_155455 | JGI IMG/M metagenome (GOLD analysis project Ga0210404, IMG submission 155455) | Forest soil microbial communities from Barre Woods Harvard Forest LTER site, Petersham, Massachusetts, United States - Inc-BW-H-28-M | ecosystem: Environmental > Terrestrial > Soil >... | reverse complement strand
CCGCTACTGCAAACAGCGCGCTGCCAGAAACATGACGCATTGCCCGGAATCGAAACGAATGGTAGTGTGCCGCCAGCGACACCAGACAAACGGAAAAGAGGCTGTATGTCTCGCCGTGGTCAGGTGGGAACAGTTGCAATCAGCGGCAAGTGGTACGTAGTTCGCTTTTGGAGGTATCCGGTAGGTGCGGACAGAATTCACGCAAGCGAGAGAATCTGCCCTGTCTCCGGTGAAGGTTATTTATCAAAAGGCGAGCGACGGCGCAGAGCGAACGAAATCGTAGCTGCCAGCGGAGTCAATGACGCTCAGCAATTCGTTGAGGGTACCAATGGCGTTACTTTTCGAGAGCAAATGAAGTGGTTTCTCGACAATGCGATGAATCGAAAACGCAAGCCGGTTAAGCCAGCGACTCTTTTTTCGTGGCGGAACTGCGCGAATAAGTGGCTTAACCCCAACCTTGGAGACATTCCACTTTCCGCCGTCAACAACGCCACGGTTAAGGCGTTGGTAGCCAAGATGCACGAAGCGAGATTGTCGGCTAAGACGATCACAACGTATGTCGGTCTCGTCAAGTTGGTTGTAGCTTCTGCGCTCGACCGGGATGGTGAACCTTTGTTTCCACGCAAGTGGAATCATGAGTTTATCGACTTGCCAGTCGTAGGAAAGCAGCGTCAACCTGTTTTCACCGCTGAGATGGTCGGTAAGATTCTCCAGAAGGCAAATGGACTAGACAGAGTGCTGCTGGCGCTCTTGGCGGGAACGGGACTCAGGGCCGGTGAAGCGCTCGGTCTGGAACTGAAGCATCTTGCCGATGATTGCCATACGATAAATGTCGAGCAATCCTGCTGGCAGGGTGCTATTCAAACGCCCAAGACTCCAAACGCTTACCGACAGGTTGACCTAAGTCCCGAGTTGGCGGGCCTGCTCAGGTCATTTATCGCAGGTCGTCAGTCGGGATTATTGTTTGCGAACAAGGTGGGCCGTCCGTTGTCTCAGACAAATCTGCTTCGTCGGTCCCTCCATCCTGTCTTGAATGAGCTAGGGGCGGAGAAGGCGGGATTCCACGCGATGCGGCGGTTTCGAACTACGTGGTTGAGAAAGCAACGAGCACCCGAAGACCTCATCACATTCTGGCTTGGACACTCCGAACGTTCTGTGACGGATTCTTATTCCAAGCTGGCTGACGATGTTGAATTTCGCAAGCAGGTTGCCGAAAAAGTCGGCACTGGTTTTGAGGTACCGACCTACGAAGCAATTGCTACGAGACCTAAGAGACCTAGAAAATCTGACAAAAGGGCAATTGCGGTTGCGGCCTAAGCCTTAATCATTGCGCGGGTGAGCGACCCGAGACATAGGTAACAGATCGTACCGGACACATGGGTTACACTTCCCGCTTTTTTAGGGGGGTGCGATGCCTTGGAAGGAGTGTTCGGTTATGGATGAAAGGCTGCAGTTCGTGGCTCGCCGGCTAGCCGGCGAGGCCATGGCGGAACTTTGCAGAGAGTTCGGGATTTCCCGCAAGACCGGCTACAAGATCTTCGATCGTTACCAGGAATGCGGCATCGAGGGGCTCACGGACAGAAGCCGACGTCCGTATCGCTACGCCAACCGACTTCCGTTCCAGGTAGAAAACTTCATCTTGAACGTGAAGCATGAGCACCCCAGCTGGGGTGCTCGCAAAATCCGTGAGCGCTTGCTGCGCCGGTTCTCCGGTATTCCCATCCCGGCTAAAAGTACCATCCATGCGGTGCTGGATCGCTTCGGACTGGTGGAGCGCCGCGGTCGATTGCGTCGACGGGCTCAGGGAACCACGCTGTCGTTGGGCCAGCGGCCCAACGAGCTCTGGTGCACCGACTACAAGGGCGAGTTCCTGCTGGGAAATCGGCAGTACTGCTATCCGCTGACGGTCACCGATCACGCCAGCCGTTTTCTGCTCACCTGTGAAGCCCTCTCCTCCACCAAAGAAGACTACGCTTTCACCGTGTTTGAAAGGCTTTTTAAAGAGCGCGGCCTGCCAGCCAACATCCGTAGCGATAACGGCGTTCCCTTCGCTTCCGGCCAGGCCCTGTTCAACTTGAGCAAACTCGCGGTCTGGTGGCTCCGGCTCGGTATCGGCATCGAACGGATCAAGCCGGGCCATCCCCAGCAAAACGGCCGGCATGAGCGCATGCATCTCACCCTGAAGAAAGAAACCACTAAACCGGCGGGTTCAAACTTTCTGCAGCAGCAGGCCAAGTTCGATGACTTCATCGAAGTCTTCAACAATGAACGCCCGCACGAAGCCTTGGACATGAAGTGTCCCGCGGAGGTCTACCAGCCTTCCCCGCGACCCTACACCGGCTTGCCGGACATCGACTATCCCCTCCACGATAAAACCATCGTGGTCACCCGTTGCGGGCGCATCTGTCTCGGTCGCAAGAAGATTAATTTCAGCCAGGTCTTTGCCGGCCAAGCCGTCGGCATCAAAGAAGTGCAGGACGATATCTGGCTGGTGAGCTTTATGGATTATGATCTGGGATACTTCGATCTGGAGACTCGGGTGCTCGAACCGCTCGAAAATCCATTCGGCCCAAAAGTGTTACCCATGTCTTAGGTACGAAGTGTCACCTATGTGTCCGGGTTGGACCCGAAAAAAACTGGTGGGCCTGGGTGGACTTGAACCACCGACCTCGCCCTTATCAGGGGCGCGCTCTAGCCACCTGAGCTACAGGCCCTTCCCGACTGCGGTGGCAGCTGCTTACAGCCTTTTTATCTTACGATGCCTCAGTTTCATTCGCAAATTGAGCCGAACTGCCGTTTCGGGTGGAGTTCTTGGGTGGTGGGAGGGACAAAGACAAGCGCTGATTTATGGGCGTTGAATCAGCTCAAGGCGGTTACCTGAGGGATCGATCGCGATGCCTATCAGGATGCCGGTGTTTCCAAACGCACGAGCATCGCCAGCCATCGAGCCGCCGGCCGCCTTGATGGCGGCGACGGTCGCCGCCATGTCCTTCACGTTCAGAATGATGTGCGCAATGGGGTCCTTCAAGTCGTCGGAGTCACGATGGGTGATGACGATCGGCTCGCTTTTGTTGGCTTTTGCGGCGTCGGTCGTGGCACCGAAGTTCACGAAGATCTCCGCTCCTCCGGGCACATTGATCCGATTGACCTCGAACATGCCGAACGCGGCCTCGTAGAACTTCGCCAGTACGGCAGTGTCTTGCGCGCCGACTCGTACCGAGTTCAGGGTCACCTGCGCGTGCGCGGTACTCGCGAGCAGCAGCACGACGGTTACCGCCATCACCGTTACGTAAATTCTCTTCATGGAAGTCTCCAGTGGCGCGCCCCGTTCACGATGGACCGCGCCGGGATCAAAGGTTCGTCGGTCCGCCGCCAAAACTCTGATCAGCGCTGAAATCGTATCCGCCAAAGCCTCAAAGTTCAACCAGGTTCAGTAGGATTTCCCTGGAATCGTCTGCGAGCGGCAGAGGGTGATCCCGATGCAGCGTGATGGCACCGGCGTAAGGCTGTGGCGCTGCCTATCCTTCGCTTTCCCGATGCCACCGCTTGGCGACGTTGATACAATTGCCCAGCCATGCCCCGAAAAAAGGACAGCACCCATCCTAACCGCCCTGACCGGCGACATTTTCTTCGATCCGGATTGACCCTCGGCGCGGCGGCATTCGCGACTCCCGTGCTGGCGCGCTCCCGCGAAGGCGAGCCGCAAACGGCCGAGGTGAAACCGTTCGAGCTTGACGAAGTTACGCTCGCCGACTTGCAGCAATCGCTGTCTGCGGGCAAATATACGGCGCGTTCCCTTGCTGAGAAATATCTCGGGCGCATCGCTGAAATCGATACGGATGGTCCAGGGCTCAATAGTGTAATCGAGCTGAACCCCGATGCGCTGGCCATCGCCGACGCTTTGGACCAGGAGCGAAAATCGAAAGGCCCACGCAGTCCCTTGCACGGCGTTCCCGTATTGATCAAAGACAATATTGGCACCGCCGACCGCATGATGACGACTGCGGGGTCGCTGGCGCTGCTCGGATTCACGCCGCACCAGGATTCCGGCGTGGCGCGGCGGCTGCGGGATGCAGGGGCGCTGATTCTGGGCAAAACGAACCTGAGCGAATGGGCGAATATTCGGTCTTCGCATTCCTCGAGCGGCTGGAGCGGGCGGGGCGGGCAGACGCACAATCCCTATGCGTGGGATCGTAGCCCGTGCGGATCGAGCTCCGGATCGGGCGCGGCGGTTGCCGCGAGTCTTTGCGCGGCGGCGGTGGGATCGGAAACGGATGGTTCGATCGTTTGCCCTTCTTCGGCGAATGGAATAGTCGGCATCAAGCCGACGGTCGGGCTGGTGAGCCGCGCGGGGATCATTCCGATTTCCCACAGCCAGGATACCGCCGGCCCGATGGCCCGTACGGTGGCCGACGCGGCGATCCTGCTTGGCGGGCTCGCGGCCCGTGATGCCGACGATCCGGCGACCAAAGTTCCCGGCCGCAAGGCGGCGCCCGACTACAGTAAGTATCTCGATCGTGGCGGACTCAAAGGCACGCGCATCGGGGTGGTGCGCAAGGAGTACGACTTCAGCGAAAGCGTGGCGAGCTGTCTCGGGGCCGCGTACGACGCGATGAAGCACGAAGGCGCGGTGCTCATCGATCCCGTCGAGATTGCCTCCCTCGGGAAGTTCGACGATTCCGAGCTCGACGTGCTGCTTTACGAATTGAAACACGATTTGAACGCCTATTTTGCGGGCGCGGGGCCGCAGGTTGCCGTTCGCTCGCTGAAGGAACTGATTGCCTACAACGAGGCATATGCTGACAGGGAATTGCTCTATTTCGGTCAGGATTTGTTTGTGAAGGCGGAGAAAAAAGGGCCGCTGACCGACAAGGCGTACCAGGATGCGCTCGCGAAAAATCATCTGCTGACACGCGCGCAGGGAATCGACGCGATGATGGCGAAGCACCGGCTCGATGCGCTCGTCGCGCCGACCGCGGGGCCGACGTGGCTGATCGACTTGATCGACGGCGATCACGATACGGGCGGCACCTCGTCGCTCGCCGCGGTTGCGGGCTATCCGAACATCAACGTGCCGATGGGATTTGTCCGCGGCCTGCCCGTGGGAATATCATTTTTCGGGCGCGCCTGGAGCGAGCCCACGCTGATTCGGATTGCCTATGCTTTCGAACAGACCACGCGACATCGCAAGCCGCCGCGATTCTTGCCGACGGCCGATTGGACGCTGAATTCTTAGTCTGGAGGAAAGTCTCATGTGGCGAAGTCGTTTCCCACTGATCGGGTTGGTAGCGCTGGTTGGTTTACTGGCGAATCCGAGTTGGGCGCAATCCGGTACCGCCGCCGCCCCGGTGCAAATCTCCGGCGTCGTGCAATCCTTCAGCGGGAATACGCTGGACGTGAAACCCGCGGCAACTCCGGCGGTCTGGGTGATGATTCCCAACGACTTGCACGTCGATCGGGGCGCGCTGAAGGCCGGAGCGGATGTTTTGGTCGAAGCATATTGGGCGGATGTCTGTTACATCGCCACGCAGGTGACCTTACGGAAATAGGTCGCCGCGGGGATCCCAAGCTAGTTTTGCGCTTCTGCCTTCATCGCGCTCGTGGGTAGAGCATTCTGCTCCAGATCGCCCTGTTCGGACGCGGAGCCCCTGGGAGCTTTCTATGCGCTTCGATTGCCTGGCCGGAAAGATCCGGTCGGGGAGCGGTGCGTTGCGGAATTGGATCGCGCCACGGTCACAGATTCACGAGGTTTTATCGCGCCGGCGTCGCTGGCGGGGTAATCTGTCCGGGGTTGGTGATTCGAGGCGTGGCGGTGAATTCGTGAACGTGCATCACCGCTATCAGCCACACGCCGTCGGTCTGCTTGGTCATGATCAGGCTGTGAATTCCCTTGCGCGTCGGCCGCACCGTACCGTCCTGATTTTTCGCACCAGTCATTTCCCAGTCGACGTCCACCGCCGCCACATCCGGCTTCAGAAACCGGATGCTTCGTACCGTTCCGGTTTGATGCGTCGCGCTATAGGGTCCAGTCATGAATGGCCCGAATGTTTTCTCCATTCCGTCGCGCCCATGCGTCACGTCGCCGAAATTGTTGACGAAGTCGCAGTCGACGGCATAGGTCATGGCCACGGCGTGGACGTCGTGCGTGTTCCAGGAGTCCATGTAGTTCTGGACGGCCTTGGCGATCGCGGTGCGATCAGCGTCCTGCCCCGCGCCTCCCGAATTCTGCGGCGACGCGGAGGCCATTGCCGCCGATGCAATCACCAGCAGCAATGCCAACCAGGAAGTCCGCACGGGCAATTTCATGTGGCGCTCCCTTTATCCGATTCAGCAGAATGCAACGCGCAGCTTACCTCCCGCCCAGGCGATATGCAATCATCCGGAAACGAATATCTCTTTGCGTCCTGCCAGCATCCAATCACCGGAGGCAGAACATGTTCAACTACATGAAAGCTTTCGGGTTCTTGTTGCTCGCGCCCCTGATGCTCTCGGCGGCGACCGCTGCCGCCGCGCCGCAAACGGGCACGCAAGACGTTCCCGTCACGACCGTCGTCACGGTCCTCGGCCCCAATTACACGGCTCCTCCGGCGCTCGGCAAATCCGACGTCGTGGTGCACACCGGCAATCGCCGCGAAGACGTGGTCGGCTGGGATGCGGCGCAGGGCGAGAAATTCAAGCTCGATCTCGCGATCGTCATCGACGATCTTTCCGATATCAACAACCAGCTCGACGACATTCGCAAGTTCATCAATGCCCAATCGAAAGGCACGAGCGTCGGCCTGTTCTACGCCCAGAACGGTGTCACGCAAGCGATTGCGCCTTTCAGCACCGACCACGATACCGTCGCGAAAAAAGTCCGTATCACCCTCGGCTGGGTCGGCGTTTCGACCAGCATCTATCTTTCTTTAATGGATGTGATGAAGAGATTTCCTTCCGACAATGCGCGGCATGAAATTCTGGTCATCGCCGACGGCATCGACCGCTTCCGCGGCGATCCGAATAGTCCTGACGTCGCACTCACGATCGAGAAGGCGCAGAAGGGCGGCATCATGATCCACACGCTGTACGCGCGCGGGGTCGGTCGCGAAGGCCGGAATCTTTTTCGCGTCAATTACGGCCAGTCCAATCTCGCGCAGATGGCGGATGAGAGCGGCGGGGAGTCTTTTTTTCAGGGCCTCGACACCCCCATTGCATTCACGCCGTTTCTCGAGCAGCTGGATATGGTGCTGCACAACCAGTATTTCCTGACGTTCACCACGCCTCGAAGCACGAAGAAGAATGGCGAGCTTCGCGGCTTCCGCGTCTCAACCGAGCAGCACAACGTCGAAATCGCGCACGCCCGCGAAATCTGGGTCCCCGGCCGCTAGCCGTGTAGACGAGATGTCATCTTGAGCGGAGTGGCCGGACTTGCATTTCCGTCCAGGAGAGCCGGTACGTCCGGCCACGCCGCCGAAGCATTTCTCTTCGGCAGTCAGTTTTGCAGAGAAGCCAAACGTCTGGACACTCATCGGCCGCCGTGTTACACATCCCATACTCCATCGCGAAATTACCCGGGGGGGGCGAGCATGGGTCAGACATCTTCTTCGGTCGAAGCTCTTCGATTGGTGATCGCTCTATGCCTTGCATTCGTCGCCGTATCCGCGGTGCGGCCCGCCATCGCCGCGCCTCAATTCGGCGCCAACAAAGGCTCAGTTGTCGGCATCGAATTCGATGGGCGCATGGTCTCCGACCTCGATAAATCGGTTGCCTTCTACAAGGCGATCGGCTTCAGCGAAGTTCCGGGCGTCGACAAGTCCTGGCGCAAAGACGACGTGATGAATCGTATCCACGGCACGAAGGGCGTGGAATCGCGCATGGCCAAGCTCACGCTCAATAGCAACATTTCCGGCAAGCCCTTCACGCTCTACCTCCGCGAGTTCCGCGGCATCCAGCGACGCAACGTGATGGGCGGCAAAACCGCGTGGGAGCCCGGCGCGACGCACGTCGATCTCACCATTCCCGATGCCGAAAGAATGTGGGCCGACTTGAGAGCCGCGAACATGCTCTGGCCGCGCAGCTGGGACGACAAATTGGTCGCGCTTCCCGGCGCCACCAAGGGCACGCTCGCTTACATCACCGATCCCGATGGCATGGACGTCGAAATCGTCGAGCAGCGTCCCGCGATGCCCGCCACGGATTCGCGCCCGGCGACTCCGGCCGACCTTCCGGGCTTTAATCACATCGGCCTCGTGATTCTCGATGCGGATAAAACCCGCGCGTTTTATGGCGTGCTGCTGGGTGAACAGTTTCCCGCCACGCCCTCCAATTGGATGGGCGGCGATTTTCTGGACTCCGCCGTGGGCGGACACGGCAACGTAATTCGCATCGCCAACGGCACATTTGCAGAATCGGCGGACCCCAAGGCCCGCATGCGCTTTGAAATTGTCGAGTATGAAAATCGCAAGAAGCCCGTTAGCCCTTACAGCATCACCGACATCGGCGTGAACTACATCGGCCTTGAATGCAGGGACATCGATTCGCTCGTCGCGCGGCTCAAGGGTGCCGGCATCCCACTCGTCTCCGATGGAATCGTTGAGATGAAAACTGGATATCGCGTCGCTCTGGTTCGTGATCCCGACGTCGGCATGTTCGTCGAACTCTTCGAGCCTCCAAAAAATTAATGCGCGTTAAGTTTTGCCTGCCTGTTTTTTAGCCTGGCGTTCACCGGGCATTCACCCACGCACGCCTGCGCTTCGATAAGTTTCCCGCCTCAGCCTGAAGATCGCATTGTTCCGTCGGGGCCCTGGCGGCCCCGAGGGCAACGGCGGTGACGTCTGCCAGGATGACGACCACGGTCCCCACTCAGACTCCAGCTCGAAATCTCCAAGTGGCTTTGTGTCGGTGTAGCCTCTGAGCGTTTTGTCTCGGGGGTTGCGCGCCGCCGTGATTTGCCGCGTTCCTGCGCCAAACCAGTCGTACGGCTCATCGCGGAGGAAATCCCGTTGCGCTCAGAATTTCTTTTGCGCCCGCGAGCTCTGGCTCGAATTGATTCTTCCTTAACGGCGAAGTCATCATCCAATCATTCGCGCTTGGTATGAAAGCGTCCCACCCTCAAATCACAAGGAGGAAAAACGCACATGATGCATCAGCTGAAAAAGAAGTGGGTCGGCATTCTTGCGGGCGCGTTCTTGCTGGCGGCAGCGACAGCTCCGCTCGCTGTGGCCAATCCGCCGGATGACGACGGTCAGGGACAAGGCCAGGGCGGCGGCAATCATTTGTCTCGCCACGTTTTGTTAATCAGCATTGACGGAATGCATGCAGTGGATTTCATCAACTGCTCACAGGGAATCAGCGGAGTGAATCGCGGCGAGCCTTACTGCCCCAACCTTGCCGCGCTGGCCGAAACGGGTCTGAATTACCTGAACACTTCCACATCGAAGCCGTCCGATTCGTTTCCCGGCTTGATGGCCCTGATGACCGGCGGCTCTCCGCGCTCCTATGGCGCCTTCTATGACGTTGCCTACGACCGTTCGCTCGATCCTCCCGCCAAAACTACGGGCAACGGCGTGGCGGGTTCTCCCGGCGCCTGTACGGTCGGCGCAGCCCCCACCGGCACGACGACCGAGTATGACGAAGGGATCGACATCAATCAGACGCAGCTCAACGGCGGAGCTCCGGGCGGCGCCGATGGCGGCATTCTTTCGATCGATTCCACCCGGCTGCCCCGCGATCCCGCTCACGGCTGCGCTCCGGTTTTCCCCTGGAATTTTGTGCGCACAAACACAGTCTATGGCGTAATTCACGCCGCCGGCGGCTACACGGCATGGTCCGACAAGCACCCCTCCTACTCCGCGGTGTCCGGGCCGGGCAATGGCACGAATATCGACGACTACTACGCGCCGGACATCAACTCGATTCCAGTGAACCTCCCCGGGATCCCGGGATGCAATCCGCTTCCGGATCAGACGGCCGTCGCGGCGTCGAACGCCTGGACGGACAGCTTCCAGAATATCCAGTGCTACGACACGCTCAAGGTCGGCGCCGTGCTCAACGAAATCAACGGCCTGACCCACAACGGCAAGTCGCCGGCGCCGCGGCCGAACATTCTCGGCATGAACTTTCAGGTGGTCAGTGTCGGTCAGAAACTGATCGAGAAGCAGCTGTCACTAACGGGCGGATACCAAGACGCGCAGGGAACCCCGACGCCGTCGCTTTTGAGCGAGATCGAATTCGCGGATGCCGCGATCGGCAAGATGGTCGCGGCTCTCAAGAGCAACGGTATCCTCGATTCGACGCTGGTCATCATCAGCGCCAAGCACGGACAGAGCCCGGTGGATTCCTCGCGATACCAGGGCATCTCCACGTTCCCGAACGATCCGGTTTCGAACGATCCCGCCACGATTCTCGAAAACTGCCTGCCGTTTTCTGAATCGCCGGCCAACCCGAACGGCATTGGGCCGACCGAGGACGATATTGCGTTGATCTGGCTCAGCAGCAACTGCTCTACGGCCAGCCAGGTAAGCCTGCTGGAATCGACCTCTCCGTCGACCAACAACGTCGCCGGAATCAGCCAGATTTTCTGGGGCCCTGGTGTCGCGCAGATGTTCAACGCGCCGGGGCTGCCGCCAAACGGCGATCCGCGCACTCCGGACATCGTCGTGTCGCCGAACGTCGGAGTCACCTACTCGGGCAGCAGCAAGAAACTGGCTGAGCACGGCGGCTTCTCGCACGACGACACCAACGTGATGATGCTGCTCTCGAATCCGTCCTTCCAGCCGGAAACCGTCAACAGCCCGGTTGAAACCGCGCAGATCGCGCCCACGCTTTTGGAATGGCTTGGTCTCGATCCCAACACGCTGCAGGCCGTTCAGCTGGAGCACACCCAGATCCTCCCGGCCGTGCAGTTTGGAGACGACGGCCACTAACCGCTCGCCGCTTCGCTGAAACCAAGAAAGCCCGGTTCAAACGATCGAACCGGGCTTCTGGTTGCAGCGCTGTCTTCTGTCGCTCGATGAGACCGCAGCTGAACTTCAGAACGTCGTGAGAATCCGGCTGGTATTCGCAGGGTCGTGAAACATCTTCGGCCAGGGACTATGCGCCAGCGGTGATCCTTCATCCTGCACCGCGCAAACCCACATGTACCCGCACGGATAATAAATCGTTCCGTCCGGCGCAATCGTCGGCGCGCCCGTCCCGGACATCGCCCGCAGCGTCCACTTCAAGCTTCCATCCGCGCGAATGGCGAAAATGCCCGTGGCTCCAGCGACGTAGACAGTGCCGTCTTCCGCCAGCACCGGCGCAGTCGTGCCCTGCATCGGCGCCTTGGTCTGCCATTTGACCGCTCCGCTGGGCGCCAGGGCGTACACCGAATACCCCGTCGACAAGTAAACCGTATTGTCTGCACCGATTACCGCGGATCCCAGCACTCCGCCCTCGAGCGCGCTGGTCCACAGCGTGTTCCCCGAGCGCCCCACGGCAAAGAATGTCCCGCGGTCGTCCGCCACGTAAATCGTTCCGTCATCGCCGAGAGCGGCTGCACCCAGATTCCCCGGAGTCAATTCGCTGAACCAGGCGGACGTCCCATCCGGATCGAACCGATGCATCCAGTGCTGTCTCGGCAGCGCAATCGTTTCGTCTCGCCAGATCGCCGGCGAATTCCGGACGTTCATCCCCACCGACGCCTCGCCGGGCAGCGACGAGTTCACGTTGATGATCCCCGGGCGAAACGTGCCCTGCGACCACTCTGGAGAATCCGCGCTGTCGGGACGAAACGCAAAGAGATCGGAAACGGTATTGGCAAAAAGCACGTATCCATTCCTGCCGATGGCAGGCGGCCCACCGAAGCCGATCATCCCCTGCCGCGGATTCCAGCTCAACGTCCCGTTGGGCAGCACGCTGAAAGCAAGTCCATGCGAGCTGGCAACGTAGAGCGTCCCATCCTCGCTCTCCGCCAGATAGTTGAGGCCCGCAAGCGTCGTCTTCCATTGCCGCGTTCCGTCGGGCGCGATGGCGTAAAGGGCGTTGTTCGCCCCGACAAAAATCGTACCGTCCTTGCCCAGCACGATACTCGCAACGGCGCTGTTGTTGTCCGTATTGAATTTCCACTTCAGATGCGGCCCGGACGCGTCTGCTTCGCCGGTCGCCGCGCCGGCGAGATGAGCCGGTTCGAATCGATCATGGTGCAGCAACACCAGCAACAGTACGGCGCCCACCGCCAGCAAGCCGACAATCGTGAAGAGCCGTTTTTCACTCATGGAAATTTCTCGCGACCTCGCCGTCACGGATCGCACGAATCATTTACGCGCTGCGCCAGCACCCGCATGATTGCTCCACGCGCCGGCTCGGACTGTTCGGCCTCTTGGGCCATGCGCTCGATTTGCGCGTTCGCGTTCGTGACGTTTTGTCCCAGCACGCGGCTCATGTCCTCCACATATTTCTCCCGCTTCGCGCGCTCCACCTGCGAGTTGTAATCGTTGCCGCTCGGAACTGCCGTCATCTCGACCTGCTGCTGAAATGTGCAATACTGGTTTACCGCACGCGACAGCGTAACGTAGGCGCCCGGCCATGAGGTGTCCGCTGCCAGATTTCGCCTCGCGGCCGTCAACGCGAACTGCCACTCGCCGTCCTGGTCCGGCCCGAATCCCGCCATGTCCCGCGCCTCATCCGCGCATTCGTCATCGCAAACGCCGGTTCCCGGAATCGCAGGCGCCTTTCGCGCGCCGCCGTCGAATCCATCGTTGTGCCGCGCGCGATCCGCGTTGATGTCGTCGTTCGTGATCACGTGTTTGTTCGGCGGAGCCGGTGTCGTCGCAGGCGCAGCGCTGGCGCCGGCGGGCTTGTCCGCCTTTTGACCGGAAGGCTTGTCGGTCGTCTGTTTCGGAGAGCCTTGCGTTGCCGGGGGGTTGCCGCCGTTGGCAGTCGATTGTGCCGCCGCGAAGCGGGACCAACCGAGCGACATGAACAGAGCAAACAATGTGCCGGCAATGCCCACCGCGCGTGAATCACGGATCATCGGGATCGTCCGGTGGATCATCTGGCGGAGGCTGATACGGACGGTATCGCGACGGCTGCGGCTGGATGCACGGCGCGCTGGAAATACGCGCCTTCTGCAGATTCATAAACGAAACGACCATTCCGCTGTAGCCCCGAATCACGAGGTCGGCGTCGGCGAACGCGGCATTCAGTTCTGACTGCGCCGCTTTGTATTTTCGGTCGTACTCTTCCTCGATCGAAAGCTCCTGCTCGGTCACGTTTCGGGGATTCGCGTTGTTCGCTAGGGCCTCGGCTTTTTCCCGGTCGAGTTGGCAGAATCTTCCCTTGGCCCTCGCCAGCCCGTGCAGCGCCCCCTGCCAGTTTGCATCCGCGGTCGCTTTGTCGATCCCGTGAAGCAAATCCCGCTTCCATTGTCCGGCCGGGTCGGCCAGTGCCGGCGTCCCTCTGCGAACGCTTTCGAAACAATTGCGGTCGCACTCGTTGATGTTGCTGATGTCGATATCCACGCTCGCCGTTCCGAACAGGTCACCCTTGCCCCGGAGATCGTCATTGGTGATGACATGGTGGGGTTTCTGAACCGGTTTGTCGGGCCTTGACGGTTGATTGCCATCGGGCGCCGGGGTTTGCGTCGGGGAATCTCTGGGCGGCGGTTGCGGCTTATCGGGATTGGCTGCTGGCGCAGTGGGCTGATCCTGCGCGCGCGTGGAAACCCCGCTTGCGGCAAGACTTAGGACAAGTACGAGGAGTAAGAAAGTGTTCCCGCGCATCAATCGTCTCGTGCCAACGAGTCTAGCTGGGCATCCAGCCTCCGGCCATAGGACTTCGGTCCCGTTCTGTCGAATCGACCAACAGTTCGCTGGCGATGAAAGCGTGAAATTCGCCGGATCCACCCGGACCGCTGTAGCTTCGGACTGCGAATTTCAGGGCGATGATATACTCCGCGGACTTGCCGAATTCATCGGCGCCGGGTCACATGTCTGAACCTTCCCTCGATCGCAACCGATCGAATCGCTGGATCGTGCCGTTTGCGGCGACCGTCTTCGGCATGATGGCCATCCAAATGTCGAGCCTCGGTTTTTCGCCGCTCTTGCCGGCAATGCAGCGAGACTTCGGCATCAACTATTCGCAGGTCGGCCTGTTCAGCGGCGTCTATGGGCTCGCGGCCGTCGTGATGAGCATTCCCGGCGGCATGCTCGCCAAGCGTTTCGGAGAGAAAAACATTTTGGCTCTCGGCCTGCTGGTTGCGGCGCTGGGACTCGCGCTGTTGAGCCGGTCGCCGAATTTCGCGGCCGCACTGTCGTCGCGCGTCGTCTGGATCATGGGGTATCGCGTGGCGTTCGTCTGCGTGATGACGACGGTTGCCGTCGTCGTTCCGGCCGAGCGGCGCAGCACCGCCATGGGCGTGCTCGGCGCGATGTCTTCGCTCGCGTCCGTCATTGGCGCGCCTCTCGGCACCGCCATCGGCGCGGCATTCGGCTGGCGTGGAGGCATACTGGCGTTTGCCGGCATGGCGCTTCTGGGTGCCATCGTGTTTTGGTTCTTTGACGCGACGCCCTCCACCTCCGCGCCGGCCGTCACAACGGGGCACGGAATTTCGCAGGTGCCCGATGCCAGCGCATTCGCCAACCCGCTGGTGTGGTCCATGGTTTTGCTGGGGCTGACCAACATGGGTGGATTCAGCGCCAATTTCTTCGTTCCCTCCGTCGTCAAGAGCACCTTCCAGCTCGAGCCGTCGGCAGCCGCGTACATCATAAGCGCCTCGTACGTCACCGCGATCTTTGCCAATCTGCTCTGCGGCTATCTGGCGGACCGCCTCCATCGCTGGGCCGTCATGATCGCACTGATGCTGCTGTTGATCCCCGCGTCCTTCGCCATGATGACGCCCAATCTTCTCGTATTCCGCGTCGCGACCGCGCTGGTCATCTCGCTGGGCCTCTGCGCAACCAACCAGATTTTCGCGATCGCCTCCGAAGTGGTGCCCGGACGCGAAATCGGTCCGGTCATGGGAATTGTGAGCCTCGGCGGAGGAATCTTCGGATATGTGGGGCCGCAGACGCTGGGTATTCTTCGCGACCGCACCGGCAGTTTCACCGCGGGCTGGTATTTCCTGGCCTTTGGGGCTTTAATTGGCCTCGTCGTGATTCTGATTTTGAAACGCGCAGCCGCAAGAACCCAGGTTCCGCGGATGCAAGTTCTCACGGGAGCCTGAAGACTCATCATGCCAGCCAGTGAAAAACCGTCCCGTCCCCTGGAGGACGTGACCGTACTCGACCTCACCATGGCGCTCGCCGGGCCCTTCGCCACTCTGTTGCTCGCCGGATTGGGCGCGCGCGTCATCAAAATCGAGAATCCGCTACAGGCCGATTCGTGCCGCGAGAATGCGCCCTATCTCGGAAGGGACGGAGCCACGCTGGTGCGACGGCACGCGGACGACGTTTCCGTCTCCGCCATAAACCGTCTGCGGAACAAACAGGCCATCACCCTCAATCTGAAGAATCCGAAATCACGCGAAATATTCGCGGACCTGGTCCGCCGCGCCGACGTCATCTTCGAAAACTTCAGCCGCGGCGCCATGAACCGCCTCGGCGCCGGATACACACAGGCGCGTGAAATCAATCCGCGCATCGTCTACTGCTCGCTGACCGGTTTCGGCAGCGAGGGCGATCCAGGCACCGGCAAAGCCATGGACGCCATCATCCAGGCCCTCAGCGGATTCATGATGACTTCCGGCGGACCGGAGGACCCTCCCATTCGTGTCGGTGTTCCCGTGGCGGACATGTGCGCGCCGCTTTTCGGCGTGATCGGCGTGCTCGCCGCTCTCCTGCAGGCGCGCCGCACGGGTGTGGGCCAGCATGTCGACGTTTCGATGCTCGGCGTCATGTCCATGATGGTTTCCGGCGAGCCGTTCGATGTGCTGGAGCGATTCGGAGTGCCGCAGCGCACCGGCCTCAGCGTGCCCCGGCTCGCGCCTTTCGGAACCTATCGCACCCGCGACGGCTTCGTTTCCATCTGCGCGCCGATGGAGGTTTTCGCGCAAGCGCTGTTTCGCGCCATGGGCCAACCCGAGCTCGGCGCCGACCCGCGTTTTTCAACCCGCGACCAGCGCGTCGTCCACGTGCGGGAGCTCGACCTCATCATCGAGGACTTCACGCGGAAATACTCGACCGCCGAGGCCGTCAAAATTCTTGAAACGGGCGGAGTCCCAGCCGCGGAAGTACGAAACACAGACCAGGCCGTCCGCGATCCTCGCGTGGTCGCTCGCGGTGAAACCGTAAAACTCACTCACCCGAAATATGGCGATGTCGACGACGTCTACGGCATGGGAATGCCCCTGAAATTCTCCGGCTCCACGGTCGGGTTCGATCAGCCGCCGCCGGCCGTCGGAGAACACAACGATGCGATTTACGGCGGACTCCTGGGCTATTCCGCGGACCGCATCGCCGAACTTCGCCGGGACGGCGTCATCTGAGCGCTCATGCCCGGCGCCATCGAAACACTCCTCTGGCACTACCAGAACCGCTCCGCTGAGGCCCTTGCCCAGCACAAAGCCGGAGTTCCGGTCGTCGGATTTACCTCCAATACCGTTCCCTGGGAATTGATCCGCGCGGCCGGATGCTTTCCCGTTCTGCTCGCTCCCGATCTCCACGAGCTCAGCGGCCCCACTCCGCTGGCCGACGCAATCATGGAGCCGGTCTTTGAATCGAAGATTCGCACGATCTTTTATGGCATTCTGTCCGGCCGGTGGAATTTCCTGAAGTCGCTGATTGTACCCCGCACCTCGGAGCCGGAGTACAAGCTGTACCTCTACCTCCGCGAAGTCCAGCGCCAGAAATTAAGCGCTGCGGTCCCTCCTCTCTGGCTCTACGATTTGCTTCACACGCGTACGCCCATCAGCCGAGCATATGGACTGGCTCGCACCAAGGACCTGGCGCAGCGCCTCAAACAGATGGGGTCCATGAGCGCCAAGTCGCTTGCCGCCGCCATTGCCGAATCCAACCGCGCCCGCATGGCTTTGCGCCACCTGCAAAATCTCCGCGCGGGGGGCGCGCCGAGGATCAGCGGTACCCATGCTCTCGGAATCAGCGGTGCGCTTTATTTCATGGGCCGCGCGGCCCACGCAAAGCTCGTGGAAGCCGCCTGCCGCGAAATCAAATCCACGAAACCGTTGCCGGGTCCACGGCTGCTGATCAAGGGAACTCCGTTGCATCACCCGAAGCTTCATCAGGCGCTCGAGTCTCAGGGCGCCGTGGTGACCGCCGAAGACGATTGGTGGGGCGCTCGCGCGGCTGGCCCGAACATCCACTCCGCCCGCAGCTGGAGTGACTCCATCCGGACAATCTTTGAACATTACTTCTTCCATGCGCCCAGCCCCCGCGTGTCGCCTGCCGCCGCCGCGGATCGATGGTTTCAGAAAGCTGTCAGCCGTAGAATCGACGGTGTCGTCTTTTATCTGCCGCCGGAGGACGACGTCTACGGCTGGGACTACCCTCGCCAGCGCGATTGGGTCGCCGCGCGAGGCATCCCGTCGTTCCTCATCCGAGAAGACGCCGGCCGCGGCCTCTCGGCCCGAGCGGCCGCCCAAATCCAGCACTTTATCCAATCCATTCCGAGGAGCCGCCGTGTCTCGCGCGCCTGAAAAACAGCTCGAATCCACCCGCGCCTCATCCGAGCACCAGAAGGCCTGGTTCGCCGATCTCCGCCGCCAAGTTTTCGAGGAAAAACGTCCCTACGCGATCGCCCAGGCCGACATGCCCCTGGAGCTTTTTCAGCTGCTCGACGTGCCGGTCGTCAGCAATCAATGGTGGTCGGCTGTCGTTTCCGCGAAGCAGCTGTCGGGCTACTATTTCGACGCTCTGAGTGCCGCCGGCTATCACGAAGGCCTTTGCCGCTATTGCAGCCTTTCGCTCGCTTCCTCCATTGCTGGCGATCCCTCCCAAGCTCCGTGGGGCGGCCTGCCCAAGCCGGCTTTATTGGCGGCGCGTCTCACCTGCGACTGCATCCAGCGCGTTTTTGAAACCTGGGCCGCGTCGTTCGGCGCGGATTTCGTCGCGCTCGATAGTGCCGGCGCGACCCATCTTCCTCCCCGCTGGTGGGAATTCAGTCGCCATCGCTGGCGCGAACTCTACGAGCCCCACCGCCTGGACCTCATGGTCGCCGAAATGCGCGGCTTGATTCGCAAGCTGGAGAAAACCGGCGGACGCAAATTCAGTCCGGCCGAGCTCGATCGGCTCATGGAAGGCGTCAATCGCCAGGAGGAATATTTCGACGAAGTTCGCCAGCTGATCTCGGACGCGCCTCAGACTCCGGTGCGCATGAACGAGCAGGTCATCAACGTGATGAACGCCCAATGGCATCGCGGCTCGGACTGGGCCATCAATCACGCCCGCGCCTTTCGCGACGAGGTGCGCCATCGCGTAGAGCAGGGAATCGCCGCATTCCCTGGAGAAAAGTTGCGCCTGATGTGGGTGGGCGCCGGCCTATGGCACGACACCGATTTCTACACCGCGTTTGAGGAAAGCCACGGCGCCGTCTTCGTCTGGTCCATGTATCTGGCCTTCGGTCCGGACGGCTACATTCGCTACGGCCTGGACGATCCCCTGCGCGCTCTCGCCAGCCGCATTGTCAGCATGAACGAGCAGCTTCACAATCCTCCCTGGGCCAACGAATGGATCGTCGAGCAGGCCACACGCCATCGCATCGACGGCGCGGTGATCCTGATGCCCGAAGGCAGCCGACCTTCGGCAACGGGAACCTACTTCATCGAGCGCGCCCTGGAAACAGCCGGAATTCCAGCCCTGGAAATCCGTGCGGACATGGTCGACGGCCGCCAATGGGACGGCGCCGCGATGCGAGAGCGCGTCGCGGAATTCCTCGATCGTCGTGTTCGCCGCGCCTAACGTTCACCTCAAATAAAAAAGCCCGATCCGCTTTGCAGCGAACCGGGCTTTCAATTGTCTGCCGCGCCGGCGCCCCTAGGGCGTAGGCGGGTCTGAAATCGCTTGAGACCGTATCGAGTGAACCAGGCCAGAACCCATCTGGCTCGAGAAATCCGAACGTCCCGGGTCGTGAGATCCGGGATGGAGAGCCGTGCTCGTCAAAGACGAACCGTGCTCCCTTTTCTTTTAGAAAGGAGGTGATCCAGCCGCAGGTTCTCCTACGGCTACCTTGTTACGACTTCACCCCAATCATGAGTCATACCTTGAGCGCCTGCCCC
>Ga0210404_10000536_pt1 | contig 19200 bp, 17 predicted proteins | sample IncBWH28MmetaG_FD_155455 | JGI IMG/M metagenome (GOLD analysis project Ga0210404, IMG submission 155455) | Forest soil microbial communities from Barre Woods Harvard Forest LTER site, Petersham, Massachusetts, United States - Inc-BW-H-28-M | ecosystem: Environmental > Terrestrial > Soil >... | reverse complement strand
GCCATTTCCGTCACGCCGCACGCGGACTTCGTCAGCCTCAGCAAATCCTCCGCGATGGTCGGCGATGCGAACGCGCTCGAAATCGTCTTCCGCCCCGATCCTGCGATCGGTGACGGCGAATGGTCGAACAACGGCTGGCTGCAGGAATTGCCGAAGCCCGTCACACGCCTTACCTGGGACAACGCCGCGATGATCAGCCCCGGCACCGCGCAGGCGCTCGGCGTGAATACCGGCGACTACGTCACGATCACCACCGGCGGGCGAAGCGTCAATGGCGGCGTCTATATCGTGCCCGGCCACGGCGACAACTCCATCACCCTGCATCTCGGCTTTGGCCGCGCGCGCGGCGGCCAGGTCGGCACGGGTCCGGGTTTCAACACCTATCTTTTGCGAACCTCCGCGACGCCTTGGATTGCGACGGGCGTGCAAATCGCCAAGACCGGGAAGAAATATTCGTTTGCCTCGACGCAGCAGCAGTATGTGATCAACGTCGACAACAGCAAGTACGAGGAAGAAAGCCGCGCGGCCATGCGCCAGCCCGGCGCGGAAACCACCAATCGCGACTTGGTTCGTATCGCTACCTGGGAAGAATTCAAGAAAGACCCCGATTTCGCCAAGGTCGCGGACGAGGAAGCCACCAAGGACCTGACGATCTACCCTGGTTACAAATACGAAGGCTACGCCTGGGGCATGTCGATCGACCTGAATCGCTGCATCGGGTGCAACGCCTGCGTGATTGCCTGCCAGTCGGAGAACAACATTGCCGTGGTCGGCAAGGACCAGGTCGAGCGCGGCCGCGCCATGCACTGGATCCGCATCGACACGTATTTCAGCGGCAATCTGGACAACCCGGAGATGTATTACGAGCCGCTGCCCTGCATGCAGTGCGAAAACGCTCCGTGCGAATACGTTTGCCCGGTCGGCGCCACCACGCACAATGCCGAAGGTCTGAACGACATGACCTACAACCGCTGCGTGGGCACGCGCTACTGCTCAAACAACTGCCCCTACAAGGTCCGGCGCTTCAACTTCTATCTCTATTCCGATTACAAGACGCCCAGCCTCTACGGCATGCGCAACCCGAACGTCACGGTGCGCAGCCGCGGGGTGATGGAAAAGTGCACTTACTGCGTGCAGCGCATCAATGCGGCGAAGATCAAGTCCGAGGAAGAAAATCGTCTGGTGCGCGACGGCGAAATCATCACCGCCTGCCAGAGCGCTTGCCCGGCTGAAGCGATTGTCTTCGGCAACATCAACGATCCGACCAGCAGAGTGTCGAAGCTCAAGGCGCAGTCGCGCGATTACGGCCTGCTCGAGGATTTGAACACGCGTCCGCGCACCACCTATCTGGCGCGCGTGCGTAACCCGAATCCGGAGATACACGGATAGCTATGGCGAAGCCACGCATCTACGGAGTGATGGCGGAGTTCGATTCGCCCGAAGCGGTGCTCGAGGCCGCGCACAAGACGCGCGACGCGGGCTATCGCCGCATCGACGCTTTTACACCGATTCCGGTCGAAGGTCTGGCCGAAGCGGTCGGCTTCGACTGGACGGTTCTGCCGGTCCTGGTGTTCTGCGGAGGGCTGGGCGGCGGCCTCACCGGCTTCGGCATGTGCTGGTACGCCAACGTGCTCAGCTTCCCGCTGAATATCGGCGGCAAGCCGTTCAATAGCTGGCCGATGTGGATTCCGATCACGTTCGAGCTGACGATTCTGGGCGCGGCGCTCACGGCCGTGTTCGGCATGCTCGCGCTCAACGGGCTGCCTTCGCCCTATCACCCGACCTTCAACGTCGAGCGGTTCGCGGCAGCCTCGACGGATCGGTTTTTCCTGTGTATCAAGGCGCGCGACCCGAAATTCGATCTCGCGCAGTCGAAATCGTTTTTGGAAGGTTTGAAGCCGCATGGAGTCTTTGAAATTGAGGACTGAACGCATCGTCGCGATTCTGGCGGCGAGCCCGCGCGTGCGCCGGTTGGCGCTCGCCAGCCTGGGCGCGGCGGCGCTGCTGCTTGCCGGATGCCGGCTCGACATGCACGTCCAGCCGAAATATTTGCCCTACGAACCGACCGATTTCTTTGCCGACGGGCGCTCGGAGCGCCAGCCGGTTCCCGGCACGGTCGCCCGCGGGCAGCTGCGTCTGGACGAGCTGATGTTCACCGGGCGCGAAAACGGTGTCGTGGCGGACAAGTTTCCGTTCCCCATCACCAAGGCCGATCTCGATCGCGGACGCGAGCGCTACAACGTCTACTGCACGCCCTGCCACGACTACACCGGCTCCGGCCGCGGCATGATCGTGCAGCGCGGATTCCCGCAGCCGCCTTCCTATCACATTCAGCGGCTGCGCGACGCTCCCGCCGGACACTTCTTTGAAGTCATCACCAACGGATTCGGCGCCATGTACAGCTACGCGGCGCGCGTCGAACCCGCCGACCGCTGGCGCATCGCCGCTTACATTCGCGTGTTGCAGCTCAGCCGCAACGGCAAAATCGACGACGTGCCCGAATCCGATCGCGCCAGGTTGTCGCACGAGTCCGCCGAACAGATGCCGGCAAAATCCATCGAGCCATCGGGGCAGGCGCAATGACCGTAGCGGATACAATTCGGCCCGTCATCGAACGCGTCCAGCGGCGCGCCTTCATCGTCGGCGTGATCGGCCTGCTTGCCACCGTCACGCTGGGCCTGCGCGACTGGACGCAGTTCTTCCATTCGTACCTGTTCGCCTACGTCTACTGGATGGTCTTCGCCATGGGCTCGCTCGCGATCCTCCAGTTGCACCATATGACCGGCGGGCGATGGGGCCTCCCGATTCGCAGGATTCTCGAAGCCGGATCGCGAACGATTCCGGCGATGACCTTCCTGTTCATTCCCGTGCTGCTGGGCATGAAGATGAACAAGATTTACCCGTGGATTGATTCCTCGATTCTGGGCAATGAAGCCACCGATCATTTCCGTCGCATGTATCTCGAGCCGCGATTGTTCATCGTTCGAGCCGTCGCTTATTTCGCGATCTGGAATCTGCTGGCCGGCCTGCTCAATAAATGGTCGGCGGAACAGGACCGCACCGGGGAGGTGCGCCTGAAAAACCGCATGTCCAGCCTCGCGGCACCCGGCACGGTTCTCTGGGCAATCACTTGGTCCTGGGCCATGGTCGATTGGGTCATGAGCCTTGAGCCGACCTGGTATTCGTCCATCTACGGCATGGTTTTCATGGTGGTTGCCTGCCTGGGGGCGCTCTCGTTCTCCGTGCTGATGTTGCGCATGCTGAATGATTACGAGCCGCTGCGCGAATCCTACGAGCCCTCGCACCTCAACGACATCGGCAACCTGATTCTGACGTTTACGCTGCTGTGGACTTACATGTCGTTCTCGCAATTCCTGATCATTTGGTCCGGAAACCTGAAGCAGGAAATTCCTTGGTACAAGATTCGCGCCTTCACATCCTGGGGATACATCGCTGCCGCGCTGCTGATCTTCCATTTCTTCGTGCCTTTTTTCATCTTGCTGCAGCGCCGCGTGAAGCGCCGGCTGGAACGCCTGTCGGGGCTGGCGATGTGGATGATGGCCGTCACCCTGGTCGACGTGTACTGGCTGATCGTGCCGGCATTTCCGAACATGAAGTCAGGTCCCCGCGTTTCCCTGGTCGATATCTTCGCTGTCATCGGAATCGGTGGGGTGTGGTTGGGCTCGTACATGCTGCAGCTCAAGAAAATGCCGCTGTTGCCGCTGCACGATCCTCGTTTTGAAGGCGTTTTGGAGCATTCGCATGGCGACTAAGCACGGCGAAAAACCGGTAGTCCCGGTCGACGCCAGCGCTGGCTGGGAAAAGCGCGACGTCAACATCAGGGGCCTGTTCATTTTTGCCTTCTGGATGGCGGTTGTGCTCGCCGTCACGCTGGTCGGCATGCACCTGTCGTTCGATGCCTTGAAGAAAGCGTTGCCCATGGGCTCGACCATGTCGCCGCTGGTGACGGATAAGACCCCGCGCATGATTCCGCCGGCTCCGCTCCTGCAAGTGCATCCGCACCAGGAACTCCAGGATTATTGCGACGCGCAGCAGAATGAAGTCACCACCTACGGCTGGATCGATCAGCCCAGCGGTGTCGTGCGCATTCCCATCGATCGAGCCGAGCAACTGATCTTGGCCAAGGGTTTGCCCGCGCGCTCGGCGGCCGAAGCAGCCGCGGCCAATGCTCCCATGATCGCTCCTGCAACCGTGGCCGGCGATACGGACGTGCAAGGCCAATGCGGCTATCTAACCGAACCGACCCTCGCGGACAAGGAACGCGCCGAAGCCGAAGAACGCAAGGCGCCGGAAGAGAAAGGAAAGTGAGCATCCCGTCCAATTCGGTCCGCACGTTGCTGGCAGGCGCGGCGCTGGCGGCCGCGCTCGCGGCGTTTCCGGCGCCCGCTGCCGCGCAATTCACCGACCCCATGCAGGGAATCGGCGTGAAGCCGGAGCTGTTGAAAGAAGTTGGCATCGACCAGAAGCTCAACGACTCGATTCCGCTGAATCTCACATTCCGCGACGAACACGGCGCAACCGTCGAGCTGGCGCAGTTCTTCACTGGCAAGCCCGTCATCCTGACGCTGGTCTATTACAACTGCCCGATGCTCTGCACCCAGGTGCTCAACTCGCTCGATCGCAGCCTGGAAACGTTGCCGCTCGAAATCGGCAAGGATTTCAAGGTTGTCACCGTGAGCATCGACCCGACCGATCGCGCCCCGTTGGCCGATGCCAAGCACGCGATGTATGCGGGAATGTACGGACGCCCCGGCGCGCAGTACGGCTGGCATTTCCTGACGGGCGACGAGCCGCAGATCAAGGCACTGGCGGACGCAGTCGGTTTCCGTTACGCCTACGACCCCGATTCCAAGCAGTACGCGCACGCCAGCGGCATCATGGTGCTGACGCCGGATGGAAGAATTTCGCGCTATTTCTACGGAGTCGTCTATCCCTCGCGCGATTTGAAGCTGGGACTCATCGATGCGTCTTCGGGGAAGATCGGATCGGTCGCCGATCAGGTTCTGTTGTTCTGCTATCACTACGATCCCCACACCGGAAAATACGGGCTGCTGATTTCGCGCGTCCTGCAACTGGGCGGCATCGTCACCGTCCTGGTGGGCGGAGTGTTTCTGATTTTCCTGTTCCGCGGCGAGCATTACTCGCTACCGGGCGGCAGGGCGTGACAACCGAGCCCCGGCTCGCACGGGGCGTGCAAAGGATCGCAACGACACGGTGATGATGGCATTCCTTCAACCCGGTTTTGAGCTGCTGGCCACCATGGGAGGAAATCCGTTCCAGCCGCCCTCGGCCTCTACGATCTCCAGCAGCGTCGACCAGCTCTACTATTTGCTGAGCGGCATCACCATCTTCTTCACCGTTCTGATTTTCTCCATCATCTTCTATTTCATGATCAAGTATCGGCGGAAAACGCCGAACGAATCGGGCACCGAAACGCACACGCCGATGTCTCTCGAGCTGACCTGGACGATCATCCCGTCGCTGATCTGCGTGGTCCTGTTCGTATGGTCCTCGGCCTTGTACGTGCGCAACGGGCGTCCGCCGGCGTCTTCCACCGAGATCTTCGTCATCGGCAAGCAATGGATGTGGCACCTCCAGCATCCCGAGGGCCCTCGCGAAATCAACGAGCTCCACGTTCCCGTGGGCGTGCCCGTGAAGCTAACCATGACTTCGCAGGACGTGATTCACGACTTCTACATTCCCGCGTTCCGCGTGAAAAAGGACGTGCTGCCCGGCCGCTATTCCTCCATCTGGTTCCAGCCAACGGAAACCGGCACATTCCACCTTTTCTGCGCCCAGTATTGCGGCACCAACCACTCGGAAATGGTCGGCTGGGTCTACGTCATGTCGCCCACCGACTACGCCGCGTGGCTCGCCGGCGGCGAGAAAACCGAATCCATGGCCCAGCAGGGCGAGCGGCTCTTCAGCCAATTCGGCTGCGGCAGCTGCCATTCCGGCGACGCAGCGGGCCGCGGGCCGTCGCTGGCCGGAATTTACGGCAAGCCGGAAAAGACCCAGAACGGCGAAACGAAAGTTGTGGATGAGGCGCTGATCCGCCAGGCCATCCTCAATCCCAATTCCGTTCACATGCCCGGTTACCAGGAGATCATGCCGACTTATGCGGGGCAGATCGATGAGGAGCAGATTCTTCAGCTGGTCGCCTACGTGAAGTCGCTCGGCGCGGAAGAAAGGATCAACGGCAAATGAGTACGGCCATCGCAGAACTCCAAGAATCCCCGGCCGAATCCCGCGTGAACTATCTGAACGCGACCTACGGCATCAAGTCGTGGCTGCTGACGCTCGACCACAAGCGCATCGGGCTCCTCTACCTCGGTTCGATCACCTTGATGTTTTTTGTCGGCGGCATGGCGGCGGTGCTGATGCGCCTCCACCTCACCGAACCGCAGGGCGCGCTGTTCGAACCGGAAACCTACAACAAGCTTTTCTCCACCCACGGAATCATCATGGTGTTTTTCTTCCTGGTCCCGTCGATTCCCGCCACGCTCGGCAATTTCCTGATCCCGCTGATGATCGGCGCCCGCGACGTGGCTTTCCCGCGGCTCAACCTGATGAGTTGGTACATCTTCATCACCGGCGCGGCCCTGGCTCTATACGCCACGCTGTCCGGCGGCGTCGACACCGGCTGGACCTTCTACCCGCCCTATAGCGCCGCGTTTTCGCACACCAACGTCGTGGCCGTCGCGCTGGGCGTCTTCGTCGCCGGCTTCTCCTCGATTCTCACCGGCCTGAATTTCATCGTCACCATCCACAAGATGCGCGCCCCCGGCATGACCTGGTTCCGCCTGCCTCTGTTCATCTGGGCCCTCTATGCCACCAGCCTGATTTTCGTTCTGGGCACGCCGGTCATCGCCATCACCCTGTTCCTGCTCGGCATGGAGCGCATCCTGCACGTCGGAATCTTCGATCCGGCCGTGGGCGGCGACCCGCTGCTGTTCCAGCATCTTTTCTGGTTCTACTCCCATCCTGCCGTCTACATCATGATTCTGCCGGGCATGGGAGTGGTCAGCGAGCTGATCACTGCATTCTCGCGCAAGAAAATTTTCGGCTACGCCTTCGTGGCCTTCTCCAGCTTGTCCATCGCCATCATCAGTTTCATCGTCTGGGGCCACCACATGTTCGTCACCGGGCAGTCGATCTACGCCGGCCTGGTGTTCTCGGTCTTGAGCTTCCTGGTCGCGATTCCTTCGGCCGTGAAAGTCTTCAACTGGACTGCGACGCTTTACAAAGGCTCGATTTCCTACGAAGCGCCCATGCTCTACGCACTGGGCTTCATCGGCCTGTTCACCATCGGCGGCCTCACCGGCCTGTTCCTCGCCGCGCTCGCCACCGACGTGCACCTCAACGGCACCTACTTCATCGTCGCCCATTTCCACTACGTCATGGTCGGCGGCGCGGTGATGGCCTATATGGGCGGCCTGCATTTCTGGTGGCCCAAAATCACCGGGCGCCTTTATCCCGACATGTGGGCGCGCATTGCCGCGGCCATCATTTTCATCGGCTTCAACCTGACCTTCTTCCCGCAGTTCGTGCTCGGCTATCTCGGTATGCCGCGCCGCTATGCCATCTACCCTTCCGAATTCCAGGTGCTCAATGTCATGTCGTCCGCCGGCGCCTCGATTCTCGGCATCGGCTACGTCATTCCGCTGATCTACTTGATCTGGTCGATGCGCTACGGCAAGCCCGCACCGCCGAACCCGTGGGGTGCTAAAGGTCTTGAGTGGACGATTCCGTCTCCGCCCCCGACTGAGAATTTCGAAACCATTCCGGTGGTCACCGAAGATGCTTACAACTACGCCTCAGGAGCGCACTAGTGTCTGAACTGGCCCACGGCGCGCATCCCCAGGGATTCGCCCATCAATTCGAGGACATGGACCAGCAGCGCGATGCGGGCCGCCTGGGCATGTGGGTGTTCCTGGTCACCGAAATTCTTTTCTTCGGCGGCATGTTCACCGCTTACACCATCTACCGTGCCCTGCACCTTCCGGCGTTCGTTCAGGGCAGCCACCAGTTGATCGTCAAATTCGGCGCCACCAACACCGCAGTCCTGATCTTCAGCAGCTTGACCATGGCGCTAGCCATTCGCTCCGCCCAGACCGGACGGAAAAAAGGCACGATCATCTTCTGGCTGATACTGACTTGGCTCCTCGGCGCGGCCTTCATCGGCATCAAGCTGCGCTTTGAATGGTATCGCGACTACTTGGAGGGCCTGATTCCCGGCGTGCAGTGGTTTTACAACGGGCCGCACGCGCCGGGCGTGAAGATGTTCATGTGCTTCTACTTCTTCATGACCGGTTTGCACGCCATCCACATGGTCGTCGGCCTCGGCATCCTCACCGTGCTGGTGATCATGACCGCGCGCAATAAATTTTCGGCCGAATATTACCAGCCGTTGGAAATCAGCGGTTTGTACTGGCACTTCGTCGATATCGTCTGGATTTTCCTTTTCCCGCTTCTGTATTTGATTGGCGGGCGGTATTAGTTAGGAGCGCGGTTTCATGTCGGATCAAGGTCAACAGGGCGGTGAGCACGCGGTATCGGGGCACGTCGTCCCCATCAGCACGTATCTGACTGTATTCATTTTGCTGATGATCGGCACAGGGGTGACCACCTGGGTCGCCTATATCGACCTCGGGCGGTGGAACACCGTCGTGGCGCTGACCATCGCCGTCTGCAAGATGATCCTGGTCGTGCTTTTCTTCATGCACGTGAAATACGCCACCGGCCTCACCCGAGTCGTGATTCTGGCCGGGTTCTTCTGGCTCGCCATCATGATCACGCTCTCCTGCGCCGACGAGCTGACCCGCACCTGGGAGATCGTCCCCCAGTCCTGGCTGCAGCAGACCAACATGATCATCCCCATGATCTCCCGCCTCTTCTAGCGCCGCCGTTGCATTTGTTTTGGTAGGGCCCTAGCACTGCTACGCCCGGCGATCATGCTTGGCTTCGGCTGGCCAATCCCCCTCACTCACCTCCGACGTCTTTCTCTGCGCGGTGAGCGGTGTGAAGCTCTCCTACCCAAGCGAATGTATACAAAACCGCTCTCAAGCATTGCCTTTTCCACCGCGCGCCATTAAAGTTGTTTCGGGTTTGCCAGGGGGCCGGAATGATCAATCGACGAAAACTTCTCTCGCTGCTGGGCGTTTCGCCCGCGCTGCTCGCCACATCCACCGCCGCAGGCGACAAGCACAAGAAAGACACTGCCCCCGCCGTCGCGCCCGACTCGAAATCGACGGCCCTCACTCCCAAAGGCACTCCGCCCCCGGTTCAGCGCTTCGCCATGGTCGAGCGCACCAACGCGAGCCTCGACGGCAAAACCGTTTACCTCGTCGACACCGGCTTCATGGCTGCCGACGTGATGATCCGCGAAGTAGAGGCCTGGTTTCAGCAGAACATGCCCAGCGTCAAGACCGTCGCGCGCAAAAAAGCCGGCACCTACCCCGAGGAGGATCCCAAGCTGTGGGCGGAAATCAAGGCCAACGCTGCCGCCTGCATCATGGCCATCGGGCATTGAGGCGGCTGCACTCCAGCGACCGTGAGTCACTGCGTAACGATGGAGAAGATGGGCATCCCCAGCGTCCCGATCATCACCAAAGCCTATCTCGATCTCGCCAGATCCACGGCGGCCCAGCGCGGCATGCCCACGCTCCGCATCGCCTATACGGTTCATCCCATTTGGGGGCTCACGGCCGAACAGGTCCGCGCCTTTCTTGACACTAGCGACCCCGTCAGTAACCAACCCTTTATGAAGGAAGTGATCGCCGGGCTCACCGCTCCGCTCACCGCGGATGACCGCATCACCGGCCTCCAGCCCGTTTCTGCGGGCCCCGCTACCTTTGGCCCGGACACGCTCGACAATCTCCAGGCCTACTTCATGAACAACCAGATGACAGACTACCTGCCGATCGTCGTGCCCACCGAAGAAAAAGTCGCGGCCATGCTGAAAGGCACTAGCCACAAGGCCGACGAAGTCGTCGGCCGTACGGGGCGCACCGCCAACGGCGCCTACGAATATACCGTGAAGCAGGTTGCCGTGAACGCCGTGATGGCCGGATGTGACCCTTCGTATTTTCCGATCGTGCTGGCTCTCGCGTCGTCCGGCGAGCTCGCTCTTGGCGGCTCGACCACGTCGTTCGGTTACGCCATGGTGATCAACGGCCCCATTCGCGACAAGCTCAACATGAATTACGGCATCGGCGCGCTCAGCCCCTTCGCTCAGCCCAACGCTACCATCGGCCGCGCCTGGTCGCTGCTCGGAAAAAATATGGGGCCCGGCTCGATTCCCGGCCAGACCTACTGGGGCGGGCAGGGCAACAACCTGAACTACAACAACACCGTCATCGTCGAGGACGAAAAGAACAGCAAGTGGACTCCCTTCCACGTGCAGAAGGGATTCAAGCCCGAGGAAAACGTCGTCAGCGTTTTCAGCGGATGGGACATGCGCATGGGCCACGGCGCCAAGGGCGCCGGCGCGCTCCAGCCCGAATTCGACAAGCAGATCAGCAGCATGTTCGCCACGCTCGCGCGCATGTTCAATTGTATAGTGGTGCTCGACCCGCTCACGGTCAACGCGCTGGTCGACCAGGGCTACGACACCAAGGAAAAACTCCAGCAGTGGCTCTGGAAAAATTCCACGGTCACGGCGAAGGAATACCGCGAATCGTTCCTGGCGCACGTGTGGATCTATCCGCGCGCTCTGAAGGGTGAGGAGCCCATGGCCGGCTGGTGGAAGCTTCCCGACGACGCGCAGATTCCCTGCTGGCCCAAAGCCGAGAACATCGAGTTGGTCGTCTGCGGCGGCCAGACCAACGCCTTCTTCCAGGTCGGCAACATGAACTACGGCCGCAGCATCTCGATTGATAAGTGGATGTAAGGTAGCCTTCGGCTGAAGCGCCGGAACCGGCGAATCCTAGTGTCGATCTCTTATTGCCAGGAAAACGGGAATCGCGTTCAGGCACCCGATTCTGGCCAGAGCACCCGCTGAATGAAATGATAGGTCAGATGGTGGTCCCCGCGTTTCAGCGCAGTAATGGGGATGACCACGGTCACGCAGAAGCGGACCGGCACCTGACAAATGATTGGCGCAGAACACGAACTCCGAGCCCTGCACGCCGCCCGAGTTGCAGCACATCAAGATCCCCATCTCAGTGCCCGGTCCGCCGACCAAGCCGTAATTTGGAGGGAAGGTGCTAACTGCTTGTCCAATAGCGAGATCAAGCCAAGCATCGTTGCCGGCAGGAGATATCGTGCCCCTAGGTAACAGCCCTGAAGGCGACTACGGCGTTTAGGCCGCCGAAGGCGAAGGAATTCGAGAGGGCGGCTTTGACGCGTTGCTGACGGGATTTGTTGGGGATGTAGTCGAGGTCGCATTCGGGGTCGGCTTCCGTGAAATTGGCGGTGGGTGGCAGGATGCCGTGGTGCAGCGCGAGAATTGTGGCGATGGCTTCTAGCGCGCCAGCGGCGCCGAGGGCGTGGCCGTGCATCGATTTGGTGGAGCTGACGGCCAGCTTTTTGGCGTGCGCGCCGAAAACTTCGTGGATGGCTTTTGTTTCGACGGGGTCGTTGCCGGCGGTGCCGGTGCCGTGGGCGTTGATGTAGCCGACTTCTTCAGGCGCCATGCCTGCTTCACGCAGAGCGCCGCGCATGGCGCGGGCGGGGCCGTCGATGGCCGGCTGGGTGAGGTGATGCGCGTCGGAAGTCATCCCCATGCCGCAGATTTCGGCGTAAATTTTCGCACCCCGGGCGTGCGCGAATTCAAGCGGCTCGAGAATCATCATGGCGCCGCCTTCGCCGAGGATCATGCCGCGGCGGTCCTTGCTGAACGGGCGGCAGGTATCCGGCGCAATGACGCGCATCGCTTCCCAGGCCTTGAGCATGCCGACAGTGAAAAATGCCTCGGCGCCGCCGGTTACGGCAAGATCGGCTTCACCGTCGCGCACCAGGCGAAACGCCTGGCCGATGGCGTGATTCGCGGAAGAGCATGCGGTGGAAACGGTGTAGACCGGGCCGGCGAGCCCGAGGTCCATGGAAATGTGGCTGGCGCCGGCGTTGGCCATGGTTTTCGGAATAGTGAGCGGATGAACGCGTCCGCGCCCGTTGACCCAGAGATCTTCGAAGCCCGCCTCGATCGCCGATTGTCCGCCGACCGCCGAGCCGCAGATAATCGCGGAGTTTTTCTTCTGCTCTGGCGTGAGCTCAAGTTTGGAATCGCGAAACGCTTCGCGCGCGGAGACGACCGAGAATTGCGCGAAGCGGTCAAGCTGCGCGTCCTTGCCGCCTGCGAAGTGCTTCAGCGGATCGAAGCCGCGGACCTGCGCCGCGCTCTGCAGCTTCAGTCCCACTCGCGAGCCGTCCACGCCTTCGAGCGGGGCGATCGCGGAGCGGCCTTCGCACAGCGATTTCCAGTTGTCGGCGAGATCGAGGCCCAGAGCTGAAATAATTCCCAATCCGGTGACGACGACGCGGCGCGGGGCCATCGGTCAGACCGCCGGGCTGGCCGAGCCGGTCGCCCCGCTGGGAGGAGCGGCGGCGAGGATTTTCTTGATGCCGATGACGATGTCGTTGACGGTTTTGATGGAGCGCACGTCGTCGTCGGGGATGGAGATTTTGAAGGCGTTTTCCAGCTCGAACAGCAGCGTGAAGACGTCGAGAGAGTCGATGCCCATTTCCTGAAGATTACTGTCGATGGTGATATTCTCGGCCGGGATGCGCTTCACGGACGCGAGTGTGGCGATCACCTTTTCTGCGACTTCATCAGCCATCGAGTGGCCCCCCGTTGGTCAAGCGCGGCGCACCGAGGAACGAGCCTCGCCGCAGGTTCCATTGCGCTGCTGCAAAGTTGCGCTTGTATAGGTAAAACCTAGCCCACGGCACGCAAGAATGCAAATTCTAGCAGGAGTGGGGGATGGAATGGGATTTTTCGAGGATGGCGCGAGCGGTGGCCGTGGTAAAGCTTGTTCGTCGAGGCGGCTCCCGACCTCACTTCACTGCGTGCCGGGCTCATTACGGCCCCTGCGCGGCGGCTAAGGGGCTCGGGCGCTTCGCTGTGGCATAATGTGGGGACGTTTTGAGTTCAACAAAACTGTGACTGCCGCGAAGAAATTTCGCAAAAAGTTAGCTGGCGTGCATCGGCGGATGCGTGAGCTCCAGAAGCTCGCGAAGGCGCTGGTGTCGACGCGGCATCCGCTGCTGGTACACCTCATCCCGATCCGCCGCTGCAACCTGGCCTGCACGTACTGCAACGAGTTTGATGATTTTTCGAAGCCGGTGCCGATCGAGGAGATGTTCCGGCGGATCGACCGGCTGGGAGCGATGGGAACCGCGGCGGCGACGATCAGCGGAGGCGAACCGCTGCTTCATCCCGAGCTGGACGACATCATCGCGCGGATTCGCAAGAACGGGATGCTAGCGGGGCTGATCACCAACGGCTACCTGCTGGTGGCGGACCGCATCGAGCGGCTGAATCGCGCGGGGCTGGAGCATTTGCAGATCAGCATCGACAACGTGCAGCCGGACGACGTGTCGAAGAAGAGCCTGAAGGTGTTGGACGCGAAGCTGGGGCTGCTGGCCGAGCACGCGCTGTTTCACGTGAACATCAATTCCGTGCTGGGCAGCGGGGTGAAGGATCCCGAGGATGCCCTGAAAGTGGCGCATCGGGCGCAGGAACTGGGATTCACGTCGACGGTGGGGATTTTGCACGACGGGAACGGGCAGCTGCAGCCGCTGGGCGAGCGCGAGCGGGAAATTTTCGAGGAAATCATGTCGCTCGGCAAGGAGTCGTTCACGCGGGTGAACGGGTTCCAGCACAATATCGCGGCGGGACGGGAGAATGAATGGCGGTGCCGGGCCGGCGCGCGTTATCTCTACATTTGCGAGGACGGGCTGGTGCATTATTGCTCGCAGCAGCGCGGGTATCCGGGAATTCCGCTGGCCGAGTATACGGCGGAGCGGCGGCAGCGCGAGTTTTTGACGAAGAAGGGGTGCGCGCCGAAGTGCACGGTTTCGTGCGTGCATCAGATTTCGTATGTCGATTCGTGGCGGGCGCCGCAGATGTTTGACAGCGGGTCGTCTGCGGAGTCCGGCTCGCTCGTGCGACTGACCGGGCCCGCGGCGCGGGACTAGATTGATAGCGCTGTGGAATCCACCTCAGGGGCTGAAGCCCTTTCATTCATGGTCAGCGGTTTGTCAGAGCCGAAGCTTCGCCCCCCCCAAGAACCGAGTAAGTCGAATGAGCCTTCCGCTGAATTCTCCCGTTCCCATCTAAATGGCTGCTACCGCTGAATACGCCGCACATTCGGTTCCCCTGCCGCAAGTGAATCCGTGGTTGATCGCCGTCACGGTGATGGCGGCGACGTTCATGGAGGTGCTGGACACCAGCGTGGCAAACGTGTCTCTGCCGCACATCGCCGGGAATTTATCGGCGGGTGTGGACGAGAGTACGTGGGTGCTGACATCGTATCTGGTTTCGAACGCGATCGTGCTGCCGCTGACCGGGTGGTTTTCGGCGATGTTCGGCCGCAAGCGGTTTTTTATCGGCTGCGTGATTATTTTCACGCTGAGCTCGCTGCTGTGCGGGCTGGCGCCGTCGCTGCCAATGCTGGTGCTGTTTCGCGTGATTCAAGGGGCGGGCGGCGGCGGGATGCAGCCGGTGTCGCAGGCGATCCTGGTCGACAGCTTTCCACGCGCCAAACAGGGCATGGCCATGGCGATTTACGGGATGGGCGTGGTGGTGGCGCCGACGATCGGGCCGACCCTGGGCGGCTGGATCACGGACAACTATTCGTGGCGCTGGATTTTTCTGCTGAACGTGCCGGTCGGAGTGATTTCGCTGGTGATGATTTCCATGCTGATCCATGAGCGGGCGCGCGCGGCCAGCGAAGACAAGAAAGGGCTGAAGATCGACTTTATCGGGCTCGGTCTGCTAGCAGTCGGGCTGGGATTTTTGCAGATCGTGTTGGACAAGGGCGAGCGCGACGACTGGTTCGGCTCGCCGTTCATCGTGTGGTCGACGGTGGTGTTCAGCGCGGCGCTGATCGCCCTGATTATCCGGGAGGTGTACGCGGACAATCCGGTCGTCGATTTGCATCTGTTCCGCGACCGGAACTTCGCGATTTCCACGTTCATGATGTACACCCTCGGGTTCGTGCTGTACAGCACCACCCTGCTGCTGCCGATCCTAATGCAGACGCTGATGGGCTATACCGCGATGGAAAGCGGACTGGTGCTGCTGCCAGGAGGGTTGCTGTTGCTGTGCATCCTGCCGTTCGTCGGAATCCTGCTGGGCAAATTCAGTCCGCGATGGATCGTTCTCTGCGGCCTGATCGTGATGGCCACCGGCCTGTTTGCGCTGTCGCATCTGAACCTGAACGCGAGCGGGGGCCTGATGGTTTTCGACTGGTCCATCTCGCGGATGGGGACCGCGTTTCTGTTTGTGCCGATCAACGTGATGGCCTTTTATTTCGTGCCCAAGGGGAAGATGAACAGCGCTTCGGGGCTGATCAATCTGGCGCGGAACATCGGGGCGAGCACGGGAATTTCTTTTGTGACCACCATGCTCGACCGCCGGGCGCAATTCCATCAGGACGTGCTGTCGGGCAACTTGCAGATGACCAATCCCCATTTGCGCAGCGCGCTGTACCGGATCACGCACATGCTGATGACGCGAGGGCCGGATGCCGTGCATGCGGTGATCCTGGCGCAAGGGATGGTGTATCAAGAGCTGCAGCGGCAGGCGATGATGCTTTCGTTCGTGGATAATTTCCGGACGATGGCGTTCATTTGCGTGGGCGTGATTCCGTTGATGCTGGTGATGAAGGGGCGAAAGTAAGTTCTTTCACCGCTGAGGCGCAGGGACCATGGAGAGGGATCACGATTTGGAACGGCGGGCTAGGATCTGCACGAAGGAGCCGACGCGGAGTTCTTCCTGTGTCAGGCCGGTGAGGGTTTCGACATCCCCGGCGGGCAGTGCGCCGCAGTGAATCGCCTGTAGGAAAAGGTTCAGCAGGCCCTGGACCATGGCGGCGTCGTCGAAGACGTGGCCGATGCGAGTGGCCTGGGCGGCCTTTTCGAGGAAATTGCGCAGCCGTTCGGCGGAAGAATCGAGATTTTCGAGAAAGAAGAAATAGACGGCGGCGAAACGGGCCGGGAGCTGGGCAGGGTGCAGGTCCCAGCCCTGATAAAAACCCGACTCAAGGGCGCGGCGGACGTTTTCAAACTGCAGCTTCCAGCCGCGATGAACGGTGTCGCGATTTTCCTGGATTTGGTGGGCGGTAAGCGCGCCGCCCTGTTCCGCGCGAAACGGCGGAATGGGAAGGACATTGAGCGGCCCGTCGGCGATGCGAATGCCGGTTTCAGCGAGCGCGACCTGCATGACCTGGCGCGCGAAATCGGAGGCGGGATGGACGCCGGCCCTGCGAGGAGCGGCGATTCCCAGCGAAGAGGTGTAGTCGAACGGACCGAAGTGGGCGGCCACGCAGCGGCCGCGCGCCGCGCCAGCCAGCGCCAGCAGATTCGCTTCGCCGCGCTCGTTGAAAACGGCCTGCGACGTTTCGATCATGATCTCGATGCGCAGAGCGCCGGGCTCGAAATCGAGCATGGGCTCGAGGCGCGAACAGATGTCCGCAAGAGCCGCGACTTCGTCGGGCAGCGTGACTTTCGGCAGGGTGATGCAGAAATGCTTAGGTAGTTCGCCCCGCGATTTGGCGGCCAGCTCGGTGAGGAAAATGTCGAGCGTGCGGATGCTGCGGTCGCGCAACTCTTCGGTGAAGGGCTTGATGCGGATGCCGATGAACGGCGGCAGCTCGCCCGCGTTCATTCCGGCGCTGATTTCGGCGGCCGCGGAGACGGCGTGGCCGTCCTCTTCGGCGTCGGGACGATGGCCGTAGCCATCTTCGAAGTCGAGACGAAAATCTTCCACAGGTTCGCGGCGTAGCTTTTCGCGGACGCGGCGATAGAGTGTGTGGGCGAGCCAGGCAGGCGGATGATCGCGCCGCGCGGCTGGGGGGTCTTCTTCGATGGATTTGGCTATCGAAGCAACAGCGTCCGGCGCGGAGGGCAGGCGGTCGGCACCCGGCAAGCCAATCGCTTTGGCGAAGGCCGCGAATTCAGGCGCGTATTCGTCGAGTGATTTCTGTGCGAGGTCGCCAAGACGGCGCGTGGTGCCGGAACGAAACAGATGCGCGCCGCCATAGACGACATGAACCGGCTGGCGGTCGGCGCTCATGCCGGGATAGCGGCGGTGAAATGCCTGGTGGGCGGACTCCAGTCTGGTGGCGATTTCCTGCAGCTGGTCGTTTGGCAGTGTGCGCTTCATGAAACCTTTCGCGTTCGCCGGCGCTTCCTATATATATGGGCCGCCCACGAATGTGAGGATTCCGAGTTGTTCGAAAGTACGGGACAGGATACATTTGTTTAACAAGGGGCGGAAGTTCCAAGCAAATGCAAGGTCCTGGGCGGGAATCGAATGGCCCGCGACGCCGGAGCCTTACGCCGCGCGTGATTGCTGAGGAAACAGAACGAAGCAAATGTTTGAACGAATTCTAATTGTGGATGATGAAGCGCCGTCACGGATCGCGTTGGCGACACTGCTGCGCCGGGAAGGCTTCGACGTGCGTGACGTGAGCGACGGCGCCGCGGCGCTGGCGGCGTGTGCGTCGTTCCTTCCGGACCTGATCCTTCTGGACATCGTGATGCCCGGCGGAATGGACGGCTTCGAAGTGTGCCGGCGGATCAAGGCGACGCCGGAAACGCGGCTCACGCCAGTGGTGCTGATCACGGGGCTTTCCGCAACGGAAGACCGCATCCGCGGGATCAACGCCAGCGCGGACGACTTTTTGAGCAAGCCGATTGACTTCAACGAACTGTTGGCGCGGACGCGGTCGTTGCTGCGGCTGAAACAATATACCGACGAGCTAGAGAATGCTCAAGGAGTGCTGTTCAGCCTGGCGCAGAGCGTCGAGGCGCGCGATCCGTACACCTCGGGGCACTGCGAACGCCTGGCGGAAATGTCGGCGCGGCTGGGCGGGCGACTGGGGCTGCTGGATGACGACATTCGTGCGCTGACCCGAGCCGGAATTGTGCACGACATCGGGAAAGTGGCTGTACCGGACGCGATTCTGCTGAAGCCGGGGCCGCTTTCTCCCGAAGAAATCGTTGTGATGCGGAAACATCCCGTGGTGGGCGAGCGCATCTGCGCGCCACTGCGGACGTTTGGCCGCGTGCTGCCGATCATTCGACACCATCACGAGCGCCACGACGGATCCGGGTATCCGGACGGGTTGCGCGGGAACGAGATTCCGCTGACTGCGTCGATTCTGCAGCTGGCGGACGTGTACGATGCGTTGACGACGGACCGTCCGTACCGCAAAGCGTCGCCGTCGGAAGAGGCGCTGCAAATCATGGACGATGAGGCGAACCTGGGATGGTGGAACCGGAATCTGTTTGATACCTTTCGCGCGATGATCACCGAGATTCGCGCCGATGCTGCTGCGCAGAAGCTGGGACGGGCGGCGTCCTAAGACCTGCCACTGAGGCGCGGGGGCAGCGAGAATACGGGACAGTCCCATACCCCTGGCCTTTCGTTTCCGACCCGTGGGCTTCGCTTTGCCAAGAAAGTTTGCCATTCCCTAGGTCTTGATTCGTGAATCCCCGGAATAGACTACGAAGCGGCGGCCGCGCAGGAATCCGATCAGCGTTTGTCCCATTTCGCGGGCCAGTTGGACGGCCAGGCTTGACGGCGCTGAGACTGACGCCACGACCGGCAGGCCCGCGACGATTGCCTTCTGCACGATCTCAAAACCGCCGCGGCCGCTGACCATCAGGATTGCTTCGCTGAGCGGGACGCGATTTTCCAGTAGCGCCCAGCCGATTACTTTGTCGACTGCGTTGTGGCGGCCGATGTCTTCGCGCAGGACAAGCAGTTTGCCGGCGGAGTCGAACAGAGCCGCCGCGTGGAGGCCGCCGGTGCGACCGAAAACGGCTTGCGATTCGCGGAGGGCATCGGGAAGGCGCACGAGAATTTCGGGGTCGAGGCGGAAATCGGGATTGGGCGCGGAGAGGGTGCGCGAGCGGACTGAATCGATCGAGGTTTTTCCGCAGATGCCGCAGCTGGACGCTGCGAAAAAGTGGCGACGCATTTTATCGAAATCGGGCGCGGCATCGGGG
>Ga0210404_10000529_pt1 | contig 19343 bp, 18 predicted proteins | sample IncBWH28MmetaG_FD_155455 | JGI IMG/M metagenome (GOLD analysis project Ga0210404, IMG submission 155455) | Forest soil microbial communities from Barre Woods Harvard Forest LTER site, Petersham, Massachusetts, United States - Inc-BW-H-28-M | ecosystem: Environmental > Terrestrial > Soil >... | reverse complement strand
TCTCAACATGACCTGGGCTGGAGAGCGCAGCGAACAGCCCCGCTCCTTCCAGTCGCCAGAGATGTTTTTTCTCTTGACCCTCCCCTTTATAGAACGCGCGCTTGTGAAGAGCGATGTTGACGAAAGTCCCGAATTGTCGGCCACTCGGAAGTTGCCCTGGACCATGCTGCTAAGTCCCGATAAGTCGTGCCGGCTCGGGTGGAAACCGCTGATCGGCATTTGTCCAGTCAGCGTGTTAACCTGGAGTTAAGAAAAGTTTCTACGAACTAGAGTCCTGCGAGAACAGAAAATGCTTGCACCACGCGGCGGCAGACCATTGGCAGGCTCCCGCCTCTAGTGGCCGGGCTACTGCAAGCCACGGTATCTCAACATCGGCTCGACGCTGGGGGCTTTGCCGCGCCAGGCTGCATACATCTTCGCCAGATCCTCAGTATTGCCGCGTGAGAGCACCATCTTGCGGAAGCGGTTGCCATTTTCCCGCGTCAGACCGCCGTTGTCTTCAAACCACTGGAACGCGTCGTCATCGAGCATTTCCGACCACAGATAGGCGTAGTAGCCGGCAGAGTAGCCGCTAGCCCAAATGTGGCTGAAATAGCTGGAGCGGTAGCGGGGCGGCACGGTGCTGAGCAGCAGATGCGTTTTTTCCAGCGCCTGTTTCTCGAACACATCCGGCTGCTGCACGACGGTACCCGGTGGCAGCGTGTGCCACTGCATGTCGAGCTCGGCCGCCGCGACCAACTCGGTGAGTTTGTATCCCTGGTTGAAGTTCGCGGCTTTCTTGATCTTGGTCACCAGATCGGCCGCCATGGGTGCGCCTGTCTTGTAATGCTTGGCGTAGTGCGCAAAGACGCTGGGATAGAGAGCCCAATGCTCGTTGAATTGTGAGGGAAACTCCACGAAGTCTCGTGCTGTTCCGGTGCCCGACAAACTCGGATACTGGGTGTTCGCGAACATGCCGTTCAGAGCATGGCCAAATTCGTGGAACATGGTGGTCACGTCCGTAAAGCTGATGAGCGCCGGCTCGCCCGGCGCGGGCTTTGGCAGATTCGCGACGTTGTAGACCACCGGCAGCGTGCCTAGAAGCCTTGATTCGGGGACGAAGCTTCCCATCCAGGCGCCGCCGTCCTTGTTATCGCGCTTGAAATAGTCGCAATAGAAAAGCGCCAGCGGTTTGCCGTCGGTGTCCGACACCTCGAACACTCGTACATCGGCCTGATAAACCGGGATGTCCTTGCGTTCTTTGAAGGTGATCCCATAGAGCTGATTGGCGGCATAGAACACGCCGTTTTCCAGAACATTGTTAAGCTCGAAGTACGGCTTGACCTCTGCTTCGTCCAGATCGTACTTGGCTTTGCGCACCTGTTCGGCGTAGAAGTCCCAGTCCCAGGGTTGCAGAGTGAAACCACCCTTCTGAGCGTCGATCATGTCTTGGATATCCTTTGCTTCGTTCGCCGCTTTGGCGGTCGCGCCTTGCACCAGGGCGTCCATGAACTTCAAGGCCGCCTGTGGTGTTTTCGCCATCTGATCTCCCAGCTTCCAAGCGGCGTGGTTGGGATAGCCAAGCAGTTGTGCCCGTCGCGCACGCAGTTGTGCCAGGCGGGCGATGTCGTCGCGCGTATCGTTGACATCTCCTCGCTCGGTGCGGTTCCAGGATTTCTCAAAGAGGGCTTCCCGGGTTGCACGCACGCTGAGCGAACCAAGGTCCGGCTGCTGCGTGGTGTTCTGTAGAGGGAGCACATAGCCTTCCTGCTTCCGGTTCCGCGCAGCCTGTGCCGCTGCGGCGATCCGCGCGTCGCTTAGGCCGGCAAGCGCACCCTTGTCCGTAGTCACATAGGCGCCGCCCTTTGTGGCGGCCAGCAGCTTTGTCGAGAAGGCATCCGAAAGCTTGGAGATATCTTCGTTCAGTTTCTTCAGCTCGGTTTTGTCGGCCTCCGAGAGCTTTGCGCCAGAACGGACGAAGCCGTCGTAAGTGACATCGAGCAGCCGCAGCGATTCCGGATCGAGCTTCAGCGAATCGCGCTGCTCGTAAATAGCAGCGACTCGCGCAAAAAGTCTTGCGTTCAAGAAGATGTCATCGTGATGCGCCGCGAGCTTCGGGGCCTCTTCCGTCCGCACTTTCTGTAAAAGCGGATTGGTGTTCGCGCCGGTGACCCCGCGGAAAGCGGCCATGGTTCGTTGCAAGAGTCGTCCGCTCTTCTCCATGGCAACAAGAGTATTTTCGAAGGTCGGCGTAGCCGGATTGTCCGCTATCGCCTGCACCTCAGCGAGCTCTTCGTCCATGCCCGCTTCGATGGCCGGCTGATAGTCCTCATCCTTGATTTTGTCGTAGGGAGGCGCGTGGAACGGCAACGAGCTTGGCGCATAAAACGGGTTCGACGGACTGAACTTCGCATCGGCAGCCACGGCAGGCGTGTAGATGGTGCCTAGCGTGATGGCAGCAGAGGCGATTAAAACCGTTGCCTGTTTTAGCATGATTTTCCTCGGGCGTGATGGCATGGGGTGAGTAAAACTGGAAACTCACGCGTCCTGATTGTAAGAGACTTCCTGCGAATGCCACAAGGATTCGCGGTATCGCAGCCGCTCCAAGCGCACAGTGGTCTTGAGTATGTGCCCCTTTTGTCTCCCGCGGTTGTGACCACAGCTATCGATGTCCTTGTTCTTGAAAGGGGTTCTTGCAAGGGCCGCGGTTTGCTCGCGATCGAACGCTACTGCGCAGCCGGAGGGGGACCGGGCGTACCATCCGACCAGCTGCGTACGGGAATCAGAAAGACGGTGAGGCGCTCCTCCGGATTTTGAAAGGTGATAATCGGCGATCCGGGAAGATCCGCGCCCCACGCCTTGGAATCGGTTTGGGGAGTGAAAAACATTAAATGCGGAAGCCACGGTCCGGCAGCCTGGTCGCCCAAATAGCCTTGCTTCGACAGCATGTAGGACATCGCGCCAGGCTCCGGCGCCGGCAGCTCTTTCTTATCGATGGCCGCGGCGAGAGCCTCGAACATCTGCGCTTTCGTCCGCCCGGCGATGACCAACTCGGCCTTTTTGATCGTGCGCGGAAGGTAGGAGCGCGCCGCCGGAGGATTGAGGCAGAGAGGACCGCGCGTTTTAGGATTCCAAAAGCCCGGATCGTTGATTCCGGCAGTCCACCCCCGTTCTACCAGGCATACGAAACCGTTCTTCCCCTGAACGGCAGTTTCATAGCCAGCTTTGCCGAGAACCAGAACTTCGGCCTCGCCGGAGATAGAGTCCGGCGCAGCGCTGCGGGCCAGTTTGATCTCTTCGTTGCGATCCGGCATCAGGTATTGTTCGAACGGAGCCATGGCCGGATAGGCGGTCTTGGCGGTTTGCGCTTGCGCGGGCCACGCCGCAGCGAACATGACGACCAGAGCGACGCTCGTTACTGCGCTCGTCCTCACTCTTTTTCGTTCCATGACTTCTCCTGATTCTGAAGACCACGGGATGGATGCGGGATGAACCTACTTCTCCCCTAACAACACGATTCCGTCTGTAGCCGCCGCACTTGCCATACAAAGTGAATCGTCCGCTTGGCAATATATTGATGTCAACGTACCACGCGTTGAGGCCACTTGGCAAGATACGTTGATATCCATATTATTTGTCTATGGTCAACGTTGCGAAGCCTAGCTTTGAGACAACGCTCGAAGTCCGCGACGCTTGCCTCTGTCTTCATGTGCAGCGAGCTGCCAGGGCGCTGGCACGGCGCTTCGATGAGGCTCTGCGCCCGCTCGGCCTGACCAACGGGCAATTCTCGCTAATGATGTCCCTGAACCGCCCGGAACCACCAGGTATGGCGGCAGTTGCGTCCCTCCTCGGAATGGACCGGACCACACTGACGGCCGTTCTCAAACCGTTGCGGCGCCGAGGTCTGCTCAAGGTCACGGCAGACCCCGCGGACGGTCGCGGCCGTCTGATGACCCTGACAGCAAAGGGGCGAAGGCTGCTTGTACGTGCCGTTCCAGTCTGGAGGAATACCCACGCCGCAGTTGAGGCACTTCTGCGCGATGGCGATTCAGATCGCCTCCGGAACAATTTACGCGCGCTCTCCTGATCCTCTCAAGAGGTCGCGAATCATCTGGCCCGATGCGGTGTCCAGCATCGCCAACGTCTGCTGGCAAGTTCTTAAATGCTTCCCGATCCGCCTTCGCGCTCACCCTACGCTGGGAGGGTGATGTACAACACGCTGCGTCCGCAGACGGCGGTGGGCTACGGGCCGACGGCGCCACCAAACTCGATTTCACAGCCCGCGGCTGTGATGTAAACTCCCCGTTCACCGTGGTACAAAACTCGGGCCGGTCAGGATGAACTCTGAACATCGGATGGACGCTAAAGATCCGGGGAGAAAAATCGTGAAATTGCCGTCAGCGGCTGTCAGCGTACTGCTCTTCCTCTTGCCTGTTCCGCTGGTCGCAAATTCCTACTACCCATCGCGCATCGACGATGCCAAAGCGGTATACCTGACGAACGATCATTTTGCGGTGCGAGGCGATGGAGTTGCGGACGATTCTGATGCCATCCAGCAAGCGATCGACAAAGTCCAGGAGACGACCAACCAGGGCATTCTTTTCATCCCCGCTGGCCGCTATCGTCTAACAAAAACGATCTACATCTGGCCCGGAATCCGGCTGATTGGATATGGAGCTACTCGTCCGGTTTTCTATTTGGGCCCGCAAACGCCTGGCTTCCAGCAAGGGCCCACGTATATGGTGTTCTTCGCAGGCGCCCGCCCGAAAGCGGCGCAGGAGAATGGAGGGACCAGCGGAGCACCAGTTCCGGCAACCCCTCCGGACGCTACTCCAGGGACATTTTATTCGGCGATCAGCAACATTGACATCGAGATCGGAGAAGGGAATGAGGGAGCGATCGGCGTAAGGGCCCATTACGCTCAGCACTGCTTTCTGGAGCACATGGATTTTCGCATCGGGTCAGGCCTCGCCGGAATTCGCGATGGCGGTAACGTAGCCCGGGACCTGCATTTTTCCGGCGGCCGTTATGGAATATGGACGATCAAGCCATCTCCGGGATGGCAGTTCACGATACTAGACGCAAGCTTTGATGGTCAGCGCGAGGCGGCCATCCGCGAACACGAAGCCGGCCTGACGTTGGTGCGCGTGCAATTCAAAAACGTTCCCACAGCTGTTTCCATAGATGACACATACTCCGATGAACTTTGGATCAAAGATGCGCGCATGGAAAACATAAGCGGGCCGGCGCTGGTGGTCAGCAATGAGAACGGCGCCCGGACCGAAATCAACGCGGAAAATATCCATTGCCACAATGTGCCGAAGTTTGTTTCCTATCGCGAGAGCGGAAAGGAAATTGCCGGGAAGGGAGAAATCTACGCGGTTAAAACCTTTTCCCACGGGCTCCACTATTCTGATATTGGATCAGTCCCGGCTATTCGTGACGTTTACGACGCGGCAGTCTTGAACTCGATGCCGGAGCCCGTAAAATCCGATATGCCCGATCCACCCCCTCTCGATACCTGGGCCAACGTTCTGGATTCTGGCGCCAAGGGCGATGGCGTGGCCGACGATACCCAAGCCATTAAGAGCGCCATCGCGTCAAAGCGCACAGTTTATTTTCCATCGGGGCAATATCGCGTCACAGACACAATCCTGTTGAAGCCGGATACGGTGCTGGTCGGATTGCATCCCAGCGTCACCCGGCTTCTTCTTGCCGATTCGACGCCGGCATTTCAGGGACTTGGCGACCCGAAAGCCTTGTTGGAGACGCCGCCCAATGGGACAAATATCGTAACCGGCATCGGTCTCTATACGAACGGCATAAACCCGCGTGCGGTCGCTGCGATGTGGATGGCGGGGCCCGACTCGCTGATGAATGATGTTCGCATCCTGGGGGGGCACGGCACTGTCACTCCCGGCGCCCCGACGCAACAAACCTCGAGTACTTCGCAGCAGCAGATTTACAACAACACGCACACGGCCGATCCCGATCCAAAACGGCGTTGGGACGGACAGTACCCGAGTATTTGGGTGACGCAGGGTGGAGGAGGAACTTTTGTTGATATTTGGACCCCAAGCACGTTTGCACAAGCAGGTCTTTATGTTTCTCATACGGCGACCTCGGGACGTGTTTACGAACTTTCCAGCGAACACCACGTGAGGAACGAAGTTGTGCTGGACCATGTCTCGAACTGGCAGATCTATGCGCTCCAAACGGAAGAGGAAAGAGGGGAAAGCGGCTTCGCCGTGCCGCTTGAAATTCGCAACTCCAGCGAAATTACCGTGGCGAACCTGCACATGTATCGTGTGGTGAGCAGTTTTCAGCCGTTTCCTTATGCAATCAAGCTTATAGAATCCAAGAATATTCATTTCCGCAACGTCCATTGCTACAGCAACAGTAAGGTTTCGTTCGACAGCGCCATTTTCGATGAGACTCACAATTTCGAGCTTCGGCAGCGGGAGTTCGCGTGGCTGGACTATTCCGGCCAAGCTCCGGCAGCCTCGACGAAACCGCACTCCGCGCTTCTCGCGCCGGGTGCGAAGGTGGAAAAACTCGCGGATGGGTTTTTCAATATCTCCGGTGGGGCCATCGATTCGTCAGGAAATCTCTACTTTGTTGATTCCCGTGCCCAGACGATTTATCGCTGGTCTGCGGCGGAGCGCCACCTCTCGATCGTCCGGGACAATCCCCTGGACCCGGCGGAACTGGCGTTTGATAAAGCCGGAGACTTGTTGGTCATTTCCTCTGCCGGCAACGGAACTGTATACAGCTTTAAGCCCGATTCGCGGGACGATCGCATCGAGCAATTAGTGGCAGAGCCGACGAAGCCGCGTCCGGGGCTCACTCCCATTCTCCCCGTGGATATTTGGCGAAGCGGGAGCGACTTTTTCAATGCGGAGTCGGCAGTAAAACCCTATCAGTATGTTTCCCCGGATGGCACAACCTTCATTCCTGCGAGCGAGGCATTTGTCAGTGGAAGGCTGTATTACGGCGCAAGGCTGAATGACGAGTTGAGAGCTTTCGGCATGTCTCCTGCGCTCGCAGGCCAGCATTTTTATCTCAGTAATGAGGAAGAAGAGAAGACCTATATTGCCGACGTCGGAACGGACGGCACATTTTCAAACTTTAAACTCTTTGCGGAACAGGGCGGCGAGGGTCTGGCTCAAGATAAGCAAGGCAATGTCTACATTGGCGCGGGGCAAGTGTTTGTCTATGACAAATCCGGGCGCTTAATTGACACGATCAATATTCCAGGCCGGCCGCTACAGCTTCTGTTTGGCGGCAGAGATAGAAAGACGCTGTTTATTTTGGCGCGCGGTTCTCTATACTCCTTGCAAATGTCGGTTTCCGGGAGCTGAACGATCGAACTGATGGGCACTTGGCCGGTTGGGGCGTTGACCAGGGATTTGTGTCCGTTAGCTGCAGGAAGTGTGTCTTTCCGGACAGCTCGGCTTTCGTTCGCATGTTCTACTGCATAAGTTGACGTGCGGGCATTTTGCCCGGCGATGGAGGAATAGACATGCCGATAAAAATGGCGAATCGCGAAGTAGATAGTGTGTCCATAGTAGAACTGGACGGTCGCATTGTTCTGGGCGAGGAGAGCAATTCACTCCGAGAGATGCTGAAGAGCCTGATGGCCCAAGGAAAAAAGAAAATCGTCCTGAACATGGCCAACGTCAAATACATTGATAGCGCGGGCCTAGGCACTCTGGTCGCTGGTCATGTCAGCATCAAGTCTCAGGGCGGGTCGGTGCGCCTCTGCCATCTGGGCCAGAAATTCCACGAAGTCTTGCAAATGACCAAGCTCTTGACCGTTTTCGATGTTTACGACACCGAAGCAGCCGCAGTTGGCAGCTTCCAAAGTTCCTTCGCCGTGAGTAATTAGTCGCAAGCGGCATGGAAGGCCCTTCAGCGGCTTGGACTACGCGCATGAGATTTTAGTGCCGATGCAGCTTGATTCTCATTTGTCCGGTTAGCGCGTAATCAGGACTTGTCGATCTCGGCGAAAAAAGGATTTTTTGAAGACGGCAACGGAAGCCACATTCCGCATGATTTTGCGTTCTTTTTCATGAGCCACTTTACACCGGGAAAGCAACATAATCGCCGCTTTCCAGAGGCAAGCATGTCGCACGCTTTCTCGATGCGGCGCCTGCGCGTTTCCGGTTGCTTGGCTGAGCTTATCGAGAAAATCCAGTCCCGGCGCGCCATCGATGTGATGTCCTCCCACCCTGCCTGCGCCAGCGGGGCGGCTGCAAGGGCTTTGCGTAGATCCATTGGCACCCGGATCTCCGGTTCTTCTCCGGCGCGCGTAATCTCGACCGTTACCGTGTCTCTAGCTTCTGCGCCTGCAGCATCGCGCATGGTTTTGTTAACCCTGAGCCAGTGACTACCTTTGCCGTTTGGTTCGAGAGCGGCTCGAAAAGGGAAGCTATTGATCGTTCCCTCCACGATCGTTCTGCCTCGTGATGGAAGCTTGGCGCTCGCGTGCTTGGGCAGGGTTAGGGTCCACGATCCAGTCTTTTCGTTTGCCTTGGGGCGAGATAACTTGGCGCTGAAGCGAATCGTTGACTTGGTTTCTTGCAACTTAGCCGGTTTCATTTCCTGTCATACTACCAAAGATGCTTTGCAGGCTGACTCCTAGTGGGCGCCTTCTCCAACATCAGGATGCTGGAAGGCGACGGAGCATCAGATTTGGAGCTGATGCAGATAAGGAACGCTGGCGCGCATCTTCTCCAGATCCATTTCGACGAAATAGTTCTGGATGCCGCCAATTCTTGCGGCGGTGAAGATTTTCTTCCAGTCCAGCGTACCTTGTCCTACTGGCACAATTTTCCTTGTTTGCGCCGACCAGCCCTGCGCATGCATGGAAATGAAGCGGCCGGGATACTTGCTGAAATATTCCGCAGCGTCGTAACCCTGGGCAATGGTTGATACCTGGAACTGAAATTTGACAAGTTTCGGATCAAGAAGCTCGAACAAAACATCGTAGGTTCGTCTGCCGTTCACGGTGGAAAGCTCAAACGCTTCGTTGTGAAGACCCTGCTGGAGGCCCGCTTTCGCGGCGCGTTCGGCCATTGTGTTGTATTCGCCGGCGGCACGCTTTACGTCGTCCAAGGTGGGATTCTTTGGGCCATCGAGGGAGGGCACAAGCATCTGCGTGAGGCCAATATCCTTTGCCCACGCGATGCTGCGCTCCTGGTTCTCGCGCAGCTCGTCAATGCCGAAATGCGAGCTGATGCAGGTAACGCCCGCATCGCTCAAGATTGTGCGAAGCTCCGCCGGGGAATATTTCGCAAGTCCGCCGAAGCCGAACTCCTCATAGCCATACGGCGAACACAGCTCGATGGACTGGAAACCAGCGTCAGCAAGTTGCTTGATGGCGCCGGGGAAATCCTTGGCGATGGACGCCCGCACCGGCCAAGTCTGGCAGCCGATAGGCAAACCAAGCGGGTCCGCAGATAGCTCCAACGGATTGGCGCCCAGGAAACCAATTGCCGCAGCGGACGCCGCTGCTGCGCACAGAAATTCCCTTCGCGATAGTGCGCACATGGATGGCTCCTAAAGTTCCCAGCCGGTCCGGCGGTCGGGGCGAACAAACTTCTGAGCCTCGTCGGAATTGGTGACTTTCATGCGGGCACGATCCCAAGTCAGTTTCTCGCCGCGGCGAATGGCCACATTTCCAAGAAGCAGTGTTTCCGTAACCACGCCGGAAAATTCGAAATTGCCACCGGGTTTTGTTTTTCCGCCTTTGCAGGTATCCAGCCATTCGCGTTCGTTCCCGGGCGAGCGCGGAAGCGTTTGCGGCGGCGGCTGGAAGCTGGCCATTTTGGACTCGGGAATCAGCCGCGGATGCGCGCCATTGAAGCGGCAGAGAATTTTGCCGCGATCACCAATGAAGAGCATGCCTTCGTTGTCGGCTTCGCGGTCGCCCGTCAGCGCAGGCGCATTTTCCAATTCTTCAGGCAGCGCCGGCTTCAGGCCACCGTCGTACCAGGTGAATTTCACCGGAGGCATGTCGCCACGCGCGGGGAAAGCGAAATGGATGATCGAGGCCGCGGGATAGGTCTCGTCGTAACGATCGGTGGAGCTGGCTTCGACACTGACCGGAGCTTCGAGCTTCAGCACGCGGAAGATGGTATCGAAACTATACGAACCCATATCGCCGAGCGCGCCGCAGCCGAAGTCCGCCCAGCCTCGCCACGAAAATGGCAGATAGGCCTGATTGTAGGGACGATCGGGAGCAGGGCCGAGCCATTGGTTCCAATCCAGGCCGTCGGGAACGGGCTGCGTGTCCTTGGGGCGCTCCAACCCTTGCGGCCAGAAGGGCCGGCTGGACCAATTGACCACTTCGCGAACGGGGCCAATGGTGCCAGCCCAAATCCATTCGCAAAGTAAACGCGTGTCCTCGGAGGCCTGATTGGCAACAGCGATCTGCGTCGCGACACCAGTTTCCTTAGCGATTTCGGCGATGCGCCGCGCTTCGTAAATCGTGTGCGTGAGAGGCTTCTGGCAGAAAACGTGTTTGCCTTTCTTCATCGCTGCGGCAGAGACGGCCGCGTGCAAGTTGTCGGTGGTGCACACCACGACGGCATCGAGATCCTTTTGCTTCTCGAGGAGTTCGCGAAAATCGACATAAGCCGCGCAGCCGCGGGAAGACCCGGAGCGATTTTGCGTGCCGTTATAGGCATCGACGATCTTTTGGCACGGCTCTCGCCCAGCGACGCCGCCGGTCGCGCGAAGCGTGTGTGTCAATTCAACGGGCTGGTCCGGGCTCAGCCAATCCCAGCCACTATCCACGCCAAGCAAGCTGCGCACGGATTTGCAAAACTCGTGGGTATCCCATTGCGGATAATTGTTGCCGGACTTGTTGACGTCACAAACGGCGACGCCCTGCACATCGGGTTCGCGCAAAAAGTGAAGCATCACGCGCAGGCCCTGAGCGCCAACGCCGACGAAAGCGATATTAATTTTGTCGCTGGGTGGAACGTAGCCGGCACCGCCGAGGACGCGACGCGGCACGATGTAGAGTCCAAAAGCCGCGGCAGCCGATTGTTTCAGGAATTTCCGCCGCGATGGAGTGTTTTGCGCGACGGCGCGAGACGGAAGCAGGCTTTTCACAATCCCTCCTTGGCCGCGGCTCGCTCGTGCGGCGGGATCCCTCGTGGTGTTGGGATTATGAGGATGTATCACAGGGCAACGCAGTTTGGTTAGCAAAAACGCAGGTAACAGCGGGAGCGAGACTGCAGTTCGGGCCGGGTCCACGTACGAGACAACCTGGCGGTTGCTAGTCCGGGCCTAGTGTTTGCGGGCTTTGATGTCGTCGTAGGCGATTATGGAGAGGACGACCAGGATCCACACGGGGAAGACGCCCATTCCGGGGATGGCTTCGGCGATCAAGCCGGGCAAAATCGCCCAGCGACGGCCGAGGATTAGAAACAGGAGTAAGGCTGTGACCAGGTCAATCAACCACTGCATGGGCGGGGCAAGCGCCGTCAAGAAGGATAGAACGTCCGAGGCAGCAGCGACGAAGAAGGCGAGGGCCTGCCGTTTGCGTGAGGGACGCTGAACGGGAGCCTGCACCTCTGCAGGTGTCAAAACAACAGGATGATCGGTCGGCGCTGTCATGACCTCGGTTGCTGTGCTACGGTCACGTCTGTTCGCTTAGACCGCAGGAAAATGAATATTCAGCTTAAAGCAAAGGAAGAGAACCAGCATCGCGCCCAGTGTGGAAAAAATGAGGCCGGCGGGATGATAGCGTTCGTTGGTCGGGCGTGCAAACATGTGGGTAACGCCGCCCCCAATGATGCCGCCGATGATGCCGAGCACGATCGTCCAGAAAATCGTTATGTGGACGTGCATTACGTCTTTCGCGATAACCCCCGAGATTAGCCCAATCAGAACGTACCAGAATAAGTGAAACATCCTTTTCCTCCATTGATTGCCTTCTAAACGTCGTCGAGCAATAGCCCGGGGCTGGCAATTAACCCGGAATTTCAAGTTGGAGCTATGGCCTTGGAGGGTAGAGGCTGTCGGGGTTGCGTACTGTTCACTTCTATACAGTTTGCGGAGTTTTATGAGTGGAAGGCGGAAGCTGCCAAGGAAGGCGGGTCCTGGACGATGGGGTCAAGTTTGCGGTAACGGTGTCTGTCAGCTGAAACCTTGGTGACGCGACCGTTATCCGGGGCTGCGTCCCGTATGGAACATGTGAAAGCACCTGCACGGGCGTATCATCAGGAAATGAAGCGAGAACTGCCTGTAACGTGTTGTACGGAGTGTGGCGGCGCTGGTTACAACATGAGGGTCGCGAACGGACGTTGTTGCAAAACCATCGGCGAAAAACGCTGTAGCGGCATTAATGCGATTGCTATCAGACCACTTGATTGGGTCGAATGTACGCACTGTGAAGCGACAGGATATCACCGCAATAAAGAATGCCCGAACTGCAAAGGTGCAGGCTATCTATTCGTGGGCCAGACGGATAAGGCAACGGTTTAAACGCGCCACGTTCAAGCGAATCGGCGAAATGGATCGGCCTAGTGCTTCAAAACGCCCCTCTGGTCCTTGGACAGCCATGGATTGCAGCGGAGCGCACCCTCAAGCCGCGATAGCTCTTACAGGCTTCGTTCTCTTCGCAAGGAGAGCCAGCTTCTGTTCGTGAGTCATGGGTTCCCACGGGACAAGCTTTTCGGCAAGCACATCCATTCTGCGAAGCAGCGTCAAGTCGATGAAAAGCTGCATAAAATCCAAGTCGCGAAAGACCAGGGAGCCGGACTCTCTCATCTTGGGGCGCAGGCGCTCAAGATGGGCGGGCATCTCGGTCCAGTGCAGCGCGGACCGATGGTGATGACAGAGGTGGTAACCTTCGTTCATGAAGTTCACCTCGTCAAAGACGGTTACGGTATTTACAAAATAATCCTCGGGATGTTCCGGGTCACAGAAGGCGTGCTGAACCCAGGAGGTGATAGCCATGATGAAGTTCATGGAGAGAAGAGGAACTAAAACGTATAGGATTCCAATTCTCCAATCGTAAAGAAAGACAGCGCTGAAATAAACGAAGTACCGCGTGATTCCCCATGCCACTCGTCTTTGGTTTTGTACGTCGCCTCTAGCTCTAAAGTAGGCATAGGGAGCTAGCCCCAGAGTGGTCCAAACGTTATCCGAAAGATACCAAAGGAAATGCAGAAGATTCGTTCGATTGTACCCAAGGGTGGAGGCATTATCGTCGAATCCGCCGTTCTCTTTATGGTGGAGACGGACATGAACGGTGCGACCCAGTTCGGGTAGGTCTCCGTACAAATATCCGAGAAAGAATTCGACGTAGCGGCCGAAGATCCTGTCGTATCTATCCGAGAAGTAGCCTTGGGGGCGATGCGCCTCCATGTGTTTAGCGCTGAACATCCTGACGGACCGCTGAAACTTGGGACCGCACAGGGAAAGATAGAACGCGATCACGAGCAGAAGCCGAGGTTTCCCTAATACGAGCTGCATTACGAAAATTGGCAAGGCCGTCAGCGTGAGGGACACCATGATGCGTAACGCGGGCGTGTCCCGGGAATCGCGGAGAACTTTCTGGCCCAGCCGATCAATGAAGCGGTCGTAGGTCCGCGAAAGAAATTGATACGCCTCGCGTAGGGGACGAACCTTCTCGAGAAGCACGGCCGCGCCATAGAATGCGACGGAAAGCGTGCCTTCGAGCGATGCGGCAGCAATGCTTGCCAGAGCGATAGGCACCGACAAGCAGCGAAGCAGGAATTTGCGCATCGCGTCAGGATTGACTGCAGGCGCATACGTGCTTGAGCGAACGTCTTTTGGCCCGTCATTCAAAGCCGCTTGCGCTAACTTGCCTGCGAATTGCATGGCTATCGTTATTCCAAGTGAGGGGCTTCGTCCACTTGCATGCTCGAAAGGACTTTACATCCAAGCGGAGCAAAGTTCCAGCGTCGAACGGTTGTGCGCGGCGGATCGGAAACGGGTTCCTCAAACACCGCCTCGACGTCCGGGGCGCCGCTCGAGCTTCCCCGGCCCGCACGCTCCCGGTACTTGGCAACGCCCACTGTCGAGGTAGAATGGCCCTCTTGCCTGAGAACCCATATCGGGAAGCTCCTGTGCAGCCTTCGGCGGCCGAGCCTCGCGTCAACGAGAAGCACAAAATTATTGAACACTACGACGCCGTCAGCCCGTACTATCAGTCCCTTTGGGGCGAGCACATACACCACGGCTACTGGATCCGTGGCGATGAATCGAAAGAAACCGCGCAGATCCAGCTGATCGATCATCTCGCGCAGCTCGCGAACATAAGAACCGGCTCACGCATTCTGGACATCGGCTGCGGCTTTGGCGGCACCAGTCTCTATCTCGCGAAAAAGTACGGTGCCAGCACTACGGGCATCACCATTTCTCCCGTGCAAGTGCAAATGGCCAAGGAAGCTGCGGCCAAGACCGACCTAGACGCCAGCTTTTTTCTGATGGATGCGGAAGAGATGCAGTTTTCGCAGCAGTTTGACGTGCTGTGGTCCGTCGAATCCATTTCTCATTATTATGATGTCCGGAAATTCTTTGCTTCGGCGGTGAAGTTCCTGAAACCCGGCGGCTGCTTTGCCCTCACGGACTGGTTCCAGAAGGAAAACCTTTCGCCGGCCGACAAAAAGAAATTCATCGAGCCGATCGAGAAGGGCATGATGGTCGAACTGCGCGGAATGAATGACTATTGCGACTTTCTGGTTTCGAACGGCCTGCACATTGTCCATCGGGAGGACCTCACGCGCAATTGCGCGAAGTCCTGGGACCTGGCCCTGGATATCGTAAAAGCCAAAAAGTTCTGGGCGCTGGCCGCGAAACTTGGCGCCGAATTCATCACTAATCTGAAATCATTCCGCGCCATGCGTGCCGGGTTCGCGTCCGGCAATTTCGTCTATGGCCTGTTCGTGGCAAAACTGCCGGAAAACGGCAGCAAACACACCTGATCTCGCGAACCGCAAGGTTTAGCTGAGTCTATCCCGTAAATTCGTGCGACAACTGGGCTAGAGATCCTGCGAAATCTTTGGCTTATAAGGGTAACCGCGGGGCTTTGTGGAGTGAGAGTTGCGGTAATCGTCAAGGTCCGTCTCGCTGATACGGTAATGTGCCTGAGGAGGATGGTCTCCAAAGACCGCCAGCTCGCGATGGAGCCTGAGGGAGCAGATCTCGGGAGCGTCTTGAAAGCGGACACGTTGGGACCCAAATGCCTCGTTCAGAATAGTTAAGGTAAATTCGCTGGTCTCGTTCAAGGCCCTGCGCACGATAAAGCTATATTCACGCACGAGCGCTTTCGCTTTGAAGCCAACGTACTGGATGTTTACGTTCTCAGTCATCGGAGTCCCTTCGTTCCCGCCGGCGAAACTCTCTACAGATTGACGACACTTATATCTTTGCAATTGGTTGGCGGGACGGATGTCTTGCGGCACAGGAACGGTCGCCCTTGGGGAGCGCGGCGGAGGGTGCGTGAGTCAGCTCTTGAACTATACACTCTTATTTCGTTGAATGCCCAACAATCGGGCCTTGATTCAGACAACTGAATCCATTTGTGACGCAGTTAGGTCCCTGATAAGCGGGATAGTCGAAAACTGACACAAAGGCAGATGAGGATTGACGGATTCGGCGTGGCGGGGGACACTGCGGAAGTCTCGCTGGAGACGATCATCTATCCTAAACAATGCGGGATTGGCGGAGTGTTCCATGGGGACGAGACAGAGATTACTGACTTCTATCTTCGTTTTTCTATTTGCCTGTGCGGGGCCGGCGTTTTCGCAGACGACGGCGGTGCCGAACAACGGTGCTGCCACGAAAGATGCGGTTGCAAAGGATGCGGCGCTGCCAAGTGTGGAGGAGTTGTCGGCGAAATGCGCCAAGGGGAGCGGCGGGAAAGAAGCGTGGGCCAAGATTTCGACACTGGTGCTGAGCGGGACGATCGAGATTCCGGCGATGGGAGCGACTGGGAAAGTCGAAGTGGTGGCGAAGGCGCCGAACAAAATCCTCCAAACAACATCGCTAGCGGATGGGCAGTTTGTGCAGAAGCAGGGGTTCGACGGGCGTGTGGGCTGGAAATTTGACACGCAGAGCGGCCTGAAAAAGCTGGAGGGCGCCGAACTGGAAGAAGCCAGGATCGATGCGAACTTCGATACGGACGTAAGGCTGAAGGAAGTGTACCCGGACATGAAAGTGACGGGGCGGGCGAAGGTTGGCGCGCACGACGCCTACACGGCGGTCGCGCACGGGGCGACGGGAAAAACGATCACGTTCTATTTCGACCCGGAGAGCGGGCGGCGAATCGCGGAGGATACGGAAGGACCGGACGCGAGCGGAAAAATAGAGAAGACAAGCCTGACGTTTGAGGAATACAAGGCGGTAGAGGGAATTCAGATCGCAACGCGCATTGGGGTGACCACGCCGTCGTTCAGCTTCGTGGTCAGCGTCCAGGAGGTGAAACACAACGTGCCCGTGGATGATGCGACGTTTGCGATGCCCATGGGGACTCCGCCGGCGGCCGAGCCGCACTGAGGCTTTCCGATTGCCGGGCGGGAGTGCGGCAGGCTACAATGGATGGGTTCAGGAGGACTGACTTAGTGTTAACGATTCGTCTGTCAAGGATTGGTAAGAAAAAGAAGCCCTTTTACCGCGTGGTGGTCATTGAGAGGACCCGGCCCCGAGACGGCCGCGTGAAGGAAGCGGTGGGCACGTATGATCCGCTGAAAAAGCCGGCGGAGATCAAGCTGGACGCAGAGCGCATCAAGTATTGGATCGGGCTTGGCGCGCAGCCAAGCGACACCGTGCGCAGCTTCCTGCGGCTGCAGAAGATCGCGTAGCCGCAGCGCCTCCCTGAATTTTGGGCCTCGACCCGGTCGGGGCCACTCCCAGGTGCCCGATGAAGGAGCTGGTTGAAGCTATTGCCAAAGCTCTTGTGGACCATCCTGACGACGTGGTGGTGAAGTCCGTCGAAGGGTCGCAGGTCACCGTGCTGGAACTGCGGGTGCATCCGGAGGATTTGGGGAAAGTGATTGGGCGGCAGGGGCGGACGGCCAAGGCGATGCGGACGCTTCTGGGTGCCGGCGGGATGAAGATGAGGAAGCGGTTCACGCTGGAAATTCTGGAAGACTAGCCACTTCAGGGATTTTCTTTTCGTTTTGCAATTTGCGTTCATACTTGCCTTGGGCCGAGTTGTGGCCACACTCCATTGAAACCTGAAACTCCACGCTGGGTCTTGCTGGCGCGCATTCTGCGGGCGCGCGGGAACAAGGGCGAAGTTGCGGCAGAACTGCTCACCGATTTTCCGGAACGACTCACAAAATTAAAAGAAGTGTTTGTCGGGCAGGCGGGCGGGAAGGACGAGCCGCGGCGTGTGGCGGTGAAATCGTGCTGGCTGAGCCAGAATCATCGCGGGCAGGCAGTGTTTCATTTCGAGGGCGTGAATTCGATCGCAGAGGCGGAGCGATTTCGCGGGCTGGAGATTTTGCTGCCATTCGAACAGCGCGTGACGTTGCCTGCCGGAAAATACTTCGTTTCTGACCTCATCGGATGTTCGGTGTTCGAAAGTTCCAATGCGGCGCCTGTGGTGGCTTCATCGCCGTGTTCGCTTGGCGAAGCTCCGGCCTTGCTCGGGAAAGTGCGGGATGTGCAGATTCCTGGCGACGAAATTCCTGGGACAGCGCTGCTTCTGGTGGACACGGCTCAAGGCGAATTGCTGGTGCCGCTGGCGCAAGATATTTGCACGCGCATTGCGGTGGCGGAGCGACGAATTGATGTAACCCTTCCGGACGGCCTACGTAACTTGAATGATGGAAAATAAGGGAACGATTGCTTGGGCGCTATTCAAGACGGCCATCTTCACTTTGGTCGTGCCTGGAAGCGTTGCGATCTTACTTCCGCATTTGGTTTTTCGGCAGTCCGGCAATGGTGTAAATGCTTGGAATCTCGGCGGCTGGAAACTCGTAGGATATCTTCCGCTCACAGCTGGAGTTGCTATTTATCTTTGGTGCGCTTGGGATTTTGCTGTGAAAGGACTCGGCACTCCTGCTCCGATTGATGCACCTCAGATACTCGTCGTAAAGGGACTCTATCGCTACGTTCGGAATCCGATGTACCTCGGAGTCCTCTGCATCATTGCGGCTTGGATCATTTTCTGGGAATCGACAGTGGTGCTCGCTTATTTTGTTGCCGTTTACCTGCTGGTCCATCTTTTCGTGGTGTTCTACGAAGAACCCACGCTGCGGCGCAAATTCGGGGCGGAATATGAAGAGTATTGCCGGCGCGTACCCCGATGGGTGCCGCGATTCTAGATTTATCAAATCCCTCTTAGTGAACGTCAATCGTTGTGACGCTGTAGGCTGGAAGCGTGATCGTCAGAGACGTGCCGCTGGCGGCCAGCGTGCCCGCGGCGACGGGCTCGACAGCGGTTCCGGCGGTGACTTGGGCCTGCGCGGTCGCGGCGGTCATTTGGTAGAGGTAGGCGGTGCCGGAAAGCGCTTGGCCACTGATGGCGGTCACTTGCGAGGAATTGGAACGATTGATGGCGACGAAAACCACGCGGCCGGGCGTGGTGCTGTCCGTGCTCGCGTAGACCATTACATTGGCGACGTTGCTAGACGTTGCCTGGAGCGAGGTGTCGCCGAAGGTGGCGCTGGCTCCATCGAAGCCGCGGAACGCGCGGAAGCCGGCGAGCGCGTAGGCATAGGTGCCACTGGGAGGCCAGAAGCTGGCTGCGAAGAGGCCTTGGGCGCCGAAGACGCCGAGGTTATCGGCTTGCGCGATGGTTCCGGCGATGTGATTCCAGCCGCCGTTTTCGTATTCGGTCATGGAGATTTTCATGCCGGGGAATTCGGAGTTGATCTTGGCTTGCAGGCGGCCGAGGAGATTGATCGGAGTGTTGCCGAGCGTCTCGTAGATCCACGGGTTGCTGTTGCCACTGTCGGTGTAAGTGGGATCCCAAAGGTTGCGAGGGCTTTGCACGATGAGCTGGATTTGGGCGTCGGTCAGGGTGGTGCTCGTAAGATCCAAGATGCGCGTACCGTTGGCGTCGTATTCTTCGGCGTACCAGTGGAAGTCGTAGACATCTACGAGAGGTTTTCCGTAGGTGGTCGAAGCGGTCATTAAGCCCGCCAGATACTTGTCGGCGAACCAGTTCACGCCGGTGGGTGTGGGGCTCAGAGTTGGATCCCCTTGCCAGCTATAGATACCTTCAAATCCATAATTCACCGGGCCAAAGATCACCACATTGGGGAACTGATCCTTCAAAGCTTTCGTCAGAGTGACGGTGTTCGAGACGAAGTTGGTCGAAGAGATGTTCGTGGAGCCCTGAATCTCCTGATGAGTGGAGTTCCAAAGATCTG
>Ga0210404_10000528_pt1 | contig 19359 bp, 21 predicted proteins | sample IncBWH28MmetaG_FD_155455 | JGI IMG/M metagenome (GOLD analysis project Ga0210404, IMG submission 155455) | Forest soil microbial communities from Barre Woods Harvard Forest LTER site, Petersham, Massachusetts, United States - Inc-BW-H-28-M | ecosystem: Environmental > Terrestrial > Soil >... | reverse complement strand
TCCCAGATCCAGCCTTCGCGGGTGTAGCTGGCGAGTTCGAAATCCTGCGTGAGTTCGAGGGCGTCGACGGGACAGGCGTCCTCACAGAGGCCACAGAACATGCAGCGGCTCAGGTCGTAAGTGAAGTTGGTGAGCTCTTTGCGGCGAGTGTGTTCGTTGCGCGCGCTGGAGACCACGATCAGATTCTCCGGGCAGGCGAGGGCGCACAGGTCGCAGGCAATGCACATGGTCTCGTCGGTGTCAGGATTGACGTTCAGCCGGGGCGCGCCCCGGTAGCGCTCGGCCACCTGCGGCCGCTCCATGGGATATTGCTCGGTATAGATTTCCTTGGGATCCTGATAGCGGAACGTGACCTTCAACCCCTGCAGAAGGTCGATCAGAAAGACTTTGCGGAACAGGCTCTGCATCCCCATGAGGGGTAAGCATATCACTTGGCAGTTGCCAGTTGCCAGTTGCGGGCAGCTATCGTGTCCGGCCTGAGTTCCTCGCGTCTTCCATTACGGTCTGCGTCGTCCTGAGCGCAGCCGTTCTTCAGGGGGAGCGAAGGATCTCTCTCGCGCAGATCGCCGGCGTGTGCGGGAAGCTGCCCCGAAATAACCCTCACGATTTAACCGCTCCGCCGTCCAACTTGGGGAGGGAACTTTCGCGAGCCGCTTTTCGTATTTGAAAGCAGAGGATGTTATGCGAGCCTATCTCGCCAATTTGACACCGAAAACCCGGATCCTGCTGGCAGTGCCCGCGGTCGTGATCGCGTACGTGATCGTGACCATGGTTGTACCGGCGATAGTTCACGCCGCAGTTCCGGAAGTAGTGCGCTCGGTACTGAGACTGATCTGATCGGACTCCGAACTGACTATCGGATTCGAAACTGAGGTCTCTAATCGGACTCTGAACTGACGTGGAAGAGCGGCGCTTTCAGCGCCGCGTTAGCCATCCCTATAGATTCGGGCTTTAGCCCTAGGCTTTTTATTTCTTCCGACCGAATTCCTTGCGCCCAAAAAAACCGTCGACGAATGATACCCTGCTGCGTAGCGAAATCCGTGCCAACGACCAACGACCAACGACTAACGATCGGTCCCGACGAACTCTGGATGGAGGAAGCCCTCCGCGCCGCGCAACGCGCACTGGAAGCAGGCGAAGTCCCCGTCGGCGCAGTGGTCGTTTGCGGCGGAAAAATCGTCGGCCGCGGATGGAACCGCAACATCACCGACTCCGATCCCACGGCCCATGCCGAGATCGTGGCGCTGCGCGAGGCGGGCGCAACCGTTGGTAACCATCGTCTGGCGCAGTCCGACCTGTTTGCTACAATTGAACCGTGCCCCATGTGCGCCGGAGCGCTGGTGCACGCGCGGATCAGACGCTTAGTCTACGGCGCGGACGATCCCAAAGCGGGTGCCGTGGAATCGGTGATGCAGATACTGAATCACCCGCAACTGAACCACAAAGTAGAAGTTCGCAGCGGCGTCCTGGCAGGCCGTTGCGCAGAACTGCTGCAAACGTTCTTTAAAAGCCGTCGCTGATTGTCAGTTTCACTGGCCACTGACCACCGGCCACTGACCACTGCCTTCCGGAGAGGTGCGTGAGCGGTTGAAACGATCCGCCTCGAAAGCGGACATACCTTAACGGGTATCGTGGGTTCAAATCCCACCCTCTCCGCCAGATTTCTCGCCCTGTGAGCCAGAGTCTGGCTGGCCGCGGGGTTTACTCGCCGCTGATCGCAGACCGCGAGCGCCCCGAATATTTCCGAACTTTCAGGGAATAAAACTTGTGCTCGCTGGTTTACCCTAGTGTGCGTGTCGGAAGAGAGCTTGCCATCGGGATCGTTCGAGCAGCTAGCCATGCCTCACTTCGAGCGGCTCTTTAATTTTGCGTGCTGGCTGACCCATGACCGGCAAGAAGCCGAAGACCTGGTGCAGGAAACTTATGCCAAGGCCCTGAAAGGGTTTTCATCGTTCCAGCAGGGAACGAACTTTCGCGCCTGGATCTACAAGATTCTTCGCAATGCGTTCCTCACTTCGCGCACCGGGCTGAAGGCGGCCGCCACCGAACCGCTCGAGGTTGAAGGCGAAGAGGTGAACCTTCCCACGGTGAAGGAAACGCCAGAGAGCATCCTGCTGCAACGTTCGGATTGGCAACTGGTGCAGCAGGCTTTGGAGCAGTTACCCGTCGCCCATCGGGAAGTACTGCTGCTCTGCGAAGTCGAAGAGATGTCGTATCAGGAAATCTCTGCCACGCTTGCCATTCCGATGGGCACGGTGATGTCGCGGCTGTCCCGGGCAAGGCGTGCTTTGCGGGACACTGTTGCGGCAATGCAGCAGAAGCCGCACGGGGCTGAACCAAGGGGTTGAATCATGGTCTGCGAAACTTGGATTGAAAAACTCGATGCCTATCTTGACGGTGAACTTCCGGCCGCCGAGGAGCGGTCTGTGGGTGAGCATCTGCGAGGATGCGCCTCTTGCGCTGCAGAGAGCTTGAGCAGGGTTCAGCAGAAGCGTGCGGTACAGTCAGCCGGACAGAGGTTTACCGCGGATCCCGCCTTCCGCGCCCGTATTCAACAGAGCATCGCGGTACGCCGGCCGGTCCGCTGGAACCGCTTCTGGTTCCCCGTTCTGGCGACCGCGGCCGTGTTGCTGGTTGCCGCCGTACTTCCTCTTGCACGCAACCGCGGCGGTCGAGACGATCAACAGTTGATGAGCGAGCTAGCCGACTTGCACGTGGCCACGCTGGCCAGTTCCAACCCAGTCGATGTCGTTTCCACGGACCGGCACACCGTCAAGCCCTGGTTTGCAGGAAAGATTCCGTTCACTTTTAACCTGCCCGAGTTGCAGGATTCAGCTTTTACTTTGGTGGGCGGCAAGGTGAGCTATCTCAACCAATCGCCAGGTGCGGAACTGATTTTCCGGGTGCGGCAGCACCAGATTTCGGTATTCATTTTCCAGGAACGCGCCTTGGGGAAAATGCGCCCCGATGACGCCGCGCAGAGCGCGCTCTCGTTCAACACGCGGAGCTGGAGTCACAACGATCTCCGCTATTTCGTCATCGGCGACGCCAGCGCGCAGGATCTGGACAAACTGAGTGAACTGATCAAGGCCGCCGGGTGAGCAGGCGATCTACTTCCCTTTCGCAGACAAGATTCGCTCGATCTGCTGCAAGTGGTTGAGATCGTGCCCGGCGAACATGCGGACGATGTGCTCGATCGTTTCCTGTCCGCGCTCGGAGTGCATTCCATAGTGTTTCCACTGCTCGGGCGTCAGGGATTTGAGAAGAGCGAGGTTGGCCTCGCGAACCGCGCGAAACTGTTCGACGGATTTGCGCGGGTCGCGCTTTTCATAGTGTCCGCTGGTTACCCATGAATCCTGATCGAAAGCCGCAATGGGCGTCCCTGGCGCACCCAGAATGAGCCGCATCCGGAAACCGCCCACAATTTCGGCATCGGCAAGGTGCGCGACGATCTCGCTAACCGACCACTTGTCAGGTGCCGAACGCTTGCGTAATTTTGCGGTGGGCACGCCTTTGATGAAGCGCTCAAGTTTCTTCGCGGTGGCGGCCTGCACCGCCAAAGGCTGCTTGCCTTCGGTGTAGCCAAGAACTCGCTGAGTGTATTGCTGTGGCGTTTCCTTCATTTCGTTAGCCTCCAAATCGGGTTAGCGCCGCTGGGCTTCGCCCCCGCGGGACAGCCGAGGCGGCTGTCTCCACATGAGTCACGGTGAGCTACTGAGCGCGCTTTTGCCCCGCCTGGAACGTCGTCCACGGGCCTGCCTTCATATCGCGCAGCAGCGGCTTTTGCCAGGAGAATTCCGGGTGCCGCTCCAGGAAGTCGGCAGCCAGAAAATCCGCGCCGCAGGGATGCCCGGCGCGCGCAACGAAACTCATGTTCGCAGCCATCCTGCTGTCGGTGGCTTTGCCCTGCACCGCACCGCCGGGGTTGTACGCATCCCAGTTCCATTCCTTCACTCCGCGTGAAGAGGCATCGACATGGCCGCAGAGGGAGCGCTCGCCAGGCTGCGCCTTTTCTGTACTTGAAGCCGTTTTCTCGAAGCTGTCCACGTGGTCTGACAAGAACTGCTCGGCCATCTCCACGTCGATCTTTCCTTTCTCCTGTTTCATCAGTTCGTCCGCGCGTGCATGCCGCGCATTCATCGACGACGATCTATCGTTCGGATCAAATCCGCTGGTCTCCTCGTGGATCAACTTCGGATCGCGTGCGAAGTTGGAGCTGACGAAGTATCCGTCCTTTGTTCGCCATAGCGGCGTGTTCTTCAACCCCAGCTCCAGATAGGCGATCTCTCCCGTCTTCCGGTCGCCGATGAGCCAGTCGTTGGCATATCCGCCGTTGTCCCCTTCTTTAATAATGCGCACATAGTCGTCAATGCTCTGGGCATACTGCAGCGCCTTGCGCGAGCGCACGAACTCCGGCTTGCCGTTCGGATCCCAGCCCTCGAATTGAGTGATGGTGGTCTCTGTGATCATGATGCCCGCCGCGTTCACGCCGAAGTCGTCGTCGCTGGTAATCACTCCGGGAAAACCGTCCATCAGAATGCGCTGCCCGCGCTGCGGCAGGATATCGAAGATGATCACCCAGCGTTCGCCCTCCAGATAGCTCGTCCAGTTGTTGTGGGCAATGACGATCTGATGATCCTTCGTGTAAGCGCCGGTCGCGATGAATGCGCTGCAATTGCCCGGGGCGGCCAGCTTTGGCGCCTTGGCTTGCTTCTCGCGCTTATTCAGCCACGGCACGTAGTAGTCCGGCACCTCCTCAAACGCATTCAGCGCCACGATGTCGTACACATCCAGGTCGACGCCATGTGCCTTCACGCCGTCAGCAATGCCTTGCAGTTCCTGCTGATACTCGGCGTCAATGCGCGGCCAGAGCATCTCGCGAGCGGTCTTGCGAAAGAACTCCCAATCGCGCTGGGTTTGGTGTGTATCAAAAAGGCGGATCGCTTCCAGCGCGTCGGCAATCTCAGGAGCCAGCAGATAGCCGTGCTGGAACCCGATGTCGGAGGGCGAACCCTCCAGATGGACATACGTCCAACCGCCCTGCTGGAAGCGGTAACTCTTTTCCAGCCGCGGGTCGGGAGGCGAAGCCAGTGCGGAAACCGCAATAACAATAACAAAGACCAGGAGACCGGGCACGAAATACAGCAGCGAAGAAAATCGGAGTTTGTTGGACACTGAACGCTCCCTTTGGTTTTGAGTGAAGGCCATTGTAGCCGAAACCCGGGGAGCAGAAAGTGCAATGAATTCGCACCCCGGTAGCCTTCAGATGTTTGTGCGTTGCTCCGTATGCCGCTGCAAATACCAGCAGGGCACATATCCTCCACGGGGAAACAGCGCATTCGCGCAGGTCTGCGCCTCCGGAGGATTAAAGAGGAACTCGGTCTTCCCATTTTTCTGCTGCACTGCGTCGTAGCTGGTGACCGTGACTTGCCCGAAAGGCTGGCGATTCGCGGAAACGCGATAGCGGAACACACCGTAGTCCACGGCGTAGGCAAGGAGCGTCAAGCCGAGTGCAGACAAGAGCGAGATGACCATCACCTGCTTAAGGAAACGCTTGATTTTTCCTCTGAGCTCTGTGCTCACGGCGTGCAATTATACCCGTACGCCGCGCGGCGTCGAACCGCCGGGCAACGAGGATCCATTCAACAGGATTTCACTGCCGCTCGTTGACAATTCCCCGCTTCTACAGGCAAACTACCGCATCGCCGATTACAGGTTGCGGCGAGCCCCTACGGGCATTCCAGAGGACTGTTGCGGGTCTAACACGTATTCATCGGCTATGGAGCAACCAGTCTCCTACACGCTCGATTCCACCTTGGAAACCGTGGACCATGCGGAAGAAAAAGCTACCCGCATTGCTACGGAGTTGGGTTTTGGAGAAGACGAAGTGATGCAGATTTCCATGGCGGTGCGCGAGGGTGCGGTGAACGCGGTGCTGCACGGCAACGCGTATGCCCCCGACAAGAAAGTTACCCTGGCCTTCGAGCAAACTTCCGAGGATCTTGTCATCACGATTCGCGATCAGGGCAAAGGCATTGACCTGGGCGAGATTCCTAATCCTCTGGCGCCCGAAAACCTGCTCAAGACTTCAGGGCGCGGCATTTTTCTGATGCGTTCTTTCATGGACGTGGTGGAAATCCGCCCGTCCCACACCGGCACGGAAGTGAAATTGATTAAGCACGTCCACGGGGCATCCGGGGGCGGCAAGGAGGGGTCTCAGTGAGCATGAAACTCAGCACGCGGCAGGTGGACGGAGTCACTATTGTGGACTGCAGCGGCCGTATCACTCTCGGCGAAGGCAGCGTCATGATGCGCGACACCGTTCGCGACCTGCTCGCCAAGGGCAACAAAAAGATTGTCTTGAACCTCGGCGAGGTCAACTATATCGACAGCTCCGGCATCGGCGAACTGGTGAGCGCCTTTACCACCACCAAGAACCAGGGCGGCGAACTCAAACTGCTCCATCTCACCAAGAAGGTGCACGACCTGCTCCAGATCACCAAGCTCTACACCGTCTTCGATGTGAAAGAAGACGAGACCGCCGCAGTCAAGGGCTTCAAGTAAGCTTCTGGTCGGAGGCGAGCTTTTCGCGCGAGGGCTGGATCCCGTCCGGCCCCCTTCGCGTTTGTCTTGATCAGACAGTTTCATTACGGGACGCTGCCGCCTTTTATTCTCGCTGCAATTCCCGCCCTCCAGGTTTTTCTACATAGAATTGCTGGTGGAGAGCCCGTGAACATCTTTGCCACAACTCGTGTGGGGACGGCTGCTCTCGGCTGTCCAGCCGGGCGAATCCCGGCTCTCGGTCGGGTAGCGCTGGCCATCTTCTTCGCCACACCGCTATTCGCCTCCGACTGCCTCCCGATTACAGACGCTAAAATGCACGTCGGCGAAACCAAGTGTGTGGTCGGGAAAGTTCTGCGCGTGAAAGTCGGCGCTAAAGGCGTGCATTTCGTTGACTTCTGCGAAGATCAAAAGGCCTGCCCATTCACGGTCGTGGTCTTCCCTTCCGACCTTAAAGATGTAGGCGATATACGCCGCCTCGCGGGACACGTCGTCGAAATCCGGGGACCCGTCAAACTCTATGACGGACGCGCCGAAATCATCCTCAACCGCGTCAGCCAGTTGACCGGTGGCTCAACCCTGATTCCTCCGCTACCCAAGAACTACGACGTGGAGAAGCAAGGCCACTACAGCGCCGGCAGAATGCGGCCGACCAAGAAACCAAAGAAGACTAAGCCCACGCCCTCAACCACCGCGACCTACGGCAAGGAGGCGGACGCTAGCGAGGAACCGCCGCAGTAGTCAGCAATGCCCATGTGGGGACAGCTGCCCTCGGCTGTCCGGTCGAGCGAAGCTCGACCTCTTTTTTCCGCAGGTCCGAAGCCTCTTGCCCGGCCGCGGTGCGTTACACTATTCCCTTCCTCAACTCCTCGAGCGGATACCTCGTCCCGCGCCAGATGATTCCGTCATTCCACAGCGCATGGCACATCGAGCGCAGCAGGGTATAGATAAACAGAGCCGTGCTGACCGGATGCAGCAGAAAATAATAAGCCGGAACCCCCGAGCGCCACGACATACCCATATAAATCGCAAACATTGACGCCAGCGCCATGGCATACGGCAAGCGCTCCCATCCATGCGCGAGGAACACACCCAAAAACGGCATGAGATTCAGAAAGGCGAGTCCGAACGCAGAAATGAGAGTCCGCCACCACTGGAAAGACAACACCGCGAAGAAATTCTTGGTCAGATTGTCGACTACACCCCTCGCCCCCCGCGCCCAGCGAATCGAAATCAGGTCGCCGCCAAAAACGTTGCGCTGCGCGAAGCCGGCGTTCTTTACCACCTTACCCAGCTTCATGTCGTCCAGCACTTCCATGCGCAAAGCCTCGTAGGTTCCCACCGCCTCATAGACGCCGCGGCGAATCAGATTGAAAGCGCCCACGCCCATGTGATCCTTCGACTTCGGATCGGCCACCTTCCACGGCCGGTGCCCAAAGACGAACATGGTCTGAAAGAAAGCAATCATCATGTATTCGCCCGGCCGCTTCATGATCATCTGCGGGAACAGTACGACATGATCCGCCCGTTCCGCCTCCGCGTAAGCCAGGGCGCGCCGCACCGAATCCGGCTTGAACAGCACGTCGGCGTCGGTAAACAGCAGCCAGTCGCCCCTCGCCTCGTTCGCGGCCGTCCACATGGCGTGCGTTTTTCCCAGCCAGCCCGCCGGAAGTTCGCGGTGATGAATCACGCGCAGGCGACCCGGGGTTTTCCCAATCCTTTCCATGATCTCCCCCGTTCGGTCGGTGGAGCGGTCATTCACCGCGATCACTTCATAATTGTCATAATCAAGTTCGAGCAGGCGGGTCAGGGACAACTCGATGTCCTCTTCCTCATTCCGCGCGGGCACGATGATCGACAGGCTCGGATTTCCAGAAGCCGCGACCGGCTTGCGGTCCCATTCAGGCGTGGAAATGTCGGCAACGCTGGGCATGCCGATCGCCGCATCGACGATGCGCGAAAACCAGGCCACAGCTAGAATCGTGCCTGCGATCCAGTGAAAGTAATGCATCCTGCCTAGGTCTTCCCTGCTGGAATAGGCGCGCCATCGATGCGCATAGGCGGCGCAAACTTCATTCCATAAAACAGTATGGCAGAGGAGAGAGCGGTCGCCACCACTGGCGCCACGAAAGCCAGTTGCAGCGAGTAGCGGTCTGACATGTAACCAATCAACGACGAGGAGGGCACATCTCCCAGCAGATGAAATATGAAAATGTTAACCGCAAGGGCGGCGGCGCGGATGTGCGCTCCCACCGAGTTGATGATGGCAGCGTTCAGTGGCCCCGTGTTCAGGAAGAGCAGGAACTCTGCCACGAAAATCGCCACCAGCATCCGGTTTCCATCGGCATGAATCGCGATCCACATCGCAGGAATTGCCAGAGCAAGACTGACTGCCGACACTATGTAGTGCGCCGAGCGAGTCTTGCGCAGCAAGGCATCCGAGAGCCAGCCACCAGCCAGAGACGCCACCAGACCATTGGCCGCTATGCTCAGGCCAAAAAAAATATTCGCCTGGGTTAATGTGAACCCGTGTACCCGATGCAGGAAGGTCGGCATCCACACCTGTAGCCCACCCAGCGCGAACGTCAGCATCGCCATGCCAAGGGTGGCCGTCAGAAACGCGGGATTCCGCGCCAGTCCCCTGAGCGTGTCCCGATTGGGCGATTTTTCCAAATGGTCGAACTGGCCTAGGCACGGTTCAGGAATGAACAACAGAAGCAGAGCGAGCAAAGCCCCAGGCGCGGCTCCCACATAAAACGGCGTACGCCATCCGTATGCTGGTCCTAGCATTCCGCCGATCACATAACCCATTGCGGTTCCCACCGGAATAGCGAGGTAGAAAACACCCATCACGCGCCCGCGCTGATTTTCGGGAAACATGTCTGCCACGAAGATTGGAGACAAAATTACAAAACTTGCCTCGCCGACTCCCACCAGAGTATGCCGGATGAGCAGTCCCGTGAAATCATGCGTGAACGCCGTCAGCAACGTTGCGCCACTCCAGATCAGCGCTCCGACGATGATGACGGGCTTCCTCGAGAACCGCTCCGCCAGTGGCCCCATGAAAGGCGCGGCGCACATGTAGAAGATAAAGAAAACGCTGCTGAGCATGCCAAAGGCGAGATCGCTGCGATGAAATTCCTTCTTGATCAGTTCCTGCACCGCAAACAGCACCGAACGGTCGATGTAGTTAAAAAGGTTCAGCGCCGTCAGGAGTGCCAGCGCCGTGCGCGGATAGAGTTTTACGGAAGTCACGGGATCGAGCGAATATAACATGACGGCAGTTGGCAAAATCGGCGGCCGCAATGGGAATTGACGGCAGCGACATTTGTCGCTATAATAGGCGACAAATGGTAAACGAATTGCGCGCGGTGGTAAAGGAACTCGGCGGCCGAACTGTTCTGGGACGAAACCTTGCCAGCCAGCGCGACCTTTGCGAGGCCATCCGCGAGGGCTTCCCTCCCGCAGTGGTTGAAGAGCTGATGCAGGCTTCCGGTCTTACCCTCAAGGAGCTAGCCGACGCCCTCGATCTCTCGCCGCGCAGCCTGCAGCGCAGGCGCCGGACCGGCCGGCTGGCGCGCTTCGAGTCTGATCGCCTGTACCGCCTCGCCCGCATCGTCGCCCTGGCACAGCAGAGTCTCGGCGACCGCCAGAGTGCTGCGCGCTGGCTGAAGCGCGCCAATCGCGCTCTGGGCGGAGCCGCTCCCATCAGCTCCATGGACACGGAACTGGGAGCCCGCCAGGTAGAAAACGTGCTGGGACGGATCGCCTACGGCGGAATCAGTTGACCCAGCTTCATTCGAAGCAGGCGTATCAGACCAAGGTTTATCGCGTGCTGCGCAAGGCGTTCGCAGCCGCTCCTTTCAACGGTGAAGGCGCATACCGCTACGGCGGCCGCTGGTCGAGCCCGGGAACGCGCCTCGCTTACACTTCCGAACATCAGTCCCTGGCGATGTTGGAATATTTTGTCCATCTCGACGCCGACGACGCACCGCCCGACCTGGTTCTGGTCACTGCAGAAATTCCGTCAGACTTGCCAAACGAGCGCGTGACCGCAGACGACCTCCCACCCCACTGGCGTCGCTCCCCTGCGCCGGCTGAACTCGCCCGCATCGGAGACGAATTCGTGCAGCGGGCCGAGCGCTGCGTCTTAATTGTCCCCTCGGCACTGGCACCGCATGAAAACAACTGGCTGCTGAATCCGCAACATGCCAGCTTCCGCAGAGTTGTGGTGTCGAGTGTCGAACCGTTAAGTTACGACCCTAGAATGTTTGGCGCGGCGGAGAAGGCGTAAGCCGTAAACTCACGCCTGCCCTCAATGGGATAATCGGGGCTTAATAACGATTGACATTAGTAACGGACATCGTTATGCTTGAGCTGTGATCAAGACGTTCGCCAATAGGCAAACGGCGGAAATCTGGACAACCGGCAAGACGGCGGGATCTCCCCCGGCGAGCGTTACGAAGCGGAAATTGGCAATGCTGGACGCTGCCCTGGCGTTGGACGAGTTGAAATCCCCACCGGGCAATCGCCTGGAGAAACTGCGAGGCAGCCGCAAGGGGCAGCACAGTATCCGGATTAACGATCAATACCGGATCTGCTTCGTATGGCGAGGGCGCGATGTGTTTGAGGTCGAGATCACGGATTATCACTAACAATTGGCAAGATCGTAGTTAAGTCCAAACGAGGTGACCCTATGGGACACGGACAGATTTTGAGAAAAGGCGCACCCCAGTGGAGAATCCACCCCGGCGAAATTCTGCGGGAAGAATTTCTCAAACCCCTGGGCATGTCCGCTTACGAATTGGCGAAACGGCTCCACGTCCCCGTGCCTCGCGTTAACGACATCGTACTGGAGCGCCGCGGTATTAGCGCCGACACGGCCGTCCGCCTGTCGCGCTTCTTCGGGACGACGGAGCAGTTCTGGCTGAACTTGCAGGGCGCATACGAAGTCAGTCGTGTAATGGCCGAGCAAGCAGCTGAGATTGAACGCATCGAGCCGCGGGCGGCGTCCGCGTCCCGTTGACCAACGAAGCCCGACGCGTCAAACGAATCACGACCTCTTCTTCCCTTTTGGCCGCGGCCATCGCGCCACCACCGTCGTTGAGATCCCGCCGCGCGGACGGAACTCTCCTTTCACCTCGGCCCACACCGGCTTTGTCCAGCGCACCACATCCTCCAGCACGCGGTTGACGATGTTTTCCTGGAAGATCCCAAGATTGCGGTAGCGGTGCAGATACTCTTTGTACGATTTCAGCTCCAGGCAGACTTTATCGGGCTGGTAACGCAGCGTGATAACGCCAAAGTCTGGCAGGCCCGTCTTCGGACACACCGAAGTAAACTCCGGATCGTCGATGACGATCTCATAACCAGGAAACTGGTTCGGCCAGGTTTCGATCTCAGGAAACTTGGCGTCCAATCCGGCAGCGGCGTGCTCGGGCGTGTAGCGGCGCTGTTTTGGCATGGACGTATTGTAGCGTTTGAGCCCCGCGCACGCCGCCTCTGATCACGGAGGCTCAGATTTGTTCTCGCTGCGCAATGATCTTCGCAAGCACTCTGCATCGGTAGCGTGTTTTCCACCTGCGTGAGGTGGCGCTGTGGACGGTTAGTCGGCTTTCGGGGCTACCATCTGGAAGCTTGTCGCAGCATCCGCCGCCCACCGCCAGCATCTAACCATGCAACGGCTTGGACAGAGAGCATTCTTTCGCAGCCCCTTGAGTGGTAGATTAGGACTTGCAGTTATCCTCGCCGCATCCTGAAAGATAACCGGTTGGCAGGCAACAACAATTCGAATGGCCGGCCAGCGAATAAACGCCGCACGTGGCTGACCCTCGGCGTGCTCGCCGGACTCGCCCTGATCCCGGTCTTCACGCGGCCGGGCCCTTTGAAGGTTCGCACCACCACGGTGGAGCGCGGACCCATCCGCAGCTTGATTTCCACCAACGGCAAAGTCGAACCCATCCGCAATTTCGAGGCGCACTCGCCGGTCGCCACCACGGTGAAGCGTCTGCTGGTTAAAGAAGGAGACCATGTACGCAAGGGTCAACTGCTCTTGCAACTCGATGATGCGGACCTGCGCAGCCAGGCCGCGCGCGCCCAAGCCCAGATCAAGGCAGCGCAGGCCGACCAGTCCGACGTGAATACCGGCGGCACTCGCGAAGAGATCCTCACACTCGAGACCCAACTCATCAAAGCCCGCAGCGCCCGCGACATCGCCCAGCGCAATCTGGAGGCTTTCCGCCGCCTGCAGCAACAAGGCGCAGCCTCCGCCGGTGAAGTGAAGCAGGCGGAAGACGCGTTGCAGCGCGCCCAGGCCGATACCACTCTGCTGGAGCAGAAAAAGAAAGACCGCTACTCTCAACCTGAGCTGGCCAAGGTGGTGGCCCAGGGAGCGGAAGCGCAAGCCGCCTATCAGGCCGCCGAAGACGCCCTCGCGAAATCGAGCGTGCACGCTCCCTTCGATGGCATCGTCTACGCGCTTCCCATCAAGCAAGGCACTTACGTACAAGTTGGAGACCTGCTGTTGCAGGTAGGCAATCTTTCCCAAATGCTGGTGCGGGCTTTCGTCGACGAACCTGACATCGGCCGCCTCGCCGCCGGACAGAAAATCGAAGTCACATGGGACGCCCTGCCCGGGCGCATCTGGAACGGCTCTGTCAGCACAGTGCCCTCCACCGTCAAGCTGCGCGGCTCACGCAACGTAGGTGAAGTCACCTGCATGGTCGACAACCGTGATCTGCGCTTGTTACCCAGCGTCAATGTGGGGGTTACAGTCGTCACCGCCGAGCATAGCGGTGTGCTCACTCTCCTGCGCGAAGCCGTTCGCATGGACGACGCCAAGCCCTACGTTTATCGGGTGGTGGATGGCGAACTCAAGCGCCGCGAAGTGGAAGTCTCTCTCCAGAACCTTACGCGGGTCGAGATCACGGCCGGGCTTCCCGAAAGTTCGGTCGTAGTCCTGTCCTCGGCCGACACCAAGCCTTTGGTCGACGGCGCTCGCGTAAAGGTGGTGCCGTAGACGATGAAGTGGGTTCGTAACGAGTGTCATCCCGAGCCGCGGGATTCTTGTCATTCCGAACCGGGCGCCAAGCCCGGTGAGAAGCCTGCTTTAAAAATCGCGCGGATGGCTCGGTTTGTGATCGGATTCTCAATCTTGCTGTCCTTTCCTATTTCCCTCGCGGCTCAGACACCCCAGGACCTTCTCGCCGCCGGGCGCGTAGATCAGGCCATGCAAACGCTCGAGCAGCAGATCCACACCGCGCCCACCGCGGAAGCCTACAACCTGCTCTGCCGCGCTCATTTCGAGCTCGGCGCCTGGGACGCCGGCATTCCCGCCTGCGAAAAGGCGGTCTCGCTCGCGCCCGACAACGGTCTCTATTATCTCTGGCTGGGTCGCATCTACGGTGAGAAAGCGGACCGCGCCGGCTTCCTCAGCGCCGCCGGACTGGCCAAGAAAGTTCGCACGGAATTCGAACGCGCCGTCGAGCTCTCTCCCGACAGTTGGGAGGCCCGCACCGACCTCGCGGAGTTTTATCTGGAAGCTCCCGGCATCGTTGGCGGCGGCAAAGACAAAGCGCGCGCCCAGGCAGCTCTCATCGCACCACTGAATCCCGCCATGGCGCATTGGGTGATCGGACGCATCGCCGAAAAAAATAAAGACACCGCCGCCGCGGAGCGGGAATATCGCGCCGCCATCGACGCCAGTCACGGCGGCGCCCGTGCCTGGCTGAACCTTGCAGGGTTCTATCGCCACACGAACCGCTTCGACGAGATGGAGCAGGCTTTGCGCTCCATGGAGTCCAGCCCTCTCGATCATCCTGCAGCGTTGGTGGATGCCGCCGGAATGTTGCTGCGTACCGGTCGCGAATATCCCATGGCCATTCGCCTTCTGCGCCGCTACATTGCTTCTTCCAACACGGTCGAGGAAGCTCCTGTCTTCAAGGCCCATTACACGCTCGGCGAGGTGCTCGAGAAACAAGGCGACCGTCCCCTCGCCGCCGAAGAATTTCGCGCAGCCCTGGCCATGGCCCACAGCTTCCGCCCAGCCCAGGACGGACTCAAGCGCGTAACCCGCTAGATCTCGACGAGCATCTCACCGAAATCTCATCCGTATAGGAGAATGCATTATGACCTCCGTGCGAATGGACAAGTGGCTCTGGGCCGCCAGATTCTTCAAGACACGAGCCCTGGCCGCGCGAGCCTGTGAACTCGGCAGGATTCAATCCAATGGCCAGCCCGCCAAGGCCGGGCGCGAAGTCCGCGTTGGCAACATGCTGCGCGTGACCAACGATGGCGGCGACTTCGAGGTGGAGGTCCTGCTGCTCAGCGACGTGCGCGGTCCCGCCTCCGTGGCCCAAACCCTCTACCGCGAGACCGAAGCCAGCCGCGACCTGCGCCAGAAAGTAGCTGCCGAACGCAAAGCCATGAAGCAGTTCGAAGAGTTGCCCGCGGGCCGGCCCTCAAAACGCGATCGCCGCAGAATCATCCAGTTCCGCGGCCGATCCTGATGAGGAAATCTACCGCCGAGCGTCATCCTTAGCCGGAGTGTCATCCCGAGCCCGAGTGTCGTCCTGAGCGAAGCGGCTGATTCTCGAAGAGAATTCGAATTCCCTAAAGACGGGCCTGCCCCCGTTAGAAAAGCGGCATAATTATTGCAGGCTTGTGTGATGTGCTCGGCATCGCTGTCTCTTGAGTCGAAAAACTCTGAAACTTCGCAAGTAATCTTTTCATCCTGAACAGGTAGGAGTGCCATATCATGTCTGCCGCGCTTGCTAGTTTGATTGTCGTCTGCTGCATGCTATCAACTGCTCTCGCGCAGTCGAGTTCGCCGCCTAGGCCGTCCGGCCAAAGTCAATCGACAAACGCCCGGGCTGACGGGATGTCAAAGGGTTTCGTTCTGGAGGATGGAACTGCCGTGACGCTACGGCTGGGCCGCAGCTTGTCCTCCGCCGACGCCCGCGCTGGCGATCGAGTGGATTTCGAGGTGGCCGAAGAAATAAGCGTCAACAGAATTGTTGTCATCCCGAAGAACAGCCCTGCATCTGGAACCGTTATCGAGGCCCATAAGAAAAGACGGATGGGTCGTGCTGGCAAGCTCGATGTAACCATCGACAGCGTCCAACTGGTGGATGGAGAAAAGGCAACACTACGCGCTGTGAAGGAGAGCCAGGGAGGGAGTCACGCGGGGATAATGGCGGGAGGCATGGTTGCGACCAGCTTGATCGTCTGGCCGGCGGCCCCAGTTTTTCTCCTCATGCATGGGAAGGATGTCACCATCCCCAAGGGGACTGAGGTGACGGCCTATATCAGCGGTGACGTGAAGCTAGACCCTGCAAAGTTTCAGCCCGCGCCCCTTGTTCCTGCCGCAACATCAGACTCCGCCACACAACCGGTCCCCGCGGCATCGCCAGCCGCTCCTCTGAGCACCGGGCCCACCGACACCACTCCTGTATCGCAAGATCAAGGGGCTGCAGCAGAATTGGAGGTGTCCTCGACTCCCGACGGCGCCGATATCGAGATTGATGGAAATTTCGTGGGCAGCACACCTTCCACCCTGGGAGTTGCGGCCGGACCACACCAGCTCTCCGTAAAGAAAGCCGGATTCAAGCCTTGGGAACGAACAATTACGGTGTCGACCGGACACATCAAGATTGACGCTACGCTGGAATCGCAGTCAAACTAGCGCCGGCGTCGCCGGTAGCCCACTCAAAGCCCGGTTTTCGCTTGAATGGGGATGTTCACACGTCACAGACTTCCCGGCCGGGTGCCGTACCCTTCGTTTTCTGAACGGTGAGATTCGACGGTCGTCTCTCGCTTGGGATTTCTCGCTGACCCCCGAAGCCAGATCCGACGCTCGATCCCCCCTCCGACTCATCCTTATCATTTCTCTCGCATCAGATTGTCCGTAGAATCTTTCTAGCGACCACATAAGGTGAGATCAATGAGAAACAAGTCTTCCTGTAATACCCGCATTCATAAACTCTTACCAGCGGTGCTCATACTTCTGCCCGCTTCCCTGCTGGCCGAGCCAGTCACGCTCCATCACGCGGTCGAACTCGCGCTGAAGCACGCCAATGGCGCAGCCATCGCGGCCGCCGACGAGCAGCACGCCTCCGCCGCCTACCGCGAACTGCGCAACAACTACATTCCGCAGATGACAGTCGGCGCCGGCTTGGGATGGTCCTACGGATTCCCCCTCAGCCTGGAGGGCGCCGCGCCCTCGCTTTTCAACATCAACGCCCAGTCCGCCCTGCTTCATCCCGAACTCCGCGCCTTCATGCACGCGGCCGAGACCGAATCTTCCGCTGCCTCTTTTCGCAGCAAAGACCAGCGCAATCAGATCATCCAGGACACCGTACTCAGTTATACCGAGCTTGAAAAATGGGAGCAGCGCCTGATCCGCCTGCATCAGGCCGAACCCGAAGCCCAGAAAATGCAGGCTGCCATAGCCGATCGCGTGAAGGAAGGCATCGACAGCGAACTTGATGGCACCCGGGCCCGACTGTCGGAGGCGCGTCTCCGTCTCCGCATCGCAGAAGCTCAAGGTGCGGCCGACGTCCTTCGCGAACACCTTTCCAAACTCACTGGCCTTCCCGCCACAAGCATCGAGACCCAAAGCGATTCGATTCCAGCCCTTCCCTCCGCTGCTCCAGATGCGGACGCACCCAGCAAAGCTGCCGATGCCAGTCCCGCGGTTAAATCCGCCGTGGAGCACGCCCGCGCCCAATATCTGCGCGCCGACGGCGAACGCAAGTCTCGCTGGCCCACCGTCGATTTCGCCGCGCAATATGCCCTGCTCTCCTCCTACAACAATTACGACCAGTTCTACAAGAGCTTCCAGCGCAACAACGCCACCGTTGGCGTGGCCATCCGATTCCCGTTCTTTAATGCCACGCAACGCTCGCGCGCAGAAGCCGCCGACGCGGACGCGCTCAAAGCCAAAAAACAGGCGGACGCCGCCCGCAACCAGGTCTCTGAAGAAACCTTGCGCCTGCAACGCTCCGTCACCCAAATGCAGGCCGCCCGCGACGTGGCGGAACTCGAGTATGAGATCGCCCAGAAAAATGTCGAGGCCGTCCAAACTCGCATGGATTCCGCAACCGCCACCTTGCACGATCTCGACAACGCCCGAACTCAAGCCAGCGAACGCTTCGTCGCCTTGCAGGATGTCACTTTCGAGCTGGAACGCAGTCAGGTCACGCTCCTGCGCTCCACCGGAGATCTCGAAACCTGGGCCCTCGGAGCCAAATAGTTCTCCGATGCTTCTTTTCACCCTTTCGCTGCATCAAACTCGGTGTTCGACGACGAACCTGCATAAACACTGCTTTTTCGACACATCGGCTGCGTCCGAATGCTAAAATAAACACTTACCCAATATGCCTCTTAAAACACTGTTCTTGAACCCGCCTTCTTTCGAGAATTTCGACGGCGGCGCCGGCTCCCGGTGGCCGGCCACCCGCGAAATTGAAAGCTATTGGTACCCCGTTTGGCTGGCTTATCCGGCTGGGATGCTCGAGGGGGCACGGCTGCTGGATGCTCCGCCACACTATATTTCGGCGGAGCAGACCATCGAGATTGCCAAGGGCTACGAGTTTCTCGTGCTCTTCACCAGTACGCCCGGGTTTCCTGGCGACATAGGCCTTTCCAAAGCCATCAAGGCCGCCAATCCTAAGATCAAGATTGCTTTTGTTGGACCGCACGTCAGCGTGCTGCCGGAGAAGTCTTTGCGCGATTGTCCGGTGATCGATTTCGTTGCCCGCAAGGAATTCGACTACGCCGTGGTCGACTTCGCCAAGGGCAAGCCGCTGGAAGAGATTGCCGGGATTTCGTTCCTGAAAGATGGCAAGGTCGTCCATAATCCCGACGCGCCGCAGATTCAGGATCTGGATGCGCTGCCGCACGTTACCGACGTATACAAGCGCGATCTCGACGTTTCCCGTTACAACGTGCCGTTTCTCCTGAACCCGTATGTCTCGCTCTACACCACCCGGGGCTGCCCGGCGCAATGCACATTCTGCCTATGGCCGCAGACCTTGAGCGGACATCCGTGGCGCAAGCGCTCGACTGACGATGTTGCGAACGAAATGTCGAAGGTCAAGCAATACTGGCCGGAAGTGAAGGAATTCTTCTTCGACGACGACACCTTCAACATCCAGAAGGCGCGCACCATCGAGTTGTGCGCCAAGCTGAAGCCGCTGGGCCTGACCTGGTCCTGCACCTCGCGCGTCACTACGGATTACGAAACGCTGAAGGCGATGAAGGAAGCCGGTTGCCGCTTGCTCATCGTGGGCTACGAGTCCGGCGATCAGCAGATTCTGAAAAACATCAAGAAAGGCGCAACCATCGAGCGGGCGAAGCAGTTCACCAAAGACTGCCACAAGCTCGGCCTGGTCATCCACGGCGACTTCATCATGGGGCTGCCGGGCGAGACCCACGAGACCATCAACAACACCATCGCGTTCGCGAAAGAGTTGGACGTGGAAACCATTCAGGTCTCCGTTGCCCACGCCTATCCCGGCACTGAACTCTATGACTATGCGGTGAAGAACGGCTTCATGGTCGGCGACAACAAGATGGTGGATGAAGGCGGCCACCAACTGGCGCACATCCAGTATCCCGGACTGCCCGCCGATGACATCCTTTCGGCAGTGCACCGTTTCTACGACGAGTATTATTTCCGGCCCAAGGCTGTATTCCGCATTCTGAGGAAGGCTGCGTTTGACCGCAATGACCGCAAGCGGCTTTACAAGGAAGCAAAGACCTTTCTGAAGGTCCGCTCCATGCGCAACAAGCTGGTCA